>Ga0187892_10010713_pt1 | contig 11510 bp, 7 predicted proteins | sample MA1701073metaG_FD_139345 | JGI IMG/M metagenome (GOLD analysis project Ga0187892, IMG submission 139345) | Bio-ooze microbial communities from a basaltic lava cave in the Kipuka Kanohina Cave System on the Island of Hawaii, USA - MA170107-3 metaG ... | reverse complement strand
GCCTTGGCCGTCAGCATGATCACCGGCACCTCGCCCCAGCCCGGCGTCGCCCGCATCTGACGGATCACATCGAATCCATCCGTGTACGGCAGCATCACGTCCAGCAGCACCAGACCCGGCGGGGCCTGGCCCAGACGCGCAACCGCCGCCCGTCCGTCCGCCACCGTCTCCACCCGGTAGCCACGACGCTCCAGCATGTGGCGCAGCAGCGTCACAATGATCTGATTGTCTTCCACGACCAGGACGGTCCGGTCCCTGCCGTCCGCGGCCGGCGAGTCGCCATTCTCGACGTGCAACGTCTCTCTCCTGCCATCCTTTGCCTGCAACTTCGCGCGCGCGCGTAAGTTGAGTATCGGGTGAACGTGGCGGGAACTTGGCAGGCGGCGGCCCCGGAGCGGGCGCGCTCCGCAGGCCAGCCGAAGCTGACAACGAATTGTGAATAAATAGCTTAGGGCGCTCGCCCGATGACACCCGTCTGCCACAGGAAGAACTGCAGTGCACGCGACAGATCCTCGATCTGACGATTGACGGGGACCGCGCCGGCGTGACCGGCCTGCGTATCGTAAAGCAGGAGCACGGGTTTGCCACTGGAAGACGCGGCCTGCACGCGCGCCGTCATTTTGCGCGCATGAAGCGGCGCGACGCGGGTGTCGGCGTCGCCGGTGATGAAGAGGACGGCGGGGTACGGCGTGTGTTCACGCACGTTGTGGTAGGGCGAGTAGTCGAGGAGCGAGCGGAACTGGCGTGGATCGTCAGCGGAGCCGTATTCGGGCACCCAGTACTGCGCGACGAGGAACTTGTGGTAGCGGAGCATGTCGAGCAGCGGATATTGGCAGATGACGGCAGCGAAGAGTTCGGGCCGCTGAGTCATGGCCGCACCGACCAGCAGGCCACCGTTGCTACCGCCCGTGATGCCGAGTCGGGCGGCGGTCGTGTAGTTCTGGTCAATGAGCCACTGCGCGGCGGCAATGAAATCATCGAAAACGTTCTGCTTGCGTTCGAGCATGCCGTCCTGATGCCAGGCATCGCCGTATTCGCCGCCGCCGCGCAGATTGGCGAGGGCGAAGATGCCGCCGCGCTCAGCGGTGATGACGGCTTCGGGTGTGAAGTACGGCGTGAGGCTGACGTTGAACCCGCCGTAGCCGGTGAGCAGCACGGGGTTCTGTCCGTTGCGCTGCAGGCCCTTGCGATGAACGAGGAACATGGGCACGCGCGTGCCGTCTTTCGAGGGATAGAAGACCTGCTCCACGTCGAACTGCGCGGGATCGACGGGAACGCGGGGTGTGAACCATGGGGAAGTGGCGCCCGTGGCGGCGTCATAGCGATAGATGGCGGGCGGCAGGTGAAAAGATGTGAAGGCGAAATAGACGTTGTCATCCTGCCATTGCCCGCTGAGGCCGGCGACGCTGCCGAGTGCGGGCAGCTCGAGCGTGGCGACGGTCTTCCCGTCGAGATCGTGCACGGTCAGCTCGGAGTGCACGTCCTGCAGTCGAGTCACGAACAGCCGTCCGCCGGCTGCGGAGACGCCTTCAATCACGGCATCACGTTCGGGGAGGATCTCCTGCCAGCGTGCCCGATCGGGTTGCGCGAGGGATGCCCGGAGCAGCCGGCCGTTGGGCGCGTTCCAGTTGGTCTGCAGGATGACGTCATCGCCGGCGAACGAGGGCAGGAATCGCGCGTTGAGGTCATGAACCAGGGCGCGCACGGGCCCGTCGCTGCGCAGATCCTTGTAATACACTTCGGTGCGGTCCGCGGCCGCGCCATGGAATACGATGATGCCGAGCCAATTCTCGTCTTCGGTGACGGCGGCGGAAACGATCCTGTCGGGTCCATACCCGTCGCCGAAGATCAGACGGTCGCTGGCGGGCGGCGTGTTGGCGGCGTGGAACCAGACGCGGGGTCCGGCGCTGTCCTGTCGGGCGAAGTAGACGCCGCTCCGGTCGCGGAGCAGACTGGCGCCGAAGTAGCGGGCCCTGGGCAGCCGGTCGGCGAGGTCCGTGCGAGTTGCCACGTCGAAGAAGCGAATCTCGATCTCGTCTTCCCCGCCCTGCCGCACGGCATACGTCACCACACCGCCGTCCTCGGTCACATCGAGCAACTCGACGGTCGTACGGTGGTCTTCGCTCATGTCGTGTGGATCGATGAGCTTCTGATCGACGCCGCTGTCGCCCTCATTCATGAAGATGACGAAGAGCTGCTGGTCCGGTGAGCGGCGCATGAAGAAGCGGCGCGGTCCGCGTGGAATGGGCAGGGTCACGGCTTCGACGCGGAGCAGCTCGGCCGCGCGGCGCGCGATTTCCTGCTGACCGGGGACGCGTTCGAGCACGGACAGCGCGTAATCGTTCTGCGCGGCGATCCAGCTTCGCGTGGCGGAGCCTGCCTGATCCTCGAGCCAGCGATACGGGTCGGGCACCGCGACGCCGTGCAGCGTGTCGACCACGGTGTCCGCGCGCGTTGCGGGCGGCACGGTGCCGGATGGGCGGCAGCCGTGGAGCAGAGGGACGGCGGCGAATCCGAGCGCTGCGATCAGGACACGCACGGCAGAGCTCCGCGTTCGTGCGTCAGAAGTCGAGCATGCTGTCATCGATGAGGGCTGGATCATCTTCACGGCCCATGCGTCGCGACTGGTCCGCGGTCAGCGGCTGGCGTCCGGCGAAGCCGCCATCGATTTCGTGCCATGCGGTGATGCGCTTTTCACCGCTTTTCCAGCAGAGGTAGACCCAGCGGCCCTGCCACGTGGTCGGGAAATCGAGCAGCCCCTGCTCGAGCCCGCCGGACGGGAATCGCACGCCTCGGCCCGCAATCTCCTTCTGCACGAGGTCTTCGATCTGGTGGGCGGCGCCGCGCATGCCGGCCTGGAGCTTGGCGAATTCGCCGTGGTCGGGATTCGACGGCTCGCGCACGCGTTCGGCCCACAGCAGGTCGAGCAGCTGCAACTTCTCGTGATGCTGCTCGACGCGGCGCACGCAATCGCGCAGTCCGCCCAGGACACTTTCGAGGTGCGGGATCAGCTCGTTCGCTTCGTCAACCGTGAAGGCTTTGTGGTTCATTCGCTTCAGTAGTTGGAACCCATCTCGAAATAGAATCGCGCGCCGCTGCGCGGACCCCGGAACGGCACACCGACGCCGCCTCGCAGTCGCGCCGTGAAGATTCCAGCGAAGCCGATGTCGACGGCCAGCTCGGCGCCCGCAGCGGCGATGGGCGTGACGACGGACTCCGCCAACCGGCAGCGTGCCGAGCGCGCCTGCTCGTCCGCCGTGCACCACGCGTCGCCTGCGTCGGCGAAGAGCGCGCCGGCGATACGGTCGATGAAGAACGGACTGAGCGCAGGACGCCGCCCCACCAGCGCGAGCGGGATGCGCCATTCCGCCGAAGCCGTCCATGCGCGCGTGCCGGCGAGCACGCTGGACTCGAAGCCGCGCACGGGAAGCAGGCGCGTTCCACTTGTGAGCTCGAAGCCGAGAATCGAGGAAACCGAACCCGTGCTGCCGCCCAGACCGCTCAGACTCGCCCCCGGGCCGTCGCTCCAGTAGCCGCTCGCGCGGAGCGCCAGCACCTGATGCGCAAAGCCGCCGAACGGCAGGCTCTTGTACGCCGTCATCAGCGCGCGGCCCTCGTTGTAGTCGGCCGGGTACGTGCCGGTCGAGTCGCGGAACACGGTTCCTTCGTTTTCGACGGCGCGCTTTCCGGAAACGGAGATCGAGAAACCATCTTCGCGGCTCACGGCAAACAGCGGAACGCGCGTCGCGCTGAAGCTCGCGCGCGCGAGCAGGCCGCGATGGACGTCCTCATCATCGCGCAGGCGGAACGTGGGCGCATTGTCGAGCGAGCGCAGCAGCCGCTCGCGCTCGATTCCGATCGAGAACGAGGCTGTATTGCGCCAGCGCCGCCGGCTGAACGTGAGCAGCGCACCGAGCTGGTCCTCGCGCTCGAGCACGGACGTGAATGTGCTGTCCGGCAGCCGGACCTGGCCGAGGTCATCCCAGTAGCGACTGGCATCCAGCGTCAGCACGGGATTGCCCAGACGCGCGAAGCGCCAGGACGCGGATCCCTGCCAGCGGCGGTCGCCGCTCAGGTGCACGGCGGCGAACGCCGCGTACGAGTGCCGGCCCACCAGATCCTCGCCGGCGAACGCAAGACCGCCGTACCGGCCCGCACCGGAGACGAGAACGGGCTGCCACGCCCTGGGCAGCAGCGAGCGCACCGGCGAGTACGCCCGCGGCGCCTGCTGCGCCACGGATCCGTTCTGCGTTGCCATCGCCGGCTGCGCAATGCGCGGTCGCGCAGCCAGCGGCGCGCGCCAGGCCGCAGGCGAAAACGGCATGCGTTCGATGGCGTACCCGTTGGCGTGGTAGCCGGCGAAATAGATCCACTGCTGGTCCGGCGAGACCTCCGGCTGGAACGCGCCCGTTAACACGTTGGTTATCTGGCGCAGCTCAGCCGGTTCGCTCGAGAGATCGGCTGCGTAGAGGTTCGTGATGCCGGTCCGATCGGACGAGAAGAGCAGCCAGCGGCCGTCCGGCGACCAGGCGGGCGATAAATGCAGGTCCGGCCCGCGGATCACCGTCCGCAGCACGGTGGCCGACGTATCGACGATCACGATTTCGTAGGTGCCGCCGCGATGCCAGCGTGTCACGGCGATCCGCGCGCCGTCCGGCGACCAGCGCGGGAACGACCAGAGCACGTCGGGATCCGCAGGCGTGATGGCGCCGAACGCGCCCGTGGAAACGCGACCGAGCGCGAGCCGTGCGCCGCCATGATCGTTCTGAATCGCCACAATGCGGTCACCGTCCGGCGCCACATGCGCGTCCTGCAGCCGCAGGCCGTTCGTCAGCCGGCGCATGCCCCGGCCGTTCGGGCCCGTCAGCCACAGATCGCTCCAGATCTGATACGGACCCTGAAACTCGAACTGCGATACGACCAGGCGCCCGTCCGGCGTCCAGCTCTGGGCGCCAATCCCGTTGCGCCGGTGCGACTCGATCTCGCGGCCGCTGGCCGCATCGAGAATCCGCGTCTCCGGCGAGTCGCGGCCATCCTCCGCCGTGTACGCCAGCCGCTGACCGTCCGCCGACAGCCTCGGGTAGAGTGCGCGCCGCGGATGTTTCGTCAGACGCTGCGACATCGTCAGCCCCTGCGCGCCCAGCGAATCCGCCAGCCTCGCCGCCGCGCGCTCCACGTCCGAGCGCCACGCCGCATACGCGTCGTCGAAAGTTTCGCCGAACGCGCGCTTCGCAACCTGATCGAAGAATAGAAAGGGCGGCAGCGCCGCGCTCGCCGTGCGATCCAGCAGCCGACGGTGCACGTCCGCGCCATGGCGCTCCACCAGCCAGTGCATGAACAGCGAGCCGTAGATGTAGACGCGGCCATCGCCCGGCCAGATCGGCGAGCTTTCGTTCAGCCGGTCCATCCGGTCCAGCTCGCCCTCCAGCGCCGCGGTCCGCACCACCATCTCATGGTGACTGCCGTGCACCCGGCCGAAACCCGTGAACGCCGATTCCACGGTTACCGCCAGGCCTTCCGTGCTCCACTCCGGCGTGGCAACGGCGGGGAACAGGGGAAAAACCAGCGGAAGCCGACCGAATACCTTGCGGAGCGCGCGCCCGAGCAGGCCGGCCCGGTCCAGATGGTAGATGTGCACCAGCTCGTGCGAGACCACCAGCTCGAGCCAGTCGCCATTGTACGCCAGGGCCTCCTCATCGATCGGTGGCCGCGCGTACAGCACCACGCGGTTCGATGGGAACACGTTGGCAAATCCATTCGAGAAGTCGACATCATCGACCAGCACGATGTCGACCTTCCCGGCCGGAGCCACCGTCATCTCGAGCAGCACCGTGCGCGTCCGCTCCGCCACGTCCGCCGTCCGCTCCGCAAGCCGCTCGAGTCCCGGGCCGAATGTCACCCGGAAATGGGGCGTTTCCAGCGTCTGGTAGCGCGCGTTCGGCTTCACCTGGGCGGGCGCGGGCGCGGCCAGCGCCGCCAGCAGCCCCATCACAGCGACGATCCTTCCTCGCATCACGCCTCAAGATAGGGCGCTTCGCCGGCAGGACGCGAATGCGCCGGCAGGGCCGCACGGACAACCATCGGAATCTTATGCCTTGGGCGTGCCAACCCTCAGCCGGGCAGGGGCTATCGAAGAAGGACGGCGTACCCATAAGATTCATATGGATCGAGCACCGGAGGAGCGAACCATGACGAGTGAGCCGGTTCGGCTGCTGCGCGGTACGGTGGACGTGATGATCGTGAAGGCGCTGTCGTGGGGACCGCTGCACGGGTATGCGATCTCGCAGTGGATCGCGGCCACGACGGATGACGCGTTTTCGATTCAGGAAGGCGCGTTGTACCCTGCGCTTCGGCGGCTGGAAGAGAAGGGGCTCCTGGAGTCGCGCTGGTCGGTGACGGATACGGGCCGGGAGGCGCGCTTCTACCGGTTGACGGCTGCGGGCCGGCAGTGGCTGCAGAGGGAAGTTCGGGTGTGGGCTCGTTACGTGGAAGCGATGTCGCGTGTGCTGTCGTCGATCTCGCCGCGGGTGGAGGGCGCGTGAAGCGGGGCGGTCGGGAGGAGCGCCGCAGGTTGCGCGTTTTCGAGCTGCCGGTCGGCGAGGATGTGAGACGCGAAGTTCGGTTTCACATGGACATGAAGGTGGACGCACTGGTCGCGCAGGGCTGGCCGGAGGAGGCGGCGCGTCAGGAAGCGGAGCGGATCTTCGGTGATGCCGCGACGTTCGAAGCGGAGTGCCGCCGGATCGCAGCGCGGCAGCGGCGTTCCGTTCGCCGGTCGATGCAATGGGATGCGCTCTGGCAGGACGTGCGGTTTGGCGCTCGGCTGGTGGCGCGGCGCCCGGGCTTCACGGCGATGGCGGTGCTGACGCTGGCGTTGGGGATCGGCGCGAACACGGCGGTGTTCAGCGTGATGAATGGACTGGTGCTGGCGCCGTTGCCGTATGCGGATGCGGATCGGCTGGTGTCGGTGTGGGAGCAAAGCGAGAGCGGGCGGCCGAATCGCGTGGCGGAACCGAACTACCTGGATTGGCGGGAACGCGCGCGGACGATCGAAGTGATGGCGGCGTACCGCGGGCCGTGGCTGACTCCTGTGACCGGTGGCGCGGATGCGGTCCGCGGTGCCGTGTCGATCGTGACGGAGGATTTTTTCCGCGTTCTGCGTGCGCGGGCATTGCACGGGCGGCTGCCATCGGCCGTCGAGGTGGGCCGGAATTCGGGCGATCTGGTCGTAGTGAGCGAACGCTTCTGGCGCACGGCGCTGCGCGGAGAGCCGGATCTCGATCGAATTGCGCTGACCCTGGCGGACCGGACCTTGCCGGTGGCGGCGGTACTGCCGGCGCGCTTCGATTTTCCGGGCGGCACGGACGTGTGGATTCCGCGGCCGCCGGATGCGGGCGGCGATCGAACCTCGCACAACTACGAGGTCGTGGGCCGTCTGGCGGCGGCCAGCTCGCTGGAATCGGCGCGGACGGAGCTGCGGTCCATCGGCCAGGCGCTGGCACGCGAGCACGCGGGCTCGATTGACGCCGTGTCCGCGGGTGTGACCCCGCTGGGCGAGAGCCTGTACGGTTCCTACCGCCGTCCGTTGATGATGCTGCTCGGTGCGGCGGCGTTCGTGTTGCTGATCGCGTGCACGAACCTGGCGAGTGCGCTGCTGGCGCGATCGAAGGCGCGGGAGCGGGAGATGGCCGTGCGCGCGTCGGTCGGCGCGAACCGGTCACGGCTGGTGCGGCAGCTGCTCACGGAATCGTTGATGCTGGCGTGGCTGGGCGGTGCAGCGGGCCTGGGTCTGGCGTGGGCCGGCTTGCGGGCGCTCCGCTGGACGACGTCGCCCCGCGTGCTGCAGCTGCGCGCGATCGAAGTCGACCTGACGCTGCTGTTGTTCACGCTTCTCGCCTCGGTCCTGGCCGCGGTGCTGTTCGGGTTGGTCCCGGCGCTGCGCGCGCGAGAAGGCTCGACGGCCACGCTGCTGCGGAGCGGCGGCCGCGGCGGCACGGGCCGGCGCACGCCTCTCTGGGACCTGCTGGTCGCGTTCGAGGTGGCGCTGGCCCTCGTACTGCTGGTTTCCTGCGGGCTGCTGCTGCGCAGTTTCCGCGCGATGCTGGACGTGGATCGCGGCTTCGACACCGACGGCGTCCTTGCCATCGACGTGTTCGTGCCGGAATCCGTGCACGCGTCGGACGCGGCGCTGGCACAGGCGCAGACGCAGTGGATCGAAGCCCTGGCGCAGCTCCCGGGTGTTGAGTCCGCCGGCATCGTGAGCGCGCTGCCGGGTTCGTACGGGCTGAACGGCGGTGTGGACCGCGAGGGCCTGGAAAGCGCGTACGCCGAATACCGCGTGGCGAGTGAAGGCTATTTCGCAGCGTTGCGCATACCGCTCGAGCGTGGTCGTCTGTTCGACGCCTCGGATCAGATGCAGTCCCAGCCCGTCGTACTCGTGGATGAGGCATTTGCCGCACAGTTCTATCCGGGTACCGACCCGATCGGCCGGCGCATCCGCAATCTTCGAAACGATGCGTGGCACTACGGCAGCGAGTCGTGGCTCACGATCGTGGGCGTGGTGGGCAGCGTGCGCGCGGTGGGCACGCTCGGGGATCCGGCACCCACGGTGTACGTGCTGCAACGGCAGCGTCCGCTGCGCGCGCGGGACGGTGTGATCACGCTGCGGACGGCGGTCCGCGCCGAAGCGGTGCTGCCTGGAGTCCGTCAGGTGATGGAGAGGCTGGCGGCCGATGTGCCGTTCGAGATTGGTACGGCGCACGCCCGCATCATCGAGCCGGTGGCGGACCGGCGTTTCGCGATGCTCGTGGTGGCCGGCTTTGCCGCGATTGCGCTCGCACTCGCTGCCATCGGAATCCATGCCGTGGTCTCTTACGTGGTGGAACGGCGGACCCGCGAGATGGGAATCCGCATTGCGATCGGCGCCGTGCCCGCCGGCGTTGCGGGCCAGATCGTGCGTGAAGCGATGCGTGTGGTCGGCGTCGGATTGGCTGGCGGTGTGCTGGTGTCGTTCGGGACGGCGCGTCTGATGCGTGGCTGGCTGGTGGCAACACCGGCCGTCGATCCGTCCACGCTGACACTCGTGGTGCTGCTGCTCGGCGGTGTCAGCCTTCTGGCCAGCCTGATTCCGGCCATTCGCGTGACACGCATTGATCCGATCCTGGCGCTGCGCGCCGAGTAGCACGCATCCGACTCTAAAGGAAAGGGCACAACCGATGATCACGAAACGAGTGGTTCTCGCGGTGACCGTGTACCTCGGTCTGGCCACCCACGCCGACAGTCTGCCGGCGCAATCCGTGGCGCGGCCCGCGTCGAGCGGCCGGACGCAGATCCTGGTGCTCGGCACGTTCCACTTTCAGGACGCGGGGCTTGATGAATACAAGCCGCGCTTCCGAGTCGATGTGATGTCCGCCGAGCGCCAGCGCGAAGTTGCGGAGCTGATCACGCGTCTATCCGCTTTCCGGCCGACGCGGATCGCGGTCGAGTGGCGGGAAGAGCGCCAGGCCGGGCTCGATTCGGCCTATCACGCGTTCAGGTCCGGTTCGCGCGCGCTCCGCGCGAACGAGATCGACCAGATCGGGTTCCGGCTCGCCGCCCAGCTCGGGCACGAGCGCCTCTATGCCATTGATGCCGCTGCGCGCTGGTACGACCTCGCCATGAATTCGGATACGCTGATCGCGCGGGCTCGCCGCTTCGGCCAGAACGATCTGCTGATCCGCGGGCTGGCCTGGGATGCGTATTACAACCAGGTCTATGCGCGCGAGGACTCGATCAAGACGACGCTGACTCTGCGGGACTATCTGCTGCGCATCAATTCAGTAGAGGCGCTGCGCGAGAGTCACGGCGCCTACCTGAACGGCACGGTCGAAGTGGGAGGCCGCGGCGACTACAGCGGCGCCGACATGCGTACCGCCTGGTACAATCGCAACCTGCGCATGTTCAGCAACCTGCTGCGGCTGCAGTCCGGCGATGAGGAGCGCATCGTGCTGATCGTGGGCGCGGGCCATGCGCCGCTGCTCCGACATTTCATCGAGAACGCGCCGGAACTGCGGCTGGTCCTGCCGGAAACGGTTCTGCGCTGACGGGCGTTTCGCTCAGCTGCACACGCCGGGCTGCGGCGTTTCGCCCGCGCGGCAGGGCCGGCCGCCCGGTTTCCATTGCGGCGCAGGCCCGTCGGTCAGGAGCCTTGCCGCCCGCGCCGCGGCATTGATGACGGCGGCCATGTGTGTGAAGTCGACCTTGTCGACCTGATCGCTCGGCGCATGATAGTCGCGGTGCAGGTTGAAGCTGGACAACGTGTGCGCGGGAATGCCGGCAGTAGCAAACGCAATGTTATCGCTTCGGCGGAAGAAGTTCTGATCGGGTCGTGGATCCGCGATGATCGGGATGCCGTTCGCGGCGAGCGACTCGCCCATGGTCGAGCGCTCGTAGCCGGTGAGCCAGGCGCGGCCGCGGCCGCCGGCGAGTGAGTCGGGCCGGCCGATCATCTCGATCTCGAGATTCGCGGCCATGGTCTCGATCGGCAGCGCGGGATTCAGGATGTACCAGCGCGTTCCGATCAGCCCCATCTCTTCGCCGGTCATGGCGGCGAACACAACGGTGCGCGCGGGCGGCGGTCCCTGCGCGAGCTGGCGCGCGATCTCGAGTACGGCCACTACGCCGGAGGCATCGTCATCGGCGCCGTTGTAGATGGAATCGCCGTTGACAGCCGGACCAATCCCGACGTGATCGTAATGCGCTCCAATCAGTACGTGCTCGGCGGCGAGCGCGGGGTCGCGGCCCGGCAGAATGCCAATGACATTGACGACCAGGCGAACGGCGGCGGCCGGCACGGAGTCGAGCGCGGCGAAGCTGGGCATGCGCATCAGCCGCTGGCCGCGTTGGCCACTGCGATTCGTGACGGTGGCCATGGCCGCGGGCACGAGCTGGAAGTAGCTGTCATTGCCGGCGGGCCGAAGGCCGGCCGCCGCCATCACGCGAGCGATGAGCGCGGCAGCGCGCAACGATCCCGGTGCACCGGTCGCGCGACCTTCGAGCGAATCATGCGCCAGCGCGGTCAACAGCGCGCGCGCCCGCTCCGGTGACGTCGGGGTCTGGGCGTGCAGCGACGCCGCCGCACACAGGTGGGCCGTGATCGCCAGAACGGCCATGCGCAAGGACGTCATTCACTAGCCCCCAGTCAGTGGAGCGTCGGTGGTTTGGTCCGCTCGAGATACGGTGTGCCGTCGGTCATCCACTTCGGCGCGGGCTTGCCCTTCAGGTAGTGATCGAAGAACTGCTTCATGCGGATCTGGAAATCCTTCTGGTTCTCGCGCCGGCCCAGATGGTGCGCTTCGCCGTTGTAGGAAAGCAGGATGACCTTCTTGCCCAGACGCCTGGCCGCATTGTAGAACTCGAGGCCCTGGTGCCAGTCGACGGCGCCATCCTCGGTACCGTGCAGGATGAGGAAGGGCGTCGTGATCTTCTCGGCCTGGTGCACGGGCGACTGGCTCTCGTAAAGCGCGTGGGCG
>Ga0187892_10010712_pt1 | contig 11510 bp, 18 predicted proteins | sample MA1701073metaG_FD_139345 | JGI IMG/M metagenome (GOLD analysis project Ga0187892, IMG submission 139345) | Bio-ooze microbial communities from a basaltic lava cave in the Kipuka Kanohina Cave System on the Island of Hawaii, USA - MA170107-3 metaG ... | reverse complement strand
CTGGCCGGAAACTGGAGCAACTGGGAATCCGCCGAAGTGCAGGCGGTTACCGTGCCGAGGTGCAGTCCTGCATCGCCCGGCAGAGCGCCACCAGCCGGTCGATCCTTACGTGACCGACTACCGGGGTTATCCCACTGCGGCCGCAACCATTGCGGCCAACCAAACTTGTGACAATAATCGACAGTTCCCGATCTAGTCGCGCTCGGATCGGTTTGGGAAGAACCTAGATTTTCCGGGTGATACAGATTCGAGCGGTTGACAGTCCTGACGTGCGGGGAAACCTCAATCGGCACCCAGGTTGGCCAGCACGGCATGGGCCCGGCCGCGAACGGTGTCGAGGAAGGCCGCGTCCGACTTCTCGCGGTCAACCTCGGCGTTGTAGGCGTCCAGGTCTATTACGGAGTCGATGGCCTCGCGCAGGTACCGTTGTAGCGTCGCTGGTGGGATTGCCTCCAGCTCGAAGACGTGCTCCCCGTGTTGTTCCACGAATCTCTTGCGGCGCGAACTCGTTTTTTTCGCTGTCAGGTTGGGCGGCAGGTTGAGGGCCTGAACCTGCTCCCCGGTCAGCGCGACCTTCATCGGCACGATGTTGCTGATGCCGAGGTCGTCGCGCATGGACTGGGCGAACGACCCATTGCCGGAACCGGCATTAGGTGTATCGTCCAGCCAGTCCGCCACGGTTTGCCGCGCCATTCCCATGCTCTCGGCAATCTCCCGCTGCGTCTTGCCTTCCCCCTTGAGCTGCCGTGCAATCTTCCGCTGCGTGCGCCGCAGCTCCTTCCTCTGGTCGGGACTCAGCTGCCGGCGGTCCAGGTTCACGCGGATTGCGTAGGCCGCACATTGTGCGTCCGTCCAATCCCGCGAGCCCTTGACCACCTCGACCGGAGCCTTCCTGTCAATTTTCAGCCGGTGGTTGCCGTCGAGTACCCGACCGCTCTCGGTCTTGAGGACCGGATGGCGCACCCCTTCGGCCTTGATCGAGAGCCGCAGCGCCTCGAATTGCTCGGTGGACAGCGGCGGAAGGGGATTTTCCATTGAACCACGCATGTTTGACGCCTTTGATCTTGTAGCCGACCAGTTCATGGGTCTGGAACGCAAGGAAGACGGTGAGCAGATCGTCAACCCGCCTGGCAAAACAGGGGTCATTGCGAAAGTAGTAGGTGACGAAATCACCCTTGGCGAAGTAGTGCGGCACTGGACGAAACCCCTGGGGAGGGTGTATCTCCAAGTGATCCATCATGTTTTCGGCCATATCCACTCTTCCGCCGGAGCGAGAAACCGAACACCAAAGCGACCTTCCAGCAGCAAGATGCCGTCACTGGAAAACTGGCCGCCAAACCCGCTCGGATGGACAGCGACGATCACACAATCCATTTCCTGGTGGAGAAACTTCGGCTTTGCCGACAGACCCACACGCCGATCTACCTTCTCGGCCTCGATCTCACACGCTGCGACAGCTGTTCGCATCGCGTCAACGTCAGCGCCGCACCAGGTTGACGTTCCATCCGTATTGGCTCGGTCAAAGGCGCTAAGCGCCCGCTGGCACGCCAACAGCAACCTGTCGCGCTGCTCACGAACCAGGTCAAGTGAATTCATTTTTTTGGCGACCTCATGAGTCGGTAAATTTCTTGCGCTATCTCTTCCGGAGGAAATCCTTCTCTGGCAGAAACTTTCGCCAGCAGATCGTCTCGCGCTATCACCCCTGAGTGAACGTCCTGGTGACAGGCCCTGCACAGTGCAATCAGGTTGATCCGTATGTCAAGCCTTCCGGCCCCGCGAGTCCACAGATGATGCGGGTCTAAGCCGGTGCGGTTCGGCTGACCGCACCACTCACAGCGCGGACGATAGCGAAACTCTTCGAGCAGTTCAGGGTTGCGAATCCGCATAGATTCTCCAGGATCACAACTCCACGATCTCGATTCCCAGGACCGCCCGCATCAACGCGCGTTTCAACTTATACTCGCGTGTTCGTACCCCTTTGGCGTCCGCAACCACGAGCTTTCCTTCCTTGTCGTGCCAGCAAAAATCCGCGACGTAATCGCAGATGTGCACCCCGTTGACGGTCAGTGAATACTTCGGCTGCAACCGAAACCCGAAAATGTTTCCGCTGTCCGCCAAGGCCTTCAGCAACTGGTATTGCCGCGCTTCCCGTTTGCTGTCAAATCGAATCCCATTGACAACCGTTGCCTGCGCGCGGAACTTGTGGCGCTTGAATTGGCGACGAATTTCATCCCAGGTCATCGGCTCAGACATTTTTCCGCCTCGAACAAATCAGCCTGCTTTTCCTGAACGCAATGCGGCGACATGAACAACGCTTCCCGGTGCCGGTTCTCCTTGGCTTCTCCGTTGCCGACGTTCGCATAGCCGCCTCCAGCAGACCACTCCCTCACCGTCCATCCGTGCTGCAACAACTCCTGGTGCTCCTCCCTGTATCCGGCGAGCACGATCCTGTGACTTTTCCTGTCGCCGCGCTTGAGACACCAGGCGCGAACCGCGTCGGCCACGTCTAGCGAATCGGTTGAGTACAAGCGCGTATCACGGTTCGCCGCGTGACCATATGGCGGATCGAAGAAAACCCCCACGGTATTCCAGTTGCTGTCTTGCCAGTCCCCGCCGCAGATACGCGACCAATCACCGCAGACCACCCGCACATTCCGCAACCGTTCGGACAGATTTCTGAACCAGGCATAGATATTTTCGTTGTAAGGCTCCTGCACGCCCCGGCCGGCATCACCCAGGTGCGGCCTCTGGCCCTTCGCGTGCACCCCCTCGCCGTCGTTCCCAATGCGCGGTATCTGGCCCTTCGCTTGCACCCCCTTGCCGTCGTCCGCCAGGTGCGGCCTCTTGCCCATCGCGTGCACCCCCTTGCCGTCGTCCGCCAGGTGCGGCCTCTTGCCCATCGCGTGAACACCAGGACGAATCAACCCGTGTCCGATCCAGCAGGACGCCGCCCATATCCAGTACCCGGCAAGTTTCGGCTCACAAAACCCGTCATCCGCAGCCAGGTTTTCGAGCAACCACCCGGTTTTTTCGTTCAGGCGCTTTTTCCGCGCCATTAGATCGGCATGGTTGACCGGCCAATCGCACCACTTGGCAACCTCGTCCGGGTCCGATTGCAGCGACCTCCACACGTTCGCCACGTGTCCGTCGGCGTCACACACCGTTTCTGTGTGCGATTGCGGATCGAATCCACGACGGCCCAGCAGCACCGCACCCGATCCAAAAAACGGCTCCAGGTAGTGCTCCGGCTGGCCGAGAGCTGACCAAACCGCGTCGGATACTGCGGACTTGCCGCCGAAATATGGGAATGGCGCTTTCACCGCAATCTCACCTCACCAATCCACCCGCACCTCCGGCAGAACCACTCTGGTTCCACAGTGTTGTCCGGCTGGACGATTGTTTCACTCGGATATTCCAGCTGTCTGCACGCACACACGGGACAATGGATAACCACCGATTCCCCGACCCGTTCATGGCGCACAGCCCCCCTCCTCCCCCAGCAGCTCCGGTCGGCTGGATTCCGCGTTTGTGGCCGCAAGCCCCCACGTCCTAGGGTGCCTCACCAATCTTCGAGAAACAGAATTGTCTCTCCGAGCAGTATCGACCTGGAAGATCACTCTCAGTATCCCGCTGACGGGATAACGAGTCCGGTCACTGCTCGCCTGTGACGTTCAAACCCTCGCCAGCTCTACTGCCGTCTGGAAGGGACCGCGTTTCCGTACCTACACGCAATTAGTCCTGGTGCTCACCTCAAGGGTAGCTCCCCAGGGTCGTATTCGTGGGGGAAACTGTCACGGCCTCACAGGTGCCCCTGTAACGGTTCGGGGACCTCGACACTCACTGCGCTCCAGTAGACGCGCTCCGTCCGTGTCAGACGGGTCTGCCAACATAGGCTGACTGCAAATATTTTTTGCGTGAATAATTGCCGGTCGAAACCATCTCCTCTGAAACTGTTTCCAGTCCTTGCCTGGGTCGTAACGCTCTTGAGATGGCTTGTCATCCGGTCGCCAGAGCATTGCGCGAGGCGTAAACCCCAGGGATAACATACTTCTCAGTCGCTGCTCGGCGGCAGAAAAAGTATCGCGCGGATAGCCAATCAACACGTAACAATTCAGCCGATGTGAGTTTGCCGTGAAACCAGCCGCCAGGAGCCTAGAGGCCGCGCTTTGCAACGTTTCAAACGCATCACCAGGATCATAAGCCCAAAACATGTTCGGACGCGGCCTCAAATCGGCCAGTAGACCGACCTGGTAATCCTCAAGAGCGCGTGCCTCTAGGCCACCGGTAAACTCGATGCGCCGCTGCTGGCGTCTCAACATGCCAAACACATTTTCCACGTGCTGGCGTGGACATGCAAGCAGATTATCGTCCATGATATTCCAGCCATCGACAATTGGAAAAAGGATCGGCGTCGGGTGAGTATGCCAAACTTTGCAAAAAAAACACTTGCGCGGACAACCGCGAGAGGTGAAAATGTATCCATCGCGCACGTATTTTCCTGGAGTGAAATCGTCGCCGACTTGGCCGTATGCCACGCCGCCCACCTGCACCGGCGCGATCGCTTCCCACTGTTTGGCCAGTCGTTCCGCTGCATTTTTTTGCCAAGTAAACGTCACCGAAACATTGACCCTGGTAATATCCAACTCGCGGACAAACATATCAGGCGGTCCAACGAAAGCCAGCTCATCGGTCGGTGTCGCCCTGGTCCGCGCCGGAAATACTCTGGCAAGCGCCATGATCTGAGTTCCCATCAAGACAAGGAAAAACCCCCCTGGGGGTGTGACCTGGAAAGATTCGCCCCAGGGGGTAAGTCCCTTTCGGGTTACTTGCGTGATTGTCCAGGTCACGTCAGAATCTTACCAACACCGCCGGACAAGTCAATACCATTTTCTGCGTCGATCCAGTCTTCCCAATTCGTCTCGCGGTCCCGGTTGTGCGGGACCGCACCTGTTCCGCCGCAACGTTCGCACTGCAGGTTAGGACACTCGGCATTCCAGCCGCTACCCTCGCACTCTGGACACGGCATGGTTACGGTCCTTTCGGTGGTGTGGTTTTTGTGGGTCCATTTGGTGCCAGCTCCCTGGCTCTCCTGTCGAGATATTCGTCCAGCGCCGCAATCCGCGCTTCGAGCCGCTGAAGCCGCTCGTTGCAGGCCATGACCGACGTTAGGACAGCCTGGTGTTGTTTGTGCAGCTGGTTCAGGCTTGCCATGACCCGTTCGGTTGTCCTCTCAACTGCGGACATGTCAAAAACTTTCGCAAGTGCTCCCCTGAGAATGTCCGCGTGGGTCTCTGCGGCCAGGGCGAGCATCATTGTGAGCATCTCGGCGAACTGCCGATCCCTGTAGTTGGCCGCTGCCTGTTTTATAATTTCTGGATCGGTCATTGGTGTAGGCCATGTGTCAAGGAGCTTGCGGTTTTTCCATAGGTCTCTGGTCATGTCGCGTATCCTGTGCCGCACCATTTTGCAGAATGTCGATTATCTCCAGCCGCCAAGCTTTCAGCGCACCCATTAGGGCCGGCGTCGCTTCAGCACGATTGCCGTTGATATACGGCATCGGAGGAGGCCCAGGGTCAACGAAAAGCCGGAACCCTCGGGCCTTTGCAACCGCGATAACGTCGGAAGCGCTGTTGATCGTCATGGCCTTTTCCACCCGTTCGCCGCAATGGCGCTAATTTGTTCCGTTGCCGTGATCGAGTTGAACTTTTCAGGGTCGTATCCAAACTTCCGGAGAGTGGCGGCCTGTTTCACAGTGCAACGTTTCTGCCGCAGAGAAGTCATGATTGCTCCGGCCTGTTTTCGAGCGTATCCGAGGGCGATTTCCTCACTCACTCCAAGGTTGACCAGTGCGGCGACCTGCGCATCAGTCGATCCACCGCGCCCCTTGTGTTTCCTTGGAGTGCTCTTCCCGTTGGAACCGAATGGATCGACATCACTCAGATTGTATCTTAGATCAACCGCCGCAACCGCCTCACGGACAGGCAGTCGGCGCTCTTCCTCTTCCTCAAGCAGCATGTTCGCCTTGGCCTTATTGAGTGCATCACGCACATTCGCGTTCCCCTTCGCACCAATGATTTCGTCGGCCTTGTCCCTGACGTTGACGGCATAGTTTCCCCCCAGTACGTCCGTTGCCGATACGATCTTGAGTTTTGAGTTGCCGACAAAATCCAGCACCGTCGCAAACGGCTTGGCACTCGCTGCAATCGAGTCCTTCCGTTCCTCCGGGGTCGGCTTTCCGTCCACGACGCCAGGCAGAGGTCTGGTGCAGCGGCCGAGCATCTGCTGGTAAACCAGCAAGCTTTTTGTGGGCCTGCCCATCACGACGTAGCTTGTGTTCGGTGCATCAAACCCCTCGCCGAACACACCGTAATTCAGCAGGAATTGCAGATTGCCGGCCTTGTAGTCCTTGACGATCTTCTGCCGTGGGCCGTCCGGGGTGTTGAGCATTGTTCCATCGACCGCTGCTGCCGATCCCGGACGATAGTGATTGAGCACTGCCGTCCAGACGTGGGCGTGGTTCACGGAGGACGCAAAAATAATTGCCTGCTCGCCGCGTTCCGTCGAGTCGAGGACTGGCCGGCTCATCTCGTGTAGTGGACCTTCCTGGGTAAGCAGCTTGTCGAGAGCGCCGATTTGAAAATCCATCTCGCCAAACTCGTTCCTGGTCATTGGTACGTCGTCCAGCTTGAGTTGCTGAACGACTGCAAATTTTTGGTGGATGTCCACTAGCCAACCGGCGTCGATTCCGTCAACGATCGTCATTTCGTAAGCCACGGAATCGAACACCATCCCCAGGGCCGTGCCGTCAGTTCGACGTGGTGTTGCCGTCACGCCGAGGACTCGCATCTGTGGATCGAGCGCCCTGTACCTGTCAACCAGCTTGAGATAGCTAGGCGACGTTGCTCGATGAGCTTCGTCCACAATAATCAGGCCGAAAGGATGCCTGGAAAACTTTCTCATTCGGTTATCGGTAATCATCGACTGCACCGATCCAACAATCACTCCGCCGCTGGAAAACATCGACTCAGGGTCAACACCACGCTGGCCTTGCTCGCAAGCCGGCTTGTATCCGAGTTCACCTTTCAGCGTTTCGGCCATCTGGTCCACCAGCTCGATTCGGTGAGCCAGGCAGAGCACGTTGCCGTTGGTCCAGTTTGCGGCGACGGCGGCCAGCACCACAGTTTTCCCAGCTCCGGTTGGCAGAACCAGCAGGGTGCTTCTGTGCTGTTCCAGTGACGGAACAATCCCAGGAAACTGCTCGTTTCCTCGAATGGCGGCCATCTGGTAATCGCGCAGGATTTTCATTTCCGCTTCACTTCCTCTGCGATCCGCTTGGCGACGTGGGCCATCGTCCAGCCTTCGCCTTTGCAGCACCGGCACGCTTTATCGCTCCCGACACACAGGGGACAAACATGGGTTGCTCGGCTCTGAACCACGCAAGCCTTGGCGTTTTTTAGGTGAATCATCACATCCTCAACAGGGATATGCCGTCCACCTGGCATGTCGTGGACCTCGCGGACGAGGGCCTTGATCTCGTCGATCTCCCTACCGATCGCCAGCAACCGACCTGCATTCTGAAATGCATTGATCGCGTGGTCTGGAACCTGTTTGCCGTCTGCATCCACGATTTCTCCGGCAGCGGCCTCGATCTCCGTGTCGTCACCTGGCTGGCGCTCTGCAGCCTTGGCAGCCTTCTCTGCCGCCTTCTCTTTCTGCCGTGCAAGTCGTGCGGCCGCTTTGTCCGCCGTCGACTTCGCCGGGTACGTTTTTCCGTCCCGACCCTTGGTTTTTCCAGTGGTTTCCCCAGGGTCGTTTTTTTCGTCGTTTTTCCCGTCGATTTTGGAAAATGTTTCATTTTTCGGGGAATTTTCAATTTCAGGTGCGCCCCCCGGCGCACCTGAAACAGGGGGTTCTCCCAGGTCTCTCCGCACCTGACTTTCCGAGACGTTTTCGGACTCGGAAATTGAACGAAGACTTTGTCCATCCGCACGAGCAGCGGCAACCCTCTGACGCCGTGCCTCCGCCCTGGCGGATCGCTTTCCGGCGTCTTCGTGTCTCCTGTGGTCGTTGGCAATTTCGACGTATTCCTCTGCCGTGACGCCTTTCGGCAACGGCATGAAAATCGGTTTCACGTCCGCCTCGACGCAAGCTCGGTAGAGCTGCCATCCGTCCAAGATCTTGCCTTCGTGCAGGCAGATGCGTCGGTTTGCGATGATCCCCTTGGCCTTGAGGGTAGCGACAAACTGCTGCCACTCAGGGCCGGTGATGTCCCCGTATTCCGAGGAGAGCGGATGCCGATTCAGGTTCTTCCAATAACGTGGCTGCTCGAATGACATCGTGTCTCTCCGAAGAAGAGAAGAAAACCCCCTGGGGCAGTTGCGTCGCGGGTTGCGGCGCGGGTTGCGTACCAAATCCAAGAAGCAAATCCGCCAGCAAACCGGAGAACGAACGGCGACGGCACAAAGACAATTCTCGATCTCGGAGGCGGCTCCAGTTCTGCCGCGCGATAGAGCCTCTCGACGGCATCAACGCATATTCTGCGGTCGGCATCCGTCATTGCCGCCGTGCTCATGGCATTGGCGATCCACTTCCTCATGCACGACCTCGACGGTGGCTCCGCCATCAGGCACAAGCAGAAACGTTTCTCCGCCAACCTGCCACAGCTCGGCCCCCGCCGTCTGCACGGCGTGAGCGTGTCCAGTGGCCTCGCCTTCCGCGAGGATCAGACGACCGCCAACCCGGTTGATCTGTTCCCCGCCATCAGGCTTGTCTCGCCTGATGAACGCTACGTCTCCCTGACGTGCAACGATGACCATGACTTTCTCCTTATTCTGCGATGAGCACCATAACACCCTTTGGCCGGTTCCTGGAAATAGCCAGGAACCACCGCGTTTTGCACCGTTCGCACAGATCGACCCACCGGCTCACTGGATCAGTCTGGTCGTCTGGGAAGATTTCGACCTCGTATCGATTGCCGTCCTCGATCCGGCAATGGCACTGGTCGCAAATTTGCATGGCCTCTCCTTTCAAGGTTTCGACAACGCCACGGTTACGGCACGTGTCGCACATCGGTCCCTCCCCTATAGGCCGGCGGTTTCAATTTGATCGCGTCGTCGCGGACGATTGTAACGTCTCGCGGCGCGTCGAATCCCAGCTTGACCTTGTTGCCGATGATGTCCACAACCATCACCGTGATACCGCCGCTGAGTTTCACGGACTGACCGATGAATCGCTGAAGAACCAGCATAGACCCTCCGTGTTAATCGAGTGAACTTGAGAACTGTGCAACGTGCACCGGTGATTCCTTGACGCGGCCGGCCAAGAAGTCGAACTCCATGCCAGCCGCCTTGCAATAATCTGACACCAGACCCTTGATACTGGTCCGGTAGTTCTCGGACAATTCCGCCAGCGCGGCGAGATTGTCGTTGAGCAGGCCGGCACCAGGTTTGATGTCCTCCAGCCATTTTTTCCACTTGCCGAACGGGTCATCCGCAGGCGGCTTCATCGGCTCGGCCGGCATGAACTTGCCGAACGTTCCGGCCCGGATTCTGATTTTTGCGTCGTTCAGGTTTCCGGCCTCCAGCTCGCCAAGTTTTTTCACCTGGTAGTAGTCGAAAAATTTCTTCCAATCGTCGTTGCCTGGTCGGTGTTGCAGCACCGAGCCGAACTCGTTTGCGAGTTCCTGTGCCTCGTCCAGGGTGATTTTGGCTGGCACTGGCGTAGCAGGGTAGCCGTTGGTCTCAGACGACTGCGCATCCTGCCACTTGTGACCGCAACCGTGCTTGCCGCGATCCGATTTGTTCCAGCACAGCCAGCCGCCACCGAACTCCTCTCGTCCCTTGATGACGTTGACGTTGTTCCCACACTGCGGACACGGCGGCAAATCCCGTTTGCCAATTTCCGCACGGTTGCCACTGGCGTGGTTCGCGTCATCGTCTTCGCTCTCGCTGGCCATACCAACGAGGGACGCCAGTGAATAGCGGCGCGCGTAGGTAATTGCACTGCCGACAATCTGGGCCGTGAACTCACCGCGTGAATCGGCGATCATTTTGAGCGGCAGCGGATCGCTTTCAATCCACTGGCCGGATTGGTGCAACAGCATGGTTGTCACTTGGACCTTGTCGCCGTTGACGCTGGGCTCCTGGACGATTGACAGGCCGTTGTCAGCGAGTGGAGCACGGCAAATATCCAGGTATGCCGCCAGGTCGGCGTAGGCAAAACTGTATTGGCCGCCGGCCTTTGTTTGCACCGTGGCCGTATGCGTCCGTTCGGCGGCCACGAAGGCACGTTGCGCCTTGGACAACGCGGCCGCGAGTTCGTTGACAGATTCACTCCTCTTCATCTCGCGTCCTCCGTTCCTGGACGAATTGCGCCAGCAGATCGAGCACCCATTCCTCTTTGGTCTTCGCTGTCAATTTACGATTTTCCCGACGCGCCTGCTCGCGTTCTACCATCTCCGATTCAGACCTCTCGCGCTCAGTAAAGGATTCAGCGGCCATCGCCAGAGCAATGGACAGGTCTGAAACAAAATGCCACTCGCGCGGATCTGCAGCCCTAGCGAGCAAATTGTAGTAACGCACCTGCCAGATCGGCTGGTCACCTATTCCGGGAATCCAGTGCTGACACCGGCCCCACTTTTCGGTTTGTGTGTCATACCGATACCGCGCATAAATCGGGGCACAGCCAGGGGCGACAATCTCGATCAGCACGTCTGATTTGCCGTTGCGTACAAACGGTTCCGGCATGTCCGTGGCAGCGAACGGGTAAATTGCCGGCGGAAGGTCCGCTCTCACCTCGTCAATGACCGCAGCCCATTCCGCAGCTAGTTTTGCGTGCTCGCGGTTCTCTGCCTCGCGCTTGGCGTCAATAGCCTGCTGACGCTGGACGGCCAGTAGCTCGCGTCCCTGTTCCAGCATGGCTTCAATCTCGTTCATGGCGACCTCGCGTGTAGAATTTATCCTCTGCGTCTCTGACCTCGCAACCCGGCGGGACTTCTCCGTCCCGCTCATACAGTTTGTCCAGTTCAGCCTTGACTACCCGGATTGTAGATACCGTCTGGATCGCTGCCGGTGTCAGGCTGCCGTCGTCAACGGCCTGGATTACAGCCTGCTCGTCGGTCACCACCAACCGGGCCGGTTGACGGCGGAACCCGGCAACACCCCATGGGGTTTTCACTGACCGGGATTTCCCGGTCAGCATCGACTGGACGATTGCGGACACCGGGCCGGCGAAAATGGCGTCCAGGTTTTCGAGTCTCGACCGCAGCTCCCCCAGCATGAACGCGGTGCCGGCCTCGACCTCGGCAATCTCGGATTCTAGGCGTGCTCGCGCCCGCATATACCGATACAGTGTCGAGAGCTGGTCAGTTGTGGCCAGCGGGCCGGGATCGGCAGCGGCAAGGTCGTCCTGGGCCTGGTGGGTTTTCCATTCGTCCATGTCACACCTCGGGACTCTGGTTGCGTTGCGGGCCGCGTGGCAGGAGTCGCAGTTGCAGAGGCGGAGGGAGCAGG
>Ga0187892_10010711_pt1 | contig 11513 bp, 21 predicted proteins | sample MA1701073metaG_FD_139345 | JGI IMG/M metagenome (GOLD analysis project Ga0187892, IMG submission 139345) | Bio-ooze microbial communities from a basaltic lava cave in the Kipuka Kanohina Cave System on the Island of Hawaii, USA - MA170107-3 metaG ... | reverse complement strand
TGCGCGCAGCCGATACGCGCGGCGTGTCCAGCGATTCGCGGTAGGCCGCGACCATCAGGGCGTTTTGCTCGCGCTGCACTTCGACCAGTTGCGAGCGGAGATCGGCTTCGGCTTCCAGCACAGAGATACGCATCGCGCTTTCCGGGGCCGCGTCATACAGCTTTTTCCAGAGCATCGGAACCGCCACAATGGCCAGCGGCAGGATGTAAGAAGCGTAAACGCTCATCAGCCATTTCATCGTGCCATCTCCGGTGTCGCCGAAAGCGAAGTGAACGACCGACGTAATGGCGAGCAGAACCCAGATTACCCAAGACGCCGTGTTTGCAACGCGGCGCTGTTCGGTCGACCGAAACCAGTGATGACGGCCATAGACCAGCGCCAGGGCAGAGCCTTCGAGCAGCGTCACGGGCAGGAAAGCGGCGAAGTCAACCCACTGTTTCCAGAGCGCGCTTGATTTCATTCCTTCGTGAGTCAGAGCGTAAGTCATCGTGCCAGTCACGACCACGCCGACGATCATCATCAGCCAGGCCATCACGCCGCCGCCGATGACGCCTTTCTTCCGGCTGGCGTCTTGCGCGATCTGTTTCATCTCGCGATTGTAGTGATCAAGTTTTTCCATACTGCTTTCCTTTCCAAAGGTGGAAGGGAAACCCTAAAATCGCCGCGCAGCGTTGATTGTCGGGCTTCCCGATGATTGATGTTCAGGGCTTGGCGAGCGTTGACGCGCTTTCCAAGCCCGCTGCGTTTTGATCGGCGGGGAAATTCAGCCGGGCGAACTCGCCGTGAAGCTCTCGCGCCGCTGTGTCGTATGCGCGCGCCGCTTCCTCAGCCGCGTGGTAGTAGCCGAGCCAAATAGCGCCGCCTTTGTGCTGAATGACGGCGGCGTAGGGCTTCGCCAGCTTCCGTTTGCGCAGCCGAACGCCTCTGTAACCGGTCTCGCCGGTTCGGAGCGGCTGGCGTTGGCCGAACTCCTGCGCGTTTGCCTGGCGCAGTCTAAGGCGCTGAAGTCGCGCCTCCGCGCGGAGCGAGCACTTCGGATGCCCGATGCCGAGACAATCGGAGAGCGGGCAGTTAAGGCAAAGCTCGCGCGCGCGATCCTCTTCAACGATGTCGAGCACGCTGGCGCGGGCGTACTTGGGGCGTTGATCGGTCAATTGCGTCATCATCACTGCCTCCCCGTTCGCCCGGACTTGATGAACGGTTCGAGCGGGCGAGCCACGCCGACCAGCTCGAACGCGCCGCCGCGATACGCGCCTCCGACCGTCAGCGCGGCGCCCTCGAACCAAACGCCGATGTGATAGGCGCCGCCGACTCTAAAACAAACCAGTTGACCATTGTCCGGCGCGATGTCTGTCTCGATTGCCAGTGATTGGCCGCGCGTCAGTCCGAACAAGTCAAGACTGTCGCTCAGCACGGTGGTGATGAGCGGACGCTTGCGGCTCTTCGACGGTGACGGCGGCGGGGTGAACGGGGCCAGGGTCGTGAAGTCCAGTTTCATATCCTTCCTTTCGTCGTGAGTGAACCGGCGCGGCGGTTCACTCGGTTGGCGTTACTCTCCCGCGCGAGAGCGTTGATTCAAGCTTTTTCGGGACAGTAATCGCCGTCGTCGGTCCGGCGCGGGCAGAAATAAGAGCCGGGCTTCCGGCTGGCCTTCATCGGCGTGTTGTGAACCGGGCAAACCGGCGCGCCTGATCTGGCCTCAGCCTTCGCGCCAGGCTTCGACGCCGGCGGAACGGCGCCGATGTCTTTGAGCCTGGCAATCATCGTCTTGAGCGCGTCGGCCTTGCCCTCGACTTCGACCACTACGGGGAAGCCTTCGACTTCGGCTTGAATGGTGAAATGCGCGGGCTTCGCTGGCGCGTCAATCTGCGCGGGTTGAATCTGCTGAGTGTTGTTGCTGCTCATTGATTGCCTGCCTTTCGTTGATTCCAGATGCGCCGCGCCTCGATCCGAATCGGGCATTGATCGTTCGCCACACCGACGCAATCGGGAAGCGGGCAGTTTAAACAAATCTCTCGCTGGCGATCTTCGCTGACTCTCAGGTTAGGGCATTGCTCGACGGCTTCAACCTGTGGGCGCTCCCTCATCAGCGGCGGCAACGTCGCCTCGAATCGGGCGACGCCGGCGGCGACGATCATCGCCAGGCGCTGGGCGGGTGTGATGTCTGGGATGATGGTCTGGGTCATTGATTGCCTGCCTTCCTCGCTCGTTTGTAAGCCGCTTCACCGGCGCACACGGGACAGAGCGCGGGCGCTTCCTTGCGATTCTTCAACTGGCGTTCAAACTTCCGGTCGCCCGTCCACGTTCGCGCCACTTCCCACTTGATGCCGGCATCATTCACGACCTGCAGCAGCCGCGAACCGACGCCGGCGCGGTGATCCGCGATGCGTTCGGCCAGGTTGGTTGTGAAGCCCAAGTAATGTTTTGCGTGCTGGTAGGGCTGCTCGAAATGGATCAAATAGACGGTGGACATCGCCGAAACTCCTACTGCGCCAGTGCGACGCGCTTGCGATAGTTTTTCGCTGACGGAAAGAAGACCGTGAACGGCGGGGCTTCTTCGGCCAACGTAATCGGCTCTTCCCATCTAGCCTTGCGCAGGTCGTCCCTTGTTAGACCGGCAGGCAACTCGGCGTATTCGAGTGATCGCCACTGGTTGCCCGGTTCACCGTAATGGGACTTCTTCAACTTGTCGGCGTGCTCGTTTAGTTTTTTGACGATTGGTGTCATTGATTTATCCCCCGTTAAACCGCCCAGCCATCCACGTAAACGACTTCGTACTTCCGGCCTGTCCGCTCGCGCTCGATGCGACGCTCAATGCGCGCTGGAACCGGCGCCGGGGCAGGCGCTGGGGCCGGAGAGGATGCGCCCGCGTTCAGGCGCTCGGTGTAGCGAAGCATCAGCCTACGGGCCGCGCGGTGTTTGCAAGCCGTGTGACCATTGGCGCAGGCTTCGCAAGTGTGGTCTTCGTCAACGCGGTAGAGTTTCTTGCTGGTGGTTGACTGGATGGTCAGCGTCTGGCCGTCGAAAGCCCAATACTTGGCCTTCTCGATTTCGATCACGGCGCGTTCAATCGCGCGCAGCCAGGCGGGAGAAGTGGCGGCGGCGGATTTCGCGGCGGTGATTGTTTGTGACCAGATTGAAGTGTTGAGAATCATAATTGCCCTCCGTGTTATCAACTGACGAAACGTAGTATACCCTACTAGGTTTCAGAGTCAAGCAAAAAACCTAGTATACTATGCAAACTTTTTATTGACGGTCGGCTTCCCGTCGCTGTAGAGTCGTCTTGCAAAATTAGTAGGCTTCTACTAAATTTCCAGAATGAAGGAGAAGCGTTTTATGACCGCAGGCGAATTCGCCAGACAAATTGAAATACCCTACACAACCATTGCGACATGGCTACGCAAGGGGCAAGTCCCCGGCGCTGTCCCTCAGACCATCGGCAATTTCAGGGTGTGGATGGTTCCCGAAGAGGCGGTAAACACCCTTGAAGAATGGCGCCCGAAGCCAGGCCGTCCCCCTCTGACTGACGAAGAGAAGGCGGCGCGGGTGAAGAAGAGAACGGCTAAGACCGCCAGCGCAGGGTTGCCATTTGAACCGCCATCTCCCAAAACCGCAAAACCGATGCGTGGAGCGACAAGGAAGGCCAGGGCGAAGAAGACCGCGAAGAAGGGAGGCGCGGCGAAATGATCGAAGCCGAAACCGAACAAGAGACCATCGAGATCACAGCCTACGTGTTGGGCGTGAGCGAGGCCGAGGCGCGGATCATCGTCGCAATGGAGCGCGGCGAGATTGACGGTGATGAAGTGATCATCGAAGAGAATCCAGAGCAGGCGGCGAAATGAGCAATTTGCGTTTGACCATCACGCTGGCGATCTTCGTAATAGCCATCTTCGTGGCGAACTGGCTCGGACTGCGCGCGGGCGGAGCGAAGATCAGTTTTTGGGAGTATCTAAGCCCGTTCTGGACCTGGAGAAAACGGAATGACCGACGAAAACACAGCGGATCTGACCGTAGATAAAAGGCGCGGCAATATTGACGGCGGTGTCGCCGGTGTCGCCGGTCACATATTTCACCGGCGACACCACAAAAAGCCCGTCAACAAAAGCTTGTCGCCGATGTCGCCGGTGTCGCCGCCCGAAAACATCAATCTCAACTATTAAGGGAACTGATGGACATCGAAACCGCTCTCACCACATTACAGGAACAAACCCGTATCATCGCGGCGGCGCAGATCGGCCACGAAACCAGGCTGGCGCGCGTTGAGGAAGGCTTCAGGCGGCTGGCCGAAGCCCATCAGGCGCTCGTTCAACTGCTCGGCATCCACGATGAGCGGCTCGACGCCGGCGATGCGGCGCAGGAACACACTGACGCCCGGCTCGACGGGCTGATTGACGCGCAGATTGATTTTTCCGCACGCTTGGCGCAGCTCGCGGCGATCCAGGCCGAACAGAAGAGGGAAGCCGACCAGCGCGGCGTGCGACTCGACGAAAAGCTGGCGCAGCTTCAGGAGGCGCAGGCGCGAGCGGCTGAACAGATTCGATTATTGATGGAGAGCAACGGCTCGAAAGGGAACTGAGTTATAGCCACGATTGATGAGCGATGGAACTGCCCGAAGTGAGCGCCGGGGAAGTTATGGAAGAAATCGAAACCCCAACAGGGAAGCCAGAGAAGAGCGAAAAACACAAAGCGCGTCGGCCAGGCGGCAAAACGAAGCGCGGGCCGGATAAGTGGCTGTTGCGCATCTTCAGGGGTTACGACGCGGCGGGGAAGCGAATCTACTACAGCGAGGTCTTTCACGGCGGATCGAAGGAAGCTGACGACCGGCTGATTGAGTTGCGCAACCGGCTCAAAGCCGGAGAGCCGCTCAAGCTCTCGCCGAAGCTCTTCAAAGACTTCGTGGCCGAATGGCTGGAAGACTGCGACGACGGCGAGAAGCGAGAGGCGACGATTGACCATTACGGGCGGATGGTCGAGACGTACATCCTGCCGGCGTTCGGCAAATTCACCCTGACCGACATCACAGATGTGGCGATCAAACGCCTCTACAAAGACCTGCGCAAGCGCGGGCTGGCGGCTTCGACCATCGGCCAGATTCACGTTTACCTGACTGCGATATTCAACCTGGCCGAAGAGCGCGAACTGATCCGAAAGAACCCGATGCGCAAGGTAGACGCGCCGGCGCGACCGAAGCCGAAGCCCGTAGCGATGAAGGGAGACGAGGCGCGGCGCTTCCTTGAGGCGGCAGGGGCCACGCCTCACAGCTTCATGTTTACGCTCGCGTTTCATCTGGGGGCGCGGCCTTGCGAGTATCTGGGGCTGAAATGGTCTGACGTGGATTGGGAGCAGCGGCGCATCACCATCCGGCGCTCGCTCAAGCTGCGCAAGGGCGGTGAGTGGTACACGACCGATCCGAAGACCGAGAAGGGATTGCGCTCAATCACCGTCACAAAGACGATCATCGAAAGCCTGACTGAACATCGGCGTCGCCAACTCGAAATGAAGCTAAAGGCGGGCGCGACCTGGAGCGATCACGGTTTCATCTTCACCGACAAGACAGGCGAGCCGCTCAAGCATTACACCGTGCGCTACGTCTACAAGACGATCCTGGAAGCCGCCGGGCTGCCGAAGACCTTTCAATTAAAAGTGAGCCGGCATTCCTGCGCGACGGCGCTCATCAACTCCGGCGTCAACCCGAAAGCGGTCAGCGAGAGGCTGGGACACGCCAGCGTCAAGATCACTCTCGACACCTACACGGTGATCGAGGAAGCCATGCAGCGCGAGGCTTCGGAGCAGCTTGAAAGGGCGTTTGGAGGCTGATTTTCGCCGTTTTTGAGGCGTTCGCATCACACTCGCACACCAAACGCGGTTGAATGCGGATAAAGCTTTTTGGCATCTGTAAGAAACGATAGAGTTTGCGCGATTCCTGCCTGGAATTCCCACACTAATCTTCTCTCAATAAAAAACATCTCAGCGTGATTTGCGTAACAGCTTCATAGCGGCGCGGCGAGCGATTTGGGCGTGTACGAAGGACGAGAGTCGCTTATAATCGCCACGCCTGAGATCGTCATTCTCGTATTACCCTTATTTCCATTGAGCGTCGTCACAGTAAACATTCAACAAGCCGCCAAGCTTGTCTCACAAGTTTCGGGAGAGGAAAAGAACAATGATGAAACACAAACGTTTAGGCGCCATTTTGCTGGCGTTGATGCTGACTGCGATCATCACCGGCGCTCCGGCGCCCACCAATACATCGCTCGACTGGCCGCAATGGCGCGGGCTGGAACGAAACGGGCTTTCAAAGGACACGGGATTGCTCAAACAATGGCAGTCGTCGGGGCCGCAGCAGGTGTGGTCAATCTCGAACCTGGGCGAAGGGTTTGGCTCAATCGCCGCAAAAGGCGACCGCATTTATGTGCAGGGAACCAACGAAAGTTCGAGCGCGGTCTTCTGTCTGAATCGGGCTGATGGCAAAACTGTGTGGTCCGCCTCTCTGGGGCCGAAGCTGAACGAGCGCCGGGGCAATGGACCGCGTTCGACTCCGACAGTTGATGGGGAATATGTTTACGTGTTGACCGAAAACGGCGATCTGGCTTGTCTTCGCGCGCGCGATGGCTCTCCGGTCTGGCGCAAAAACATTTTGAGAGAATTCGGCGGAGACAATCCTGGCTGGCTGATCAGCGAATCGCCGCTGGTTGACGGCAATCGTCTGATCGTCACGCCCGGCGGCAGAGGCGCGGGGCTGGTCGCGCTCGACAAAATGACCGGCAAAGAGATTTGGAGGACGAAGGAACTGAGCGACGAAGCGGGCTATTCGTCGTGCATCGTGGCGGATGTCGGCGGAGTCCGCACGATCATGAACTTTACCTCGCGCGCGGCGGTGGGCGTCCGCGCCAGCGACGGCAAACTCATGTGGAGCCAATCATCGCCGGCCAACGGCACGGCCAATTGCACAACGCCGGTCTTCGCCGACAACAAGGTCTTCTTCACTTCGGATTACGGGACGGGCGGAGCGTTGTTCGGACTGAGCGCCCAGAACGGCGAGGTCAAAGCGCAGGAGCTATATTTCACCAAAGAGATGAGGAATCATCACGGCGGCGTGGTGTTGGTGGACGGTTATCTCTATGGCTTCTCCGGCTCCATCCTGACCTGCATCGAATTCGCCACCGGCAAACGGATGTGGGCGGATCGCAGCGTGGGCAAAGGCTCTCTGACTTACGCCGACGGAATGCTGTTCCTGTTCAGCGAGAACAATGTCGTCGGATTGGCCGAAGCGACGCCGAAGGCATACGTTGAAAAAGGCCGCTTCCAAGTGCCCGACCAGGGCCGGCCGAGCTGGGCGCATCCGGTCGTGGTCGCCGGAAAGCTTTACATCCGCAATCAAGGAGCGCTGACTGCTTACGACGTGACGGCGCGCTGAATTCTGTAATGCGCATTCAGGCGGCGGCTCAAAGACGCTGAGTCGCCGCCTGAGATGGTGAAGCTTGGAGAATCGCTGGCGCCCGCTGTCACGGCTTCACCGCAATCGCCTGCAACTCGAAGCGAGCATCGCGCAACAGTTTCCCCGATCCGAGAAACGCCCGCGCCGGAAAATCCTTCTTGAAATAGCTCCGATAAACCACGTTGAATTTATCGAAGAGCGCCACGTCGGAACAGAAGACCTGCACCGTGACCAGATCGTCCATCGTCATCCCAGCTTCGGTCAACACAGCCTTGATGCCGTCAATCATCAACCGCGCCTCCTGTTCGGGATCTTCCGGTACTTTGTTGGTCTTCGGATCAATGCCCAGCCGCCCGGCCAGGTAAAGCGTGTTGCCGACCAAGATGCCGTCGCTGAACGGAGCGTTGACGTTGCGGTTCGGCAGATTGATGACGCGCCGCCCAGCGCCTTTGCCCTGGCTGTAAACGGCCACGCCGCCGACAGTCAAGCCGATCAACAAACCACACGCTAAACCGATGAAGAGCATTCGATAATTTTTCATTATCTGTCCTCCGGGAAGAAATGGTACACGGATCAAACGGATCGTTACTGATGCTCACAGATCAATCCGTCTTGATCCGTCGCCATCCGTCCAATCCGTGTACCATTTTTGTTGTTTGGAAAACCGCCTTAAAGAAACAGCTTCAGACTCTTCTCCGCAATCTCGATGTGCGCCCGCGCGCCGAACGGGAACTGGTACTCCGTGCGCGCGCCGTCAATGTAGAGCCTCCCGTCGGGCATCTTCGACGCTATCGTGACGCCGGAATCGGGCGGGACGAAGCCGCGCGTCAATTCATAATCGCGTTCCGGCTCGCGGTAAAGCTCGCGCACGAGGAATTGAATGTCGCGCGAACGCAGCGACATCCGCCGCCCGCCCGCAGAGCCTATGCCCGCCGTCGAACCAGCCGCCGTCGAAATCCAGATGCCCGAACTGCGGTGCTCCTCTTCAAGCTCGCCGGCGCGGATCAAATACCGCGTAGTCGCCGCCGGGCAGTAATGCGCGATCAGCACGTCGTTGAGCGCCAGTTCCGGCAGCCTCTTGCCATCCATCGTGATCTGCAACCGCGCCAACTCCACCGGCCTCCACTTCAAATCCAGAATCGCATCGAGCCGTTCGGCGAAGTTCTTGCGGTTGACCGAGCAGAAATGGCCTACGCTGTCGCCCGGCGCGGAGTTGACGCCGAGCATCATCGCGTCGCGCACGTAATGCGAAGCGCCGAGCGCCGTGCCATCACCGCCGATGCTGATGACGAAATCGGCGGCGGCTAATTGGCGTTTGAGCGCGGCGTTGAGTTTGACCAGCGAGCCTTCCTCAAAAGCGATTTTGCGGGATTTCAGCGCCCGCCGCACCGTGTCCACCGTGCGTTTCTGCTCGGCGTCGGCGTGGAGCAGCCGTTTGGCCGTCTCATCGCCTTTGCGGGCGAAGCTGGCCGCCCGCCCGCCTTGCGCCATCGCGGTTTGCTTGATGATGACCAGGCAGTTGTTGATCTGCATAGAAGATTTCCACCTCGTGTGGAAGCGTGGCGCTCCAACGGCGCTTTTTTCCCGACTTGTGCGATTGGTTCAGATTCATCACTCGCCAAACGTATGCAGGAAGTCGGCAGGATGAATCACAGGAATGTTTTGATAGTCTCCCAACACCAGCAGATCATTGTCGCCTGAGACGATTGCATCTGCTTTCCCATCAACGGCGCACACGATGATGTGATTATCTTTCGGGTCTCTAACGATATTAACCGATGAAGTGAGGGCGATTACTTCCGCCGTATGCGCCACGGCGCGAATGGCTCGCTGAACGCGCTGCTCTTCCCAGTCAAATGACTCTCGCAGCACTCTGGCAAGCTCCGAGATAATATCGGGTGATGTCAGGGCTTGATAGCGTCCCTGCTGAGCAAGCTCCCAGATACGCGCCCGCCGGCCCTTGGGGAAGGCTAATGCTGATACCAATATGTTTGTATCAAGCACTGCTCTAAGCGGCATGCTTTACTCTTTGCTCTTTACGGTATTCTTTGACCAGACGGTCAACGTCTTCGTCTGAGGTAATGCCTAATTCAGCGGCCTTCTGTTCGCCATATGCCGCAAGCTCGCGCCATTCGGCCTCTGCTTCTTCCGGCGTCAGTCGCGCTATCTTTCCGGCCAGCGCGTCGGTAATGATTTGATTGACCATCGCCTCAAAACGCGCGTCATCGTCGAGGGCAGCGTCGAGCGCGACCCTCTGCCCGTTTTGTTCAACGGATAAGCCAACGCCGTGGGACGTGACCAGCCGCTTGAGCGTGGCGAGCAAGAGACCGATTTTCGATTCATCGTCTAACTTGATTACTAACTCCGTCATTTTCCCACCTCCTGCCGGGGAGCATAGCATAGCGATCTTCCTCTTCCAACGAATTGAAAGGCGTAGCCCTGTCCACCGCGCCTCTGTGCTCGGCGTCGGCGTGGAGCAGCCGCTTGGCCGTCTCGTCGCCTTTGCGAGCGAAGCTGGCGGCGCGCCCGCCTTGCGCCATCGCGGTTTGCTTGATTCGGTCTCAAAAGCGTTTGCAACAAGCGGCAGGCTGAGGCGCGGGAGTGAGGATCAATGATTACCGCTCTTCCAACTCCTTTTGCCTCTCACTCAGGCCACGCGGGCCACAGGCATCTCGACCATCCGGGCGTAACGTTTCGGCTGGGAAAGTATCTTTTCAATTAACTGCACGGTGGCCAGGTCGTAAAGCTCTTCGCCACAGTTTGAACAGTAAGTTGAGGGAACGTTCTCAATCACGATGCCATCGTGAATCTCAGTACGCCGCACGGCGCGAACGGCTTTTGCCTTGCACCTGGAACAAACTTTCAAAGGATTTCTCTTTCGCTTTTTAGTCATAGTTTTCCACCCCTAAACGATAAGCCGTGATGATGGCAACTGCGTCAACATCATCCCATCGGGCGATCAACCCCATCTCATCTTCCGCCAACGAATCGCCATAAATCACGTACTTGACGCGCTCGTAACGCAAGTCGAACTGATCTTCGACTATTTCTCCAGTCAGGATGCAATTAAGCGCGTCCGCCGCCGTGAAGCCATCGTCTCTCAGCGCGGCCCGAGCGTGCGGCGTGAACAACATATGTCACGAGCGTGACAGAAAGTGAATCATCGCAGCCTCAAAGGAGAAATGCCCCACGCTGTCGCCGGGCGCGGAGTTGACGCCGATCATCATCGCGTCCCGCACGTAATGCGAAGCGCCGAGCGCCGTGCCGTCGCCGCCGATGCTGACGACAAAATCGGCGGCGGCCAATTGGCGTTTGAGCGCGGCGTTGAGCTTGACCAGCGAGCTTTCCTCAAAAGCGATCTTGCGGGATTTCAGCGCCCGGCGCACCGCGTCCACCGTGCGTTTCTGCTCGCCGTCGGCTTGGAGCAGCCGCTTGGCCGTCTCATCGCCTTTGCGGGCGAAGCTGGCGGCGCGCCCGCCTTGCGCCATCGCGGTCTGCTTGATGATGACCAGACAGTTGTTGATTTGCATAGAAGATACCGATCACCGAACCAGCCGCAGGAAATAGACGCCGCGCGCGCCGCCCGCCGCGATCATCTCTCCGTAAAACGCACAGCAATACATCACTCCATCGGCGAAGAATGTCGCCAGACATTCGCCCGTCATCGCATCCCAGACTTTGAGCGTGCTGTCCCAGGAAGCCGAGACGATGAGCTTGCCATCGGGACTGAACGCGCAGCCCCTCACAGAAGATGAATGACCAACGAGTGAGCGCAGCATTTGGCCCGTCATCGCATCCCAGACTTTGAGCGTGCGGTCATCTGAAGCCGAGATGATGAGCTGGCCATCGGGACTGAACGCGCAGCCACTCACAGAAGATGAATGACCAACGAGTGAGCGCAGCATTTCGCCCGTCATCGCATCCCAGACTTTGAGCGTGCTGTCATATGAAGCCGAGACGATGAGCTGGCCATCGGGACTGAACGCGCAGCCACTCACAGAAGACGAATGACCTTCGAGCGTGCGCAGCATTTCGCCCGTCATCGCATCCCAGACTTTGAGCGTGCAGTCACCTG
>Ga0187892_10010710_pt1 | contig 11514 bp, 11 predicted proteins | sample MA1701073metaG_FD_139345 | JGI IMG/M metagenome (GOLD analysis project Ga0187892, IMG submission 139345) | Bio-ooze microbial communities from a basaltic lava cave in the Kipuka Kanohina Cave System on the Island of Hawaii, USA - MA170107-3 metaG ... | reverse complement strand
TGGGACGGCAAGAAATGCCAGCCGCCGACCAATCCTGCCGAAGAGTGCAGAAAGAAGGGCGGCGTCTGGGACGGCAAGAAATGCAAGCCTGCGGCGACCATTCCCGGCCTAACCAAGCCCACGACCAACCCGGCCGAAGAATGCCGCAAGAAGGGCGGCGTCTGGGACGGCAAGAAATGCAAGCCCGCGACCAACCCGGCCGAAGAATGCCGCAAGAGGGGCGGGCTGTGGGATGGCCGGCGCTGCCAAAGCCCTGCCGAGCAATGCAAGGCCAAAGGCGGCGTGTGGGATGGCAAGCAATGCCTGCCAAGTAGCTCCGTCCCTCGGTGATGTCTGCCTCCGCGCCCAGGCCCCGGGGTAGATAGACGATCGGCGGCTTGGCCGAGGCGCGGAGGGCTCGCGCGGCGGTGCCGATTTGGCCACGATTGTGAGTAGGCTGAAAGACCGCGACAGCACCCTGCCCCGAGAGAGCTCTCATGGTCAGCATCCGCCACACGCTTTGCCGTTCGCTCCTTGCCATCTTGTTGCTGGCCCCTCAGCTCACCATGGCCGAGACGAAGGAGCCCGCCGAAGAAGAGTCGGCGGACGTCACCTTCGCCAAGAGCTTCCTCGGCAAGACCTATGACGATGAGCTCGAAGTCGAAGGGTGGCTCAATTTCGGCGGCGGCCTCGTCTCTCCGCCGATCTATATCCAGCAGTATCAGCGCGAGGAGGACGGCACGTTTCTCGTCCTGACCAGCCGTGAGGTGACGAAGGCGAGCGCCGATGCGCCGGCATCCTTCGTCGTGACCGACGCGCTGATCGTGCCGAAGCCGCAGAAGGAGGCGGAGTTTACCATCGCCTGTATGCAGGGCGAAGACGCCACGCTGAGATTCATGGGCGAGGCGAAAGGCAAGGAAGACAAGGAATGGTGGAGCGACGTGCGCCGCGCTTGGGAGATATCGCTCGAAACCGGCCAGATCGCCTCGATCACGCCCAAAGGCGTTCGCTGCACCAATCCCAATTGGTGAGCGCGGGAAAGATTGCATGAGGGCCGTGCTTGAGAACACTGTGATCGCCGAAAGCGATGACATCGTCCAGCAGGGCGGCTATGCCTACTTCCCGAGCACAAGCGTGCGGCTCGAATGGCTGGAGGTGGCGGAACGGACGGCGTCCGACCGCGCCTGCCCGCATGGTGTCCAGTTCTACGACGTCGTGATCGAGGGCAGGCGTTACCCCCGCGCCGCGTGGCGCTACGAGGCGCCGCGCCCGTCCATGAGCCACGTCGGTGGCCGTTTCGGCTTCTGGAACGCCGTCGTTGTGGCATGAGGCGATAGAGGAGGATTTGTCATGGACCGGCTGCTCACCGCATCGACGCTGTTGGCGGCGCTCGGCTCGGGCCTGATCGCCGGGACCTTCTTCGCCTTTTCCGCCTTCGTGCTCGGAGCGCTTGCGCGGCTGCCCGCGCATTCCGGCATCGCCGCCATGCAATCGATCATCGCCGCCATCAAGACTTCCCTGTTCTTGGCGGTGTTCTTCGGCACTGCGGCGCTCGCCGCTCTCCTAGGCATTGCCGCGCCCTTGCGCTGGTCGGAGCCGGGCGCGCTCTATCTCCTGATCGGCAGCCTGCTCTATCTCAATGGACCATTCGGCGTGACGCTTCTGAAGAACGTGCCGCTCAACAACAAGCTCGCCCCCATGAAGCCTGAGGGCGCGGACGCTGCGCGCTACTGGGACGAATTCCGCGCTTCGTGGGGCCTGTGGAACCATGCGCGTTGGATCGGCGCGCTCGGCGCCTCGGCATCCTTCATCCTGGCGCTCGTCGAAGGCGGCGCACACTAACCATCAGGCCAAAAACCCCACTTTCCCAACAAATGATCCCCAACGATCTCTGGAACAAAAGAAGAACATATGGTATCGTTATATTCGGACCTGGAACTTCCACAAGAACCGTGGAGAGCCATTGACGGTTTACGCGTCCTTTCGGGTAGGGTTGCCGAGGAGATTTGATTCCATGGCGCACAGCCGAAATCGCCTCAAGAAAAACGTTCGAGTAAACGGACACAGCAGTAAACGCGAATGCGTCTTTGTCGAGGGCAAAGCGAGTCTCTTCCGAACGGACTGTTTTGAGTGGCTCGCGCAATGCGAGCCTTTATCAATTCATGCAGTTGTAACAGACCCACCGTATGGCCTAGTCGAGTATACGGAGAAAGAGCAAACGAAGCTCCGAAACGGCCGCGGCGGTGTTTGGCGAATTCCACCGTCGTTCGATGGCCACAAGCGGGCGCCGCTTCCTCGCTTCACTGTGTTGGATAATGATGATCGCGCGCAGCTCTATGTTTTTTTCAAGCGTTTAGGCTTGTCGCTTGTCCGCGTGACAGTGCCGGGTGCGAATATCATTGTCGCAAGCAATCCGCTACTCTGTCACCTTGTCGCGTCTGCAATGTCAGAAAGCGGACTCGAAATCCGCGGTTACATAGTGCGACTGACGATGACAATGCGTGGAGGCGACAGGCCGAAGAATGCTCATCAGGAATTTGACGATGTAAGCGTAATGCCACGTTCTATGTGGGAGCCGTGGGTCGTCCTGAGAAAACCGCTTGAAGGTCGCGTCCAGGACAATCTGAGGCAGTGGAAGACGGGCGGATTCAGACGACAGAGTAAAGACCAGCCCTTTGGCGACGTCATCCGGTCAGGACCGACACCAAGTGCTGAGCGGAAGATCGCACCGCATCCATCTCTCAAACCCCAGGACTTTTTGCGGCGTGTGGTTCGCGCGGCCCTACCCCTCGGCGAAGGCGTCGTGCTCGACCCGTTCGCTGGATCGGGGTCGACACTCGCGGCAGCAAATGCCGTTGGGTACGAAAGTATTGGGCTTGAGAGGGACGCGGCGTATTTCCGTATGGGGCAGGAGGCTTTGAGAGCTCTTGCTGAAATTCGTATAGATGGTGCACCTTCTCTGCTGCGAGACGGGGGGAATCGTGCCGCTAAAGCTGCCAAAGGATTTGAAGCCAATCCATATTGAGAAGGCGGTCGACTACGTTGAAAGAGAAACAGTCGACTTGATCGATATCTATCTTGAGCAGGCAAACGTTTTCAGCGGTATAATTGGAATTTACGGCATCAAGGCTCTCCATGCAGTCAGCCCGTACAAGAAACATAAGCATCCTGACATCGCTCAGCAGCGCTTTCCAGACCTTTCACTCGGCGGAAAACTAAACCCACCACCATCGCAAGCGGTCGAATCAAAGGGCAGCACGCGACCGTGGGCCATCCAATCGCATTACGATCACCCAGGCTGGTACGTAGTGTGGCGCTATATGGTGGACCAAACGTGCAGCATCAAACCAGACCGCCCAGTGATAATCTGGCGAGTGGACGTTGTGTTTCTCGACAAGACGGATTGGACGTACGAGACAAGCAGGGCGGGCGCTGGGCGTGGAGGGCGCACCCACACATTCGGCGTTAAATCTCCTGCTGAAAAACTGAAGGGCGCTGCGGCGTACACACTTGAGGGAATTGAACTAAAGGGAGGTAGGCCCGTCCTGATGGACAACTTGACGCGAGACTCCGCGCCTCCAAACCGGGCCAGAAAATAGTTTTACGCGGGTCGAGAGTTGCCCCTAGGCCAGCAGCTTCGGGGCGTCTGAGGGGCGGGCGAAGGCCTATTCCTTTGTCTTGACCTCGGCGATTAGCTCCTCGACCTGCGGCATGATGTTCTCGACGATCGCCGCCACGCCTTTGGCATTGGGGTGGAGGCCGTCGCTCTGCATCAACTCGTCGTCGAGCGCCGGCCCCTCGAGGAAGAAGGGATAGAGGATGAGGCCATAGCGCTCGGCGAGATCGGGGTAGATCGCGCCGAACGTCTCGACATAGTCCTTGCCGAGGTTGCGCGGCGCCTCCATGCCTGCAAGCAGGATCGGAAGTCCTTTCGCCTGCACGTTCTCGATGATCGCAGCAAGAGCGGCCTTGGTGCCCTCGGGCGGCAGGCCCTGCAGCGCATCGTTGGCGCCGAGCTCGATGATGACGGCGCTCGCATCGTCGGGGAGCGCCCAGTCGAGACGCGCGAGCCCAGCGGCCGCGGTATCTCCGGAGACACCGGCATTGACGATCTTCGCCTCGATCCCGCGCGCCTTCAGCGCAGCCTCGAGCTGCGCGGGAAAGGACTGATCCTGAGGCAGCCCGAAGCCCGCAGTCAGGCTGTCGCCGAGCGCCACGATCACCGGCGCGCGCGGCTCGGCCGCGCCGCGCAACGGCACGAGGAAGAGCGAGGCGGCCAACACCCTGGCCATAGCGGCGCCTTTCATCTTTTCGACCTCTTTACCCTTCTCTATTGCCGATCTCTAAGCCATCTGTCAGGACTCTTCTCCCGCCCATGGATCGTCAACTGAAACAGCGCCGCAGCCCGGCGATCAAGCTCGAAGGCGTGCGGGTGACGTTGCCGTCGCGCGCCGGCCCGGTCGCCATCCTGCGCGGCATCGACCTCAGCGTGACGGAGGGCGATGCCATCGCCGTCGTCGGTCCCTCGGGTTCCGGCAAGTCGACGCTGCTCATGGTGATCGCGGGACTCGAGCAGGCGACGGAGGGCGGCGTCGAGGTCATGGGCACCGACTACGCGACCCTCGACGAAGACGGCCTTGCGCTTCTCCGCGCCGCCAATATCGGCATCGTGTTTCAATCTTTTCATCTCGTTCCCACGATGACGGCGCTCGAGAACGTGGCGCTGCCGCTCGAATTCCTCGACCGTGACGATGCCTTCGAGACCGCGCAGGAGATGCTTGCCGAAGTCGGCCTGTCGCACAGGGAATCGCATTTCCCCGGCCAGCTCTCCGGGGGCGAGCAGCAGAGGGTGGCGATCGCGCGCGCGCTCAGTCCCCGTCCCTCGCTCATCCTCGCCGACGAACCCACCGGCAATCTCGATCTTGCCACCGGTGCCGAGGTGATGGATCTCCTGTTCGGGCTCAAGGAGCGCACCGAGGCGACACTTCTTCTCATCACCCATGACCGTTCGCTCGCCAAACGTTGCGACCGGATCGTAAGTCTCGCCGATGGCCGCATTGTGAGCGGCGCCAAGCGCAAGGTGGCGGCATCGTGACCGCCTCGCGCGCAACGGAAGGCCCTTCGGGCTCTCGCTTCGACCTGAAGCTTGCCTTTGCCATGGCGCTCCGCGAGCTCCGGTCTGGCGCAGGCGGGCTTGCCGTGTTCGTTCTCTGCATCGCTCTCGGCGTCGCCGCTGTGGCGGCGATCGGCTCGCTTGCCGCGTCGTTCGACGAGGCCCTGGCGCGGCAGGGGCGTCTCTTGATCGGCGGAGACCTCTCCTTCGAGCTGATCCACCGGCAAGCCAGCACGGAGGAGCGCACAGCGCTCGATGCTCTGGGTCAGGTGAGCGAGTCGGCGAGCTTCCGCGCCATGGCCCGCACGGCCGACGGCAAGAACGCCCTGATCGAGGTCAAGGCCGTCGATGACTTCTACCCGCTCTATGGCGAAGTCTCGATCACCGAGTCGGACAAAGCGGGCCACGTTTGGCGAAGCCCCTCTGTGGTGCTTGCCGAGCGCACCCTTCTCGATCGCCTCGGTCTTGCGGTCGGAAGCGCGCTTTCCATCGGCGAGGCAGACGTCACGATCGGCGGTGTCCTTGGCGAGCAGCCTGACCGGCTGGCCGACCGGCTGGCCTATGGGCCGAAGCTCTTGATGTCGCGCGAAACGCTGGCCAAGACCGGCTTGGTGCAACCCGGCAGCCTCATCCGCTGGACCTACCGGGTGAAGCTGCCCGCCGCGCGTGCGAGCGACAAGCGGGCGCTCGCCGCCGCCCGCACGGCCATCGACAGCAAGTTTCCGCAGGCGGGCTTCGCCATCCGCGATTGGACCGACCCCGCGCCGTCGCTCCGCCGCGAGGCCGACCGCTTCACGCAATTCATCAATTTCGTCGGGCTGACGGCGCTCCTTCTCGGCGGCATCGGCGTCGGCAACGCGATCCAGAGCTACATGGCCAAGAAGCGCGAGATCATCGCCACGTTCAAATGCCTCGGCGCGCCAAGCCGTCTCGTGCTCGCCGTCTATCTGATCCAGGCGCTTCTTTTGACCGCCGTCGGCATCGCCGCCGGACTTCTCATCGGCGCGCTGACGCCCGCCATCCTCTCGGCCTTTTACGGCGATGCGCTGCCCATCACGCTTGCCATAGAGCCGCATCCCTTGCCGCTCCTGACCGCGTCCTTGGCCGGGCTGCTCACCATGGTGCTGTTCGTGCTTTGGCCGCTCGGCCGCGCCGCCTCGGTCCCTCCGGCCGTGCTGATGCGCTCCCATCTCACCGAGGAGCGCGAGCCCTCGGCTTTTGCCTATGCCGTGGGGGCGGCGATTGCGGGGCTCGCACTGTTCGCGCTCGCCATTGCCGCCTCCGAGGAGCGCGCCATCACCGCCTCGATCTCGGCCGGCATTGTCGCCGCCTTCCTTCTGCTCACAGGCTTCGGCATGCTCTTGCAGCGTTACGCCGCGAGGTTCCGGCGCACCAGATCGCCTTCTCTTGCGCTCGCGCTCACCAGCATCGCCGGGCCGAATTCGCTCGCCCGCTCGATTGCCGTCTCGCTCGGTCTCGGTCTTGGGCTGCTCGTCGCGGTGTCGTTGATCTACCGGTCGCTCCATACCGAGATCGCAAACAATATCGCGATCGATGCCCCGGCCTACTACTTCCTCGATGTCGAGGCCAAGGACCTGGCCTCGTTCCAGCAGCTCGTGCGCACCATCGAGCCTGACGCCAAGCTCGACGACGCGCCGATGCTGAGAGGCCGTATCGTCGCGCTGAAAGGTGTTCCGGCCGAGAAGATCAAGGCAACGCCGGACACGCGCTGGGTCCTCGCCGGCGACCGCGGCCTCACCTATACCGATGCCGTTCCGGCGGCTTCGACGCTGGTCGCGGGCGAGTGGTGGGAGAAGGGCTATAGCGGACCGCCGCTCGTCTCCTTCGACGCCGAGCTTGCCGAGGGCCTCGGCTTGAAGCTCGGCGATTCCATTACCGTCAACATCCTCGGCCGCAATGTCGAAGCCACCATTGCCAGCTTGCGCAAGATCGACTGGGAGTCGCTCGCCATCAACTTCGTCATGGTGTTCTCGCCGAACACGCTTGCAGGCGCTCCCCATCGCATGCTGACCACGCTCGAGTTCCCCAAAGGCACCCCGCCCGAGCGCGAGGGCAAGGTGATTCAGGGATTGGCGGAGGCCTATCCTTTGGTCACGGCGATCAAAGTCGGCGATATCGTCGAAGCGGCCAAGGAGATGCTGGGCAGGGTCATGGCCGCCATCGGCGCCACGGCCGGCATCACGCTCCTGATCGGCGCAGCGGTGCTCGCCGGCGCCGTGGCGGCGGGCCAGGAACGGCGCAAATATCTGGCGGTGATCTTCAAGACCCTCGGCGCAACCCGTTCGCGCATCATTCGCGCCGAGTTGCTGGAGTTCGGCTTGCCCGGCCTTGCCACGGCGTTGCTTGCGATTGTGATCGCCACCGTGACCGCCTGGGCGCTGTGCAAATGGGCCTTCGAGGTGGATTTCGTGTTTTCGGGCGTTGCGGCCGCCGAGACGGTTCTTTTGGCGCTCGCCTTGGTGCTTTCCATCGGTGCCGTCACCACATGGCTCGTGCTGTCGGCCAAGGCGGCGCCCTATTTGCGCGCGGAATAGACCTCCGGAACCACCCTTTTTCGGCCAATCTTGCTAAGCCCGGCCGAAGCCCCCATATTCGACTTCAAAATGCCTATCGTGAACCGGTCATTCAGCCAGGGGAAAGGAATCTGACACAATGCCAGATCTCGACAGACGTTACGCGCAAGGCACGACGGTCGGACGCACCGAGGCGGCGGTCGTCGACGAGGGCCTTAGGGCCTACATGCTTCGCGTCTACAATTACATGGCGAGCGGCGTGGCGATCACCGGCGTGGTCGCGTACCTCATCTACGCCATGTCCGTGGAGCAGACGGCGGCGGGCCTGCAGCTCACTGCCTTCGGCTCGTTCATGTTCGCCAGCGCCTTCAAATGGGTGGTGATCTTCGCCCCCCTCGCGATGGTGTTCTTCATCTCGGCGCGTATCGGCTCGATGAGTCTCAGCGCGGCCCAGATCGCCTTCTGGGTCTTCGCGGCGCTCATGGGCGCCTCGATCGCCTCGATCTTCCTGGTCTATGCCCAGGCGAGCATCGCCCAGATGTTCTTCATCACCGCCGCGGCGTTCGGCGCTCTGAGCCTTTGGGGCTACACCACGAAGAAGGATCTCTCCGGCTGGGGCTCGTTCCTGTTCATGGGCCTTATCGGCGTCATCCTCGCCTCGCTGGTGAACCTCTTCATCGGCTCGACCGCGCTGCAATTTGCCGTGTCGGTGATCGGCGTCCTCGTGTTCGCCGGCCTCACCGCCTACGACACGCAGCAGATCAAGGAGATGTACTATGTCGGCGACGACGGCACCGTAGCCGGCCGCAAGGCCGTGATGGGAGCTCTCAGGCTCTATCTCGACTTCATCAACCTGTTCATGCTGCTGCTGCAGCTGTTCGGCGACCGGCGCTAAGCACTGAGCCGCTAGAAACAACAAGGCCCCGGCCTTTTGCCGGGGCCTTTCGTTTTTCAGGCTTCGACGAGACGCAAGCCGCGATCGAGCGCCCGTAACACCCGGCTGAGATCGGACCCGCGCTTCAAGATCAGGCCGGTCGCCGCGATCACCGCGTATGCACCCTGCCGGCGTGCGAGCTTCGGCGCCTTCTCGATGCGGAAGAGCGGCGTTTCGGACGCGCGCCGGAACACAGAAAACACGGCTTTCTCTTTTAGCGTGTCGATGGCGTAGTCGCGCCACTCGCCGTTCGCGACTTTGCGTCCGTAGACATTGAGGATTTGGCTAAGTTCTCGGCGGTCAAACGCGATACCGCCGCGTCGAGGATAAGCCTCGGGAAGATTTGCATGGCCGCCGGCCTTGAGGGCCAGCGGCAAGACTATGGGTTCCGTTTCGCTCAACTCTGCGCCTCCTGTAACGGAAGCTTCATGATGAGCCGTACGTTAGGGAAATTCAAGACGATGACGCGCGTTACACAAAGTGTAACACAATGAAACATGAATCACAGTTCCGCCCCAGTTCAGCCGTTGCCAGGCCCCAAAGAACCGTATGATGCTTAACGTTGCCTATCGGCCCGGTCTAAAGAGCGGCTTCGGATTTCAGCCCCCCAGCCCCCCCGGGGTCTTCTCTTGGACCGGGCCATTTCCTTTGAAGAGGGACGCGTCAAACGGGTCGGTCAGCCGGCCCGTTTTGTTTTGCGTGGAGCGCTTCGCGCCGAGGCGGCAATCTCGATGTTAGAGCAGGTTGTGCTCGGCAGCGCCGAGGATGGGACCGGCATTCTCCACCTGGAGAAGCGTGACCAGGCAATCGCCGCCCATGGCCTTGAGGTCCTTCAACGGTAGCCGGAGCGTCATCGGTTCGCCTTTCCACATGCCGACTGGCGTGAGCTCTCGCACGGGGTGATGGTAGCTCAGCGTGCGCCCGCGATTCTCGCCGCGGGTGATCGCGACAGTCTCCTTCTCCTTGGCGATCGCCAGCCAAACGGTCGCCGCGCGCTGATCCGATTTTTCCGGCGCCGCGCCGATCCCGATCACCAGGGTGTCGTCTTCGGCATGCATGTTGACCGGCACCCTGGCGTCTCGCAGCCGTTCGGCTGCGTTTCGCATCGCCATTTCGATGGCCGCTTCGTTGCTGCCGTTCACATGAGTGAAGCCGTCCACGACCATTTGCGGCGTGTAGACCTTACCGTCGCCGCGCGCGCGTGCGTAATCGCGCTGACGATCGCTATTGGCGGGGCTTGAAAGCGTGTCGTGCCAGCCGAGATAGTTCCAGTAGTCGACGGCATAAGACAACGTCACGACGTCCGGTTTCTTTGCGAGCTCAGCCAGCAGCGCGTCTGCGGGCGGGCACGATGAACAGCCCTGACTGGTGAAGAGCTCGAGCACGGCCTTGTTGCCGGGCGCTTGGGGTTCGGCCATAGCGGGCAGGCTGAGGGCAAGCAGCGCCAGTGCTAAAAGCGCGCCTGCGCTCGGCCGGGGGACGCGGTTCATGGGCCCTAGGATGCAAGAACTGGGGCGAAACTTCCGGCAAAAAATGCCTCGCTTGCGGTCACAACTGAGTGACTAGGCCGCTACCCTGGCAAGGCTGCGCAACACATACGGAAGAATCCCGCCGTTGCCGAAATAGTCGAGCTCATCGAACGTATCGATCGCGACTTTAAGGCCAATCGCGCGCCTCTCGCCGCTCGGATATGCGATCACGGCCTCGAGCCTCTGCATCGGCTGAAGCGCGCCCAGGCCCGCGAGACTGACCGTTTCGTCGCCGCTGAGGCCGAACGTGCTCCACGCTTCTCCCTCGGCGAAAAGAAGCGGCAACACGCCCATTCCGATCAAATTCGACCGATGGATGCGCTCGAAGCTCTCGGCAATCACGGCGCGGACGCCGAGCAGTCGCGGACCCTTGGCCGCCCAGTCGCGCGAGGATCCCGTGCCGTATTCCTTGCCGGCGAAGACCACGAGCGGCACGCCCTCTTGGTGATAGCGCATGGCGGCGTCGTAGATCGCCATGCGCTCGCCCGACGGATAGTGAATGGTCACGCCACCCTCGACCCCCGGCACCATCTGGTTCTTGATGCGCGTGTTGGCGAAGGTGCCCCGCATCATCACTTCGTGATTGCCGCGCCGCGCGCCGTATGAATTGAAATCATGAACGGCGACGCCGTGCTCGATCAGATAACGGCCGGCCGGGCTGTCCTGCCTGATCCCTCCGGCCGGCGAGATGTGGTCGGTGGTGATCGAATCGAGAAAGAGGCCGAGAATGCGCGCGCGCTCGACGTCGGTCACCGGCGCCGGCGCCAACGACATGCCGGCGAAGTAGGGCGGGTTCTGCACATAGGTCGAATGCGGGTCCCAGTCGTAAGTAAGCCCACCCTTCACCGCGATCTCGCGCCACTCCGGATCGCCGCGGAAGACGTCGCCGTAGCGCGTCTCGAACATCGATTTCTTCACCGCCTTGCGCACGACGTTGGCGATGTCTTTCGCCGTCGGCCAAATGTCGCTGAGATGGACGGGCGCGCCGCCGGCGCCGATGCCGAGGGGCTCGGTCACGAGGTCGCGCGCGACGGAGCCCGCGAGCGCATAGGCGACCACCAGCGGCGGCGAGGCGAGATAATTGGCGCGCACGTCGTGATTGACGCGGCCCTCGAAATTGCGGTTGCCGGACAGCACTGCGGCGACGGCAAGGTGATGGGCGTGGATGGTATGCGAAATCTCGTCGGGCAGCGGTCCTGAGTTGCCGATGCAGGTGGTGCAGCCGTAACCGACGAGATTGAACCCGAGCGAGTCGAGGTCCTTCTGGAGCCCCGACTCCGCAAGATAGTCCGTCACCACCTGGGAGCCGGGCGCGAGCGAGGTCTTGACCCATGGCTTCACCCGCAGGCCCCGCTTCACCGCATTCCTGGCCAAGAGCCCGGCGGCGACCATCACCGAAGGATTCGAGGTGTTGGTGCAGGAAGT
>Ga0187892_10010708_pt1 | contig 11515 bp, 7 predicted proteins | sample MA1701073metaG_FD_139345 | JGI IMG/M metagenome (GOLD analysis project Ga0187892, IMG submission 139345) | Bio-ooze microbial communities from a basaltic lava cave in the Kipuka Kanohina Cave System on the Island of Hawaii, USA - MA170107-3 metaG ... | reverse complement strand
TACCGAAGAACCACGATGGCCCCCTTCGGGGCCGACGCCGGGATCAGCGCTTCGCTTCGCCTACGGCTCCGCTACGCACCGACCCCGGCAAGCCTTCGTACACCACGTGCCGGGACGTAAACTGTGCTGCTGACCGACGCGCGGGACGACGCCCGCCCGAAGCGACTGGATGATGGCGTCTCGCTCCTTGGGGCGAATGGCCGCCTTCATGCGGGCTCCAGTTCTTTCACGACGTTCTGGTTGATTTCGATCGGGTCCTCTCCTTCGAGGGCAGGCTCCCCGAGTTTCTCGAAGAACGCCTCGTTGATACGTTCAAGTGCGCCGTGCAACATTATGCCGCGGTCCGCCGCCAGGTCTTCGAGCTCAGCCCGCGTCCAACTTGCGCGGGCGAGGAGGAGCTTCGCAAAGCGAGAGTGCTCAACGTCAAGGCCTGGAAGAGTGGGTTCCGTTGGCGCTACCTCCTCGGACTGAGGTTCGTCCGCGGATCGTTCCTCGGCGGTGAAGATAGCGCCGAGCAGCGCCGAGACGCGGGCAGACTCCTCTCTCAACCGGGCGATCCGCTCACCATCGAGCTCCTCTCTCGCCTGTTTGGGGGGTGCGGCGGGGACACGCGGCACGGTGAAGCGCGTCGTGGGCTTGACACCTCCTTTCACAGTCACTGGTTCAATTGCGGCGGCATGCGCGTCGCGATACAGCACGTCCTCGGGAAGCCCAAGGAGCCGGTAGACCTTGGCGAGAGCCTTCATCTCCGCGGCTGCGACGCCCCCTTCCACATGGGCGACGTCCACTACGAAGGACCCGATAGCCGCGCGTTGCGACTCGTCGAGGTCTGCTACCCGCTTCTTCATCGCAGTCAGGCTAGGCTTTGATGACAGCAGCCATTTTGTGTGAGCGCGCAGCCGAAGCCGCTCGTGTGTCTGAAGGTAGAGCATCCGTTCGACGCTCTCTTCCAAGTGCGTCTCCTCCTCGGGCGAGAGCCCATCGGCACCCGAGACACTGGCCGCGAGATGCATGGTGAGCGCTGCTGCCGTGTAGACCGCCGAGGGTTTCTTTCCGCGCTCGTCGTGCGGAATCGAGAACAGCACCACAGCGGCAGCATCGCTAGGCAGGGGGCCGCCCCAACGTACGTCCGGCTCCATGCCGACACCGAAATGCTCGACCGCTGCAGCGAAGGCGGCCGCCCGATCCTTGTTCATCGTTCCCCAGCTCGGAAAGTGCCGCATCAGCTCGGCCAGGCTCGTCGCCTGCATCTCCCGCTCAACACCGAGCTGTCGGAGCCATGTGCCGAGACTGATGAGACTATCTCGAGGCCAAAGAACGGGCGGCAAGAGAACGATCGCGTCCATCGAACCGCGTTTTGCCGGATTGCGTCCGACGAATCGGCTGTAGGAGTCGAGGGCATCGGTGGCCTCGTTTGCAAGCGCTCGGAGTTCTTCGATGGGCCGCTCGAGAACTGTCACGTCGGGCAGCTCGCGAGACTCGAACTCGATCTGTCCAGCGAAAGAGGCGCTGGCTGGCCGGTAAACGAGCTTGAGTTTCGTCTTGTTGATCGGAAGGCGCACGCCTTGGCCGTATCTTTGATTGTAAAGCGCCGTGAATACACGCCTGAACTCTTCCGCGCAGCGCGTCGCTGGCGTGCGCAAGAACGTCATCTCGTCATGCATGAGCCAGGAGTAGGCCCATCGTGCGGGCAATGGCGCGCCGTCCCGCGCAACCTGCCCCAGAGCGAGCTTGATGGCAAAGGGAGTGCGACGCCAACTAGGCGGTTCTGGCGGCTCCGCTTGGTAGAGCTTGTCCGAACTACCGGTTCGAGTCTTGAGAACCTCGAAGAGACTCAGCGCGTAGCGGCGGAAGGAGCCGTGCTCTGCGTAAACTGAGAGTAGGCGAGTTACTTCCGCAATGATGTGTGGTGTGTCAGCTCGGACCGCTTCGCGCAAACTCTCGATGTCGTGCAGCAGGCGACGCTCAAGCCCATAGAAGAACAAGAACACGCAGCCAAGCTGCACGCTCGGGTCTTTGCGACCGCCAATCAGCCACTGTAGGTACTCGCCTCGGGCTGAGGGGGACACATCGGAGTAAGAGGGCCAGTACGGCATTGGGTCACCCCGACCCTGCGGCCACGCTACTGGCAAATTCGGGTTGATGAGCGCTGGCTCGATGGAAAATCCACGGACACTTCCAAGGCCCTTGCCGAAATAGAGCATCCCCCCGAGCGCGCCGTGCCCTTTGATCTCTACAGTATGCCCGGGCGGCACCCAGCACTGCGCTGCCGTTATGCCCGGGTCGATCTCAGGCCGTGAGGTAATCCGCTCAGAGGCCGATCGCGTCCTCGCCCCCAGCGTAGCGGCCGGCTCGCTCGTCCTTTGCGCCGGCTTCGAGCCTTGGAAAGCGTAGACAACAGCGGCGACGCCCGCTAGAACGACGATCCCGATCCAGAACTCTTTCGGGATGGCCGCAAACAACCCAATCACGATCAGAAGGAGAACCCCCCAACCGCTGCCCGAGGAACGTCGTGCCACGCCACCGCCTCCCCCAACTTGCCCTTCCTCTTCTCCTCCGAATGTTCCCCAAGTCAGCTATGCGGATGCGTCAACTGGGAGACCGCTCCGTGAGTCGTCGCGACCCGGCTCGCTTAACCTACCACGAAGGTCTCCTTCGAGGCTTGGCTGGCGGACCATCCAGCTTTCGGTTGCTGCCCCCTCTGGGCTCTGAGCGTTCGAGCTTGGGAAGCTTAGGCTTGCGAAGTGTGTTCCCCGGCTGGGACGAGCTAGTGTTCGCGAGGGAGGGGCTCAACTCAAGCCTACACCCCATGAAGCTGGATGAACTCGAGGCGGGTGCGCAGGAGATGGACTACAGGGGGGTCTAGGCTCGGACTTCGGCTTCTGGCCGGAGCGAGAGAACATGACGAGGTACTGGTATCGGTGCATCGTGTCGGACGCGCGGAAGCGGGTCGGGTCTCCCTCGCGGAAGAGTCGATGACCTGCGCTGTCGTCGAGCGGTCCCCTTCGTCGAAGCCGACCCAGGGCGTGGCTATGTGTTTTCTTCCAAGCCGTCCCGTCCTGCAGGCATCGCCCGCTGCGCCTTCGCCCAGCGGATCCCACCGTCCCCCGTGAACAGCAGACCGCACCGAAGGCGACGGTCGCCGACCACGCCCGTTTCCTCGAGCACACGCCCATAGACCAGTACCTGGACAGCGTACTCGGGGTAGGCCCGTTCCACCGGCCCTTCGGGCGGCGCATCGGTCTTGAAATCGATCACGTCGACCTGTTCGTCGTTCGCACCGACCAGGTCGATGTAACCGGAAAGTAGCTGGCCGCCCTCCCACGCGGCGGCGACGGGGTACTCGATTTGGAGCTCCGGCCCGACGGGGCGTGCGAGGCCCTCGGCCCGCAAGGTCTCCAGCGCGCGCTTGGCGTCCGCGACGGCCTCGTCTAGGTGCACGTCGAGACCAGTACGCTGCGCCGCGCGCCGAATCGCATCTTCTGGTGTCACGCCCGTGTCTCGTAGGAGCAGGCCCATCGCGTGGTGGACTGTCGTACCGAAGAGACCGCCGAACCGTCCTTCGCGCGGCTTGCGCGGGCCGACCCGGGTCACCTCTTCAGCATCGTCGCGCTGAGCGCCATGTGCCTCGCCCGACACGCTCGCCGGCCGGAAGCGGGGCCGCGCCGCCTCGGTCGCCGCCGCTGTCCACCATGCGTCCACCTCCCGCTCTACGCGCGCGCCGTCCGCGGGCTCGCGTTGCGGCTGCCCCCCTTCCGGTTGGGCCCACGTCGGCTCCCGGCCATCGACATACGGTTCCACGCTGCGGATCGAGCTCCGGGCCACGTTCTCGGGCACTTCCGCCAAGAGGTCGCCACAAACGAATCTTCCGCGCGACACGTCGCCTGCCTTCGGGACGATGAGCAAGTCTCGTGCGCGCGTCGCAGCCACGTAGACCACGCGGCGCCGCTCAGCGTCCAGATAGGCGCGCTCGGTCTGGCGGAGTTTGAGCCCAGCTGGCTCTTCCCACGTGAGCCCGGCCAAGTCCACCATCCAGCCGCGGCCGTCGCGCTCCATCCGCCACGCGCCGCTCTCGGGCCGCGTATCCCACTGTCCCTTGCCGTCCCAGATGACTACGAGTGGGAACTCGAGGCCTTTCGCTTGGTGCACGGTCAGCACCTGCACCGCCTCACCCCCGACCGGGTGAGGGGGATCGACTTGAGCGGGACGTTCTATCCATTCGCGGATGCGGGCTGTTACCCCGTCGTAGTCGAGTCCCTTGTCGGCCGCGAGCTGCTCGACCACGAGGCACAGCTCGCGTAACCGCGCGAGTCGCTGTGTCCCGTTTGGACCCAGAGCAACGGCTCGCGCGAAGGCCGTCCGCTCCAGCAAGTCCCGCGCAGTCGTGCCCGGGGGCCGATCAAAGCGGCGCTGGCGTAGCTCACGGACTAGCTCGCGCGCTTCGCGAGCTCGGAACACCGCCTCGTCCGGCTCAGGACCGTCTCTCGCTGCGGGGCGCTCTCGCAAGAGATCCAAGAGGTCCACGCCGAAAAACGGGGGTCTAAGTAGAGCCGCCTCGGCTACGCCGTCATCTCGGTCAGCGATGGCCCGTAACCCGAGCAGGAACTGTCGGTGAAGCGGGTCCTCGAGGAAGAGCGTGCCGCCGCGCGAGGTATATGGAATGCCCTCCTCGTCGAAGCGCGGGAACAGGAGCGCGAGCCGCCATGTGGAGACGGCGAGCACAGCAACATCCCCATAGCGCACGCGACGTGAGCGGCCGTCGAGCGAGTCCACGACGCGCACGTCGCTCGATTCGACGAGCCACCGCAGGTAGCGGGCGAGTGCCCGGCCCTCGAGCTGGCGGTACTCGTCGACCGAGCGCTTAGCCCCGTCGCTGAAGTCGAACTCGAGTACATGGACGGGCGGCGGCGGTTCGCCTTCTCGCCCGGGATCGAGCGGTTGCTGGAATACACGACCCGTCATTGGGTCGAACGGCCTGCCGTCGGGCGACACACCTAGCACCCGTGCGAATCGATCATTGAACCACTGGATGAGCGGCGCGACGCTGCGGAAGTTCGCCGACAGCCGAGCTTCCAAGTGATCGCGACGCGCAACGACGCCGCGGACACGATCGTACATGGCCACATCCGCCCGACGAAAGCGGTAGATGGATTGTTTCGGGTCGCCGACGAGCGTAAGTTTCCCGTCGGCGAGCTCGACCTCGTCCCAGCGCCGCGCGCGGGGCTCGCGCTCGCAGAGGTAGAGGACGATTTCCGCCTGAAGGGGGTCGGTGTCCTGGAACTCATCCACGAACAAGTGCACGAACATTCGCTGGAACTCGTCGCGTACGCCGAGGTCCTCGGCAAGCAGGTCACGTAACTTTACGAGCAGGTCGAGTTGGTCAAGCTGCCGACGGCGCGCTTTGACCCGCTCGTATAGCGCCACCACGATCGGGAACAGACGCACGAGCCGCGTCGCCATCCAGCGGTCGAGCGGGGCTCGGAGGTCGTCTCGGAGCGCGCCCGCGCGGTTCCGGTCTTCTCCGGTGTAAAGCTTCCACAGCCGCCATGCGGCGGCGTCGCCCGCGAACGTGTCCCGCTTCGTGACCGGCTTGCGCGGAGCGTGGTCCAGCCGCTGCTTGAGCTCGCGATACACGACGACGGGATCGTCTACACCGCGCAATCGGCGGAGAGCGCCTGCCGTCCGCGCGATCCAGTCCGCGCCAGGCGAGCCACTGCGGACGGCCCCTGCCTCGCGCACGAACTCATCGGCGGCGCTGCGAAAACCCGCGGCATCGAAAGCCGCTCCCGGGGCATCCGGGGGAGGCACATCGCGCTGCCGGACAAACCCTTCGACAAGCGCATCCAGGCCGTAGTAGATGTACCACTCCGTCTCGCGCGACTCGGCCTGGAGTCCGGCAGTCAGTGCGTCGAGGATCGTCCGCATCGCCTCGTCGGCCAGCGGTGCGGCCTCGGTGCCATGGAGCTCCGCGGCGAGCGTCCCACTCTGGACGGCCTCCAGGAGGACGTCGAACGTCTCGCGAACGAGCGGGCCATCATCCTCGGCGATCTCATACGATGGGCTGAGCTTCGCCTCAACGGGGCGCAGCCGGAGCAGCCGATCGGCGAAGCTGTGGATCGTGCCGACGTAGGCCGTATCGAGGCCCGCGAGCGCGTCGCGGAGCTGCGGTACCCGCGCTGAATCGGTTCGCTCCTCGGCGAGTTCCTCGAGCAGACGCTCACGGATTCGGAGCCTCAGTTCGCCCGCGGCCTTTCGCGTAAAGGTGATTGCGGCGATGCGGTTGATCGGGACGGCATGAGCCGCTCCCGTGGGGGCCACCATCTCTACTAGGCGATCGACAAGGATCGTCGTCTTCCCAGTGCCGGCCCCAGCGTCTACGAGAACGTTACGCGTGCGCTCACCGACTGCCGCATCGCGGTTCCTCTGGTCAGGCGCGGGCTTCCGCAGATATCGCGCCACGTCAGTCTTCCTTGTCCTCGGCGAAGGCCGCCCCCTTGAGCGTGGCGAAGTCCGCTACCACGCGGGACCCGTCGGGGCCAAGCGCTATCCTGCCCTTGTACGCCTCTGAGAGCACAGTCGCCGCGCGGTCGTAGACACCATCTCCACATACGGGACGAAAGCAGCAGTAGGCACAGTCCTTCTCCCTTGGCGTGCGTGGAAAGATCCGCGCTGCCAAAAGCCGGTTCGCGATCGTGAGCCAGCGCCGTGCCTCCGGCTCAAGCGCCTCGTGGAAGTCCTCCCGATACGACCGCTCGACCGTGCCACCACGCCCGACATATGCGTAAGCGGCCGCAATTCGCTCCGGGATCTTCCATTTGTCGGCGAGGATCCGGGCAGCGAGGCCATAGACGCCGATCTGGAGATCGAGTCCGGGGTCCGGGCCCTGCTCCTTCCCTATCCGTGGGTGCGCGCGGCCGGTCTTGACGTCCCGCACAAGCGCGTTCCGTCCCTCTATGTCGAGCCGGTCGATGCGGCCTCGGACGAACAGCGAGCGTTCGCCGAGCGGCAGCTCCAAGGCGGTTGGCCGACCGAAGACACGCTCCGCGGCCACGAAGCGACGATCTGGCGTTGTGATCTCCCAGTCGTACTCGAGCAGCTCGTGGAGGTCGCGTCGCAACCGCTCGCGCTGCTGGGAGCGAACCGCGTCTCCGACGAGGGGGTATTGACGAAGGAATGCTCCGAACGCTTGCGCTACAACCTCGTCCGCGCGGCCCAGCCAGTCACCAAGCGTTCCCTCCCGGGCACAGAAGTGCGCTCCGTGGAGCTCATAGAACTCGGCTACGGCCTGGTGGAAGAGGTTACCGTAATAGGGTTGTCCGATCTCTCGTTGCGGGGGCGGGGCCGCCGGTTCATCGAATCCGAGAACGTTCCCGAGCAGGAATTCGTGTGGACAGCCAAGCAGCGTTTCCAGCGCAGAGGGCGAGATAGGCCAGTCGGCCGTCAGTCCGGGCACCGGAAGGTCGGAGGCCGCGGCACCGAGGAGCCCGTCCATCGGTCCGGGAGCCCCAGGTTTCCCCAGCCGTGCGACGCGCTCCAGATCCAGCGAGCGGACCCCAAGCCAGCGCGGTGGCACGCTGAGCGACCGGCGCGAGACCCCATCCTGCCACGCAGCCTCGCCGAGCGGTCGCTCGATCCGGAACTGCTCGGCAACCTCGCGCGCGGGCACGAAGGCGTCGCGTCGCAGAGCTGTACTGTCAGGGATTGCCGCGCCCCACTCCCCTGTCGCCCGGTTGGGCCGGCCGAGTGCGGCAGCAGCCTCGAGAATCACCGAGGATGCCTCACGCTGGGATCGCTGTACGTCGAGCCGGGCGGCCGATAGCGCAACGTGCGCGGAAGCGTTGCGAACGGCAACGTCAAATGCATGTAAGTCCTGGAGCGCACGATCGGCCGCGGTCGGCGGCGTAGCGCTAGGGGCCGCGGCGTCCGAAGCGCTCAACGCTTCGCGCACCATGTCCGGCAGGACCGGGTCCTCGCGGGGCACGGACGGCAGGTGCCCCTCCGAAAGCCCCATCGCGCGCACCGCTCGAAATTGGAGCCCCACCGCCTCCCGGACGGTGCCGACGTAGACGGCGGGCTCGCCGAAGCGGCCGGAGGCAACGCGCGTTGAAGCGACCGCCTCCTCAATCACGCGCAACGCGTCCTCGCCAGCGAGGGCGCCGCACGCCGCATCCGACGCTACCCTGCCTAACCGTTCATCGAGGAGGTCTTGCAAACGGGGACCTTCGCCAGGCTGAAGTAACCACGTTTGGAGGAAGTCACGAAGGGCGGGCCATAGGACGTCAAGCCCGGCGCCCTCAGCCACGCGGCGGCTCACCTCCACGAGCGCGTCGAGCGCCGGGCGGATAGCACGTAGGCTAACGAGCAGACGCTCTACGTCCCGCGCCCGGTGCTTGGCTCCGCCGTCGGCATCCTCGGCGTCGCGCGCGGCGCGGGCAAGCTCTGCCCCAAGTTCCGTCTCGCGCTCGCTCGCACGCCGGGACCATTCGAGCGCGCCTTCGGGGTTCGCTGGATTCCCGCCTACCGTTCCCAGCGACCACACGAGCTCCGCAGCCGCCCCATGTGAGAGGTGTCGGCCGTCCGTTGCCGAGGAGCGCAGTCCCGGCAGCACTCCTGCAAGCGCCTCGGCGCCGAGGTGCGCCCGAAGCGCCGATACGACGGCAAGCGCGCGCGCGCCTCCAGCGAAGGCCGCGAGCGGCAGCCCGCCGGCCACATACACCGGCAACGAACCGCTCCGCCACGGGAGGCGGGCGAGCCGAGCGGTCACGAGGGCGGCGAGCGGATCGAGCGTCGGCAGGAGGACCGCAATCTCCTCAAGTGGCGCCCCGACGCCCACCTGTCGGACGACCCACTCGGCCGTCGCTTCGACCTCGGTCTCGATGCCGGCGTGTTCCTCGAGCTCCACCGTGCCGTCGGGCCCCCTACTGCGCGGCCGCGACGCGTCGGCAAGGACCGAAGGCGGCTCGAACAGGAACGAGGCGAGAAGGTCGCGCTCACCGCTGGCGGCGCGGGGTGCCTGCGCCGAACGGAGCGCTTCTCCGGAGTCCTCGCCGAGCAAGGCCGCGACGCGGCTAAGGTGGCGTTCACGGGCGGGCCGCGCGGCTAGCAACCCGAGCGTCGCCGCGGGGATTGCTCGGATGAACCGGGCCTCCGCGACAGTGATGTCACTGGCGGCGAACGCGAGCACCGCGCCCGGGAATGGCCAGAGCGCGGGACTACGTTCCAGCGCGCGCGAGGCTTCGAGGAAGGTGCGCTGCGCCGTCCACGAGCGGCCCGCAGACTCGTCGAGCGAGCGCCAGATCGCCGCTACGTCCTGCAGCCGGCGTGAGGCATCCGCCGATTCCACATCCGAGGGACGCAACCCGGCGCCCTCGAGGTCCGAGATCGTGCGCGCGAACGCCTCGTTCCATCCGGGCTTGTGGCGCAGGAGATCTAGGGAGAAGTGTCCAAGCCGAAGCTCCGATCGAAGCAGAACCATGAGCCTCGACCCGCGGAGGGTTTCCTCGCCGGGCTCGAAAGGTGAGTCGGCCGTGCGTAGTACCTCGGCAGCCGCGTAGGCCAACAGTAAGAAGCGAGTCCCCGCGAGCACGTCGGTGCGCTTCGCACGGCAGAGTTCCCTCCGTAGGACGTGTGCCGCCCGCTCGCGCGACACCAACACCGTCCGGCACGGCAGCGGTCCCTTGACGGGCAGCGCGGCTACCGCCTCGGCCCAGTCACGGCAGTTCCAGAGGACCCTCACCTCCATCGCGCAACCCCTGTGACGAAACCATCGCGCGATTCATCGGTGGTAGCCAAGCGACGCCGAATGTCAGCGCAGACGTCGGACGACAGCTCGGCACCTCTCAACGTCCATGAGCTTACCGGCGGCTGCATCGTAGATCAGAACCTCGGGCCGATAGAAGTACTTGTACTCGTACCGGTAGCGAGCCTGCTTCCAGACCTGCCCGTTGATCAGCTCGTATTCCGACTCGCCCTGCCAGCCGGTGAATGCACCGGCGATTCGCGACTCCATGACGCCATGGACCTCACGCACCGCTACCGATTCTGTCGTGCCTACAACTCGGAGATGGAATCGTCCACCATCAACGCAAATCTCCACTTCGGGGCAGTAGGCGTAGTAGTACCAATACCGATACTCATCTTGCAGCCAGAAGGTCCCGTCGGTCAGCCTGAACAGCACATCCTCGTCGAAGCCCTCAAACTCGCCATCGATCCTGCTGCGTCGAAGCACTCTACCCCCCTCTCATCGCTCCCGGCCTACCTCAGCTCAGAAAGGTTGAATTATCTGGCTGCCAGTGGCTCACCCAGTGAGCCGGTGGCGTGCCGCGGCGAAGATGGGGGCCAGCGGGGTCTGGCGACCCTCGGGGTTGGCACGTTCGACGTCTGTCGGACACTTGACCCACGTGCCGGGCGTGCACGCGACACGCGGGTACGGCGACAACGGGTCGGTTCCTCCGGGTGTCGTCGAAGGCTCTCGCCGGCCAAGACGGCGTCCCTTGAGCGTCGCCGAGACCGCAAGATGCTCGGAAGCGGCAGGGTAGGTCCTTCGCCATCCCATGGTGCTTCTACGCGGCGTACGCGCAACCCGGCATGGCGATGGTTAGTGCCCCGGCACTAAAATCCGGAAGGTCGCCAAAATGTCGATATCTTCCCCGGCGCAATGCGCAACGCTGCGCCGTTCCTTCCCTGCCTCGCGGCTAGTATTTGGTGCGCACATAGATGCCGATGCGCCCGGGGCACTCATAGCCCCTGGGATGCTTGTGAGGGTTCAGCGAACCGTCCATCGATTTCCGCTGAAAGGTCTTGCCGCAGACGGTGCAGCGAAAGACATGAACCGGTTCGTTGCCCCATGGGGTCACCGCTCGGCGTCGCCTCGGGGCTGTCTGCGCGCCCCAAGACCCGCCGCCACCGGTACGCGGCCGCGACGCCACCCGGGCAACGGGTAGCGGCCCCTCGGGCGTGAGCTCGACGACGTAGCGCGGCGCGAATGACTGGCCGGTTACCGACGCGCCCTGGATGCGGTCTACGCGGTAGGAGCGATGCTCGCCGGAATCGCTGCGGATCGCATGTAGCACGAAGTTCCCCTCGGCCGTCTGCCGCAGCGAGTACGGCTCGATGCGGCGCACGCTTCCGTCATAGGCCAGATCGACGCAGAGGTAGTTCGTCGCTGCGAAGCGGATGATTTCCAACGGCGCGCGCGCGCGGATCGGCACGGCCGTCGGCAGAGCACGGGTGCGGATGGCAATTTCGCTGGAGCCAGCGTCGATGCGCGCCCGCTGCGGGGCTTCCGCCCTGCCCATCATCCAAGTGAAGACCTCTGGCAACACCGCCCAGAAGTCCGCCAGTGGCGGCAGCACGGGAAGCTGGTGGCCGAGCATGTTCTCCCACATCGCCTCTAGCAGCCTGATGCAAAACGCACGGAATCATTCCTCGGAAGTCGAGTCGAAAGCGCAGCGGCGTTAATAGCGGAGAACAAGCGATGCGCGGTCGAGTCGATCCCCAAGAGTCGATGTTCAGC
>Ga0187892_10010706_pt1 | contig 11515 bp, 5 predicted proteins | sample MA1701073metaG_FD_139345 | JGI IMG/M metagenome (GOLD analysis project Ga0187892, IMG submission 139345) | Bio-ooze microbial communities from a basaltic lava cave in the Kipuka Kanohina Cave System on the Island of Hawaii, USA - MA170107-3 metaG ... | reverse complement strand
TCGAGCCAGTATCCTGCGTGCTGTACGACGTCGACGCGCGCGGACTCGCGCAGCATGTCGAGCACGAGATGGTCGAAGCCGTAGGCGCGGTCGCGCGGGATCCGGTCGAGCACGCGACGCGAGAGCGCGTAGATGCCCATGCTGACGAGATACGGGATGCGTGGCTTCTCCTCGAAGCCGGTGACCCGCTCGCTCGCGTCGACGTGCAGCACGCCGTAGTCGATGAACTGCTCGCGCTGCGCCGCCGAAATGGTGAACTCGCGGCCCGCCGCGACGTGCTCGGCGAGGAACGCACCATAGTCGACGTCGCTCAGCACGTCGCCGTTCATGACGAGAAAGTCCTCCGGCAGCCCCTCGACGAGCTTCAGCGGCCCCATCGTGCTGAGCGGCATGTGCTCGAGCGAATAGTCCATCGCGATACCCCAGCGCGACCCGTCGCCGAAGTACGCGCGCAACAGCTCGGCCTGATGGTTCACCGCGAGCGTGATGCGCTGGAAACCGTGTCGCTTGAGCTGCCGGACGATGACTTCGAGGATCGGGTACTCGCCGATCGGCATCAGCGGCTTCGGAAGCGCGATCGTGTAAGGCCGCAGGCGCGTACCTTTGCCGCCAGCGAGGATCACCGCTCGTTTCATGTCAAGTCAGTCCGGCGCCGGCCACGGCGCAGAAGGAATAGAAGCGCCATCGCAGCGCCGGCGAGGGACGTGATCGCTGCGCCGACCCGCAGGCTCGCAGGCTCGAACTCAAGCTCGACGGTCCTCGCACCGCGCGGAATGGGCACGCCGATGAACGCGTGGTTCGCGCGCACGATCGGGACGTTTTCGCCGTCGACCGTCGCCCGCCAGCCCGGATAGTCTACCTCGCTCACGTAGAGCAGCCGATCGGCGTCGGTTTCGACCGCGAAGCGCCAGTACCCCGCCGAGGCGTCCTCGACACGCACGCTGCCGCCCGGCGCGGTCGCGGGCGCCGGCGCGGAAACGACTGCGGTTTCACGCGCGGAAAGATGCGTGCCGTCGGGCAGAGTGCCGCGCGAGATCGCCGCCTGCCGCGCCTCGCCGTCGAGCACGACCGCGCGCGCGACGAACCAGGCGGGGCCCGAGGTCGCGTCCACCCGGCGCGCCAGCGTCTCGTGCGCGATCAGAATGGCCTTCCCGGCCGCGCCGTCGCCGGCCGGCCGCAACGACAGCTGCAGGGTCCGTCCGTCGGGGGCGCGCAGCTCGAGCGCGCGCAGCGTCGCGAACGCGCTCGAGTCGAGGTTCCATTCGACCTCCACCGCGCGCGCGTCCTCGACGGGCACCGGCAAGATCGTGGCGGACTCGTACCAGGCGCCGTCGAAACCGTCGGCAGGGATCGCTTCGTCGATCGTCGCCGGGTCGTGCTGCACGACGTCGCGAACATGCGGCGCGCCGTGCGCCCACTCGGCTGTGTCGACCCCCGCCGCTACAGGCCATCGCGCGCGCACCTCGTCACCCGTGCCCAGCACGACCACGTTCGCGACCACACGGCCCTGCGGCACCTCGACCGAACAGCCGAGATTCGATACCAGGCGCAACCCCGCGACGACGTATCCGCGCGGCACTTCCGCGACGAGTCGACGCGGCGGCTCGAGACCGCCGCAGGCGCCGCCGATCAAGTCGCGGCCTGCGGTGCCGGTCTCCCAGCCGACCGCGAGCGCTTCGCGCAACCAGGGCAGACGTGCCGGATCCTTCCAGTGACCGACGCTGTCGATGCGTGTCGCCTCGGCGTACCAGCTCGGCATCAGCGGGCCGTAGCCCGCAACGCTCCGGATACCGTGCAGCGTGTTGAGCGTCGGCGTCTCCGGGGTCGGCAGATAGCGATGAGCGAGTGGCATGAGCCGTGCGTGCCGCGCCGAAAGGTCGTCCGCGATGTCGCGCCAGGGCGGCGAGATTTCGAGCGCCGCGCGTGCAGGACCGTAGTAGCGGTGGTCGTACATCGGCGTCCAGCTCACAAGCTCGATCGCGGAAAGGGCGACGACGAGCAGCGCGACCTTGCGACTACGGGCGCGATGGAGCAACACGAGCACCAGGAGCGCGACAGCGCCGCCGATCACCACGCGCCAGATGGTTGAGTTCGCGAAGAACGTCGGCAGCGCGACGCCCTCTGCCGCCGCACGCGTCGCGAGGAACGGGTACTGCAACGCGACCGCGGTCGCAGCGATCGCACCGACCACGGCAAACACTAGGGCGGAGCCGGCCACGACGCGGCGGCTCGCCTCGCCGCGCTCGAGCGCCGCGAAGCCGTGCGCGGCGAGGAACGCGAGCGCATAGATGACGACGAGGCTCGCGCGCGCCGGGCACCGGAACTTCCCGACTACGGGCAGCTCGAACACGACCCGCGCGAGCGGCGTCATCGGGCCGAGCATGAACGCGAGCGCGAGTAGCGCCAGTGCGATCCAGAACACGACGAGCGCGTCGCGCCGCAGCACGCCGCGTACGGCACCGACGGTTGCGAACAACGCCGTGAAGACGCCGGCGTAGCTCGCGAGCTCTGCGAGATTCCAATCGCCGAAATAGGCCGCGGCGTGCGGAGACGACGTGCCGAACAGCGCGGGGAACGCGAGTAGCGGCAACTGCCAAACCGGCAGCGAGTAGCTGATGAAGTCCTGATACGAGTAGGTGGCGCGTAGCGAGAGCGCGGCGAACTCCGCGGACGGTAGGATCTGGATCGCCGCGAGCGCGATGCCGAGGACGAACGGCGCATAGAGCACGGCGAGCCGCGCGGTCGCGGGTCGGCTGTCGGTCGGCGTGGCAGCCAGCACCGTGGCGTAGCCGAACGCGATCGCACACACGTAGACGAAGATCTGCGGATGGCCGCCGAGGCAGCTCAGGGCGATCGCGACCGAAGCGACGCCGATCCACCACGGGCTAGCGGCGTCGCGCAGCCGGTGCAGTGCCCACAGCGCGAGGGGCAGCCACAGCGCCGAGTGGACGATCGTCAGGTGCGCGAGGTGCGCGAGCCAGAAGCCGCTGAGCGACACCGCGAACGCGCCGAGCAGCCCCGCAATTGTCGAGCCGGTCGCGGCTCGGAGATGCCCGCAGACGAACGTCGCGCTCAGGACGTAGCCCGCTATCACGAGCCCGTTGTAGTTGTCGAACAACCGCAGCGGATACCAGGTCAGCATCTGCGGATCGGCGAAGGCCGGGTAACCCGACAGGATGCCGGGCTGCCAGATCGCCCAGGCGCGCTCGAGTGCGGGCAAGTAGGCGAGCAGCGCGTCGCCGTATGCGAGCAGGCGCCCCTCGAGCCATACGGGCGCGAACAACGCGGCAAAGAACAACGTGAAGAGCGCCAGCACCACGAGCATCGTTTCCGATGCGCGCAGCGACGCGGCAGGAGTCGTTGTCGTCATCCGTCCGCGTCCGGATCCCGCGCCGGGTGCCCGGCCGGCAGATAGAACGTGTTCGTCGACGTGCCCCAGAACTTCGCGAGGCGGTTCCCGTCGAAGCGATGCGGAGCGTACCCGAGCGACCTGAGGTACGGAGTCACGTTCGGCCAATCGCTGTTCTCGACCAGCAGCACGGGCCGGTGCGCGACGATCGTCCGCTCGAGTCCGCGCAGCACGTCGAGCTCGGCGCCCTCGACGTCGACCTTGACGAGGTCCGGCGCGAGCTCGAGCGCGTCGCCCTGCCTGATCTCGACCTCCACGTCGTCGAATCGCAGCTGGCCGCGCTGTGCAAATCGTTCGGCGACCCACGGCTTTTCGAAGTAGTCGAGCCTGAGCGATGCTTCCTCGAGAAACGCCCGATCGCCGCACGCAGGAACGTGGAGCAAGAGGGTGCCCGGCTCGCGGCCGAGCCCGCAGCGATGAATGCGAACCGTGCCGCCGACCACCGTCGACAGAATCTCGAGCGCATCGTGGAAGCGCGGGTTGGCCTCGAACGAATCGATCTCCGCGCCGGGCAAGACGTGTCGCAGCGAGGCGATCGACTGGCCGCGGTTCGCGCCGACGTCCATCACGCGGCGAATGGCGGCGAGCGATTCGACCGCGCGGAACGCCTCGAAGTCGGGATCGTGCACGCTCGACCCGCGCCACTGCGCGAGCGTATCCGTGATCTCGGCCCAGGCGCGCGAACGACGCTCACCCACTTCCGACGCGCCAGTTTCGCGCCGCCGCAACACGATGCGATAGCCCCTCATTGCGAGCTCGGTGTCGGCATAGCCGAGCGCGATGCTCGCGGCGTGGTTCGGGTGTCGGACGTGGTCCTCGCTTCCGAATCCCGACCAGCGCTCGATCGAGATGCGCTCGAGCGCACACGGGAGATGCGCGCCGAACAGCGCTTCGTACTCGGCGACGCGCCGCCGATTCATCGCTTCCGGAAACTCCGCCAGCTCTGCGTCGCCGGCGCCCGCGGCGCGCATGCGGCCTCGGTAGCTCTCGGTGTCCATCACGAGATGCGCCCACGGCTCCGGGACGTAGTGCGAGAAGTGGCCGCCGCTGTCCGCGGTCCAGACGGGATCGAACGTGAGGAAGGCGACTCCACCCGGCGCGAGCACGCGCGCGATCTCGTCCAGTGCAGCCGCGGGCTCGGGGATGTGCTCGAAGGCGTTGAAGCTGACGACGACGTGGAACCAGCCGTCGCGGAACGGCAGCTCGTGCGCGTCGGCCTGCAGGAAGTCGAATCGATCGAGCGGGAGGTCGTGACCGTTGCGGGAGAACTTCTCGCGCAACAGACGGAGGAACTCGCCGCCGTAGCGCAAGTGCTGGTTCCCGATGTCGATGCAGTAGATCCGCGCGACATGGGGCGCGATGAGCCCGGCGTGCATGCCGCCGCCGCCGCCGACATCGAGCACGCGAGCGTCTACAAGCGCGCCGTGCGGCAGGCTCAGGTTCAGCGAACCAAGGCACACGGCGACGTCGCGCTCGTGCTGCTCGAAGTCGGTTTTCTCGTCGTACATGGCGAAAGGCTCAGGCTTCGAGGGCTTCGGTGGACGAGGCGTTCGCAGACGCTACGGCTGCGAGACAAAGCGCGTTCAGACGCCGAGCAATGCCCTCCCACGTGTAGTGCTGCAGCGCGCGCTCGCGCCCCTTCGCGGCGTGACGCAGAGCGAGCTCTCGGTTGCACGAGTAGCGCGAGATCCGATCAGCGAGCTCGCTGACATTCTCGACCAGGAACCCGTCCTCGCCGTCGGACACGAGCTCGGCGAATGCCGCGCACCGACGGTAGGCGACCACGGGACGCGCTGCCAGCCACGATTCCACGATCACGATGCCGAAGCTCTCGCTCTCGCTCATCGTCGCGAGGCATACGCTCGCGCCGAGCGCGCCGACGAGCACTGCGCGCGGCTGCGCACCGAGGTAGTGCACCCAGGGCTCGTGCAGTGGGACACCGTCCTCGTCGGGCCCGATCATCACGAGATCGAGATCGGCGCCGCCGCGGCGGAGCGCCGCGACGGCGTCTACGACCTCCCGGTACCGCTTGGCACCGGCCTTGCGCCCGGCGACGAGCACGAACGGCGCGGCAGCGCGATGGACGGCGCGGAATGCCGTTTCGGCCTCGCGCGGCGCCGCGAAGTCGGCAGGGTCGGCGCCGCCGCCCGGAAGCGCCACGGCGCTCGCGCTGATCGGCGCGAAGAACAGCGGGACGCTGGCGTTGGGCGCGGCGACCACCGCATGCGCGCGGCGAAAGGCCTCGTAGTAGCAACGCCAGTGGTAGTAGGGATCCTCGATGTGGAAGTGCGGCAGCGCGACGCAGGGCACTCCCGCGGCGGCCGCGCGTGCGACCACGCGCGGCACGGTCGCGAACGGCACACCCTGAGCAAGCACGAGGTCGTAGTCGCCGATGTGCCGATCGAGCCAGGCATCGAGCATTGCGCTGGCGGGACCGCGCGCATCGAGGAACTCCTCGTCGGCGCGTCGAGGCCGTTGCTCGGCCAGCGCAATCAGCGAGGCGACCCAACGCGCGGGATCGGCGCGCCGGGCGACGTCTGCGTAGTCGCTCGTGAGGTCCAACGCTGACGCCGGAGCGCCGGCATGCTCGAAGTGGATCGCGCGCGCGCGCAAACCCAGCGCGCGCGCGTCACCGGGTACCTCGCGCGGCGGATCGATCTCGATCGTCGCGATCGACTCCGACGGGACTGCGCACCACAGCTCGAACGCGCCGTCTACCATTACCTGCGCGCAGACGATCTCGGCGCACCGGACCCGCACCGTCGCGCGCCCGAGGGTGGAGCCCCGAAGTGTCATGCGCGCCGGTCCGCGCCGGCCCGTCCAGACCTCGGCGACGCCGCCCGACCAGCGCTGCACCGCGTCACCATCGCGTTCCGGTGCATGCCAGCCGCCGAGCAGAACCGGCTCGCCGACAACGTCGAGCAGAGCGCGGGCGTGCCCCAGCGAGGCACGCTGTCCGTCGCGGAACAGGTCGCGGCAGATCGCCATGGCCCGGCGCGGGTCGTCTGCATCGACGGGAAAGCGCCGCAAGCGACGCACGAATGCGGGGACGGGCTCCGCGTTCGATCGCGTGTACGCGGCCGAGTACTGCCAGCGGTCCGTGATCGTCGCAGCATCGGTCGCGCAGAGGTCGATCTCGAAGTCGCCGATCGCCGCCAGCTCCGCGAGCGTTGCAGCGAGGAAACGCTCGGCGCCGCCGCGCGGCTCCGCGGTGTAGCGATACGTGACGACCAGCAGACGTGGCGCGCGCGCGGCGGTACGCGGGCGCGCCACGCGCAAGATCTCTGCGGCAACGCACTCACCGATTCCGCGCCAGTCGAGCATCGTGCGGGCGAGATGTCTCGCAGCGGCGGCGAGCCGCCGCGCCAGGCGCGGGTCACTCAGCAGCTCGCGCAGCGCCGCGACGAACGTCGAGCGGGCCGTGATCAGCACATGCACCCGATCGCGAACCGCAAAGCCGCGCGCGCCGACTTCGGTTGTGACCACCGGCACGCCGGCGGCGAGAAACTCCGCGACCTTTAGGCTGGAGCCGCCCCCGGTCGCCATCGGGTTCACCGCGACGTCCGCGAGGGCGACGACGTGGTCCTTCGCTGCCGAATCGAGCACGCCGAGCAACGCGACGTTCGGCGGTAGGTCGTTCGGGTCGAATGCGTCGCAGCACGAGCCGACGAGCGCGAACCCGAGCTCGGGCAGGGCCGGTGCGAGCGCCTCGACGACGAAACGCGCCGCATCGATGTTGGGCGGGTGCGCGCTGCCGAGAAACAGCGCGAGTGGCCGGCCGCCGGTGGCCTGCAGTGTGCTCCGTGTCGGGGCGCCGCGACGATACGCGTCGCAATCGACACCGTTCGGCACGAGCACGTAGCGACGCTCGGGCACGCTCGTTGCGAACGTGTCGCGGTCGGCCTCCGAGACGCAAAGTACGAGCGCGGCGCGGCGCAGCACCTCGCGCTCGAGCGCCTCGACCCGCGCGAGCAGCTCCAGCCGGTCGGCGCGCGGCGCGAGCAGCTCACTCTTCAGCGCGGACTCGACGTTCAGGGCGTCGTACACGACTGGCACGTCGGCCGGAAGCCGTTCCAGCATCGGCGCAAGATAAGGGTGCTCGAGCACGACGACGTCGGCGTCGCGCGCCCGGCGGTCGAACTCTGCGACGAACGCCTCGTTCGCCAGACAGAAGTAGCTCGCGAACACGTCGCTGCCCGAGACTGTCTGACCGGCGTTGCGCACGTGCTCGCAGCGGCGCTGGGCGTCCGTCTTCGGGATGCAGATCTCGACGAAGCCGGGGGTGATCCAGACTTCGCGCCGCTCGGGCACGTCGCCGAGACACAGAAGCTCGACGTCGTGCGCGCGCGAGAGCTCGCCATGGAGGCGGTTGATCCGGACTTCTCCCCCGGCGCCGGCTCGCGAGACCGGGAAGTCGTTGAGGACGAGCACACGAAGCCGCGGGGCCTCGACGCGCGCCGATGCGGACGAAAGCACGAGGTCGAGCTCGTCGCCGTAGCGCTGAGCGATCGCGGACCAGGTGTACTGCCGTTGCGCGACCTCGCGTCCCGCGGCGCCCAGCGCGATTGCCGCGCGGGGGTCGGCGAGCATCGCCTCGAGGGTCGCGCGGAACGCGCTCGCGTCGGTCGCGATCCGCGCGTGACGCCCGTCCTCGAGCTCGAGCCCGCGCGCGCCGACGGTGGTCGTCGCGATCGGGGCGCCGGCCGCGAGGTAGTCGAGCATCTTGAGGTTCGTGCCTGCACCGGTCTCCATCGGATTCAGCGCGATACGACAGCTCGCGAGCAGCGCGTGCTTCCGCTCTTCGGAAACCAGCCCGGCGAGCTCGACGTTCGGCGGGATCGGGGCCGCGAGCTCGGCACAGACCGAGCCGAAGATCACGAAGCGCTCCTGCGGCATCGCCGGCGCAAGCGTCGCGAGCACGTACCGTGCGGCCGCGACATTCGGCGGGTGCCGGCTGCCCATGAACACGAGCGGCCCACTGCGTGGCGCCGCGTCCAGGTCGCGGCGCACATTCCCGTCGAAGCCGTTGGGCACCAGGTCGATGTCGTCGAGCGCGCGTCCGTAGCGCAGCGCGAACGCAGCGCGCTCCTCGCGCGACGTGGCGAACACGCGCCGCGCGTCGGTCACGAGGGCCTGCTCGAGCGCCGAGCAGAGCTCGATGAGCTCGTTCCGCATCGAGCCGCCGAGCATTTGCGCCATCAGCTCGGCTTCGACGTTGTAGCTGTTGTAGACGCGCGGCTTCCCGTCGCGCAGCGCGCCGCGATCGTAGGCATACGTATACGGACACTCGTGCACGATCAGATCGGCTTTCGCGACGCGCTCCTCGAACGCCTCGCCGTAGCGCCAGGGCAACCTCGCCGCCAGCGCCACGACCATCGCCGAGCACTCCGGTCCGACGCCGGTCGCGCCGAGCTCGAGGTGCAGCCGCACGAGCTCGGGATGCTTCGGCACCCGATGCTCGCGAAAGCTCGGCGAGAACTCGACCACGTCCTCCGCCGCATCGCCGTGCGTCGGTGACAGCAGCGTCACATCGAATCGCCGAGACAACTCGCGGTAGAGGTAGTGGTATCGCTGCTCGCCGCCGCTCGTCGGTGGATCGAACGCGGGGAAGAAGTTGCAGACGAGGAGCCGCTTCATGATTGGCGCTGCCGCTCGCAGCCGCGCCTACGACAGGCGTCTGAGATCGGCGTCGACCATCATCGCGACGAGCTCGTCGAGTGTCGTCGTCGCTCGCCAGCCGAGTCTGTCACGGGCCTTGCCGGGATCGCCGAGCAGCACCTCGACTTCTGCAGGTCGGAAGAACTGCGGATCGACCACCACGAACTGGGCGTAGTCGAGGCCCACGTGCGCGAAGGCGATGCGGCACATGTCGCGCACGGTCGTCGTGACGCCCGTCGCGACGACGTAGTCGTCGCCGGTGGGCTGCTGCATCATCCGCCACATCGCGTCGACGTAGTCGCCCGCGAAGCCCCAGTCGCGCTTCGCGTCGATGTTGCCGAGCCGCAGCTCCTTCTGCCGCCCGAGCTTGATGCTCGCTGCGGCGTGCGCGACCTTGCGCGTCACGAACTCGATGCCGCGCAGTGGCGACTCGTGGTTGAAGAGGATGCCGCTGGACGCATGCAGGCCGAAGCTTTCACGGTAGTTCACCGTCGCCCAGTGCGCCATGAGCTTCGCGAAGCCGTACGGGCTGCGCGGATAGAACGGCGTCGACTCGCTCTGTCGCTCGGCCTGGATCAGCCCGAACATCTCGCTCGTCGAGGCCTGGTAGAAGCGCGCCTGCGGATTCACGATGCGGACCGCTTCGAGCACATTGATCGCGCCGACACCGGTCACCTGCGCGGTCAGGACCGGCTGCTGCCACGAGGTCCCGACGAAGCTCTGAGCCGCGAGGTTGTAGACCTCCTCCGCCTTCGACGTTTCCATCGCGCGGATCAGCGACGCGAGGTCCGTGAGGTCGCCGTCGACGTACGTGACTTCCCGCTCCACGCCGAGCTCGCGCAATCGCCACAGCGTGTCGGATCCGCGGCGCGCGAGCAGACCGTGCACGCGATAGCCCTTTTCGAGCAGGAGCTTCGCGAGATACGCGCCGTCCTGACCCGTGACGCCGGTGACCAGCGCGCTCTTCATCCGCCCAACTCCTTCTTCCAGTACTCCAATATCCGCTCGAGCGACTGCTCCAGCGGCACAAGCGGCGACCAGCCTGTCGCCGCCTCGATCCTCCGCGACGAAGCGCGCATGCGCCGCTGCTCGCCGGTTCTCAGCCGCGACGGATCCACGCGAATTTCCGCGTCGACGCGCGCGAGGCTGCACAGCGACTCGATCACGTCGCGCAACGAGACTTCGCGACCGGACGCGACGTTGTAGGTCTCGCCGCGCTGGCCGCGCTCGATCAGCAGCAGGTACGCCCGGATCACATCTTCGACGTCCGTGAAGTCACGCGTGACGTCGACGTCCCCCGCTCGGACAACAGGCGTCTGCTGCGATAGGGTAATGGAGGCCACCTGTTTCGCAAACCCAGACACCGCGAAGCGCTCGTGCTGACCGGGTCCGATGTGGTTGAAGGGCCGAGCGATGACGACGTCGACCGCCTCCGTACACGACCACTGATGGCAGAGCGCTTCTGCCGCGACCTTGCTGACGGCGTACGGATTGCGCGGCTTCGGCGGCAGCGTCTCCTCGACCGGCAGGAATGCCTCGTCCACGGCGCCGTAGACATCGCCGGAGCTCACGTAGACGAGGCGCCCGGCGAAACGCGCGTGCGCGAGCGCCTCGAGTAGATTGAGCGTGCCCTCGAGGTTGACTTCGAACGTCGCCCGCGGGTCGGCGAACGACGCGGGAACGAAACTCTGTGCCGCGAGATGTACGACGTGATCGGGGCGCGATTGCTCGACGAGCTCGCGCACCGCGATGGGATCGCGCAGGTCGCAGGTCTGCTCGGTGCCGACCGCGCGATGACCGAGCTCCGGGTGCGCCTCGAGATAGCGCACGAGCGTGCTCCCGACGAAGCCGCTGCTCCCCGTCACCAGCAGCTGCTTCATGCACTCGCCTCGCGGTAGACGTCGATCGTGCGGGCCACGCAACGGTCCCAGCCAAACTGCGCGGCGCGGCGCGGTCCCGCGCGCTCGAGGTGCGCGCGAAGCGCGACGTCCTCGCAGATCCGGCGCAGCCCGCCGGCGAGTGCGGATTCGTCGCACGGATCGACCGCAAGCGCCGCGTCGCCGGTGACCTCGGGAAGCGAGGACTGCGTCGAGGTCAGCAACGGCCGACCGCACGCCATCGCTTCGAGTGCGGGCAGCCCGAAGCCCTCGTAGATCGACACGAACGCGACGGCGTGCGCCGCGGCGTAGATCACCGGCAGATCGCCGTCGTCGACATAGCCCAGGTCGCGCAGTTGTCCTGAGCGAGCCAACGCGGTCGCTTGTGGCGCGTCGGAAGCGCCCCAGCCCGCCGCACCAACGACGACCAGCGGGTGCCGGGCGCGCAGCGACGAGGGCAAGTCTGCGTACGCGCCGAGCAGTCGCGCGAGGTTCTTGCGCGGCTCTCGTGTTCCGACCGCCAGCAGATACTGCACGCCCTCCAACCCGTACCGACCGAGGACCAGCGGCG
>Ga0187892_10010705_pt1 | contig 11516 bp, 12 predicted proteins | sample MA1701073metaG_FD_139345 | JGI IMG/M metagenome (GOLD analysis project Ga0187892, IMG submission 139345) | Bio-ooze microbial communities from a basaltic lava cave in the Kipuka Kanohina Cave System on the Island of Hawaii, USA - MA170107-3 metaG ... | reverse complement strand
GTCGCGCTGGCGGTCAATACGGCACGGTTCGGCTCTCGCCAGATCGACGTGCCGCGCGCGCAAGAGCGCTTGCCGCCGCTGGAGCAGGCCGTGCAGCGGCTGGCGCGGGCGATCCGACTGCAGACCATCTCGCACCAGGATCCGGAGCACCTGCCGGCCGGCGAGTTCGAGGCGCTTCATCGCCTGCTGCAGGCGAGCTTCCCGCGCCTGGGCAAGGCGCTGAAGCGCGAGCGCATCGGCGGATTGAGCCTGCTCTACGAATGGCCGGGCGCGGATCCCGCCGCCAAGCCGATCCTGCTGCTCGCGCACCTGGACGTCGTGCCTGCCGAGGAGGGCAGCCTGCCGCAGTGGACGCATGCGCCGTTTTCCGGCGCCGTCGCGGACGGTTTCATCTGGGGGCGCGGCACGCGCGACGACAAGGGCGCCGCGATGGCATTGCACGAGGCGGTGGAGGCGCTGCTCGCGCAGGGCTTCCGGCCGCGGCGTACGGTGTACCTCGCCTTCGGCCACGACGAGGAAGTCGGCGGCACGCGCGGCGCGGCGCAGATCGCCGAGAGGCTCGCGTCGCGCGGCGTGAAGCTCGACTCGGTGCTCGACGAAGGCATGCCCGTCACGCACGGCCTTCTGCCCGGGATCGAGCAGCCGGTGACCCTGATCGGCATCGCTGAGAAGGGCTACGCGACGCTGGAGCTGGTGGCGCAGGGCGAGGGCGGGCATTCCTCCATGCCGCCGTCGCAGACCGCGGTGGCGATCCTGGGCGCGGCGCTGGCCAAGCTCGAAGCCTCGCGCTTTGCGGCCACGCTCACCGAGCCGCTGCGCGAGCAGTTGGCGTTTCTCGGGCCCGAGCAGGGCCTGCTGCGCCGTGTGCTGTTCGCCAACCTGTGGTTGTTCGGCGGCGTGGTGACAGGGCAGCTCGCCGACTCGCGGGCGGGCAACGCGCTGATCCGCACCACGGTGGCGCCGACCATGCTGGAGGGCAGCGTCAAGGAGAACGTGCTGCCCGCGCGGGCGCGCGCCTTGGTGAACTTCCGCTTGCTGCCGGGTACCGGCGTCGGCGCGCTGGTGCGCCGGGTGGTGGAGATCGTCGACGACCCGCGCGTTGCGATCGCACCCGCGGGAACGTCGCGCAGCGAGCCTTCGCCGGTGTCGAGCACCCGTTCCGAGGCCTTCCACAGCCTGCAGCGCGCGATCGAAGCGGTGTTCCCCGAAGCGCTGGTGGCGCCCTCGCTGCTGGTGGCCACCACCGACTCGCGCCACTTCACGCCGCTGGCGGAGTCGGTGTTTCGCTTCCTGCCGGCGCGCACCGGCCCCGACGACCTGCCCCGCTATCACGGCGTCAACGAACGCCTGGCGGTGGACCACTACGCCGAGTTCATCGCCTTCTACATGCGCTACCTGCGCGAGGCCGCCGGCGGGTGATGGGCGGACGGCAGGGGATGGTCAACTGGCGTCGTGGAAGATGATGCCGAGCGTGTGGCGCTGTCCCGAGCGCACGCGGCTGACGCCATGCCGCAGACTGACCCGGTAGGCGCCGCGCGTCCCCTGCACCGGACGCTGGTGAACGGCGAACACCACCGCGTCGCCCTGCCGCAGCGCTACTACGTCCGGTCGCGACTGCATGCGCGGGCGCTGCTCTGTGATCACGAACTCGCCGCCGGTGAAGTCGCGTCCGGGCTCGGACAGCAGGATCGCCACCTGCAGCGGGAACACGTGCTCGCCGTACAGGTCCTGATGCAGGCAGTTGAAGTCGTCCGCGCCGTATTGCAGCAGCAGCGGCGTCGGCCGCCGTTGGCCGGCCGCGTGGCAGCGCTTGATGAACTCCGCGTGCCGGTCCGGGAAGCGCACGCGGCTTCGCATCGCCGCGTGCCAGCGGTTGGCGATCGGCGCCAGCCGCGGATAGAGGGCGCTGCGCAGCGCGGCGACGATGCCGGGCAGGGGATAGCGGAAATACTTGTACTCGCCGCGCCCGAAGCCGTGCCGCGCCATCATCACTCGGCTGCGGAACAGATCGTCGTCCGCGTACAGCTCGGTCAGGGCGGCGCACTGCGCCGGCGCGATCAGCCGCTCGATCGTCACGCTGCCTCGGGCGTCAAGATCAGCGGATGCGCCTTCCCAGTCGATCGCCTCCACCCTGCATACAGCGTCGTTCGCGCAGGCCAGCGCCGCGACGTCACCGTCGCGCGCATTCATACGCCGGCCTCGCGCTCGAGCAGCGCGCGCTTGCGCTCGACACCCCAGCGGTAGCCCGACAGCGCACCATCGGTCCGCAGCACGCGATGGCAGGGGATCGCCACCGCCAGGGGGTTGGCTGCGCAAGCCTGCGCCACGGCGCGCACCGAGCGGGGCAAGCCGAGTCGCCGCGCGATCTCGGTGTAGCTCGCCGTCGAACCCGCGGGGATCTTTCTCAGCGCCTGCCAGACACGCTGCTGGAACGCCGTTCCACGCACGTCGAGGGGCAGGTCCAGCCCCAGCCCGGGGGCCTCGACGAAACCCACCACCTTGGCGACGATGCGCTCGAAGTCCCGGTCGCCGCCGATCAGCTCGGCGCGCGGGAACCGGTCCTGCAGATCGCGCGCCAGGGCCTCGGGATCGTCGCCCAGCAGAATGGCGCACACGCCGCGGTCGCTGGCCGCGACCAGAATCGATCCCAGCGAGCACTCGCCGACGGCGAAGCGGATGCGCGTGTCCGCGCCGCCGGCCCGGTAGCGCGATGGCGTCATGCCCAGCACCTGGTCCGAGCTTTCGTAGAACCGGCCGTTCGAGTTGTAGCCGGCGTCGAAGATCGCGGCGGTGACCGTGCGGCTGCGGCGCAGCTCGTTGCGGATGCGCTTGGCGCGGTACGCCGCGGCGTAGGCTCTGGGCGTGAGGCCGGTGGCGGCTTTGAACACACGATGGAAGTGGTATGCGCTCAACCCTGCGCGGCGGGCCAGCTCGTCGAGTGTCGGCGGCGTCTCGGCCGCTTCGATCAGACGGCAGATCTCCGCGACTTTGCCTGCATGCTGCGCGCCCAGCGCAGGCTGATCGGGCTTGCAGCGCTTGCAGGGCCGGAAGCCGGCGCCCTCGGCCTGCGCCCGCGTGGCGAAGAACTGCACGTTTTCCGGCCGGGCCAGGCGCGCCGAGCACGACGGGCGGCAGTACACGCCGGTGGTCTTTACCGCGTAGAAAAACTTGCCGTCGGCGGCGGCGTCGCGCGCCACGACGGCGGCCCAGCGGGAGTCGCCGGCCGTTGCGGCCGCAATCCTGGCGTTGTGCGGTGATGTCCTCATGTTGGTGCCCTCCGACAATCGATGATTGTCGTAACTCTAGCGGCCGTCGAGAAGCTTGGCACTCCGGGTCTTGCTTTCGAATTCGGCTGGAGGGAAACCCGCGTGCGCCCGCCGCCGGCATCCATCTTAGCCGGTTCGCGGCGACCTTGAAGACGACTGACGGTGCTCTCCCTCTCCCCTTGCGGGAGAGGGACAGGGTGAGGGGGTGCCGCCGACCGCTAGGCGGCGATCTTGACGCGATTGCGGCCGCTGGACTTGGCCGCGTACAGCGCCTGGTCGGCCTGCTCGATGAGCGCAGCCACGCTTTCCTCCCCGCCGCTCATCGCCGCCACGCCGATGCTCACGGTGACGCGCAGTTCGGGGAAGCTCGTGCCGCAGTGCTGCTTGATGCTGCGCCGGACCTTCTCGGCCAGCTGCATCGCGTGCTCGGCGTCGCAACCGGGCATGCCGACGAAGAACTCGTCGCCCCCGTAGCGGCCGACGATGTCGGTGCCGCGCAACGACGCCGCCAGGGTCTTGCCGACCTCCTCGACTACGCGGTCGCCGAGCACGTGCCCGAAGCGGTCGTTGACCGACTTGAACTGGTCGATGTCCACCGCCAGGCAACTGAGCGGCTTGCCGCTGCGCCGCGCGTCTTCCCGCGCGCGCATCATGCGGTCGAACAGCGCCCGGCGCGTCAGGCAGCCGGTCAGCGGATCGTGCGTGGCCATGTGCTCGAGCTCGACGTTCTTCTGCTCGACTTCGTCGCGCGACGCGCGCAGCTCTCTCAGCGTGTCGGTCAGCCGCTCGTTGGCGAAGTGCAGCGCTGTGAGGTCGGCGAAGGTGGCGATGCAGCCGCGAACCATCCCGCGCGCATCGGAGATCGGCGCGCAGTTGACCGCCAGCTTTCTGCGCCCGTCCGCGGCCGGCGCCACTTCGATCGCCACGTCCCGGACCGGCGCGGCTTGATGCATGGCGCGGCTCCAGGGGTGGTCGGCGGCGTTCGGGGGCAGGCTGGCCGCGAGCCACGGCAGGTCCGACAGGCGCATGCCGACGAGATCCGTCCCGTCCTTGCCGTGCAGCGTGCGGAAAGCGCTGTTGGCCAGCAGCAGGCGGCCGCGGTGGTCGAGCACCGCGACGCCTTCGGTCATGATGTCGAAGGCGAGCCGCACGCGCTCCGGAATCACCGCGGTGGGATCCAGATGCATCAGCGCGCGGCGGATGTACACCCAGTACACCAGCGCGCCGATGAGCGCGGTGCTGAGCAGCGTCACCCACAGGGGGTGCGCGAACACCCGCTGCAGCGGGCCGCTGTCGTCCGGGAAGAAGGTCATCTCGAAGCTGCCCCAGCGCACGCCGCTCTGCGTCAACGGCACCAGCAGATGCGTCAGCGCCGAGCGCGCGTGGCGCGGCTCGGCCCACGCCCGCTCGTGATCGCCCGATCGCGCCAGCAACCCGTGCCCGATGCGCCGCACCGCGAGCGAGCGGATGCTCGAATCACGCGCGCGCACGCGCGCCAGCGCCAGCGACAGGCTGTGCTCGTCGCCACGCTGCAACAGCACCGAGACCTGCGTCGCCAGGCTCTCGGCGTGCGCGCCGCGCACGCGCATCAGCTGGCCGTCCGGGTCCGGGAACACGTTGAACAGCAGGTCCACCAGCAGCAGGACCGCCGTGGTCAGCAGCACCAGCCCGAGAGTGATCTGGGCGCTCGGTCGGATGCGCTTCACGATGCGCTCCGCCTACCGCGGCGCCGCGGACGCTGCCCATCGAGCATGGCCGCGACCGCCTGCTCCTCGGAGGCGTCGCGCTTTGGGGGCACGCTCGCCGGCGGCGGGTCGGACGCCCGGTCCACGATCGGCAGCAGGTCGACGTGCCGCCACAGGGGAATGCCCAGGATCAGCAGGGAGGTCCAGATGCTGGAGTGCAGCAGCCAGAACAGGGCGCCCCCGGTCACCACCGCGGCGCTGACCCTGCCTACGTCGGTATCGAGGACGGCGAGTTGCCCCTCGTCCTCGGCTTGCTCCTGCGTGCCCACCATGATCACGGGCGCCCGCGGCTTCGGCGGCGCCGGCGCGAGTCGTGGCGTGGAGACACCCGGGCATTTCCGCTTCGAAGCGCTCTTGACCGAATCCCCGGTCCCCTGCCCCGTGACCAGCGCACCCTTGCCGTCGAGGACGGGGCCGCAGAAGGCGTCGCCGCCGCCCCGCCCCGCAGGCTGGGCGGCAAGCCCGGGGCAGCCCGCGCCGATGCCGGCTGCCAGGGTGACGGCCGCCAGCCGTCTGGCAAGGCTTCGAGAGGAGATCGGCATGTGACAAGCTGGTTGACCGGCCGCTCGCGCCGCGTCTGGCGCCCCTGTTGCAGGGCGCACGTGCGCGCGAGCGCCGCGCGACGGCGCAGCAAGACTGATGCCAAGGAAACCGCGCGGGTTCCTGCCCTCGGGGCAGGGCCGTCACGCCCGGCGGGGCGCTGTGGTAGGGTTGGTTTTTTCCTCCGGGGAGGGCTCGTGCCCCTGGCGTTGCGCAAGCTGCATCCGCTGTTCGCCGCCGAGGTGAGCGGGATCGATCTGCGCACCGTGCACGACCGGCCGACGCTCGACGAGATCCGCGGCGCGATGGACGCGTTCGCCGTGCTCGTGTTCCCCGGTCAGCCGTTCAGCGACGAGGAGCAGCTCGCTTTCGCGCACCGTTTCGACGGCGCGCTGCACACCAGGACCGGCGCGGCGGTGCTCGCCAAGAGCCGCCTCGGCAACGAGGCGCTGGCCGACATCTCGAACCTGGACGAAGGCGGCGGGATCCTGCGCTCGGACGACCGGCGCCGCGTGTACGGCCTGGGCAACCGGTTGTGGCACACCGATGCATCGTTCCAGGATCCGCCGGGACGCTACTCGATGCTCTCGGCGCGCACCGTGCCGCCTGCGGGCGCGGACACGGAGTTCGCCGACATGCGCGCCGCCTACGATGCGGTCGACGCCGCGACCAAGGAGAAGCTCGACGGGCTGCGTGCGCATCATTCCATCGCCTACTCCCGGCAAGTGCTCGGCTTCGAGTTCTCGCAGGAGGAGCAGGACCAGCTCAAGGGCGCCGTGCACCCTGTGGTGCGCGTGAACCCGCGTACCGGGCGTCGCTCGCTGTACCTCGCGTCGCACGCTTCGCGCATCGTCGACTGGCCGATTCCCGAAGGACGGCTGCTGCTGCGCGATCTGATCGAGCACGCCACGCAGCCGCAGTTCGTGTACCGGCACCCCTGGCGCCCGGCCGATCTGGTGATCTGGGACAACCTCGCCACCATGCACCGCGCGCGGCCTTTCGACGACGCCACACGGCGCCGCGAGCTGCGCCGCGTCACCACGCTGGATCTGCCCGCGGCCGGAGAGCTCACTGCGGGATGAGGTAGTCCGCGAGCGCTGCGCGCATGTCCTCGGGGATCGGCACCGGCTGGCCGGTGTCCAGGTCGGTGAGCACGATGACCGACTTCGCGACCAGGCGCCCGCCGTCGTCCCCGCGCACCGTGTACTGCAGGCCCAGCGACGCGCCGCCGAGCTTGAACACCTCGATGTCGACCTCGATGCGGTCCCCGTAGCGGCTGCGCCGCTTGAAGTCGGTCTCCAGCCGCACCATGGGCCAACCGCGCCGCTGCTCGTTGATCATGCGGTGCATCGGGTGGCCGATGTGCATCAGGAAGTCCTCCTTCGACTCGCTCAAGATGTAGAAGTACTGCGGATAGAACACGATCCCGGCCGGATCGCAATGGAAGAACTGGATCATCTTGCGCGTGGTGAACTTCACTCGGGCGCTCTCCCTCGGCTGGGTTGGCCGGGCGACGTCGCGACGCCCGGCCATGCCGGCCGCGGCCGGCCGGGAAACATTTACACTGTACGGTGGTTGTCGTCCATCCCGATCGCGCGACGTGGGGCAGGCGCGCATCCCCTGCGCCGGGCATCCGAGGGGCGGCGGTCGACTTGGCATGAACCGAGAGCCCACCTACCGTCCCGGGGCGCGGGAAAGCGACGCGCCGATCATCGAGGAGCGCCCCGACGGCACCCTCCTGGTGCGCAGCCGCGAGCCGCTCGCCGACTATCCGGCGTGCCTGACCGAGCGCCTGGCGTACTGGGCGCAGCGCGCTCCTGAGCGGCCGTTCGTGGCGCGCAGAGATGCGACCGGCGCGTGGCGGAGCATCGGCTTCGCCGACATGCTGCAGCGCGCGCGCCGCATCGGCCAGGCGCTCCTCGAGCGCGGGTTGAGCGCGCAGCGGCCGCTGGTGATCCTGTCCGAAAACGATCTCGAGCATGCGACCCTGGCCGCCGCCGCCCAGTATGCCGGTGTCCCGTACGCCCCCATCTCCACCGCCTACAGTCTGGTGTCGCGCGATTTCGGCAAGCTGCGCAGCATCGTGCGGCTGCTCACACCGGGCCTGGTGTACGCGGCGGACGGCGAGCGTTACGGTCCCGCGATCGCGGCCACGGTGCCCGCCACGGTGGAGGTGGCGGTGCGCGAGCGGCCGCCGACCGGGCGCAAGACGACGCCGTTCGAGGCGCTGCTGGCGACGCCCGCAACGCCTGCGGTCGACGCCGCGCACGCGGCGATCACCGCGGACTCGATCGCCAAGTTCCTGTTCACCTCCGGCTCGACGCAGGCCCCCAAGGGCGTGATCAACACGCACCGCATGCTGTGCAGCAACCAGGAGATCATCCGGCATGCGTTTCCCTTCCTGGCTCAAGAGCCGCCGGTACTGGTGGACTGGCTGCCGTGGAACCACACCTTCGGCGGCAACCACAACTACGGCATCGCGCTGTACAACGGCGGCACGCTGTACATCGACGACGGCAAGCCGATGCAGCCGCTGATGCAGGAGACGTTGCGCAATCTGCGCGAGATCTCGCCGACCATCTACTTCAACGTGCCGAAGGGCTTCGAAGAGCTGGTGCATGCGCTGCCGGCCGACGCGGTCCTGCGCGAGAGCCTGTTCCGCAGGCTGCGCCTGATGTTCTACGCCGGTGCCGGCCTGCCGAAGCCGGTCGCCGACGAGCTGTATGCGATTGCGGAAGCCCACTGCGGCGAGCGCATCGGCATCTACACCGGGCTCGGCATGACCGAGACCGCGCCGTTTGCCATCGGTACCGTGCGCATCGGCCGGGTCGCAGGCGCTATCGGCAACCCGGCGCCGGGCGTGACCATGAAGCTGGTGCCGAACCTGGGCAAGCTGGAGTTGCGCTACAAGGGGCCGGGTGTGACGCCGGGCTACTGGCGTGCGCCCGAGCTGACCGCGGCCGCGTTCGACGAAGAGGGATTCCTGCGCAGCGGCGATGCGGTGCGCTTTCTCGATCGCCGCGACCCGGGGCAAGGTTTCGTGTTCGACGGACGCATCGCCGAGGACTTCAAGCTGAGCACCGGCGCCTGGGTCAGCGTGGGGCCGCTGCGCACCGCCGCGCTGGTCGAAGGCGCGCCCCACGTGCAGGACGTGGTGGTCGCCGGGCACGACCGCGACGAGGTGGGGCTGCTGATCTTTCCCAGGATCGACTCCTGCCGCGCGCTGGCCGGTCTCGGCCAGGACCCGGAGGCGCGCGCGGTGCTGCACAGCGCGCCGGTGCGTGCCTTCTTTCGCGACATGATCCGGCGTCTGTATCAGCAGGGCAGCGGCAGCGCCAGTCGCGTGGTGCGCGCGCTGGTCCTGGCCGAGCCGCCATCGATCGACCTGGGCGAGATGACCGACAAGGGTTCGATCAACCAGCGCGCAGTGCTGGCGCATCGCGCGGCGGACGTCGACAGGCTCTACGGCGACGATCCCGAGGTGCTGCGGGTGCCCGGCGCCGTTCCAGCCGAAACCGGGACATGACACAGCGACTGCTTGCGGCGTGCGGCGTGATTGCCGCGATCGGCGCGTTCTACCTGGGACCGGCGCGTGCCGATCTCACGCTCGGGGTCAGCTTGCCGCTGACCGGCGCCGCATCGGGCCTCGGCATCCCGGTGAAGAGCGGCTTCGCGCTGTGGCCCAAGGAGATCGCGGGCCAGAAGCTCAACCTCATCATCCTCGACGACGCCAGCGATCCCACCGCCGCGAACAAGAATGCGCGCCGCTTCGTCACCGAGGACAAGGTCGATCTGATCGTCGGCTCGGCGATGACGCCGGCGGCGCTCGCCATGGTCGGCGTGGCGGCGGAGGCGCAGACCGTGCAGATCGCCGTCTCGCCGATCGATCTGCCGCCCGGCAAGGACACCTGGTCGTTCCGCATCGCGCACTCGACGGCGACGATGGCGCTCGCGCTGGGCGAGCACATGCGCAGGCACGGCGTGAAGACGCTGGGCTTCCTCGGTTACGCCGATCCATACGGCGAGAGCTGGCTGCGCGACATCACGCGCGTGGCCGGTGCGCACGGCATCCGCATGGTCGGCGTCGAGCGCTTCAACCGCACCGACACCACCGCCGCCGCGCAGGCATTGAAGCTGGTGGTGGCGAGGCCCGATGCGGTGCTGGTGGTCGCCTCGGGCAGCGGCGCCGCGATGCCGCACAAAGCGCTGATCGAGCGCGGCTACAAGGGCAGCATCTACCAGACGCACAGCGCCGCCTCGCGCGATCTGATGCGGGTGGGCGGCAAGGACGTGGAAGGCGCCTTCGTCGTCTCGGGCCCGGCCGTCGTCGGCGAGCAGCTCCCCGCCGACCACCCGTCCAAGAGGGCGGCGCTGGCCTTTCTCGAGCAGTACGAGAAGCTCAACGGCCCCGGCTCGCGCAACCAGTTCGCCGCGCACACCTACGACGTGCTGCTGCTGTTGCAGAACGTGGTCCCCAGCGCGCTGAGCAAGGCGAAACCCGGCACCGCCGAGTTCCGCGCCGCGCTGCGGGACGCGCTGGAGAGCAGCGGACGGATCGCCGTTTCCCAGGGCGTGCTGCACTACACCGCCCAGGACCACTTCGGCTTCCTGCCCGACACCGGCGTGATCCTGCGAGTCGTCAACGGCGACTGGAAGCTCGAGCCGCGGTAGCAGGACGAAGCGGGTGAAGATTCCCCTCCTCATCGAGGAGGGGTGGCACGCGAAGCGTGACGGGGTGGTCCCGGGGCGGTGGTTACCCGCTCACGTCTTCCGGAGAACGCCGAGCCTGCCCAGGATGAAGATCAGCAGCACGGCGCCTCCGAGCGCGACCAGGAATCGACCGATGCCGCCGATGGCCGCGATGCCCAGCAGCCCGGCGATCCAGAAGCCCAGCACCGAGCCCACCACGCCCACCAGCACGTTGGCGATTACGCCCATCTGGGCGTCTGTCTTCATGACGATGCTCGCCAGCCAGCCGACGACACCGCCGATGATCAACGAGATGATCCAGCTCATGGCCGCACTCCCTGGTGATCGATCCGGAAGCCCCGCAACGCCGCCCATCCTCGAAGCGCCATGCCGATGGTACACGCGCCAAGGGTTACACGCTCGGGTTCGGCGCCGAGCGTCCACGGGCCGCGTCGAGACTCCAGAGTATCACCGCGATCCAGGCGAGAAGACGCGCAGTGCTCATCTCTCCTCCTTCACCCGTATCACGTTCCAGGAAGCCGGCGCCAGCGTAGCGGACACCAGGGGGCCCGTCGCCTCGGCGTCGGCCAGCGCGCAAGGCCTGACCCGAGCTGGCTGCAGCCGCGTGTTGAGCGCCTCAAGGTCTGCGTCGTGCAGTTGCACCGCTCGCTCGATCTCCAGTCCGGAGAACCCCTGCACGTTCACCCGCAGGGACATTTCCCGATCCGGGCTGCGGTTCAGCGCGAATAACGTCAGCGCGGCGGCCTGTCGTCGTGCACGGCCGCGAGCTTCAGGTACATGCCGCCGAAGACCAGCGCATCCTGCACGCTGTAGATCTCTTCCAGGATCGGCGGGGCGATCGGCCAGCCGGGCTTGACCCGATCCGCGGGCGTGCGCCGGGTTCGGTACCAGACATTCCACTCGTCGAAGCTCAGCATGACGCGCTTGCTCGAGCGCTTGCGAGCAGCGACCGCGTCTGCGATCGCGACCACCTCTTCGATGAAGCGGTCCATCAGATCCGGGCTGGCGAGAAACGCTTTCGTGTTCCGTTCGTAGTTGTTGATATACGTATGCAGGGAGATATGTTCGACGTGATCGAAGGTGTGTTCGAGCACCGTATCTTCCCAGGCGCCGTAAGTGGCCATGTTTCACCCGGAAGACCCACACGCGGCCAGTTCGATGCTGGGGTCGACCCACTTCATCATCTTCGCGGCCTCGGCGGCGGCGCGGCCGTACTCGTGCATGTCGAGGTTAACGGGCGGCACGAAACTCTTAG
>Ga0187892_10010704_pt1 | contig 11518 bp, 10 predicted proteins | sample MA1701073metaG_FD_139345 | JGI IMG/M metagenome (GOLD analysis project Ga0187892, IMG submission 139345) | Bio-ooze microbial communities from a basaltic lava cave in the Kipuka Kanohina Cave System on the Island of Hawaii, USA - MA170107-3 metaG ... | reverse complement strand
GGGACGGGGCGCGGCGATGGCGCGCGCCGCCTCGAGCGCTTCGCGGACCCGCGGTTGAAGGCGACGAAACGAGGAAAGCTGTCTCAGGACCGAGGGAGGCGAGGTGCGAGGGTCGAGGCGCCGGGCGCGGCCGCCGTGCGCGCCTTCGCTACGCGCGAGGATGGTATCGGTCATAGATTTTTTTGAGGTGCGCCCGGGAGACGTGTGTGTAGATCTGCGTGGTGGAGATGTCGGCATGCCCTAACATCATCTGCACCGCCCGAAGGTCGGCGCCGCGTTCCAGGAGATGGGTGGCGAACGAGTGGCGAAGTGTATGAGGCGTCACCCGCCGCTCAATCCCCGCCGCCCGGGCATAGGCTCGCAGGATCTTCCAGAAGCCCTGGCGGGTGAGTGGCCGCCCGAGCCGGCTCAAGAACAGCGCGGGGCTCGGGCGCCCCCGTGTCAGGAGCGATCGCGCCGAATCGAGATAGCGGCGGACCCAGCGTTGGGCCTCGGCCCCCACCGGGACCACGCGCTCTTTAGCACCCTTCCCCTCGCAACGGACATACCCCACCTCGAGATCGACGTCGGACAGCCGCAAGGCCACGAGCTCCGACACCCGAAGCCCGGCCGCGTACAGCAACTCCAGCATCGCCTTATTACGGATACCGGAGCGATCGCCCGTCGGCGGCGCCGCCAACAGCCGCTCCACGTCCTCCTGGCCCAGCACACCGGGCAGGCGCGTCCAGGGGCTCGATGTCTCGAGGTGCGCGGTCGGGTCGTCTTTGGTGTAGCCCTTTGCCAGCAGGTATCGGAAGAGGCCGCGCAGCGACGCGATGTGGCGCGCCACGGTCCGCGGAGCGAGCCCCTCCTCCCGCAGCCAGAGGAGGAGACGGGCCACTAGCGCGCGGTTCACGTCGTCGAAGGACTTGGCCCCGGCGGCCTCCAAGTAGCTCGCCGCGCGCCGGAGGTCTCTCGCGTAGGCCGCCACGCTATTGGCGGCCAGACCACGTTCAGTCGCCAGATAGGTGAGATATTCCGCAGTCGCCTGCTTCATCGGGGCCGATCAGGGGAATATGAGCCCGCGACGGCGGCGCGTGGAGCCCCTCGCATGAGTAGGCGATCGTAGGCCGCGAGCAGCAGCCTGGTCGAGGCCTCCGCGCTGAACTGCATCGCTCTGGTCCTCCCCAGCTCGGCGTAGCGCGCCCGGCTGGCGCCGTCCCGAAGCAGCCCGAGCAGGCGGCGGATGAACTCGCCCTCGGATGCCTCCGCCAGGGCGCCGCTGGCCCCGTCCTCAATGAAGTCCGATGTGCCGACCGATCGGATGGCCAGGACTGGGAGCCCATGCGCCATAGCCTCGAGCACGACCAGGCCCTGAGTCTCCGAGACAGACGGGAAAACGAAGAGATCGGCGGCGCGATACCAATCGCCCACCGCCCGATGCGGGACCGGGCCGACGAAACGAACCCGCTCGGAGAGGCCAAGGTGACCGACCTGCTGCCGCAGCGACCTCTCCTCATCTCCCTCCCCGACCAGGGCCAGGGAAACCTCGGGAGCTTCTCGAAGGGCCGCCCGGGCCGCCCGTAAGAGGAGCTCCAGATTCTTCTCCCTCGCCAGGCGCCCGACATAGAGGAGAATCAGGTCGTCTTCTGACAGGCCGAGCCGGCGGCGTATCCCCCGTTTCGACTCCTCCGGTGTCGCGGGAGGATCGACCCCGGTTGGGATCACTTCCACGGGTGTGTCAACCCCGTGCGCCAGGAGCCTGGCGCGCACACCGTCCGTCGGAACAACCACCAGGTCCGCCTCGTTGGCAAATCGGTAGCTGCGGGCCTCACCAATCCTCGCGGCCAGTGACGACGCAAGGGGCACGTAATGGGAATAGTGCTCGTAGAGGGTGTGGTAGGTGAAGACGAGCGGGATCTCCATGCGCCTGGCAAGGCGGCGAGCGTAAGGCCCGATGAGAAACGGGTGGTGGGCATGGATGATCTGCAGGCCAAGTCGCGGAATCGCCCGATGAACCGTGCCGGAGAGTCCCGGTAACGGCAGCGCATAGCGGTGATGTGTCGGAGCCCGCAGCGATGCGAACCGATACACATCCGGCTCTGTCTCGGCGTGTCCCGGATAGCGCGGGCCGAACAGGAACACCCGATGGCCGAGGCGACGAAGGTGGCAGCCGAACCGCTCGATGGAAATCGTCAGGCCATTGACCAGCGGGGGAGCATTGCACGTAAAGAACCCGATCCTCAAAGAGGATTCCGGGGGCTGGGTTCCAGGTTCGGCAGCGCGCCGCACGTGGGACGTCGCGCCTGGCGCTAGGCCGGCATCACTTGCGGGTGACCTCGGTGCGGGTAATGGAAACACCCAGGGCCAGCCGAGCCTGCGTGTAGAGCTGAGCCGTCGCCATCAGGAAATAGTTGTGCAGGTTGACGGGGGTAAAGGTAAGGCGAAGCCATTCCAGGAGCTTCCGGGTCCGCCGCCACCGTCGAGGCGGCCGATGATAGATGACCGGCCTGAGCGTATGCGGGACGATCACCATCCCCAGGAGCATCGAGGAGGTCAGCACGATGGTCTGGAACCGGAGATTGAAGGCGGCCAGGGGGCTCACGCAGAGGCTCTTGGTCCCCACGCGCAGGGCAAGGACATCGGGTGAGAGAAACACCTGGAAGGGCCAGAGCTCCCTGACGCAGGGGCTGATCCAGGAGATCAAGATCAACTGGGCCGGGAGAAACACCATGAGCGGTGGCATGGCGTTGGCGAACAGCGCTCGTAGTCCAAGGAACCACTTTCGCTTCACCAGCGGCAGCCGGGAATGGTCGAACTTCCGCAAATAATTGACGACAAATTTCACATCCACCGCGCCGCGAGCCCATCGGGCGATCTGGCTCCACGAATCCTTGGTGGTCAGGGGCGCCTGCCCCCACGTCGGGAACTTCAGCGGGGCGACCCGATACCCTTCCATGACGACCTTATAGCGGAACTGCATATCCTCGTTGTGACGGTTGGGTTCGAAGTAGTCCACCGCCTGGAAATCGCGAAACGGCAGGCTCGTTCCGGGTCCCAGCACGAGATAATCGCCCGCGGTCTGCATCTTTCCCATCTGGTAGAGGACGAAGCCGGAATTGTGAAGCCGGGGGAGCATCGGGACCTTCCAGTAATTCGACGTGTACGTGGTGAGAGACTGTAAGACCACGCCACGGTCGCCCCTGGCGAGTGCCGCCTCCGCCTCCTCCGCATGACGATGCTCCCGGTAGGCGAGGTCCTGGGGGTGCAGGATGGTGTCGGCATCGATGACCAGGATCTTGAGATCATCGCCGCTCAATGAGCCGTTCTCGATCCGCCGAGCCAGCCACCGGCCGGCGGCGCTGATCGAGGTCGCCTTGCACCTGTTCGCGATGCCGTCGGTAGGATAGATGAACGGCTCGATCCTGAGTGCCCGCTCGAAACTGGGCAGCACCTCATTCAGTTTGCCCACCGTCCCCCGGTCTTCGGCCTCTACGATCGGGATCAGAGTGATCTTCTCGGTGGGGTACTGCTGCCGCTGAACCGAGAGAATGGTCTGGAAGAGGACATGACGGTTGTTTTCACCCTTCAGTGGCATGAAGATGGCGTAGCGGCTGAAGGGATGTCCCGAGGCCTCGAGCCTGGCGCGCCAGTCGGTATCCATGTTGACCAGCAGCTCTTGACGCGTTTTGTGTGCCCGCACCTGGTTGATGATCAGATAGCCGATCCAGACGCTGATCACGACGAAACGGAACACCTCAGCCCAGAACGGATCACCCGGGAGGTATCGGAGCGCCGGGAAGATGGAAAGCAGAAGGAGGGTGGTGAGGATCGGCAGGATGTCGAGAGCCCGTTGAACCACCCCGGATCTCTGAATTGAACTATCGCAGCGCGTCATATGAAGAGAAAAAGAGGAAGCTCATGATTGTCGTCTGAATAATCTTGAGGGAGATTGTAGCACCGAGACGCGGAAACGTGTCAATACCTTTGTGGGAGGCCGGGCGCGTCCGAGTCCGATGCGGACCGTCTCAACCCGAGCGGCGCGGGCGAGATTCGCCAGCCGGTGCCGGCGCTCCCACCCCCAGGGCAAAATCAGCCGGCCGCAGGAGATCGCCGGTGGCGAGGATGATCGCCCGCTCCACGAAGTTTTCGAGCTCACGCACGTTCCCCGGCCATCGGTACCGCATCAACGCCTGGAGCGCATCCTTGCTGATCCCCCGAACCTGCCAGCGCGTCCTCCCCGCATACTTCGCGATGAAATGCTCCACCAGAGCCGGAACGTCCTCCAGGCGCTCCCTGAGCGGAGGAATCGGTATCGGGAAGACATTGAGGCGAAAATAGAGGTCCTCCCGAAATCTCCGGTCCGCAACCGCCTTCGCCAGATCGATATTCGACGCGGCCACGATCCTGACATCGACTTCGATGGTTCGAGTTCCGCCCACTCGCTCGAATGTTCGCTCCTGCAGGACGCGGAGCAGCTTCGCCTGCAGGGAAGGAGAGAGCTCACTGACCTCATCCAAGAGGAGCGTCCCGCCGTCCGCCAGCTCGAACTTCCCAGGTTTGGCCCCGACGGCCCCGGTGAAGGCACCCCGCTCATGGCCGAACAGCTCGCCCTCGAGGAGATTGTCGGGGATGGCCGGGCAGTTGATCGCGACAAACGAACGGGCCCGCCGGGGGCTCTTGTGATGGAGCCCACGGGCGAACAGCTCCTTCCCAGTCCCACTCTCCCCCAGCAGAAGCACGGTGGCACCGCTGCCCGCCACCTTCTCGATGAGCGTCGAGACCTCTTGGATCTTTTTGCTCTTACCGACGATTCTCGGGGCTCCCAGTTTATCGGCCAGCCCCTCCTTCAGTACGAGATTCTCGACGACCAGTTGGAACTGCGCGATCGCGCGCTCGATCTCGAGCAACAGGTGATCGCTGTCGAACGGTTTGGCGATGAAGTGATACGCACCTTCCTTCATCGCCCGCACCGCCAGATCGATCGTTCCGAAAGCGGTCATGATAATGACCGGCATCTGCGGGAAGGCCTCCTTGGCTGCCTTGAGAACGGCGAAGCCGTCCCGCTTGGGGAGTTTCAGATCGGTCAGGACGAGGTGGTATCGGGCGATGCCGAGCTTCCGCACGGCCTCCTCACCGTCCGTGGCCTCATCGACGGTGTATTTCGCCCCCTCCAGCGTCCGCCGGATCATCCGCCGCAGACTGTCTTTGTCTTCGACCAGCAGGATCCGATTCACGCCGCTCCTCCTACGTCCGTCCGGCGGCACGACGCTCGTTCACCGGCAAGCGGACGGTGAAGCGGGCGCCGCCGCCTTCCCGATTCTCGGCGTCCACCCGCCCGCCGAGGGCGAGGACGGTCTTTTGAACCAGCGCTAACCCGAGGCCGGTGCCGCCCTCTTTGAGCGTGAAGAAGGGGGTGAAGATCCGCTTCAGGTCCTCGGGCGGTATCCCGGGCCCGGTGTCGGAGATGCTGATCTCCACCGTACCGGGATGGGCATCTCGAGCGCCGGATGCCCCCGGGTCACTCTGCCGGACCCGGACCGTCAGCTCGCCGCCCTCGGGCATGGCCTCCAGCGCATTCCGCACGAGGTTGGCGAGCGCTTGGCGCAGGGCCTGAGGATCGCCCAGCACCGTGACCTGCTCTTGCGGGAGATCAGCGAGAAGCTTGACGTGACCCTCCTCCATCGCCTGCCGAAAGCCGTCCAGAGTCTCGATCACCAGCGCGTTGACGTAGACGGGGACCCTGGTGAGTTGCACCGGCCTTGCGAAGGCCAGGAAGTCTCTGACGGTCGCCTCCAGAAGATTGATCTCGGAGACGATTTCCTGGAGATAGCCATGGCCGGGGTCCTCGGATGCCAGGCCCCGCTGGAGCAATTTGGCGTAGCCGATGATGACACCCAGCGAATTCCTGAGCTCGTGGGCGATTCCAGCCGACATCTCGCCGACCGCGGCCAAGCTCTCCCGCATCACCGCCTGCTCGCGGAACTGGAGGATTTCGGTGAGGTCTGTCAGCAAGAGGGCAAGCCCGATCAGGTTGCCGTCGGAGTCCTTCAAGAGCGAAGAGCTAAGCCCCACCCGGCGGACGGCCCCGTCCTTGCGGCGGACCGACAGCTCGAGACGGGAAAAGATTCGCTGCCGGCGCAAGGCCTCCCCGGCCACGGCTGTGATCTCCGAATCGGCGCCGAAGACCTCGTGACAGGCGCGACCGACGGCCTCCTCTCCGGCGATGCCGAAGATCCGAGCGGCAGTCTCATTGAACACAGCGACGGCGAGATCCGGCTTGAAGCTGATGACCCCGGTCGAGAGGCTCCCCAGGATCGTCTGTTGATAGCGCTCGAGGGTTTCCGCCTTCGTGCGCTCCGCGGCATACAGACGGCTGAACTCGACCTCCTTCTCGCGGAGCGCCTCCATCGCCCGCTGAAAGGTTGACACGACGAGGTCGATATTCTCGGGCGGCTCGTTGGAGATGTCTCCTTCAACCTTGCGAAAGTCCCGGGCGACCGAGGTCAGCCTGCTGTACGGTCCGAGGATCGATCGGATAGACAGGGCGCCGAGGGCGAGGGTCAGGGCGAGCCCGCTGGCGTAGCCGATGATGATCACCCATCTGATTCGGTGCAGAAACCCGAGGAAATCGCTTCTGGCCTCGACGCCCAGGACGCGTCGCGTCTCCCCGGAACCTGGAGAGACGGGCAGGAGCAGGGCTCGATAGTATCCCTGGTGTCGATCCCCGTAGAAATCGGTGAATTGTGCTCCACGGGCCCATGCCTCCTCAACCGCCCCGACAGGAGGGCGCGCGGATGGCCCGGACCCGACGATCGTTTCGCCCCCTGCAACCTCCCAGAGAAAGAGACGGGAGATCCCGGTCTCCGTGAGGACGCTCCGGAGATCTCGCGCGTCGGCACGCGGGGCGCCGACCCCGAGACGCACGATCGCGAGTGTGCCAGCCCGCTGGAGCTGCTCGTCCAGCTCCCGTGCGAGCTGTTTCTTCGCGCTTCCGTAGAGGTAGGTCGCGCCCACCACCATGATCACCAGGCAGAGGATCAAGAGGAGGACGGAGCTCCTCACCTGCGAGGGGTAGTCCTGAAAGGCTCGAGGTTTGGTCATGTTGTCTGTGTCGGCCGGACGGGACTCGCCTGCCCCGCCGTCATCGCAGAAGCCGCCAGTACCAGTCGATGACCGCATCCCCCTCGAAGAGGGAGACGACGGCACCCAGCGCCAGGAAGGGTCCGAATGGGATGCGGTCCTTGCGCGACAGCACACGGGTCGCCACCAGAAGCAACGAGAGACACGCCCCGGCTCCCACCGCAAGGAAGAATGAGAGAAGGGCCTGCCTCCAGCCGAGGAAGGCCCCGATCATCGCCAGCAGGTTGACATCGCCCCCGCCCATGCTCTCCCGTTGGAACGCGACCTCCGCGTACACCGCGATGAGATACACGAGCCCGGCGCCGACCAATGCGCCGGTCGCCGAGTCGCGAGGCGACGGGTCCCGCGTGACGACGCTGGCGATAAGCCCGAGCGGGATGCCGGGCAGAGTGATCGCGTGCGGAATGATCTGGTGGTCGAGATCGATGAAGGCGACCACGACGAGGCTGCACAGGAAGATCAGCAGGAAGATCGACCGAAGATCGAGCCCGAAACGCCAGACGGTGAGAAAGAAGAGCGAGCCGGTTAGCGCCTCGACAAGCGGGTAGCGCCAGGACAGCGTTGTCTTGCACTCGCGGCAACGCCCCCAAAGCAGGAGATAGCCTAGCAGCGGGAGATTGTCATACCACCGAATCGGCAGATCGCAACTCGGGCAACGGGAGCCGGGCCAAATAATGCTCGCTCCCTTCGGAAGGCGATGGATACAGACGTTCAAGAAACTGCCGACCGCAAGGCCGATGAGAATACTCAAGCCTGCGACCCAGGCAGCGATGGTTGGTTCGGGACTGTTCACCACAGGCGATTCGACCTGCTCACCACAGGCGGCTCGACTCGTTCACCATGGCGGGGTTCAGCGAGGACGATTCGAGGAGGGCACATGGGTGGTTCGACGGGCTCACCACAGGGCTCTGGGGCGGGTCTTGAGGGAGCTCAAGGGGCCTGTCCTGAGCCCCGCCGAAGGGCCTGTCCCTGATCCGACTTTAGGCGCTCGATCTCCCCCAGGGCGAGGTCCCTCATATAGTCGCTCTGTGCCGTCCGGTAGAGCTCCAACCAGAGCTCCAACGCCGTTTCCGCATGCCCTGTTCTGGCATGAAGCCTAGCGACGAACCGGGGGAGATAGTCTGGCCGACTTGGCAACCGTGCTGCCTGCTGCCACCACTGGAGCGCCTGACTATAGTCCCGAGCCTCCAGGTAGTAGTATCGGCCGAGGTCGTGAGGGAGTTCCCACCGCGTAGGGTTCGCGGCGGCCCCCTTCTTGAGCAGCGCGACCGCCGCATCGGGTTCTCGCGAAAGATAGAGGAGGTAGAGCGCGCCGAATCGGTAGGGCTCCAGAAAGTGCGGGTCGAGCGAGGTGGCAAGCTCGAGGGCCTTCGAGAGCTGCGTGAACTTCTTGTCGGTCTCCCAATGAAGCCCCACGTATTGGACGACCTGAATCCAGAGCAGGTCGGCCGCGACCCCCTGGTACCCGAGCAGCATCGGTTTGAGTTGCGCGGCGTTCGGGAGGAAAAGCCAATCCCCTCTCGCTGCGGCGCGCGCGCGAGTGCGCTCAAGCAGCGCAGCCCACATCATCGATCCGACGAGGAACGCGACAAGAAGCAGGGGAACAGCGAGAGCGGACCGCTTCATGTAAACTCCCGCCGCTGAAAGATCGCCATCGCCGCCAGGATCACCGCTGCGACATACGAGATCCCGTAGGCAAGAGCCAGCGCCGTGGTGCCCGGGTCGATCCCAAGGTTGTGGACGGCGCGATCCTTCAGGTTGAGGTATGAGAGGTTCGGAAGGAGGAAGTAGAGCGCCTCGGCCACGACCCTGGTCACCGCGCCCCCGACGTGGGCCGCGAAAAGCCGGAGGTCGGCGCTCAGGTGGCCGGCGACGAACAGGCAGAGCGTGAAGATCGCGCTCAGCGCAGGGGAAGAGAAGGTTGAGAAGAGGAGCGCAAGGGCGGTGACGAGCATCAGCTCAAGAAAGATGAACAGGATACCGAGGAGGAGGCTTGGGCTCGACGCGCCTTCCCAGACGTAGGCCAGCCCCACGAGGCCGCAGGCCATCACGAGGACGTTGACCAGGAGGGTCATAACCAGCCCGAGATACTTCCCCAGGATGAACTGATGCCGGGAGACCGGTTTTGCGATCACCGTATACAGGGTCCGCCTCTCGATCTCCTTTGACACCAACCCGATCCCGAGGAAGATCGCGATCAGGAGGCCGAAGATCGAGATGCAGGCAAGGCCCAGGTCCTTGAGGATCTTCTCTTCTCCGCCCACGCTGAGCCTGACGAGCACGCCCGATCCGGCCAGCATGACCAGGGCGAACACCAGGATAGCGTAGAGGATCCTGTCGCGCACAGCCTCCTTAAAGGTGGTCAGGGCGATGGCCGCGACCTTCTTCATGGCGCCTCTCGCGACTGCGCGTGCCGGAGGAAATACTCTTCCAAACTCTCCCGATGCGGAACGACCGCGTGAACGGCCGCTTTCTCCTCGACAAGGCGGGCGAGCAGTTCGGCAAGCGCCCCCTCGTCCTTGACCGCCAGAAAGAGACGCTCGCCTCGCGAGATCGGGCGACTGACCAGAAGATGCTCGAGGCCTGCGACCGCCTCGTGTGAGAGCCTGGACACGGTGACCTCGATCGTGGCAACCCTGGCATCGAGCATCCCCTCGAGCTCCCCTTGCGCGACAAGGCGGCCCGCGACCAGGATCCCCACCCTGTCACACACCATCTCCACGTCAGGGATGATGTGCGAGCTGAAGAAGACCGTCCGGCCCTCTGATTTGAGCCTGAGGAGCAGATCACGAACCTCCCGCCTCCCGATCGGATCCAAGCCCGACATCGGCTCGTCAAGAAGGACGACCCTCGGGTTATTCAGGAGGGCTTGCGCGAGCCCGATCCTCTGAAGCATCCCCTTCGAGTATTTCCTGAGCTGGGTATCGAGGGCCGACTCCACCCGGAGTTGACGCGCCAGCGTCTCGATCCTGTCTCGCCGGATCGATCGGTCTATCCCGAACAGTTGCCCATAGAAGTTCAGCAACTCTCTTCCTGTCAGGTATTCATAAAAGGCGGGCTGCTCGGGCAAGAACCCGACGAGCTGCTTCGTCTCGACATCCCCGGGAGGACGACCGAGGATCCTGGCGTCCCCAGCGGTCGCCCGAAGCAGCCCCATGAGGAGCTTGAGCGTGGTGGTCTTACCCGCGCCGTTCGGTCCGAGGTAGCCAAAAATCTCGCCTTCGGAAACCGCCAAGTCGAGCTGGGAGAGGACGGTGACCCTGGCTCTCCTGAAGCCGGTCCGATACTCTTTTCTTAGCTTGTTCGTCTCGATCGCGTTCATCGGCGCGGCCCGGCAACTTGCCGATCACCCATCGGGTCACCGCAAGCTACGGTACCAACAAAGCGTGAAAAGTCAAGAGGTTTCCGGGATCGCTCATCCGATCCCTGGGAGTAGTTTGGCGGGGCGCGGTGGATGGGAGGAGCGGAATTCAGGGAGAAAAAAACTGGGTGGGCTCAGAACGAGCCCACCCAGTCGATCGATCTGACCTTCGCTCGGGCTGAGGTCATTATGCTAGCAGGCGGTACCTCCGATCGGCTGAACGGCGCCGTAGGCGTTGTGCCATCCGACCGTCCCCTCACAGTTGTCCCCGGTGTCATTCGAAACAGGTGCGGTAGTTGGGACTGTCCCGGGGGATGCGGAATTCGGGCCGACGCTCAATGCCCAGGTTTCCGTAGTGGACGCGACAAACCCGTACTTCTGGGTGGCCGGGTTCGCGCCGAAAGGATCGTAGACCTGGCTGATATATTTCGCGGTCTCAAGCGTGGCCAGGTCGGTTGGATTGGCATTGAAGTCATTGTTGTAGAGTTGCGTTTGGGTGACGGCGATCTTGGTGTCGGCCAACGCCCGGGAGATCTTCGTCTTCTTGGTCGCCGAGAGGAGGTTCGGGATGGCGATCGCCGCCAGGATTCCGATGATCGCCACGACGATCAACAGCTCGATCAGTGTGAACCCCTCTCCTTTCCTTTTGAAGCGCTGCAACATCGTTACCTCCATTTGTTAGGTTGGAAATCGGGCCTCGAAGTGCCGTTTGAGTTTGGCCTACTTGTCCGGGGTAATCTCCATGCAACATAGATGCCATTCGGCACCACAGGGATCATTCGTCGCGTGCTCCAGCGTGACACCACTGCGATCGAGGCGAGACTCTTGGAGTCAACCATATTAAAATCATATAGTTACATTTACCACGCGATTAAACGATCGGCTTCAGTCACCTTGCCTCGGTCGAGGGACTGCGCCCTGACGACTGCCGACATTGACAAGTTTCGGTTCCACGAGTGACAATTTACGTCATTTCAAACCCGGCTCTCGATGACGAAGCCTCCAGCCCGAGCGCTCCACCACGAGCGAATCCCT
>Ga0187892_10010703_pt1 | contig 11518 bp, 10 predicted proteins | sample MA1701073metaG_FD_139345 | JGI IMG/M metagenome (GOLD analysis project Ga0187892, IMG submission 139345) | Bio-ooze microbial communities from a basaltic lava cave in the Kipuka Kanohina Cave System on the Island of Hawaii, USA - MA170107-3 metaG ... | reverse complement strand
ATTCCCCTCACCGTCTCGCCCGGCAGGAGCAAAAGGCTTTCACCGCGCCTTAGCATTTGCTCGTCAGCCTCAAACTCGCCCTTCAAAAGATAAGCAAAGATCGTAACGCCCGGTTCCCCGCCGAGGTGCAGCGAGTCCGCCACTTCAATATACGCCAGGCTACTGTCCACGCTGTCCCGCCGGGACATCAGATTGAAATCGCGGACCGGACCGGAGATCAAACGCGAGACGATCGGCCAATCGCCTGAAAAGCTGCGCGGGATGAATCGGGGGTGGACTTCGATGGGCCCCGATGGTCCGCCATCCAGAACCATGCCGCCGCCTTCGATTGCCATGATGTGGCGGTCATAGCCTGCGAAGATCGAAAATGGCCCGTCCGCCGCTACGTCGGCGATACTGACCCGCCAAAGGAAAGCATCACCGGTCGCAGGCTCGACATAAAGCTCCGTGGTTGTTCCGCCGCCGTTCTTCCACGGCATCACACGGTAATCGGCAGCGATAAACTTGCGCATGGTCTCTACCTGTGCCGCGCCCGGCCCGCGGGTTCGGCATGGGCGATGACCCGGCGAATGGCCGGGAATTTCTCCTGCAGTCCATTCTCGATCTGATCGACGCAAGCGTGGACATCGTCGATCGATTCCCCGCCGGCGAAGATGCAGTGGTAATGAACGAAGACGCCCTGATCGGTCTGGCGGATGCGAATATTGTGCAGACCACTCAGCCGTTTTTGTTTTCCGGCAAGCTGAAGAAGCGCCTTGGTAACCGCCGCCCCATCCTCGGGCGCGGCCTCCTTGCCTTCGAGCAGGCGTTCAGGTTGGGGCTCGATATGGCTTTCCACTTCCACATCCGCCCCAAGTTCCCGGCGAATGGCATTCTCAAGCTTGGTTGCCGTTTCATGGGCCTCCACCAGGGCCATGGCACCGTCGACCTCAAGGTCGAAACTGACGGCGAGCTTGCCCTTGATCTGCTGGACGGTGACGTGATGGATCGCCAGATTCCGACGCGCCGCGATCAACATCACCTTCTGGAAGACCGTCTCGTCGTCGAGCGCCACGGGGTTGGCCGCAACCGTCACATCGGCATTGGGAAATGCCTCGCGGACGCGGGCATGAATTGTATCCTTGAGCGTCACCATGTCGTCGACTGGCATGGTGCGCGCAACTTCCACCACGATATTGACGAACAATGTCGCACCGGCGGGGCGAAGCCTGAGTCTTCTGAGTGTTAGGATGCCATCAACCTGCGAGATGATATCGCGGATTCTCCCGGTAGCGCCTTCGGGAGCTGTGTCAAGGAGCGTGTTCAGCGTGCGCTTGCCGAGCCGCCAACCCGCCAGCCCAACGAAGAACGATACCGCTAGCGCCGCAAGGGGATCAGCCGCGGGGAAGCCATACCACACGGCGGCAAGGCCGAAGAGGACCACGACCGAACTCCACATGTCGGAAGAAAAATGCAGCGCATCCGCCTCCAGCGCCTCGCTCGATGTCTTTTTTGCCACGCGGCTGAGCGCCCGCGACCGATTAAAATCGATGATGATTGAAGCGGCGATGATAACGGCGGCCCACCAAGTTACATCCACATGGGTCTCGCCCGTAGCGAGTCGCTTCATCGCTTCCCAGACGATCCATCCGGTGGTGAGAAAGAGCAGGCCGGTCTCGATCAGCGCCGCCACGCTTTCTGCCTTGGCGTGCCCATAGTGATGTTCCGCGTCCGGCGGCTGATCGCTCCAGCGGATGGCGAACAAGGTGACAACGGTGGCGCCGAAATCGATGATGCTGTGTATGGCTTCCGACAGAATGCCGAGCGAGCCGGTGATCAGGCCGGCGGCCAGCTTCGATACCGCAAGTCCCAGGCTGGCGAGCAGCGAGACCAGGGCAACCTGCTGTTTTTCGGAAGCTGGCATAAGCGCTGTCTAGAGTGCAGCGCTAGACGAGACAAGCCTCCGGAAAACGCTGCTCGATAAGAAGAGCCACGCGCTCCTGCAGATCCCAGAGATAGGGATCGTGAATACCTTCGCGTTCCAGGCAGGCAATGGTCTGATGCAGATATTCAGCGCCGCTGCCCCAATGGCCGCAGGCGTTACCGAGACACTCCGCAACAACGTCGGAGCTGAGCCCGCCTGCATAGATCGGGCTCTCCGGGTTGGCGGTGAAGGCGATAGCTCGTCTCTGCCGTCCCTCCACTTCAACGTCGATCCAGCGCGGAAAATTGGAGGGCGGCTTGACGGTCATCTCGCGCCGCCAGAGACTACGCAGCGTTTCCAGTTCGCTTCCCGCCGCGATCTCCTGAATGACGCCTTCGCACACGCCGCCACGGTCGATCTGCATCATCAAGCCCGGCGCCTCCGGCGTTCCGCGAAATCGCCTGATGCGCAGGCAAAAAGACCGGTGCCAGCCGAGCGCAGTGGCGCGTCTTACCGCAGTGGGTTCGAACGCCGGTTTCCAGATCAGCGAGCCATAGCAGAATACGGAAATGGGGCCGGTTGGCCGCCGGGAGAGGAATTTGCCTAAATGGTTCTCATAATCTTCGTCCGAAAAGTGATCCATGCCAGGTGATGGGCCGGGGTCGGCGACATCGCGATGCACCAGGCTGACATGGGCAGCGGTGAGGCGCATGGGGCTGGTCATGGCGCGTGATACTGCAATGTGAGCAAGCGAAGCGCAAGCCAGCCTTGCGCTACTCGCATGACAGTGCAGCATTCATCCGCCCTTGTGCTGATTGTCCAACTCGTGCTGCTTGTCTCTTCCCGCCATGGCCCCCGAATCTTCGACCGCCACGTTGCCGCTGCCCCAAAAGGCCGGCGCTATTACCTTCGCCACGATTTTCGTGATCGAATCTTTCGCACGTTCGCTGAACGTCACGGTCGTATCGCTACAAGCCTACGATATTTTGGGATCGAGCCAGAAAGTCAGCGTATTGGCGACCTTGGTATCGCTCACCCTGTTGCTCCTGACCCTCATGCTGCCATTCGTTCTCGGCCGCCTGCGCCGCCGCTGGGCCTACAGCCTCGGTGCGTTGCTCTTGATCATCGCATCCCTTGCTTTGGCCACCCACACCCTGACCGGGCAGGCGATAGGCATGTTTCTGCGCAACGGCGGCTCGGCCATGTTCCACATCGTGCTTTCGCTTTATATCCTGGACAATATCAAGCGCCAGGATCTCGCCCGGGTGGAACCCATTCGACTCAGCGCCTCGGCTGTCTCCTGGACTGTCGGGCCTGGCCTCGGCGTTTGGCTCTATGTTGAGTACGGATCCTGGGGCACGCAGGCGGCGGTGATCGCCAGTCTTATCGTGCTGTTGGCGGTGTTCTGGTATCTGCGGCTTTCGGACAGCGGCTCCTCGCTTCCATCCGGCACGCTGCAACCTTTCAATCCGCTTGCCAACGTGTGCCGTTTCATAAAGCAGCCAAGGCTCGTTCTCGCCTGGCTTATCGCTTTTGGCCGCTCCTGTTTCTGGGCGACCTTCATGATCTATGGGCCCTTGTTGATTGTCGAAAGCGGCCTGGGAAAAGGCATGAGCGGACTGGTTATTTCAGCGAGCCAGGCATTGCTGCTGGCGGCATACTGGTCCGGCACCCTGGCGCGCCGTTTTGGGGTGCGGAGCGTGCTTGCGGGCTCCTTCTGTCTTGGCTCCGTGACAGCGCTTGGCGCGGGCATTGCCGGAACGGAAGCGCCCTACCTGGCGATCGGCTTCCTGCTGATGGGAGCGCTGGCTGGTTCCGCTCTTGACGGCGTTGGCGGCATTCCGTTTCTGCGCGCCGTGCGCCCCCATGAACGCCAGCGAATGACGGCGGTTTACCGCACCTCGATCGAGTTTTCCGAACTGATCCCGTCCTTCATTTTTGCCTTCGCGCTCCTGTGGTTTGAAATCGGCGTGGTGTTTGTGATCCTCGGCCTGTGGCTTGGGGTCATGAGTTTTCTGACGTGGCGCTATCTGCCGCGTTCGTTGTAATAAGCGCCTAATATCATAAGGACGAATATTATGACCAACTTTACCCTCGTTATCGGTAACAAGAATTACTCCTCCTGGTCGATGCGCCCGTGGATGGCGCTGAGCATGGCGGGCATACCCTTCGATGAAGTGGTGATCGCGCTTGACCAGCCGCGCACCAAGGCCGAGATCGTCTCGCATTCGAAGGCGGGCCGCGTGCCCGTGCTGCATCATGGCAAGTCGACGATCTGGGAGTCCCTTGCCGTCCTCGAATATCTGGCGGAGGTGTTCCCGGAAAAGAGCCTGTGGCCCCGCAACAAAGCCGCTCGCGTTCTGGCTCGCGCCGTCAGCAGCGAAATGCATGCGGGTTTCTCGGCCTTGCGAAATGCTTGCCCGATGAATTTGCGGAGACCTAGGAAAGCCGTGGCCCTTTCCGATGCAGTCAAGTCAGACGTTCAGCGCATCGAAAATATTTGGCGCGAATGCCGTACGAACTACGGGAAAAACGGGAAATTTCTTTTTGGCAAATTTTGTAATGCGGATTCCATGTTCGCGCCGGTGGTCACGCGCTTCGACACTTACGATATCAAGGTGGCCAAGGACACGCGGCAATACATGGACAATGTAATGGCTACCCCTGCCTTCAAGGCATGGAAGGAAGCCGCGTTGAAAGAAACATGGATCATTCCGCACGACGAAGTGGATTGATCAATCGACGCAGAGCGAAACCGCCCCTCGGGGGTGGCGCACGATACGCCCCGCGAGTTCAAGTTCAAGCACGATACCGGCCACCGCCGCCGGCGCTATGCCGCTTTCGCGGATGAGGTCGTCCAGGTCGACCGGCGAGGGGGAGAGCAGGGACAGAATGTTCTGGCGGTCCGTTTCGCTGGCCTCAACCGGATGTACAAAAATACTGTCAGGTTCGAGGAACATGCTTCGCGCCGGCGAAAACGTTTGGTTCAGTGTTTCCAAAACATCGGCAGCCGAGGTCAGAAGCGTTGCGCCTTCGCGGATCAGCTTGTTGGTTCCCTCGGCGCGGGGATCGAGCGGCGAACCCGGCACGGCAAAGACCTCGCGCCCCTGTTCGGCGGCGCGGCGCGCCGTGATCAGCGATCCCGAACGCAACGCAGCTTCAACCACGATGGTTGCCCGCGACATGCCGGAGATGATGCGATTTCGCCGAGGAAAATGCTCTGCGCGAGGGGTAGTCCCCGGCTTCATTTCGCTGACCAGAAGGCCGCGCTCGCCGATCTCCGCCTGAAGCTTGCCGTTCTCCGGCGGATAAACCGAGTCGATGCCTCCCGCCAAGGCGGCAATAGTTCCGGTAGCCATGGCTGTTTCATGGGCCGCGGTATCGATGCCGCGCGCCAGCCCCGAAACGATAAGATGTCCAGCCTGCCCAATTTCGGATGCGAGCTTGCGGGCGAATTTGAAACCCAGAGCCGAGGCGTTCCGGGCGCCGACAATGGCCACGGCGGAGGCATTTGCAAATTCCGCCTTGCCCTTGATCCACAGCACCGGAGGGGCCGCATCGATATGGCGGAGGAGTTCGGGATAGTGTTTTTCGCCGGCGGCCACGGCTTGGGCGCCAAAGGCTTCTCCGTGCTCAAGATCGGTTTCGGCTTCGACTTCTCCGTAAAGCCGAAGCGGCCGCGACAGGCCGCCCTTGCGCGACAACTCGGGCAGTGCCGCGATGGCCGCCGAGGCATCGCCGAAACGCTCGATCAGCTGGCGGAAGGTGACGGGGCCGACATTCTCGCTGAGACTCAGGCGCAACCAGTCGCGCCGTTGCGCAGGGGTAAGCGTCAATGCCATCAGGTCTGCTTAGCAAGGCTGATCTTAGGCTCCTCCCCCTTGAGCAGGCGCGCGATGTTGGTGCGGTGAGTAATCCAGATCATGACACCGAGTATGAGCGCCGGTAGTACAAGATCGCCTTCGCCATACAGGTATGCCCAAAGCGGCGTCAGCAGGCTCGCGGTCAAGGCGGAAAGCGAGGAGTAACGGAACAAAAAGGCCATAATCACCCACACCGCGAGAAAGGCAATTCCCAATGGCCAGAACAGGCCGAACAACACGCCGACGCTGGTGGCTACGCCCTTGCCACCCTTGAAACGGAGCCAAACCGGAAAGAGATGACCGAAAAACGAAGCAAGACCCGCGACGATTGCCGCGTCTTTGCCATAGAGCATGGACATGAGGATCACTGGCGCCGTGCCTTTCAAAGCATCACAAAGCAGGGTGAAGGCCGCGACCTTCTTGTTTCCGGTCCGCAATACATTGGTGGCGCCGATATTGCCGGATCCAATTCGCCGGATGTCGCCAAGTCCCGCCGCTTTTGTGAGAAGAAGTCCGAAGGGAATGGCGCCGCACAGATACCCGAAAACGGCCGACACAATCAGCTCGATAGCGGTCAAGGCGGAAATCCCCATCAGCGTTCAGCGAGCGTAGGTGTAAACGCTGCGGCCCGCAACGACAGTCTCAACACAGCGGCCTTCAAGGGTGCGACGCTCGAAGGGCGAGTTCTTGGCGCGTGAGCGCAAGAGCTCCTCCTTGACCGTCCAGCTCAGCGTCAAATCGACCAACGCGAAGTCGGCAGGGGCTCCGGCTTCGAGCCTGCCTGTCTCGAGCCGTAAAATCTCGGCCGGTTTTGAAGACATCGCTTCAACCAGCCGCGCCAAAGGCACGGTTTTGTTGTGATAAAGCCCAAGCGCCGCTGACAACATCGTCTCCAGACCAATGGCGCCGAAGGCAGCCTCCGCGAAGGGCAGACGCTTGGTGTCGGCACTCTGCGGATCGTGGGAGGAAACGATGACATCAATCGAACCGTCGGCCACGCCTTCGGCAAGGGCGAGGCGATCGTCCTCGGTGCGCAGCGGTGGCGACAGCTTGAAGAAGGTGCGGTAGGCGCCGATGTCGTTCTCGTTGAGGCTGAGATGATGGATGGAGACGCCGCACGTGACGGGAAGGCCCTTCATTTTCGCGGCGCGAATGACGTCGAGCGAATGGCGGCATGAAATCTGCGAAGCGTGATAACGCGCCCCGGTCATCTCGACGAGCCTCAGATCGCGTTCCAGCATGATGACTTCGGCGACGGCGGGAACGCCCGAGAGGCCGAGGCGCCCGGCGATCTCGCTGGCATTCATTACGCCGGCTGACAGGGTGGGCTCTTCCACATGCTGCACCACCAGCATGTCGAAATCCTTGGCGTAGGCTAGGGCGCGGCGGAACACATTGGCATTGGCCACGGCTTTCGAACCATCGGTGATCGCCACCGCGCCCGCTTCCTTGAGGCCGCCGATTTCGGTCATCATCTCGCCGCCAAGCCCCTTGGTGATGGCGGCCATAGGGGCAACGCGCACCAGTGCGGTGTCGCGAGCGCGCCGTAGAATAAAATCCACAATAGCCGCATCGTCAATTACCGGCTGGGTGTTGGGCATGACAATCATTGTAGTGACACCGCCGGCGGCCGCCGCTTCGGACGCGCTAGCCAGAGTTTCACGGTATTCGGTGCCGGGCTCTCCGGTGAACACACGCATATCGATGAGGCCGGGGATAAGGGTGAGTCCGTTGCAGTCGGTGATCGCAGTACCAGAGCCCACACTCTCCCGCGTTACCTTTGGCCCCGCCGCCAAAATCCATCCGTCCTCGATCAGCACACCGCCAGTGCCTTTGAAGCCCTGAGCGGGCGCAACGACATTGGCGTTCACATAGGCGCGGCGCGAGATTGAAGCCTTGGTTGCGGGCGAGGTCACGCGTTGCCCCTACCTAGGAAATTCCGCGACAGGGCATCGAGTACCGCCATCCGCACCGCCACGCCCATCTCCACCTGTTCACGGATCACCGATTGCACGCCGTCCGCCACATTCGAGTCGATCTCGATGCCGCGATTCATGGGGCCGGGATGCATCACCAGCGCATCCTTTTTTGCGTAACCCAGAGTTTCCTCGTTGAGGCCGAAGAAGCGATAGTATTCACGGCCGCTGGGTACGAAGGCGCCGTTCATGCGCTCCAGTTGCAATCGCAACATCATGACGATGTCCGCGTTCGCGAGGCCATCGGCCATGGTGCGATGCACCTCGACGCCGAAATTTGTTATGCCGGTGGGAAGAAGCGTCGAGGGCGCCACCACCCGCACGCGCGCGCCAAGTTTGTTGAGCAAGTGGATGTTGGAACGTGCCACGCGCGAGTGCAGCACATCGCCGCAGATCGCCACCGTCAGCCCTTCGATGCGGCCCTTGCGGCGGCGGATCGTTAAGGCATCGAGCAGGGCTTGCGTGGGGTGCTCATGCTGGCCATCGCCCGCATTGATGACGGAGCAGGAAACTTTCTGGGCCAGCAGTTCCACCGCCCCCGACGAGGGATGCCGCACCACAAGGAAGTCCGGGTGCATGGCGTTGATTGTCATGGCCGTGTCCAGCACCGTTTCACCCTTGGACATAGCCAAGGTCGAGACCGCCATGTTCATCACATCGGCGCCCAGGCGCTTGCCGGCGATCTCGAAGGAGCCTTGCGTTCGCGTCGACGCCTCGAAGAACAAATTGACCTGGGTTCGCCCCGCCAGCATCGCATGGCGCTTTTCGACCTGTCGGCTCACCTCGACATATTTTTCGGCGAGATCGAGAAGGCTCAAGATTTCAGGGGGAGAAATGTCCTCGATGGCCAGGAGATGCTGGGCCTTGAGGATAGCGCGAGGTCGCTGAGGCGATGTCATTAAAGCCGGGTGTGTAGGGGGGAATCGGGTGGGCGGCAAGGGGAGATACCACCTTGATTTAGTTTGACCCCAAGTTCACATCCCCATAACGTTCAAACTGCCGCGGTGGTCGTCGCGACCAGTACTATGCCGGCCAACGGCGGGGGAGCGCGCACCGTGACATGGACCGCCGCCAAGTGCCTTGCCGCCATCGCACTTTCGGGTTGCACAACCCTCCCGGCACTTCCTGTGGACTACCAACTGCATCTCAATGAGGTGGTGGACAACGTCAGGTGCCAAGTGACCAGCCAAGCGGAGTCCGTGCGCTTCATCAACGAAAAGCCCGGCTGGACGGCTGGCCTGACGCTGGAAGTCAGCATTTCGAATTCCGCCGCCGCTTCAGCCAACGCAAATTTGGACATTCCGTTGACGCCCGGAATAGCGCTTCCCGCGATTGTCGCCACGCGAGCCGGGGCTGCCGACCGCTATGTCAGTCTTGAGTTCAAGGAAGTATTTCCCCCTCAAAACACCATACGCCTGCGGGCCGGATTCCGGTGGAAGCAAGTCTTTGCTTGCCGGCAATCTTGGAATTGGCAACTGGCTAGGCCTTGTTCAGCAGGTCATTGCCGAGCAAAGGCTCAAGGATCCGGCATTCAATCCGCGGGTCGTCTCGACCATCGTCAATTTTACCATTGTTACCACCGGCGAACTCAGTTCGGGCTTTGCGCTTATTCCGGTTGGCGACAAGGTTCTCGGCGCGGGCGCCAGCCTCGGCGGTTCGAAAACCGCGATACACACGCTGTCGGTGACAATGACAAGAAACCCGCCGGACGATGAGCCGCTGGAAGTGGTGATCGTGGATGACCTGCGAGGCAAGAAAAAAATTGGTGTATCAAGGAGTGTCCGGGAGAAAAACGACGGCAGAAACGATGTCCAGACCCTCATCGACCGGCTCCGCGATAAAAAGTTGCAGCAGTAGGCAGGCTCAGGGCGGCTCGGCTGGCGCAGTGGCATGGACTATCCTATGGCGCCGAACAACCAGAGCACCAGCGGGATGGTGATGGCGGCGCAAATCACCTGAAGCGTCAGGATATTGGCGATAAGGGGTGCGTCGCCACCCATTTGACGGGCGAGGATATAGGCGCCGGACCCTGTCGGCACGGCGGCGCAAAGCATGGCAACCGCCGCGGCTTGACCTGTGATCCCGAGGGTTTTCAGCCAGAACGCCATGAAGACCGGCATGACGAGGAGCTTGAGCACCGTTGCCGCGAGGACGGGCGCCTTGGTCGATATCGCCTCGTCGATGCGCAATCCCGCGCCCACGGTGAGCAACGCCAAGCCGAGCGCGCCCTTGCCGATCATGTCGAGTACCTGAATGCCCATTGCCGGTGTGGGCAAGCTCAAGACTTTCCACAGAACTCCGCCAGCCGTGGAAATGATAAACGGGTTCTTGACGATGGGCAGGATGATCGTTTGTGTGTCCGGTGACCGGCCTGAAACGAGCATGGAGATCACGATCACGCAGATGACGTTGAGCAATGGCGTCATGGCGGCGGCGCTCACAGCGCCTAGCGCCAAACCCGAGGGCCCGAAATAGATCAGGATGATGGCGAAGGCGATGAACGTGTGCCAGCGCGTGGCGCCCTGAAAGAAACTGCTAAACTGGGGGCCATCAACGGCAAGCACCACGGAGAGAGGACGGCGCAAGATCAGCAGCACGGCGGACATGGTTACGACGGCGAGCATCATGGCGAGCGCCATGCCGAATAGGGGAATTCCGGAGAAATCGGCGGCAACGATCTCCTTGAAGAAGATTGCCGGAAACAGCACGAAGTAGCAGACATGATCGACGGCGGCCCAATGGCTTTCGCCGATCAGTTCCGACTTGCGCAAACCAAAGCCCACCAAGATAACAATGAACACCGGCAGCAGGGCGATAAAGGCGGCCGTCACTGAATGACTCTCGCTAACGCGATGATGACCGGGATGGAAAAGAACGAAACGATGGTCTGCACCGTAACGGTGGCAGCCACCAGCGACGCATCGCCGCCCATCTGCCGGGCCAGCACGTAGGAGCTCATGGCAGTGGGCACCGCGGCGCAGACCATGCAGGCAACGAAGGCTGTGCCCGTCACGCCGGTGGCCAGACTCCAAGCCACCACCAGCGCCGGTGTGCCGAAGAGCTTCAGCACGGTGCCTGCCCACACGGCGGGCGAGGGCCGGATTGCCTCTTCGGTGGATAATCCGGCTCCGACCATTAGGAGGCCCGAGGCGATGGCCGCCGCACCCAGCATGCTCATGGCGGTCATGACCGGCGCGTAGATGGTTATTCCGGCAAGGTTGATGAGGAGGCCAATAGCGGTCGCCCAAATGAACGGATTGCGAAACACAATATATGTGGTTTCCCGCCAAGTGAGCTCGCGGGCCGCCGCATTGTGCGCAACGACATAGACAGCCACGACATTGGCGATGGGCACCAGCGCCCCCATGATGACGGCGACAAGCGCCACGCCCTCATCGCCGTAAAGCTTGGCCAACACCGGAAGTGCAATGAAGCCGTTCCAGCGCGTGGCGGCCTGGAACAGCGAGGAATAGGAGGGGCCGTTGATTGCGAGCCCTGCCATGATCGGCCGCCGCAGCATCAAAAGCAGCAAGGCCATGCTCAAGAACGCTCCGATCATGGTGATGGCGATGCCGGTTAGCGGCAGTTGCGATACGTCGGAGCGGATCAGCGTGTCACCGAGCAGTGCGGGAAAGAAGACCCAATAGCCGAGTAGTTCGATTCCCCGCCACATGTCCTCAGGTACCACTTGGCGAAAGCGCAAGGCCCAGCCAAGAGCGATGAGAAGAAAGACGGGGAGCAAGGTTTCAAAGGTGGAGGTCATTGATTCCCCTTTT
>Ga0187892_10010700_pt1 | contig 11522 bp, 13 predicted proteins | sample MA1701073metaG_FD_139345 | JGI IMG/M metagenome (GOLD analysis project Ga0187892, IMG submission 139345) | Bio-ooze microbial communities from a basaltic lava cave in the Kipuka Kanohina Cave System on the Island of Hawaii, USA - MA170107-3 metaG ... | reverse complement strand
GGGCGGCCGAAGCGCTGTTCTTCACCGTGTTCGACCCGCAGGAGCTGAGCTTCTTCGGCCGGCCCGTCGAGGCCTCGCGCATCGCCATGTACTCGGTGGGCTTCTTCCTGTTCTGGACGTTCGCCGCCGCGTCCAGCGCGCTCACCTGCTTCTTCCAGAGGACCAGCGCCGAGGTCAACCGTCCGGCCACGCCGGAACAGCACGTTGGCGACAGCTCCAAGCGCTACGATGAGAGCGCCTCGTGCTGAGCGGGGGTGTGGAGAAGCGGACTATTGCGTTCCGTATAACCAATGTCCTATTCTAGGCGCGAAGAAAAGAGAGCTATGAGTTAGCATTCTGCGCAGCCGTTGGGTTGGCGCCGGATCGAATGCAGAGTCTGGCGCGTCTTGGCGGTGAGCGCGTCGAGGTTCTTCCATTCCGAGGTGAAGGGAATGAAGAGCTTTCATGTTCCGGACGTGCTCAGGCTCCCGTGGTGGCCGCCTTTCTGCCTAGCCGTCGCAGCGCAAGCTCTGGTGAGCTGCAGCGGAGGGGAAGGGGAAACGGCGCCCGACGTTCCATCCGGAGGATTCGTCAGCATCGAGCAACCCACCACGGCGTCCAGGTACGTGGCCGATGGCTCCGCCCTCCTCCTGCAGGGCGAAGCATTCATCAGTCCCACACATCGGCGATGTTGCACCGGATCGGCAACCGACACCGGTGTGACGGTTTCTTGGGCCAATGCGAACAGCGGGGAAGCCGGCAGCGCGACCCAACGGCCTGTCTATTGCGTGTTTATTTTTCAGCTTGTCCTCTGTGATCACGAGTGGGAAGCCTCGGTGCCCCTGGTCATGGGGAGCAACATCATTACGGTCAGGGCTTTCGATCCGGACGGAAGAGTAGGGAGCGCGACATTGGTCGTCATGCGCGTGCCGGATGCCACTCCGCCGCGCGTGAGCAGCACGAGTCCGCTCAACGGGGCCGTCGGAATCGCAGTCGAAACTCCTATCCTTGCGATCTTCAGCGAACGAATCGATCCTGCAACGATCGACTCTGGAAACTTCTCCGTCCGGGATGCCGCGAACAACCCTGTGGTTGGAGACGTGACCGGTGCTGACAATCAAGCCACGTTTACGCCGGTTGTGCCTTTGGCTTCATCCACGGCATACACGGCTACGGTTGGCCCCGGTGTGAAGGATCTCACCGGGCTTGTGATGCAGGCAAGTCACACATGGAGTTTCACGACGGGTTTAAGTCTGTGGCAGCGCCTTTCTCTTCAAAACGCCCCCTCCCCGAGAACCGATCACACGAGCGTATGGACCGGCACGCATCTGATTGTATGGGGTGGTAGAGACGGAATAGGTTTCCTCCCAACCGGTGGGAGCATCGATCCCGATCCAGGTTTCTGGGAGTCGACCGCCACGCCTACCGCGCCGACGGGCCGCAGTTTGCACACGGCGGTCTGGTCGGGGAGCGAAATGATCGTGTGGGGAGGTTTCAACGGGGGCTACCTCAATGACGGAGGCAGACTGAATCCCCTTCCCTCTCTTGTTCCATGGCGATCCGTATCCTCGGTCGATGCTCCTGGCGCAAGGGCTCGGCACACGGCTGTCTGGACCGGCTCGGAAATGATCGTGTGGGGCGGCGAAGATAGTAACGGCCGCCTGAGCACCGGCGCGCGCTACACTCCAAGCATCAACAGTTGGCAAGCGGTTGTCGACGGACCGCCGGCGCGGGCTCTGCACTCAGCCATTTGGACAGGCGCTCAAATGATAATCTGGGGTGGAGCGGATGGGAGTCAGCTCGTCCTAGGCGGCGCCGGTTTCATTCCTGCCACGAACGTATGGCGCGTCCTTTCGTCGACCGGAGCCCCTTCACCAAGAGCCAGCCACACGGCAGTGTGGACCGGGACGGAGATGATCATCTGGGGCGGATGGAACAACAATGACAGTGCACCGATCTATTTTAGCGACGGTGTCAGATACAGCCCGCAAACCGATACATGGACCCCACTCGCCATGGCCGGTGCTCCCTCTCCACGAGCTCACCATACGGCGGTTTGGACTGGATCGGAGATGATCGTGTGGGGTGGAGCGGACGAGGCTGGTCGATTCAACACGGGGGGACGATACAATCCCTCTACCAACACCTGGGCCCCCGTGTCGATGGCCACGGCACCGGATCGGCGGATGAACCACACCGCTCACTGGACCGGAGCGGAAATGCTCGTCTGGGGCGGCGTTGACGGGGCGAGCCTCCACAACACGGGGGGTCGATATCAGCCGTGATTCATTCCAGGAGACCTGTTCGCGGCGTCGCGGTACGATCGTGCTCGTCATCGCCGCCCTGCACCCGACTCGGGGAATCGCCGCGGACATCCCATCCGGGAATTCAGCGCGCAACCCCTTGAGCCTCAGATCTCACGCCCCTCCGGCGTGCATCGACCCCGCCGACAATCACAACTGGGGATTACTAGCCGCCGCCGCGGCCGACCAGCTTGCGCAGGCCCGCAGCATCGAGGATGCGGATGTTCTTCTGCTGGACCGCGATCAGCCCTTCCTCCTGGAAGCGCGAGAACACGCGGCTCACCGTTTCCAGCTTCAGGCCGAGGTAGCTGCCGATCTCCTCGCGGGTCATGCGCAGGTTGAACTCGTTCGGCGAGTAGCCGCGCGTGCTCAGGCGCTGCGACAGATTGAGCAGGAACGCCGCCAGCCGCTCCTCTGCACGCATGCTTCCCAGCAGCATCATCACGCCGTGCTCTCGCACGATCTCGCGGCTCATCACCTTGTGGAAGTGGTGCTGCAGGGCTTCCATCTCGCGGCTCAGCCCCTCGAGGCGTTCGAAGGGAATGACGCAGACCTCGCTGTCCTCCAGGGCCACCGCATCGCAGGTGTGCCGCTCGGTGCCGATGCCGTCCATGCCCATCAGTTCGCCGGCCATGTGAAAGCCGGTGACCTGCTCGCGCCCGTCTTCGAGCAGCAGCTTGGTCTTGGTCGCCTGCATGTTGCGCGCGTGTGAGAGTTCCGGCCCTTGATCCAAGTCAAGCCCCCCCTGGAGCCAGGTGGCAAAGTGAGCTGCGTAGCCGACCGACCGCCACGATGCACGAGAATCATTCCGGCCCGCCTGGACGAGTACTACGACCGCCTCGACCATGACACGCTGCCGGTCATGCGGGGCGTCGAGCTGACGCCCGACGACCTGGTGCGCTGATCCAGTGCCTGATGTGCCACTTCCAGGTGCCGATCGAATCGCTGGAGATCGCCCATCTGATCGACTTCCGCAAGTACTTCGCGCAGGGAGCAATGGCTGACGGTCACCCCGGTGGGCCGCTTCTTCGTACGCAACATCTGCATGGTGTTCGACCGCTACCTGGGGGAAGGGCGCGAGCGGGCGCAGTACTCGAAAGTGGTTTGAGGCGCGCGCGGCGGGGAGGCGAGGTAGGATATGCGGTAGCAAGTTCCCCTCCTTTTCAAGGAGGGGTGGCGCGCGAAGCGCGAGGGGGTGGTTCAGCGATGCTTCTAGGCCACACCACCCCCTGCGCCTGCGGGGCCACCCCGCCTTGTCAGAGGCGGGAATACAGGACGTTCCTCGACTACAAGGGCTCAGCCGAAATGACGGCGGCGATCTTCGGTGCGGTGTTCCTGACCGGCCTGCTCGGCGGCGTGCACTGCGCCGGCATGTGCGGCGGCATCGTGGCGGCACTGTCGGGGCAGGCCGGCGGCAGGCGCCTGTCCCTGCACCTGGCGTACAACGGCGGCCGGGTGGTGTCCTACGCGCTCGCCGGTGCGCTCGCGGGCGCGGCCGGGAGCTTGGGCCTGCTGCTCGAGGGGCTGCTGCCGGTGCAGCTCGCTCTGTATGTCCTGGCCAACGCGATGCTCATCGGCCTGGGGCTCTATCTGGCCGGCGTGTCGTCGGTGGTGGCCTGGATCGAGCGGCTCGGCGCCGCCCTGTGGCGCCGCATCCAGCCGCTGGCGCGTAACCTGCTGCCGGCCGACACCTTGCCGCGCGCGCTGGGCATGGGCCTGCTGTGGGGCTGGTTGCCGTGCGGCCTGGTTTACGCGGTGCTCACCACCGCGCTGCTGACCGGTAACGCGCTCGATGGCGCGGCGATCATGGCCGCCTTCGGCCTGGGAACCCTGCCGAACCTGCTGCTCGCCGGGCTCGCCCTGCGCCGCATGACGGCCGCGACGCGGTCGCGGCCGCTGCGGATGGCAGCCGGCGGGATGGTGCTCGGCTTCGGCGTGTACGGCCTGGCGAACGCGGCCAGCTTGAGCGATCACATCCGCGCCGGCCTGATCTGTATCGGCTAGCCCGGCGGCTTCCAGGCAGGCGCGAGCGGCGTTGCCCGCCGCCCGGAAAGCCCCTATAATCCGCCGCCTCCTTCGACCGCCCCGCGGCCGAATGGAACCCCTGAGACATCCTTGCTCCACCGCCTCGCATGCGGGGGGCTTTACCCACAAGGAGATGCGATGCGACATTACGAGATCGTCTTCATCGTCCATCCGGACCAGAGCGAGCAGGTGCCCGCGATGGTCGAGCGCTACCGGGGGATGGTCGCCGCCCGCAACGGCCGCATCCACCGGCTCGAGGACTGGGGCCGGCGCCAGCTCGCCTACCCGATCCAGAAGATGCACAAGGCGCACTACGTCCTGATGAACATCGAGTCCGATCAGGAAACCCTGGACGAGCTGGAGCACGCCTTCCGCTTCAACGACGCGGTGCTGCGCCACTTGATCGTGCACAGGACGGAGGCGGTAACCGAGCCTTCGCCCATGATGCGCGCCGAGAAGTCCAAGTCGCTGCCGACCGGCGAGCGCGAACGTGGCGAGCGCGGCGAACGCGGCGAGCGCGGCGAGCGCGGCGAGCGCACAGAGCAGCCGACGCCCACGCCGGCGGTCTGATCTGGCTGCGTTGGCCGGCGCCCCGGGATACAACGAGGTCCGCTTGACTGCCACGGTGACGGCGCGCGAAGTGCTGCGCCACACCCCCGCAGGGGTGCCGGCCTTGAGCCTGACGCTCGGGCACCAGTCGACCCAGGTGGAGGCGAAGGTACCGCGCCTGGTGCAAGCCTCCCTGGAGGCAGTGGCGCTGGGCGGGCTGGCGCAGCGCATGGACCGCCTGCGGGTCGGGCAGGTCATCCGGGTGACGGGATTCCTGGCGAACCGCAGCCGGCGCAGCGCCCGCGTCGTGCTGCACGTGAACGAATTCGAGATCGAGCAAGAGGAGCCCGCACATGGCATTCGGTAGAGGCAAGCCCAAGTCCAAGGACAAGCGCCGCGAGGACCGCGGCAACCGCCCGCTGTTCAAGCGCCGCCGGTTCTGCCGCTTCACCGCCGAAAAGATCAAGGAGATCGACTACAAGGACGTCGAGCTGCTGAAGGACTTCATCAACGAGAACGGCAAGATCATCCCGGCGCGCATCACCGGCACCAAGGCGCACTACCAGCGCCAGCTGTCGGCAGCGGTCAAGCGCGCGCGCTACCTGGCGCTGTTGCCGTATACCGACGTGCACTGAGGAGCGCGGCCATGCAAGTGATCCTGCTGGAAAAGGTCGTCAACCTCGGTCAGCTCGGCGACATCGTCAAGGTGCGCGAGGGCTATGCCCGCAACTTCCTGATCCCCTAGGGCAAGGCCAAGCGCGCCACCGAGGCCAACATCGCCGAGTTCGAGAAGCGCCGCGGCGAGCTGGAGAAGGCCCAGAGCGAGACCCTCGCCGCCGCGCAGGAACGCGCCGCCAAGCTCGAAGGGCTGATGGTGCAGGTCAGCCAGAAGGCCGGGGTGGACGGACGGCTGTTCGGCTCGGTGACCAATTACGACATCGCCGAGGCACTGAAAGCGCAAGGGTTCGAGGTAACCAAGTCGGTGGTGCGCCTGCCGCACGGGCCGCTGAAGCACGTCGGCGACTACGACATCGTGCTCGACCTGCACGGCGACGTGAAGGCCAACATCAAGGTGTCGGTGCTGGGCGAGCAATGATAGGAGCTGGGAGCTGGGGAACAGCTCCGAGCACCTGAAATCGCCGTCAAGTGATCACGCAAGAGGAGCTTCGGCTCCTCTTTGTGTTTCCGCGAGAAGCACGCAGTACAATGCAGGCTTTCTCCTTCCTGTTGCGCTCATCCCGCTGGCCCTAGATCCTAGCCCCCGGATCCTAGATCCTCACATGGCTCTCTCCCCCAGCCTGCAGGACAGCCAGGTCGATCTGATCAAGATGCCGCCGCACTCGGTGGAGGCGGAGCAATCCGTGCTCGGCGGCCTGCTGCTCGACAACACGGCCTGGGATCGCATCGCCGATCTGCTCGCCGAGGCCGATTTCTACCGCAGCGATCATCGGCTGATCTATCACCACATCGTCAAGCTGATCGAACACAGCCGGCCCGCCGACGTGATCACCGTGGCGGAGAGCCTGGAGAGCACCAAGGACCTGCCTGCCGTAGGCGGCATTCCCTACCTGAGTGCGCTCGCCACCACCACGCCCTCGGCCGCCAACATCCGCCGCTATGCCGAGATCGTGCGCGAGCGCGCCATCCTGCGCAAGCTCGCCGAGGTCGCGAGCGAGATCGCGGACAGCGCCTACAGCCCGATGGGGCGCGACGCCAACCAGATTCTGGACGAAGCGGAATCGCGGGTGTTCGAAATCGCCGAGCAGGGGGCGCGTGGCAAGCAGGGCTTCCAGGACATGCCGCCCTTGCTCACACGGGTGGTCGAGCGCATCGACCTGCTCTACAACCGCGACGGCGCCAGCGACGTCACCGGCGTGCCGACCGGCTTCGCCGATCTGGATCGCATGACGTCGGGACTGCAGTCGGGGGATCTGGTGATCGTGGCCGGCCGCCCAAGCATGGGCAAGACGAGCCTCAGCATGAACATCGCCGAGCACGTGGCGCTGGAGGGCGGGCTGCCGGTCGGCATCTTCTCGATGGAGATGGCCGGCACGCAGCTGGTGATGCGCATGCTCGGCTCGGTCGGCAAGCTCGATCAGCACAAGCTGCGCACCGGTCGTCTGCAGGATGAGGACTGGCAGCGTCTCACGCACGCAGTGGGGCGTCTCAACGACGCGCCGATCCACGTGGACGAGACGGCGGCGCTCAATCCGCTCGAGCTGCGCGCCCGCGCGCGCCGGCTGCACCGCCAGTACAAGCAGCTCGGATTGATCGTGGTCGACTACGTGCAACTCATGTCCGCTTCCAACGAGGGCGAGAACCGCGCCACCGAGCTGTCCGAGATCTCGCGCGGCATGAAGGCGCTGGCCAAGGAGCTCAACTGCCCTGTGGTCGCGCTGTCGCAGCTCAATCGCAGCCTGGAGCAGCGCCCCAACAAGCGCCCGGTGATGTCGGATCTTCGTGAAAGTGGAGCGCTCGAGCAGGATGCAGATTTGATCCTGTTCATCTACCGCGACGAAGTCTACAACCCGGAGACGGCCGACAAGGGCATCGCCGAGGTGATCATCGGCAAACAGCGCAACGGCCCGATCGGCACGGTGCGGCTGGCGTTCCTGGGCGAGTACACCCGTTTCGAGAATCTCGCCGACCCAACGCGCTATTGACCATGCGTACTGCTGTCATCGCGCTCTCGATTCTCGCTGCATGCGCCGGCGCGCTGCTGGCGGCGCGTGCGGATACGAAGTTCCAGAATCTGACGGCGGAGCAGGGCCGTACCCTGTTGGCATTGGCGCGCGACTTCGACCCCGAAGACGAGCCACGCGAAGAGTTCGCTTACGCCGCGTGCGTCGCGCGCTACGACGCCGACGCTGCGGACCCCGCGAAGCGAGCGCCGATGGACGAATCGTTCGTTCTGATCGACGGCGCTACCCGCCGCATGGGATACAAGCAGTACGCGGATATCGGCGACGACTACGAGCGGCTGCGGCTGGCGAAGATGCTCGGCGAGCGCGGCTGGCTGAAGCAGTTCCGCACCGCCGTCAGCGCCTGCCTCGCTTCCGGTACCCGCTGACACCGAAATCCCCCTCTCCCCCTCCGGGAGAGGGCTGGGGTGAGGGGGCGAGACGGGCTCACTACCATCGCCACTTCCCCGCATCTACCGCGGTCCAGAACTCTAGCAGCGCCCGGTTGAAGGCATCGACCTCTTCCAGGTTGACGCTGTGCCCGCTGTTCGGAATGACGAGCAGTCCGGCGGAGCGGATCTTCCGCTTCATGAACAGCCCCGGCTCCAGGCACGGTCCATCCTCGTCGCCGGTGACGATCAAGGTGGGCACGTCGATCTTCTCGATCTCGCGCTCCAGCTCGTAGATGGTCGGCCGGCGCAGTTGATAGCCGCGCATGGTCAGCGCCGAGCCGATGTTCGAGTGCTCGGCGAACTGGCGGTAGAACTCCTCGTAGCCGCGCGGGTCCTTGTGCCGCAGCGGCAAGCGCGTCGGGCTGGCCGCGTAGTGCTTGATGCCTTCCTCCATGCCCAGGCGCTCGATGCGGTCCGCCAGCTCCGCGCCGTCCTTCAGAAACTGGGCACGGCTGCCGGGATCCGAGCCGTGGCCCGCGCCGCATATCGCAAGCGAAAGCGCCATGCGCGGGTAGTGGATGCCGAAGTGCAGGGTGGCATAACCGCCTTGCGACAGCCCGCAGATGTGAGCCTTGTCGATCTTGAGATGGCGCAGGACGGCGGCGATGTCGTCCACCGCGTGCCGCTGGCTGTACGCCTCCGGGTCGCGCGGAACGTCCGACGGCGGGTAGCCGCGTGCATTGAACGTGAGGCAGCGGTAGCGGCGCGCGAAGTACCGCACCTGCGGCTCCCAGCTGCGGACATCGGCAGCGAACTCGTGCACGAAGATGACCGGCGTGCCGCGGCCGGATTCCTCGTAGTGCAGGCGCACGCCTGCAGAATCAGCGAAGGGCATGATGGTCTCCCGGTATACGAAGTCGCTACAAAATCTCCGCCGCGTGATCCGCCAGCCGCGAGCGCTCGCCGCGCTGCAGGGTGACGTGGCCGCTGTGGGACCAGCCCTTGAAGCGATCCACCACGTAGGTCAGCCCCGAGCTGCCTTCGGTGAGGTACGGCGTGTCGATCTGCGCGATGTTGCCCAGGCACACCACCTTCGTTCCCGGCCCGGCGCGCGTGATCATGGTCTTCATCTGCTTCGGCGTGAGGTTCTGCGCCTCGTCCAGGATCAGGAACTTGTTGATGAAGGTGCGCCCGCGCATGAAGTTCAGCGACTTCACCTTGATGCGCGAACGGATCAGGTCGCGGGTGGCGGCACGGCCCCACTCCCCGGCGTCCTCGTCGGTCTTGTTGAGCACGTCGAGGTTGTCCTCCAGCGCGCCCATCCAGGGCGTCATCTTCTCTTCCTCGGTTCCCGGCAGGAAGCCGATGTCCTCGCCCATCGGCACGGTGACCCGCGTCATGATGATCTCGGAGTAGAGCTTGTCCTCCAGCGTCTGCATCAGCCCGGCCGCCAGCGTCAGCAGGGTCTTGCCGGTGCCGGCCTGGCCCAGCAGGGTGACGAAATCGACGTCGGGGTTCATCAGCAGGTTGAGCGCGAAATTCTGCTCGCGGTTGCGCGCCACGATCCCCCACACGCTGTTGCGCTGGTGCCCGTAGTCGGTGAGCGTCTGCAGGATGGCGGTCTTGCCGCTCACCTCCTTCACCTGCGCGTAGAACGGACGGTCGGCTTCCAGGTAGGCGAACTCGTTCACCAGCAGGCTCGGCACCAGCGGCCCGTGCACCCGGTACCAGGTGCGGCCGGCCTGCTGCCAGGACTCCATGTCCTTGCCGTGCGTGTCCCAGAAGTCGGCGGGCAGCGCTTGCACGCCGGTGTACAGCAGATCGGTATCTTCCAGGGCCTTGTCGTTGTAGTAGTCCTCGGTGGCCAGACCCAGCGCGCGCGCCTTGATGCGCATGTTGATGTCCTTGGACACCAGGATCACACAGCGGCGCGGATAGCGCTCCTGCAGGTGGCGCACCACCCCGAGGATCTCGTTGTCCGCGCGACCGCTCGCCAGCGTCGCGGGCAGCTCTCCGGCGATCGCCTCGGTCTGCAGGAACAGCCGTCCGCGTGCCGCCTTGTCGCCCTGCTGCTCGAGCGGGATGCCGTCCTCGATCGACGCCTCGCCGTCGTGCATCATGGCGTCGAGAAAGCGGCTCACCTGGCGCGCGTTGCGCGCCACCTCGGACATGCCCTTCTTGTTGGCGTCCAGTTCCTCGATGGTCGCCATCGGAAGGAAGATGTCGTGCTCCTCGAAGCGGAACAGGCTGGTGGGATCGTGCATCAGCACGTTGGTGTCCAGCACGAACAGCTTGCTCTCGTGATGCAGGCGGGTGACTTGCGCGGGTTTACGGGACATCGGGAATCGGGATCGGGGATCGGGAATCGGGGATCAAGAGAAACAACCGCGGCGTCCGCACAGCGGGCATCGGCAAGTGAGGCGCGTTCAGAGCGAGCGGACGAAATCGAGGACTTCCTGAGCATGGCCGGGAACCTTGACCCCGCGCCACTCTCTGCGGACTACACCGTTGCCGTCGACGACGAAGGTGCTGCGCTCGATGCCACGCACCTCCTTGCCGTACATGTTCTTCATCTTGATCACGCCGAACATCTGGCACAGGCGCTCGTCGAGATCGGAGATCAGCTCGAACGGGAAGCTCATCTTGGCCTTGAAGCCCTCGTGCGACGTCAGGCTGTCGCGCGACACCCCGTAGATACTGCAACCGGCATTCGCGAATTCCGGATGCAGCTCCCGGAACTGGACGCCTTCGTCGGTGCACCCCGGGGTGTTGTCCTTGGGATAGAAGTACAGCACGAAGGGCCGGCCGCGCAGCCCGACGCGGTCGACCGTCTTTCCGCCGGTGGCCGGTGCCGCGAAGTCGGGGACCTGCAGGTTCTCGAGCATGTTCGCTCCTGCTCAGCTCGCCTCTCCCCGCTGCGGGAGAGGGGCTGGGGGTGAGGGGAGGCCCAGAAACTCCTCGCCCTGCAGCGCCACGTAGTCGGCGCGGCCGGGAACCGTCCCGATCGCGACTTCGTGGCGCGGCAGGTTCTTGTCGGGCAGTGCATCGAAGTAATCGCCCAGGGACAACACCCGGCAGCCCATCTCGCGCCAGCCTTGCAGCAGTCGCTCGAACACTTGCGCGAGCTTCATGCCTTCCAGCTCGGCCTGGGCGGTGTAGACGTGGCCGGTGTCGAGGCCCGCCCGGCTGCGTCGCAGAACTTCGTCGGCGACGTTGTCGCGGGTGATGCCGCCGTTGCCGATCAGCTCGTCCAGCGTGGGCAGCGTGGTGGGCAGCTGCGGGCAGGCGATGACCTCGGCCTGGAACAGCGGCACGAACGGCTGCGTGCCGCGCGTGTCCGAGCAATACCCGAAGCCCAGCGCCTGCGTCAGGCGGTAGGCGTGGCGGTTCATGCGCCAGCCGGCCGCACCGTGCACGCGCGGCTCGACGCCGAAGATGTCGCGGAAGCGCTGGCAGGCGCGCTCGAGCTCGCGCCGGGTCCAGGCGGCGCCGGCGTGCGCGACGCGGTTCTCCCAGCGCAGGTGATCGTAGGTGTGGATGCCGACCTCGAAGCCCGCATCGCGCACCGAACGCATCAGATCGGCACAGCGCCG
>Ga0187892_10010699_pt1 | contig 11522 bp, 8 predicted proteins | sample MA1701073metaG_FD_139345 | JGI IMG/M metagenome (GOLD analysis project Ga0187892, IMG submission 139345) | Bio-ooze microbial communities from a basaltic lava cave in the Kipuka Kanohina Cave System on the Island of Hawaii, USA - MA170107-3 metaG ... | reverse complement strand
GCGGCGCTCCCGATGCTGCTCGTCGCGGGCAGCGTGCTGGGCGCCCTCTATGGCCTCTTCATGGGGCTCTACGGCGCGCTCCGCCCGGGCAACCCGAGCGTGGCGCAGCTCACGGCCACGACCTTCAAGGTCCCGCTCCTCTTCCTCGCCACGCTGGTCGTCACCTTCCCGTCGCTCTACGTGTTCTCGGCACTGGCCGACTCGCGTCTCCGGTTCGTGGACACGCTCCGGCTCCTCCTGGCTGCCGTGACCGTGAACCTGGCTCTGCTCGCGAGCTTCGGCCCGATCACGGCGTTCTTCACGCTCTCGACCGACAGCTACCCGTTCATGGTCGTGCTCAACGTGATCCTGTTCGCGGTCGCCGGGGGAGCCGGGCTCGTCATGCTGCGCCGCGCGCTCCAGGTGGTCTTCGAGCCCGCCCGCGCGCCCGCGCCGCCGGCGGCTCCGCCTCCGCCTCCCGCCGAAGAGGAAGGGCCGGCGCTCCTGGGGGTTCCCCCGCCCCGGCGGTCGCCGGACGAGGGCGACCGGGCCCGGACCGTGTTCCGGATCTGGATGGTGATCTATGGCATCGTGGGCGCGCAGATGGGCTGGATCCTCCGACCCTTCATCGGCTCTCCCGACCTCCCGTTCGAGCTCTTCCGCGAGCGGCGCTCGAGCTTCTTCGCGGGCTTGCTCGAGGCGCTCCGGCGCCTCCTGGACTCGTGATCCCGCTCGCCGTGGACGACCTGCTCCGCGGGCGGGGTCGCCACGCCGTGGGGGGGGACCGCATTCCCTGGGGCGAGCTCTCGGCGATCCTGGCCGCCGGCGGCGTCCTCTACGGGGGCGTCATGGGCTCCTTCGGTGAGAGCTTCCTCCAGGCGGTCTACTCGGGGCTGAAGGTCCCGATGCTGCTCACGGTGGCGAGCCTGCTCTGCCTGCCGAGCTTCTACGTGGTGAACACGCTGCTCGGGCTCCGCGAGGACTTCGCGGCCGCGTGCCGCGGTCTCCTCGCCGCCCAGGCGACGCTTTCCGCCGGGCTCGCCGCGCTCGCTCCCTGGACCGGCCTTGCCTACCTGTCGAGCGCGGACTATCGGTTCGCGGTGCTGTTCAACGGGGTGGTCTTCGCGTTGGCGACGCTGGCGGCCCAGGTGACGCTCGGACGTCACTACCGTCCACTCATCGCCGCGAACCCGAGGCACCGCGTCGGCCGGACGGCGTGGCTGGTCCTGTACGTGTTCGTCTCGATCCAGATGGCCTGGGTGCTCCGGCCCTTCGTGGGGGCGCCCGGGCTGCCCACGCGGTTCTTCCGGGAGCACGCCTGGAGCAACGCCTACGTGGTGGTGGCGGGCGCGATCCGTGACTTCATCGCGGGGAAGTGACCGCGATCTCCGTGATCTCGTGGGACGTTGACGTCGCGCGGGGGCGCGTGTTAGGGAGTCAACCCCGATTCCCATCCGGTGGGAAGGTCGGCCGGCGGCCGGGGATTGAGAGACGTATGGGGTTGGTAGAAAAGGAGGATTGTGGGGTTACCGGCCGCCGGCAGACCCACGGAGAACCAATCCCATCGGCTTTACCATTTCCATCCGCGCCCGTTGGCGCCTGACGATTGCAGAGTGTACCCCTGCTCCGGCGTCGGCAGGCTTCGGGCTCCTCCCGGAGAGCGGGTGCCCGGGAGTCCGCTGGCCTAACCCTTCAACATCAAACTCGTTAGACCAGCCCCTCGGCCGTGACTTTTTTTTCTGCGATCTGGCATGAGGCCGGAGGCCCGGCACCGATTCGATGCGGCGCGTCCCCGGTCCTCGCCGCGGGCCTATAATCGGGCCGTGAGCACCCCCGGCTTCCAGCTTCGAGCTTCCAGCTTCAGGCCCGGAGTCCCCTCCGCTTGAAGGTCCTCCACCTCAACACCGAACGCACCTGGCGCGGGGGCGAGCAGCAGACGCTCCATCTCGCCGCGGGGCTCGGCGACCGCGGTCACGAGAGCCAGGTGCTGGCCCAGCCGGGACGCGAGCTGGCCCGCCGGGCGCGGGAACGGGGCCTGGTCGTCCGCGAGCTGAGCATGAGGGGGGAGTGGGACCTTCCGGCTGCGTTCCGGCTCCGCCGGCTCCTCCGGCGGGAGCGCTACGACGTCCTCCACATGCACACGTCCCACGCCCACACGCTGGGCGTGCTTGCCGGGGCCGGCCTCCCCGCGCGCCGGGTGGTCTCGCGGCGCGTGGACTTCAGCATCTACCGGAACCGCCTCCGGCTCAGCCGCTTCAAGTACCGTCACGGCGTTCATCGATATGTCGCCATCTCGGAGGCGGTGCGCGCCGTGCTGGTCCGGGACGGGATCCCGGCGTCCTCGATCTCGATCGTGCCGAGCGGGATCGACGCGACGCGCTTCCCCGCGGCCGAGCCGCCCGGGCTCCGCGCGGGGCTGGGACTCCCCGCCGGCGCGCCCGTGGTGCTGAACGTGGCCCACATGGCCTGGCACAAGGCGCAGGAGGACCTGATCCGGGCGCTCCCCGCGGTGCTCCGCGCGGTGCCCGATGCGGTCCTCGTGATCGCGGGGGACGGCGAGCGGCGCGGCCTGCTCGAGAGCGAGGCGCGCCGGCTGGGCGTGGAACGGGCGGTCCGCATGCCCGGATTCCGGACCGACGTCCCCGAACTGCTCGCGCTCTGCGACGTGTTCGCCCTCTCGTCGGTGATGGAAGGCCTCTGCACCTCGATCCTGGACGCGCTGTCGTCACGGAAGGCGGTCGTGGCCCCGCGCGCCGGCGGGATCCCGGAGATCGTGCGCGACGGCGTCGAGGGGCTGCTGGTGCCGCCGGGCGACCCGGAGGCGTTGGGCGGAGCGATCGCGCGGCTGCTCCGCGACCCGGAGCTCAGGCGCGCGCTCGGCGCGCGCGGGCCGACGCGCGTGGCGGAGCGCTTCACGGTGGACCGGATGGTCGAGGGGACGCTCCGGGTCTACGAGGAGCTGCTCCAGGGCGCGGGCGCGCAGGGCGCGCTGGTCGAGAGGCCATGGCCGACCCTGTAGCGGCACCGGCCGCGCCGCGGCGCCCGCTGGGCCGCCTCGGCGTCCGCTTCTGGAGGCACTTCCTCCAGTATTGGAAGCTGATCCTCCTCATCCTGGTGACGTCCGGGCTCTACTCGGTCGGCGTCATGGGCCGAGCCTTCGTGGCCAAGCCGCTCGTGGACAAGGTGCTCGTGAACCCGGAGGACTCCGAGGCCGCCGCCCGGGCGCCGCGGCCGTGGGAGCTGCCGCTCAGGTCGGTGTTCGATCCACCGGGACCGCGCTCGGTCTTCGACGTCCCGTCTCCAGCGCACCGGCACGCCGGGCCCAACCCACGCCCCGTCCGGTCCTGGGAGAACCTGCTCCCCGGCTTCGTCCGTTCCTGGTACGAGAGCCTCCGCTCGACCTTCCGCTACGACGACGCGGTGCTCACGACCGCGGACAAGTGGCGCTACCTGAAGATCATCTGCTGGTTCGCCTTCTTCCTGGCGCTCCTGGCGAGCACGTCCCACTTCGTGAAGGTCTATCTGGAACGATACGTCGTTACCCGGGTCACGGTGGACATCCGCAACCGGCTCTATCGCCACCTCCTGAACCTGAGCCTCTCCTACTTCCAGAGGCAGAAGACCGGCGACCTGCTCTCCCGGATGACCCACGACCTCCAGGACGTCCGGAAGTCGATGGAGTTCATGGTCGGGGACGTGGTCGAGAAGCCGATGATGGTCCTGATCGGGATCCTCTTCTGCTTCTGGACGGATTGGCGGCTCGGGGTCGCGGCCTTCCTCGTGATCCCGATCCTCGCGATCCCGATCACCCGGGCCGGGAAGAGGATCCGGAGGGGAAGCCGCGCGCGCCAGCTCAAGCTCTCCGACATCACCGAAGCGCTGACCCAGACGCTCTCCGGCATTCGGATCATCAAGGCCTTCCGGACCGAGCGGGAGGAGATCCAGGACTTCGAACAGAAGAACCGGCAGTACTTCAAGAGCAGCATGAGAGTCGCCCGCGCCAAGGCGACGAGCAACTCGATCATGGAGTTCCTCTACGGCGCAGGCGTCCCGATCCTGGCGTTCCTCGGAGGTTACCTGGTCCTGGTGCGCCAGGATCTCAGACCGGGCGAGCTCATGGCCTTCTTCATCGCGCTGGCCCAGATGTACCAGCCGCTCAAGGTCATGGCCCGGAACTACAACACGATCCAGGAATCGCTGCCGGGCGCCGAGCGGCTCTTCGAGCTCCTGGACGCGAAGCCCTCGGTGCGCGAGGAGCGCGAGCCGGTGGAGCTGCCCGGGGTCCGGACCGGCATCGCCTTCCGCGAGGTCGGCTTCACCTACGACGGCTCGGAGCGGGTGCTCCAGGACGTGGACATCCACGTCCGCCCCGGGGTCATGGTGGCGATCGTGGGGCCCTCGGGCGCGGGGAAGAGCACGATGCTCGACCTGATCGCGCGCTTCTACGACCCGACCGAGGGAAGGATCGAGATCGACGGGGTGGACCTGAGACGCTTCTCGTTCTCCTCCCTCTACCGGAACATCGCGATCGTGTCGCAGGACCCGTTCCTGTTCAACACGACCATCGAGGAGAACATCCGCTACGGGAAACCGGAGGCCTCCGAGCAGGAGGTGATCGAGGCCGCGCGGGCGGCGAACATCCACGACTTCATCGCGTCGCTCCCGCGGGGCTACCGCTCGGTGGTCGGAGAGCGGGGCGTGCTCCTCTCCGGAGGGCAGCGCCAGCGGATCACGATCGCCCGGGCCATCCTCAAGAATGCGCCGATCCTCCTCCTGGACGAGGCCACATCGTCTCTGGACACCGAGTCCGAACGCCTGATCCAGGCGGCGCTCGACCGGCTCATGCAGGGGCGGAGCTCCTTCGTGATCGCGCACCGGTTCTCCACCGTCCGCCATGCCGACCTGATCCTCGTGCTGGTGAATGGCCGGATCGTCGAGCGCGGGACCCACGATTCGCTGATGGCCGAGAACGGCGTCTACCGGCGGCTGTGCGACCTCCAGCTCGGCATCGGGGGTCCCGAGCCGGCCGCGCAGGCCTCGGCGGTCGGGGAGCCGCAGTGATGCGCCGCCTCTTCACGGTCCTCCTCGTCGCGACCGCCGCCGCGGCGCAGCCGGCCGCCGCGCCGACGCGCGCGCTCGGGATCGAGCGGGCGCTCACCGACGTGGTGCGCAAGGTGCGGCCCGCGGTGGTGGCCATCGCGGTGGTCCAGGAGATGGACGTGCAGGGCGTCAAGCGGCCGGCGCTGGCCGGCGCCGGCTCGGGAGTGATCATCAGCGAGTCGGGCGACGTGCTCACCAACGATCACGTGGCCGGCGAGGCGGCGCGGGTCGTGGTCGTGCTGACCGGCGGCCGGCGCGAGGACGCGGAGGTGGTCGCGCGCGACCGGCAGGGCGACCTCGCGCTGCTCCGGCTCCCCGCCGGGCGCTGGCCGGCCGTGGGGCTGGGCCGCGCCGACCGCGCGCGGGTGGGGGACTGGGTGCTCGCGATGGGGAACCCGTTCTGGCTCGGCGAGGACGGGGAGCCCTGCGTCACCCTCGGCGTGCTCTCGGGCAAGGGGCGGGTCGTGCAGGGGAAGTGGCTCTACGGCAACTCGCTCCAGACCGACGCCGAGGTGAACCCGGGGAACAGCGGCGGACCGCTCTTCGATCTCGAGGGACGCCTGATCGGCATCAACGGGATGATCTCGACGCGCCACGGCCTCCGCGCGAACACCGGCGTCGGCTACGCGATCACGATCGAGCAGATCCGGAACTTCCTCCCCTCGATGAAGCGGGGGCAGGACGCCGCGCACGCCTGGGTCGGACTCGACTTCGATCCCGATTTCCGCGGGCCGGGCGCGTCGATCCGTGGGATCCATCCCGCCTCCCCGGCGCAGGGAAAGCTCCGAGCGGGGGACGTGGTGGTCGCCGTGGACGGGCGCGCCGTGTGGAACCCGACGCAGTTCACCAACGTCGTCTCGGTGATGGTGGCGGGCCGCGAGGTGGCGCTCTCCATCCGGCGGGAAGGGCGGCCCCGGTCGGTGCGGTTGAAGCTCGTTCCAGCGCCCGAGCGATGATCGCGCTCCTGATCGCGGCGTCGCTGGCCCAGAGCGCGGATCGCGGCGGCCTCCTGGGCCTGGAACGTGAGTTCGTGGAGCTGGTCGAGAAGCTGACCCCCGCCGTGGTCCGCGTCGGGGACGCCTTCTCGGGAGTCGTCCTGGACGCGCGAGGCTACCTCCTCACCGACCGCGCGGCTGCCGGGGAGCCGCGCGAGGCCCTGGAGGTCTGGTTCCCCAGCGGCCGTTCGGGGCGGGCGGACGTGATCCGCACCGACGCGGCGACGGGCACCGCGCTCCTCAAGCTCCGCGGGCGGGGGTATCCGTTCCTCCCTCCGGGGGACAGCGGGGAGGTCCGGCCGGGGGACTGGGCGCTCGTGCTCGGGAACGCCTTCAGCAGCGCGCGTGAGGGGCAGCCGTCGGTCACCGTGGGCGTGATCGCGGCCGCGCGGAAGAGCGCGCTCTACCTCACCGCGGCCGTCAACCCGGGGAACGAAGGCGGGCCGGTGGTGGCCTCCACCGGGGAACTGATCGGCGTGACCATGCGGACGCGGGGCGACGGCGACCTGGGACAGGCGATCCCGATCGGGGCCATCCGCGCGGCCTACGGGAGCGTCGACGAGGTGAAGACGCTCTTCCGCGCGCCCCGGTCCCGTTCGAGCCGGCCCCCGCGTTTCTCCGGCTTCCTCGAGGACGGGATCGGCGAGGCGGCGCGCCGGGTGGCGCCCAGCCTCGCGAGCCTCCTGGTGAAGCGGAAGGCGCCGGCCCCGGTCGCTGAGGAGAAGAAGAAGGAGGAGGGGGCGACGCCCTCCGAGAAGAAGGAGCCGCCGCCCTCGCCGCCCGACCGCTCGCGCCGGCCGCCCGGACTCCCGCCGCCGCCGCCGGCCTTCCAGCTCGCGCCCCGCACGGCGCCGCTCACGGCCGTGGTGGTCCGCCCGGACGGCCTCCTCGTGGCGTCGGCGCATTTCCTCAAGGACGACGTCGAGGGCGTGGAGGCGGTGCTGGCCGACGGCTCGCGCCATCCGGCACGGCTTCTCGGCCGCGACGAGACCCGCGGGATCGCACTGCTCCAGGTGGAGGCGAAGGGCCTCGCCGTCCCCGAGCTGCGCTCGGACCCCGAGGTGGGGGAGCTGGTCGCCGCGCTCGGCTCCCCCTTCGGCGGGGAGGAGAGGGAGCCGCTCCTCGTGAGCACCGGCGTCTTGAGCAACCGGGGGCGGCTCAACCGTCGTCTCTCGGCGCTCCAGACCGACGCAGCCGTGAATCCCGCGAACGCGGGCGGGGCGCTCGTCGATCTGCGGGGACGGGTCGTGGGCATCCTGGTGCTGGCCGAGGTCGAGACCTACGGGATCAACTCGGGCGTCGGGTTCGCGCTGCCGGTGCAAGGGCTCCTCGATTCGATCCCGGAGCTCGAGCGCGGCCGGGTCGTGAAGGCCGGCTACCTGGGCGTGATCACGAGCCCGTTCCTCCTCCCCGACGGAGGGGTCCAGCTCGAGGAGATCTCGGCCGACACGCCGGCGGCGGGGGCGGGGCTCCGCAAGGGGGACGTGCTCCTCTCGTTCAATGGCGAGGAGCTCGCCGATCTCCGGCGGTTCCAGTACCTGATCCGCGGTCAGCCCGCCGGATCGCTCGTGCGGCTGGTCGTGCGGCGGGAAGGGAAGGGCCTCGACGTCGCGGTCACGCTCGGTGTGAGGCCGGAGAATCCGAAGTAGTGCGTCCCTTGACACGTTTTCGGGGCACGCCTAACATCCGCCCCGCGTCCGGGAGCGGACGTAATTCAGTGGTAGAATGTCGGCTTCCCAAGCCGAATGTCGCCGGTTCGAATCCGGTCGTCCGCTCCAGCCCGCCTCCCCAGCCACTCCGGAGCGGCAACCCCAGGCCCGGCGCCTCGCCTTGAAGGACCATGGTCGTCACGCGCCAGGAACTGGAACGCCGCGAGGAGCAGCACCTCGCGCCGTTCGCCATGCGCTCCTCCTCCAGCCGTGGGCGGCGCCATCCCGAGGAGGAGGACCCGTTCCGGACGATCTTCCAGCGGGATCGCGATCGCATCACCCACTGCGCCGCGTTCCGCCGACTGGAATACAAGACCCAGGTCTTCGTCAACCAGGAGGGCGACTACTACCGCACGCGGCTCACCCACACGATGGAGGTGGCCCAGATCGCGCGCTCGATCGCGCGGATGATGGGACTCAACGAGGACCTCGTGGAGTCGGTCAGCCTCTCCCATGACCTGGGGCACACCCCCTTCGGCCACTCGGGCGAGTCCGCGATGGACGCGCTCATGCGCGGGCAGGGGGGCTTCAACCACAACCTCCATGGGCTTCGCATCGTGGATGTGCTCGAACGGCGCTACCCGCGGTTTCCGGGACTGAACCTCTCCTATGAAGTACGCGAGGCGCTGGCCCGCCACGCGGCCGGTGTCCCCGTGCCGGAGGGCTTCGACCAGGGCTCCGTGGCTCCGCTGCTCGAGGCGCAGGTGGTGGACGTGTCCGACCGGATCGCCTACACGCACCACGACATCGACGACGCGCTGACCGCGGGCATCTTCGAGGAACGGGAGCTCCGCGAGGTCGGAGTCATCGACCGGGCCTTCCAGGAGGTGGCCCGCCGCGAGCCCGCCGCCACCGGCAAGGTGCGCTGGTATCAGGCGATCACCATCGTGCTGTCCCAGGCCATCCGGGACCTGGTGAAGGCCACGGTCGCGCGCCTCCGGGAGAGGGGGATCGACGCGCCGGAGGCGGTCCGGGCCTTCGGGAAGACCGTGGTCGGCTTCTCGGAAGGGATGCAGCGGGAGCAGGACGAGCTGGGGGATTTCCTGCTCCGGACGTACTACCGGCACTACCGGGTGATCCGGATGGCGCGCAAGGCCCGCCGCGTGATCGAGGGCCTCTTCCGCGAGTATGCCGCGAACCCGGATGAGCTGCCGCCGCACTTCCAGAAGTGGGTCGGGGAGGTGGGCCTCGAGCGGGGCGTCTGCGACTACATCTCGGGGATGACCGACCGCCAGGCCCAGAGCGAATACGCCAAGCTCTTCGACCCGACCGAGCGTGTGTGAGGAAAGGGGCCTCCGCCTGCCCCCTCGGCTTGACAGCCCCCGCGGGGCTCAATAGCATCTTTCTGTCAACCCGGCCGGGGGTTCTGCGATTCCGGGGGACGAATGCGAGGCGGCGGCCGGGCCGGAAGAGGCCACAAGGAACCAGGGCCTGCATGGATGCCGCTCGCCTGGCCGAGTGCCAGATCGCCGTCGGGTACACCTTCCGGAACGAAGCGCTTCTGAAGAAGGCGCTCACCCATTCCTCCTCCAAGACCCCGGAACGCCCGAGCAACGAGAGGCTCGAGTTCCTGGGCGACGCCGTCCTCGGGATGATCGTGTCCGACGACCTCTACCAGATGCTCCCCGACTCCAACGAGGGGCAGCTCACCAAGATCAAGTCGGTGGTGGTGAGCTCCAAGACCCTGGTGCGCTGCAGCAAGGCCCTCCAGCTCCCTCGATTCATGGACGTGGGGAAGGGGGTCCAGATCGGCCGGCGGCTGCCGGACAGCCTGCTCGCCAACACCTTCGAGGCGGTGGCCGGTGCGATCTACCTGGACGGCGGCCTGGAGGCGGCCCGGGGCTTCGTGGCCCGGATGCTGGCCGAGCACGTCGCGCGGGTGATCACCAATAAGTACTCCCGGAACTACAAGTCGCTGCTCCAGCACTTCGCCCAGAAGGAGTTCGCGGACACGCCCACGTATCGGGTCATCCGCGAGGAAGGGCCGGACCACTACAAGTCCTTCCAGATCGTGGCCGTGGTCCAGGGCGTGGAGTACGGCCCGGCCAACGGGAAGAACAAGAAAGAGGCCGAACAGCGGGCCGCCCGCCGGGCGCTGATGATCCTCCGCCGTCAGAAGCTGCTCGCGCTGCCGTCCCGTCCCGCTCCCGCTCCCGAGGCCGCGCCCGCCGATCTCGCCGAAACGGACGGCCAGGCCGTGGCCTCGGGCGAGGCCCGCTCCTGAGCCCGCCTACTCCTCGACCAGGTCCGTGAGGAAGAGCGACGCGAGCTGGTCGTACTCGCCCCGGTAGGTGCCGCCGATCTGCTCCAGTGCCGCCCTACAGACCTCGCGAACCTGCGCCGACTTCTCCCACGTCTCCAGCTTGAAGAGCGCGGCCTTGGCCTCGCCGGCCTTTAGCTTGCCCAGCGTCCAGGCGGCCATCCCCCGCACGGGAGCCGATGTTTCCGGTCCCAGAAGCTTCGTCGCCGCTTCGACGACCTTGGGGTTCTCCCGGATCCGGCCCAGCGCGTAGAGGGCGTTGAGCTGGAGCGCGGTCTTCTTGTGGCGGGCGTGCTTGAGCAGCGTCTCGACCACCTTGGGGTTCTTCGGGTCGCCCTGTGCGACGGCGCGCAGCGCCTGCGCGAGCACGCGATCGCTGCCCTCCTTCGGGAGGTGCTTGAGGAGCGGCGGCACGACGTCGGGCAGGTCGAGCTGCTCCATCGACGTCACGGCCTGCTTGCGGATCAGCACCTTCTTGTCCGAGAGCAGCGCCACGAGGAGCGGCAGGGCTCCGACGTTGCCGGCCCGGCCCATGGCCTGGATCGCCGCGAGGCGCACCCCCTCGTCCTGGTCCGGCCCGGTGAGCTTCCGGACCACGCCGCGCGCCTCGTCGTCCTCCAGGCCCGCCAGCTCCATGATCGCCTCGGCGCGGGTCGCCATGTTCGGCGCCTGCACCAGGGTCAGGAGCTCGCCGCGGCGCCTCGCCTCCTCGGCGAGGAGGGCGGCGTCGGAGAGGCCCGGGCTCACGAGCGAGAGCGCCCGGTTCATCGCCTTCCGCAGTTCCTGCGGCGCGATCAGGAAGACCTTCCGGAGGATCACCTTCCCCGACGGCGAGACGAAGACGTGCTGCGGCGCCTTGACCGTGTCGTAGCCGATGAAGCGCTGCCGCGCGACGATCTCCGCGTCCATGTGTTCCTGGCAGGAGACGCTCCCGAACCGCGTGCAGATGCCGCCCTTTTCGGTGTGCCGGAAGGCACTCGCCATCAGGCAGACCATCTTCTCCCCGAGCGCGGCGATCTCCGGGTCGTTGTAGTGCAGCTGGACCATCTGATCGTTGGCCGGCTCGTGGTCCATGTTGAAGCAGACGAGGAGCGGCACCGCGCGCTCCTTTGCATGCGTCAGGGCCTGCTCCAGCGAAGGCTCCCACTTGAGCTTCACCGGCGGTGCCTGCGCCGAGTCGGACTGTCCGAGAACCGTTCCCGCTACGAGCGCGATCGCAAGCCACATCGTCGTGCCCTCCACGCCACCGACAAGGACGAGCGTTCCCCGCACATCCTTCGACGGTCTCGAGGACCGTTTCGTTGTACGAATCCTGTAACAACCGGCCCGGCTTCTTCTTCGGCTCTTCATCGCGTCGGGCTCCAGCGGGAATACGGAGGACCGGGCCGATCTCCGCAACCTGTTCAGCGAGGCGGATCCCAGAAGGTGTCGAGCGCCAGGAAGAGCGCCTTTCCGTAGCGCGCGACGAACAGGGAGAGG
>Ga0187892_10010697_pt1 | contig 11523 bp, 14 predicted proteins | sample MA1701073metaG_FD_139345 | JGI IMG/M metagenome (GOLD analysis project Ga0187892, IMG submission 139345) | Bio-ooze microbial communities from a basaltic lava cave in the Kipuka Kanohina Cave System on the Island of Hawaii, USA - MA170107-3 metaG ... | reverse complement strand
TCGGAAACGACAAAGAGATTGCGGCGGCGCGGCACCGGCTCAAGTGGGCGCTTATTATTGCGGCCGTCTTCCTCGGGCTCTCCGCGATTTTCAGTTTGCTCTTCAATACGGGAGAATCAATCGGCATCGTGGGGGCACTTCTTGTCGCCATCGCTCTCATCTTCATCTGGCGAGCAACTCGGTAGGACGCTTATTCACACTCTCGTATTTCTCTTCATTGTGCGCACTCGCTCTATCCCCGCTATTCATTGCGTGGGAGAAAAACCAGGCTTTGGTTGAGCAAGACTGGCATGAAAGGTAGTGTGTTCTTTATTCACACCCCGCGGCCTCTCCCGTGGTATACTGCATTACACATGTCGTTATTTGGCAGAAAAGAGAAGATTGCCGTAGTTTTTGACATCGGCAGCTCTTCCGTCGGGGGGGCGTATGTTGAGTTGCGTCCCGGCATGAAGCCGAAGATCATCGCTTCCGTCCGCGAGGAGATGGTCTTCCAGGAGGATCTCAAATTCGAGCGCCTCGTTTCTTCCATGCAAGACGCTCTCGGACGAACGGGGAGGGCGCTCCACGAGACGCGCATGCCGCATCTTACGGAGAAGATATACGCGTGTTCGCTCTCTTCTCCCTGGTATGCGTCGCAGACGAGAATAGCAAGCATACGGCAAACAGAGCCATTCCTCGTCACGGAGCAATTCATCTCTGACGCCGTTGAGAAAGAAGTGCAGGACTTCGAGAAGCTTGAAACGCCGCGGCTGGGGAGGGGGGTACTTATGGAACATGAAGCGGTACAAGTGAAGCTCAACGGCTATGAGACGGCGAATCCTCTCGGCAAGCGCGCGAAAGAAGCCGACATTGCCGCCTATGTGAGCGTCATTCCGGAGAAGATACATCTGATCGCAAGACAGGAGATCGGGAAGCTTTTCCACTCGCCGCATCTCCGCCTCCACTCCTTCCCCTTCCTTGCTTTCATCATTATTCGCGATATCTTCTACGAGAAGAGCTTCCTCTTTCTCGATATCACCGGAGAAGTGACGGATGTCAGCCTCGTTCGCGACGGCGTGCTGCAGGAAACGATATCGTTTCCTTACGGGAAGAATTCGCTTTTCCGAGAAGTGGGGAGAGAACTTTCGCTCTCCCCGAGCGAAGTGGTATCGGCGTTCTTCGCACACCAGTCTGGCGACGCGCATGAGAAACATGCGGAGAAAGTGTCGAGCGCGCTCTCTCTTGCCGGCGGGAAATGGCAGAATGGATTCGATAATGCGCTCTCTTCCTTCTCGCATGCCGGGGCGGCGCTTCCGCCGGACATATTCTTCACTTCAGACGGTGATGTATCGGACTGGTTTGCGAAACAGATCGAGACGGAGAAGATTTACAACACTTCCGGAGGGGAAGGGAAATATTTCCATATACGGCCGATGCAAGCGCCATTCTTCGCCGACAGGGTTGAGTTCTTGTCGGGACTCGTTCGGGACCCTTTCCTCTCGCTATTTGCTCTCTACGCCGGAAGAGAATACAATAAGTAATCATCAATACGCTTATGCCAAAGAAGATCATTCAAGATGTTATCGCGCAGGGATCGCGAAGTTCGAAGAACGGATCCTCGTCGGAGGGAGAGAAGGACTCGGAGAGAGACGCATTTGAGCACACGGCGTTCAAGCCGCTTGCGCCGGAGGGGATCTCTCCGGAATTTGCACGGGAGGACGATGCTCATAATACTCACAGCGCATCTCGCCACATGGGCTTAAACGGCAACAGAGCGAGAGACGAGCGGGGGAAACATTCTGGAGAGAATGCGGAAGAACGCTGGAGAAGCGACCGCGACCGCATAGATTCTTCGCCTTTATTCCAAAGGATGAAGGAGAAGCGCGAGGAGCGGGGCAATTTCTCGCCGGAGTTCGGTACGCCCTCCAAATCGTGGTTCGGCGGAGGGATGAAGTCCGCATACGCGTATCTTTCTCTCGGGGTTGCCCTCTTCGCTCTTCTTCTCTTCGCATACGGCGCATTTTTCGGCGGAGCGAAAGTGGAAGTGTTCCCGAAGCGTTCGCAGGTGACGCTCTCGGATGCGCCCCTTTCGATTGAGGCGAACGGAGTTGACTTCCAGATAATGACTGTCTCTCTTGAAGACTCGCGCGAACTCCCCGCTTCCGGAGAGAAATATACCGAGAAGAAAGCATCGGGGAAAATCGTCATCTACAATGATTTTGACGAAAACGAACAGCGTCTGGTGAAGAACACGCGGTTTGAATCGCCGGAAGGGAAGATATATCGCATAACGGAGTCCGTAACGGTTCCGGGTAAGAAAGGGGGCAAACCGGGAACGCTTGAGGCAACTGTATATGCGGATCTTCCCGGCGAAGAATACAATATCGCCGAAACGCGGTTTACCGTTCCCGGTTTCGAAGGCACTCCGCGCTTTGAGAAATTCTACGCGGAATCGAAAATGAAAATGACAGGGGGGTTCCAAGGGAACATGAAGACGGTTTCGGGGGAAGCATTGGAGGCGGCGAAGACGGAGCTCGAGACATCGCTTCGCGGAGCGCTGTGGCAGAAGGCGCTTGCGGAGAAGCCGGCGGGGGCGGTTATCTGGCAGAGCATTGCCGCGTACGATTTCTCTTATTCCAGCTCGGATGCGGGGAGTGAGAGCGTTCGGGAAGAGGCCGCCGGAACGCTCTTCGTCGGCGTCTTCGATATCCATACATTTTCGAGAATGCTCGCCGCGCCTTCGCTCGGCTTGTCTCCGGACGAGAAAGTCCTTGCGAATGGCATAGAGAGTCTTCTGGTCGAGATGAAAGATGTGAATGTCCTCAAGTCGGGCGATAGCGCCGCGGCGGAAGTTCTCGTGAATGGCAGTACGGATATTGTCTGGATGGTGGATAAGGCGAAGCTTGCAGAGGCGCTTGTGGGCACGGAGAAGAAGGAATATTCGGGCATCTTCGGGAAATTCCCCGAGATCGAACGCGCTCGCGTCACCATCACTCCCTTCTGGCGCTCTCGCTTCCCTGACAACCCGGAAGATATTACGATTGAAGTCGCCGATTCGGGCGCGGACGGGGGAAGCGGTTCGTAAGCCAGGCCGCTTGACTCTCTCTATCACTCCATGCTAGGATGTTCAGAGCCTGTTCAGGCTCGGGGGAAGATTCTGAACAGGCTCTAACCACTTGCCAAAGGAAAAGGAGCGAAATCTTTGAATTTTTCACATGAATACACGATGGAAGGGCAATAATATCCGCACGACGGAAGCGGAGAAGGAGCACGTCGTGCAAGGAGTGGTTACGGAAGCCCTGCCGAACGCGCTTTTCCGCGTGTCTCTCGGAGACAGCGAAATCCTCGCATATCTCGCAGGGAGCATGAGACTGCACCGCATCCGCGTCCTCATCGGCGACAAGGTGCTTCTCAAACTGGATCCGTATGGAGGCAAGGGTCGAATCACGAAACGGTTATGAATCTCGGGCTTTGACTCCTTCCGTCGGAAGCGCCGGCAGGGGCCAATTTCTCTATTATGCGCGTCAGGTCGTCAACAAAAAGAATCTGCAGAAAGTGCAAGTCGGTCCGGCGGCGCGGGCGCGTCTATGTCATATGCGATATTCCGAAGCATAAACAACGGCAGGGATGAGAATACTCGGCATTACAATTCCAGACGAGAAACGGCTTGAGATCGGACTCACGGCTCTGTATGGCATTGGACGGAGAACCGCGAGGAGTATTCTTGACGGCGCGCATGTTCCCTATGGAAGGAAGTCCGGCGAAGCAACTGCAGAAGAAGAGAAGAAGATCCGAACGGCCATTGAAGCGCTCTCGGTCGAGGGAGACCTTCGCCGCATGGTGACCGGAAACGTAAAACGGCTGAAGGACATTAAATCCTATCGCGGCATTCGCCATGTGCGGCGCCTTCCGGTGCGAGGACAGCGCACGAAGACCAATTCCCGCACCATTCGGGGCAATGTGCGGAAGACCATGGGCTCCGGCCGCAGGAAGGTAGAAAAGACCTAGATATACTCCTATGGGAAAGAAACGCATCGCCAAAAGCAATTCATCGGATTCTCTCGCGCGAAGAAACGCGAGCGTTTCCCGCACGCCGAAACGGAAGGTATCGAGCGGCATGCTGTATGTTGAGGCGACCTACAACAATACGAAGGTGTCTCTCGCGGATACAAGCGGCAATCTTCTCGCATGGTCTTCTTCCGGTACGCTCGGCTTCAAGGGGGCGAAGAAGGGAACGCCGTTTGCCGCGGCGAAAGTGGGAGAGGTTCTCGCGCAGAAAGCTCAGCTGATGGGGATGTCGGATGTGGGCGTGGTCGTGCGCGGCGTCGGAGCCGGGAGAGAAGCATCGGTTCGGAGCTTCGCCGCGAGAGGCATTGATATCAGATCGCTTAAAGATGCCACCCCTGTGCCACACAACGGACCGCGTCCGAAGAAGCCGAGGAGGGTATAAAGAAGAAATATATTTCACATATTCACATATTGCAATGATAGCTGATAAAAAATGCAAGACATGCCGCAGAGCCGGGGAGAAGCTGTTTCTTCGCGGGGATCGCTGTTTTACGCCGAAATGCGCCTTTGAAAGGAAATCATATGCTCCGGGGAAGCGCGACTATGAAAGGAAGCACCGCAGTACGGTCACCGAATTCGGAATGCAGTTGCGCGAGAAGCAGAAGATCCGCAACATTTACCGCGTGCCGGAGAAGCAATTCGCTCGGTATGTGAAGGAATCCGTCTCGCGGTCATCGGGTTCTCCGGCGGAGTTGTTGTATGCGGAACTCGAGCTTCGTCTTGACAGCGCCGCATACCGCGCGGGATTTGCCGCATCGAGGGCGGAAGCGCGCCAGATCGTTTCGCACGGGCATATTCTTGTGAATGGACGCCGCGTCACCGTCCCTTCGTATCGGCTCCGCGAAGGAGATGTTCTCTCCGTGCGGGAAGGGAGCGCGGAGAAGCCGATATTTGCGCGCATGAAAGAATCCGGAGCCGGAGCGGCGGCTTCATCTGAGGGGGCGGTTGGCGTTCCGTCGTGGATCCTCGCAGATGCGAAGGAGAAGACCGGCACGATAGTGGGGATCCCGCGCAGAGAGACGGATCAAGGCGGATTGTCGTTCAAATCGGTTATAGAGTTCTACAGCAGGTAGCCCCGCGAGAGAATGATTGAGGGTATGTGAGCAGGATATGTTGCGTTGTATATAATTTTATTGTATTTTATAATTATCAGCGTTTTTACTATTTTTCATATATCAAAAGCCATGCTAGAGACCGAAATATTATTGCCGTCGAAGCCTCGCATCGTATCCGAGGAAGATTTCGCCGGCACATATGAAATTGACGGGCTGTACCCGGGCTACGGGCATACGCTCGGCAATTCTCTGAGGCGTATCATTCTCTCATCGCTTCCGGGGGCGGCTATCACATCGGTGAAGATTGACGGCGTACCGCATGAATTCTCGACTCTTGAGGGAGTGAAGGAGGATGTCATCGGCATATTGCTCAATCTGAAGAAAATCCGTTTCAAAGTCGTGAGCGACGAGCCGGTGGAATTGTCGCTTTCGGTGAAAGGGCCGAAGACCGTCACTGCGAAAGACATCAAGGCTCCGACGCAAGTGGAAGTCCTGAACCCCGATCTCCGCCTTGCGGAAATTACCGGCACTATGACGCTCTCGATGAGCCTTCTCGTCGAGCGCGGACTCGGATATTCTCCGCGCGAAGTTCTTGAGAAAGAGAAGCTCCCCGCCGGAAGCATCGTGACGGATGCCATATTTACGCCGGTCCGGAGAGTGAATTATGATGTGGAAAATATGCGCGTCGGGGACCGTACAGACCACAACCGTCTCCGCATATTCATTGAGACGGACGGCTCCCTCTCTCCCCGCGAGGCGCTTGAGGATTCGATAGCGATTATGATAAAACAGCTTCAGGCCATAGTCGGATTCAAGGCCGAAGCCGTCGAGGAGGCGGAGATTGTCCGGGAGAAGCCGAAGGCGAAACGGGAAGATGCGGTTGATCCGGATATCTTGAAGATTCGGATAGAATCGCTTAATCTGGGAACGCGGACGGCGAATGCGCTCAATTCATCCAATATCCGCACCGTCGGCGGACTTGTGCGCAAGAAAGAGGAGGACCTTCTTGATGTGGACGGACTCGGCGAGAAGGGCATTCAAGAGATAAAGAAAGAGCTTATGAATTTGGGGCTTTCGCTCCGGCAATAGAATAGTATGCGGCACCATAATGCAAACAGGAAATTCGGACGGGTGAAGAAGGCGAGAACGGCTCTCATGCAGGGTCTTGCCGTTTCGCTTATCCGCGACGGTAGCATTCGCACGACGGAAGCGAAGGCGAAGGAACTGCGGCCTTTCGTCGAGAAGCTCGTGACTCGGGCGAAGTCGGACACGGTCGCCTCGCGGAGGATTCTTGCCGCGCGTCTTGGCGGGGGGAGCGCTCTTGCCGTGAAGACGCTCATCGAGAAAGTCGTTCCTGCCGAAAAGAACCGAAACGGCGGGTATACAAGGATTACGAAACTCTCGCCGAGGAAGAGCGACGCGTCCGGAATGGCTGTTATCGAATTTGTATAAAAAATTTTGTATAAAATATATGATCAAGGAAGCAACAACATATACAATAGATGCGAAAGACGCGCGCTTGGGGAAAGTTGCGGCGCAGGCGGCCGCGCGGCTCATGGGGAAGGATCGGACAGACTTCGTCCGCAATTCCGTCCCGAATGCGATCGTGAAGATCGTCAATGCGGGGCAAGCGGCGGAGAGCTCGCGGAAAATGAAGGGGAAAGTATATGTAAGCTATTCCGGTTATCCGGCCGGACTCAAACGCCGGACGATGCAGGATGTTGCGGCGAAGCGCGGGCGCGCAGAACTTTTCCGAAGAGCGGTCAAAGGCATGCTTCCGAAGAACAAATTGCAGGCGGTGATGATGAGGAACTTGAAAATAGAAGAATAAAAATATGGCAACTAAAATGGCAACCAAGACAGCATCAAAGACGAAATACATTGGCACGGTAGGGCGGAGGAAAACCGCCATCGCGAATGTGCGGCTTTCCGAGACATCTCGGCAGGGCATCGTCGTCAACGGCAAGGAGTATTCGAAGTATTTTCCGACGCTTGATCTCCAGCATATCGTGAAAGAGCCGTTCGAGACGGCGAAATCAACGCAGAAATTCGCCGTTTCCGCGAAGCTCTCGGGCGGCGGAGTCCATTCGCAGGCGGAAGCGTTGCGGCATGGAATAGCCCGCGCGCTTGTAAGATGGGATGCCGAACTTCGGAAGAAATTGAAGAAGGAAGGTCTTCTCATGCGCGATCCCCGCGCAAAAGAGCGGCGGAAATTCGGCCTGAAAAAAGCCCGCAAAGCCCCCCAGTGGGCTAAGCGGTAATCTCCGAAGGTGTACCGAATCGTAGGGTTTGCGACCAAGCTGTACAAGAGTACTGCGCGGGAGCGAGTAGCGAAGCCAGAGAGAAATGCGCCGAGTGCGTAAGTCCTATTATAATTTCACCGCTGTTCCGACAAGTACGCCGATGACGATTGCCGCGCCGCCGAGCGAGAGGAAAAGCGCGCCTTGGCGGAGCGCGCTGGTGCGCGATATGCGGGCGCTCCCCGCGCCGAGGAGGAAGAGCGCGCCAAGCGAAAAGATGATCGAGAGCGCAAGAGCCTGCACTGTCGGGAAGAGAAGGTACGGAGCAAGAGGAATGAATCCTGCGGCGAAATAAGAGAAGAACATCGTCGTTCCGGCAAGCACCGAGCGGTGAAGCGGCATCTCGCGCCGCGCTTCGTATTCTTCGGCGGAATTCTCCGACATGACGCTTCCGACGCCCATAGAGAATGCTTCCACGAAGATGAGAATGATCCCCGCGAGGATGATCGTCTCTTTCGGCGTACCCGCGATCGCAATGCCGGAGAGGAGGCCGACCGTGGAGACGAGGCTGTCTTCCACGCCGAAGGTGAAATTCCTCACATACATGCCCCCGTCTTTCTTCAATCGGTTTTCCACATTTTCAGTATATCGAAAACGCCTTGCTTTTGAAAGGCAGAGGGATCCAAGAATAAACAAATTCTGCCTTGCTCGCAGTTCGGAGTGTGGTACTATATCTCTATTAATCGGTAATATATTTACAATAGTATGAACAGTAGCACGGAGAGTGGGAATCGGGAGGGGGAGGCCGGAGTTGGAGAGAGGATGAAAGCGCCTCGGGCGAATCCTCTCAAGAAGGTGAATATGAAGACGGCGGTTATTGTTGCCGCGATTGTTGTCGTTATCGCGCTTCTTTACGCCTCCCGCGGCGTGTTCATTGCGGCGATGGTGGATGGCAAGCCGATCAGCCGGATAGCGGTAATCGAAAAGCTTGAGTCGGCATACGGGAAGGCGACGCTCGATTCGCTCATCATTGAAACTCTCATCGAGAACGAAGCGGAGAGACAAGGCATTGCTGTGACGAATGAAGAAATTGATGCGGAGCTCGCGAAGATAGAGGGCCAAATCTCGGCGCAAGGAGCGAACTTAGACGAGCTTCTCGAGGCGCAGGGAATGACGCGCAATGATTTGAGGGGGCAGATCATCCTTCAGAAGAAGCTCGATAAGATGGTTGCCGACAAGGTGGTTATAGCGGAGGCGGATGTGGATGAATATATCAAGACGATGCAGGTTGCCGTGCCAAAGGGCGAAGAGGGGATTGCTCTTCGAGCGCAGATCATGGAACAGATGAAGGCAGAGAAGTCTGCGGAAGAGAGCCAGAAATTCGTGGACTCGCTCCGCTCGGCGGCGAGTATCAACCGGTTCGTGGAATATTGAAGCGCTTTCCGCTCGCCTTGCTTTTTCGCTTCGCCTGTAGTATCCTCTCTCATCATGTCACAAGACCATCTCGTCAAGCTTGCTTGTCCGGCGTGCAAGCGCGTGAATTATTTCACAACGCGCAATAAGAAGAAAGTGGAGGGGAAGCTCGAGCTCTCCAAGCATTGCCCGTGGTGTAAGAAGCATACCAGGCACAAAGAAGCCAAGAAGTAGAGGTTGGGTCCATAGTTCAGTGGTAGAATGCCGGTCTCCAAAACCGGCGACCGAGGTTCGAGCCCTCGTGGACCCGTATGTATGGCTGAAGCAAGCCGCTCTGCTTGTTGTCGCGCGGGAGCTCCACATCCCCGTCTCTGTAGTTGCCTCTATGCATATCAGGACGAAAGGAGGTGGAAAGTGGAGGTTATTACAAATCAGCGGCCGCGCACTCGCCTTCATGGAGGAAGGTTGCATTTTCAGCCGCAAGGAAACACTTATTGGAATAAGTCTTCGGATCAGGGAGCTTGCACATCATGGCGCAGTACATTCCGGGAGGGCAGGTATTCTCGCACCCTTGCGGCTGTCCGCAGACGGGATTGTATTCAAGCGTACAGACGGCAGGCGGGTCTTTCACCGTCTGGCATCGGCCTCTATACAGGAATTCCGCGCCGTCCGCCTCCATCTCACACTTGTTTCCATATGTCGTCGGAACGGGATCGCATGGCGTTGTGATGCAGACGATCGGCTTCGCGCCGCAGACGGGCGCGTACACCCTCGCGCAAGGGAGAGCTTCGCCTGCGTGGATGTTTGCTTTCGCAACTGCCGTGCGGACACTCACTCCGCCTGAAACATACCGCCAGAGGAGAGCGGTATACGCGCCCGGCTTTTCATAGCGATGTTCCACGACGAGAGGTCCGAAGCATTTGTCAGGGAAGTTCGGGCTCATGGGGCATTGAACATTCTCCAATATCTGCCCGTCTCCGAAATCAAGCGCATAGGCATACGGACTCAGTCCTCCGACATCGCCGCGAATGGTGAAAGTAACGACGAGAGGCGCCGCGCCGCTTCTCGGGCGGGCCTGCATTAGGGCGGATCCTTCACATAAGAGTTTCATCCGCTTGCGGGAGAGAGGACCGAATGCGCCCGCTCTCGCGATACTCTCCGCCGCTTGCCATTTCGTTACCGCTTCTCTCGTGAGTTCCCCATAGTAGCCGGTCGGTTTTACCGGTAGGTATTTCTCTTCATACAGGAATTCTTGGAGTGCGGAAACATCATCGCCGCGCGCGCCGAGAGAGAGGTTGCGGGATGTAATCCTGCAGATTTTCTGATGTGGATATGCGGAGTCAACGGGGAGGGGGGGAACAATCGTCGGAAGGGCGATGCTTACAGGGGATTTCCCCAAGAGCTCATTCAGTTGCTTCGTGAGCTCGGCGACCTGCGCAAGGAGTGCCTTCACTTGGGACTGCAGATCACCTATGCCCATATTCGCACTCTGCGCGCTTGAAAGCGTTGGCAGAGCGATACCCGCGACGAACACGGCCGCAAGAGAGAAAACAGCAAAAGTTTTTTTCATATGCGTAAAAAGATTGGTTTATAAAATATGTGCGAGAATATGTGCTGGAGAGACATTTCCAGATTTGATTATACCACTCGCTCTGTATAATCAAGACGGATATGAGAATAGATTCTGTCAAATCGCGATGACCCTACGGGGAGTCGAACCCCGCTTTCATCCGTGAAAGGGATGCGTCCTAGCCGATAGACGATAGGGCCAGTATCTCAATTGTAACAAATGTAACAAAATTGGTTCGATTCCGGGGAGTCGGCCACGAGTTCCGCCTTCGGCGGACTCTTGGCCCCGCCTCGCCTGTTTCGTCGCTATGCTCCTCAACATGGCTCCGGCTCTGGAATCCGGACGCAAGCCAAGCAGTTGACTTGCTCCGATGCTATGCATCGTCCGAATTCCAGCCCCGCTTTCACCGTGAAAGGGATGCGTCCTAGCCGATAGACGATAGGGCCTAAGGCACTAGAGAATATAACATTTTTTCTGTGGAAATAAAACCACTCTAACGCGTCGCACTGCACTGGGCATTCGCGGATTTCTGCGCTATAATAGTGGCGCTATGAATGAGAGACCGCCCGTAGAAAAGAGCAAACCAGAAAAGAGCAGACCCGTTTTGTCAGGAAAGCGGGGCAAGGTCGTTTCATTGAGGGAGGAGAGAGAGAAAGACCCGTTTCCGCGCCGCATACATGACACACATGATCCGAAGGGAAGTATGCCAGCCGAAAAAGTACCAGCAACGAAGAGAGATGGCGAGAGTGGTTTGTCTGCCGCAGATCAAGAAGAGATATTTAATAGGAGTGAGGACTTGAGAGGGATTCGAAAGTTGATAAGAGGATTGGAAGCTGCCTTGGGCAGGGCTTCTGCAGAAGAGCAGAAGGGTGTACGGCAAGCAATAGAGAACAATTCCCCAATGCCCGATACTCCTGCCGCTAATGAGGTGAAGGGCATACTCGAAGAAATAGGCGAGAAAGTAAGCCAGATGTCTCTTCCTCCGCCTTTGAGCGGCTATTCCCCGGCTATGTATACGCGCCCAATCGGCGAAGCAGGCAAGATAGTCGTCGAAGCAGGCATCCTCTCTTTGATAGGCACCAACCTCCTGCAAGCGCTTGGCGTTCAAGTTGAGCCGTACTCTCTCGTGCATATGCTCACCTATGGAGCCAGCGCTGGAGGAGTCGGCTTCCTCAACGCGAATACTGAAATGGAAGTC
>Ga0187892_10010696_pt1 | contig 11523 bp, 7 predicted proteins | sample MA1701073metaG_FD_139345 | JGI IMG/M metagenome (GOLD analysis project Ga0187892, IMG submission 139345) | Bio-ooze microbial communities from a basaltic lava cave in the Kipuka Kanohina Cave System on the Island of Hawaii, USA - MA170107-3 metaG ... | reverse complement strand
TCTTGACCGAAGGCCTCCGCACGCGGCCCCAAGAATTATGCGGAGTTCCAGCAACTCGACTCCTTTGCGATCAAAGAGCGCGCGGTGGCACTGCACATAACAACTTACTTTCCACAATAGATGGCCGTGACCTGCGAGCGGCCGTGCCCGAGCTCGGCCGAGATCTCCAATCGGGCCCGCTGATCGATGGACCGCTGCTCGGGCGTGAGCTGCTTCGTCGTTGGCCCGCCGCGCGACGGGCACTCCCAGCCGGTCTTCTGGGCGAAGCGGGTCTGGGCGTACCGATGCCGGAGCCCGTGGACGGCGTTGACCCCGACCCGTTTGCACTCGGCTCGGAAGGCCTTGAGCTGATCGCGATAGTTCGAAGCGGCGGGGATGAGGCTCCCGCCGGCGGCGAGCTTCTTGGCCTCGTCGAGGACCGCGCGCTGCTCGGCCGTTCCGACCGGGACCACCCGCTCGCGTCCGCCCTTGGTCCAGGAGTCCTGCAGCCGGATCGCGTTCCCCTCGTCGGCCCGGCCCGGGTGGATCTTGATCGATTCCTCCCGCCGCAGGCCGAACGCCTCCTGCAGCCGCAGCGACATCACCACGTACGGCGAGCGGATCTTGTCGACTTGGGCGGGATCGAGGTCCTTCCCCTTGTCCTGGTTGGTGACGAACTGGCGGCGCTCGACCCCGTAGACGTCGTTCTCCCGCGCGACTACGTTCTCCTTGCTGATCTTCTCGGCCCACCAGCGCAAGGCGGCGAGCCGGTTCTTGATCGTGCCGGTGGAGATTCCCTCGGCCTTCCAGCGCTCGAGCAGCGCCTCGACGTGCTTGGGCTTGAGGCTGTCGGCCCGCATGTGCCGGTAGCCGAGCTCATAAAGCTGGTTCGCGAAGAGGGCGAGCATCCGTTCCCGGTCGGCTTGAGTGGCAAAGCTGCCGTCGCGGTTGCGGTGGCAGAGTTGCTTCAGCTGGTAGTTGAGATCGCGCATAACCCCTCCTGGCTGGTTTCGTCGGGGTCTTCGTGTCTCGTCGGTCGTCGGTGTAGCGGCTTCGGTAAGTGTTTCTGTCCGTCCCGCCGGCCGTGGCCAGGCGAGAACATCGAGGGACACGGGACACCACTCCCGGTAGGTGCAGTCGCTCTGCAACTTCGAGCTGCCGCCGCTGCACGTCGGCATTGGCTGCCGATGCGCGTCCCGAGGAACGAGACGACCCGCATCGGGGACCATTGACCCAGGGTCCAAGGAGCGCCCGGTGAGGGCGCGGAGGGCTGCCGTCCGAGCAGACGGCGTGGAGGCTTTGCGCTTCCTTCTCGTGGGTGCCGTGACGGGGCCCGGAGGGCTCCGTCACCTCTCTCCCCACGCTGAACCGCGTGTGCGACGGCCTGAAATGTCAAGGCCTTAGACGCGTCGTCACTGCCACAGTGACGACGCTCGCCGGCGACGCTGATGTAGCGGGCGTGATCAGGTGAGCGGTGAGCTCGGCCCGATCAAGCTTGCATCACACATCGCGAGCGGTCGCGCAGCGGTTCACGCGTAGGGGCGACGAGCGTAGCGGGGCTCGGTGGCCCTGCCAGCCGTCTCTCCGGGATGCCGGTCGAGCCGACATCTGGTGGCGCCGTGGGAACTGCGTGGCGCCCGATCTGCTGCGCGATCGGGGTTCTCGTGGGATTTCCCGATCGCCGATGACAGGCCGCGCGTCGTCAAGCGATGACGCGGCCAGGACTCGTGGTACGACCTCTCGACGCTCCCGGTCTTGCCGGGGCGGTCACTCTAAATGCGCGTATCGAGCGCGACGCCCGGGTATCTCAACCCGGGGACCCCGCACGGGGCCTCGCACGGATCACCGCCCGGTGGGCCTGATCCCGTGCACTCAAGGTACGCCGTGATGCTAGCTCTGTCCGGCTCAGGGCTGACTCCCAGAGAGCTGCCGTGATTGAAGGGCTCTCTGGCTATGTGAGGCCATGACGGACTGTGATGCGCCGGTGCATCACCGGTGCATCAAGCATCTGGCTGGACGGGATGCCTTGGCCCATGATGCACCCGCGATGCACCAGAGCATCAACCGGAGTCGTGGCGAACGCCCTGCCGTCGCGCGCGGGCCGGTTCGTTCACCCGGGAACCGGTGCTAGCATCCCAACGGCATCGAGGGAGGCGCGCATCCGTGTACGGCGGCCGGCGGCGCGGTGGCGATCAAGACGGTGCTCCGCGGCACCGGCCAGATGAACGTTCCCGGCGTGCGCTGGGACGGCCGGTTCAAGGTCCCGCGCGCCCCTTCCTCCTTCTGCAACTGGAGCGCTGCAGCAAGCAAATACTGATTTCGTTTCGAGGAGCTTTGGAGTGGACGCGGGTCAACTGAACTGGATCGCGAACTTCATCTGGGGAATCGCTGACGACGTCCTGCGCGACCTCTACGTTCGTGGCAAGTACCGCGACGTCATCCTACCGATGACGGTGCTACGTCGGCTGGACGCGGTACTCGAACCGACCAAGCAGGCCGTGCTGGACATGAAGGCTTCCCTCGACGCGGCGAAGATCGTGCATCAGGACGCGGCGCTGCGGCAGGCGGCCGGCCAGGCCTTCTACAACACCTCGAAGTTCACTCTGCGCGATCTCAAGTCCCGCGCCAGCCAACAGCAGCTCAGGGCCGACTTCGAGGCCTATCTCGACGGGTTCTCGCCCAACGTCCAGGACATCCTCGACAACTTCGAGTTCCGCAATCAGATCCCCCGCCTCTCCAAGGCCGATGCCCTAGGCACGCTCATCGAGAAGTTCCTGTCGCCCGAGATCAACCTGAGCCCGGATCCGGTCAAGAACACGGACGGATCGGTCAAGCACCCAGGCCTGGACAACCATGGCATGGGCACGGTGTTCGAAGAGTTGGTCCGCCGGTTCAACGAAGAGAACAACGAAGAGGCGGGCGAGCACTGGACTCCGCGGGACGCCGTGAAGTTGATGGCGAAGCTGATTTTCCTGCCGATCGCGGAGGAGATCGAGTCGGGCACCTATCTCCTCTACGACGGCGCCTGCGGCACCGGTGGGATGCTGACCGTCGCGGAGGATACGCTGCAGCAAGTCGCCGTCGAGCGCGGCAAGCAGGTCGCGACGCATCTCTACGGCCAGGAAATCAACGCCGAGACCTACGCTATCTGTAAGGCCGACCTGCTGTTGAAGGGCGAGGGCGACGCGGCGGATAACATCGTCGGGGGCCCGGAGCACTCGACGCTCTCGAACGACGCGTTCCCGTCGCGTGAGTTCGATTTTATGCTGAGCAACCCGCCTTACGGCAAGAGCTGGAAGACCGACCTGGAACGGCTGGGCGGAAAGGACGGGATCAAGGACCCTCGCTTTGTGATCGAGCACGCGGGCGATCCTGAGTATTCGCTCGTCACCCGATCGAGCGACGGCCAAATGCTGTTCCTCGCCAACATGCTCTCCAAGATCAAGCGGGGCACACGGCTCGGCAGCCGCATCGCCGAGGTGCACAACGGGTCGTCGCTCTTCACGGGTGACGCGGGTCAGGGTGAGAGCAATATCCGCCGCTGGATTATCGAGAACGACTGGCTCGAAGCCATCGTCGCGTTGCCGCTCAACATGTTCTACAACACGGGCATCGCGACCTTTATCTGGGTTCTCACGAACCGCAAGCCCGAGCACCGCAAGGGTAAGGTGCAACTTATCGACGCCACGCAGTGGTTCAAGCCGCTACGTAAGAACCTGGGCAAGAAGAAGTGTGAGCTCTCCGAGGAGGACATCCAGCGCATCTGCGATACCTTCCTCAAGTTCGAGGAGACCGAGCAGTCGAAGATTTTTCCCAACGCCGCGTTCGGCTACTGGAAGGTAACAGTCGACCGGCCGTTGCGCATCAGCGGCGTCGACCCGGGTCGCGCCTACACGCCCAAAGAGATCAAGGGTCTCAAGGAGACCGGCGAAAAAGCCGATGATGCTCCGCCGGTCATCAGGAAAGTCCACCGGCGAGGCGCCGTGGAGGATCCGCTGCGCGGCCTGTTTGCGGTATCCGTTGACGGAAAACCCGCCGTGGTCGAGTACGAGCCCGACCTCGACCTGCGCGACACCGAGCAGATTCCCCTATTGGAGGGGGGTGGTATCGAGGCGTTCCTGCGCCGAGAGGTGCTGCCCCACGCGGCCGACGCCTGGTACGACCCAGAGAGCATTAAGACTGGCTACGAGATCAGTTTTACCCGCTACTTCTACAAGCCGCAGCCATTGCGGACGCTGGAGGAAATCCGCGCCGACATCATGGAACTCGAGCAGGAGACCGAGGGGTTGCTGAGCGAGATCCTCAACGGAGGCGGGCGATGAGCGCGCCCAATCTACGTCGCGCGTTCTCAGTCCGGGTGTTCCTACCCGACGGCGATCCTGACGGCGTCAAGGTGGTCGAGAAGTCGAATTGGACTGGCTGCGGGCTCGTGATACCGCGCGCGCTGTTTGGAGACGCGAAGACGCGGCCCGAGCTCGCCCGAGCGGGCGTCTATGTCCTAGTCGGTGTGTCAGAACGGTCGCACCTGCCGCAGGTTTACGTTGGGGAGGGCGACCCAGTCCGACCACGACTGGAGCAGCACGCGAAGACCAAGGATTTTTGGACTCATGCCGTCGCATTCGCAAGTAAGGACCAGAATCTCAACAAAGCCCACGTCCAGCATTTGGAAGCCAGGCTCATCGAGTTGGCCGTTGCTTCGAAACAATGCGTGCTCGACAACGGCAACATTCCACAGCCGCCGTCGCTCTCCGAAGCCGACACGGCAGAGGTTGAGGGGTTCCTGGCTGACGTGCTCCTCTGCATGCCGATCCTCGGCTACGGGTTCTTCGAGCCCCCGCCGACCGCCGTGCAGCGCGCGAAGCAACTCGTTCTGCAGGCCAAGGGCATAGAGGCCCGCGGGTTCGAGTCACCGCAGGGGTTCGTTGTGCTCAAGGGTGCTCGGGCCGTGAAGGAGGAAGTGGCTTCGATCCCCGCCAATCTGCACGAAATGCGGGCGGAACTCGTTCGGCAAGGCGTGTTCGTGGATCGCGGGACGGCCTACGAGGCGACCCAGGACTACACGTTTGCCTCGCCGTCGACGGCGGCGGGTGTGCTCCTCGGCCGGTCGGCGAATGGACGGATTGAATGGAAGGGGGAGGATGGTCGGACGCTGAAGAGCATCCAGGACGCGGAGATCGGAACGTGATCGAGGGCCTCAAGCCGTATCCCGCGTACAAGGATTCCGGCGTGCCGTGGCTGGGGGCGGTGCCGGAGCATTGGGGGGCAGGGCGGCTGCGTAATGTCGCAGCGATGCGTGTCAGCAACGTGGATAAGCACACGAAAGATGATGAATTACCCGTCCGTCTCTGCAACTACGTCGACGTGTACAAGAATGATCGCATTCGGGAGCGGATGCACTTCATGCGCGCCACCGCGACTTCCGGGGAGATCGAGCGGTTTCGGCTCGCGCGCGGCGACGTCCTCATCACCAAAGATTCTGAAGCGTGGGATGACATTGGAGTCCCTGCACTTGTCGATGAGCCTGCCGACGACCTCATCTGCGGGTACCACTTGGCCTTGCTTCGGCCGTTCGCCCAGCACCTCCGAGGTGACTATCTCTTTCGAGCGCTTCAGACACCTGCGGTATCGCGCCAGTTCCACGTCGAAGCGAATGGTGTGACTCGGTATGGCCTATCGCATGCGGCTATAAAGTCGACTTGGCTTTTCCTCCCGCCCCTCCCCGAACAAGCGGCCATCGTCCGCTTCCTCGAGCACGCGGACCGGCGGATCCGGCGGTACATTCGCGCGAAGCAGAAGCTAATCAAGCTACTGGAGCAGCAGAAGCAGGCCACCATCCACCGTGCCGTTACCCGCGGCCTCGACCCCAACGTCCGTCGCAAGCCTTCTGGATTGGAGTGGCTTGGGGATGTGCCGGAACATTGGGACGCGAAGCCTGCACGATGGCATTACCGTGAAGTTGATGAGCGATCGTCAACTGGAAAAGAGGAGTTGCTTTCGGTATCGCACCTCACCGGGGTGACACTCAGGTCACAGAAGAACATCACGATGTTCATGGCCGAGTCCTACATTGGCCACAAGCTCTGCCGAGAGGGCGACCTTGTTATCAACACGATGTGGGCCTGGATGGCCGCGCTTGGGATCGCTCGACAGTCTGGAATTGTGAGTCCCTCGTATGCGGTCTACAGGCCAGTGTCGCGAACTTCGTTCCTTCCGCAGTTTATTGACCATCTCTTACGCACGAGAGCGTACACCGCGGAATACGTGTGCCGGTCGACAGGGATTCGATCCTCACGCCTTCGCCTATACCCGGAGCAGTTCCTGCGGATTCCCTTGATCTGTCCGCCGCTCTCGGAACAGCAGCGCATCTTGGAGAGCATTGCACTAGATACCCGGGAGTGTGAGGGTGCGATTCAGATGGCTAGGCGCGAGATAGACCTCCTTCGCGAATACCGCACCCGCCTGATCGCTGACGTAGTGACCGGCAAGCTCGACGTGCGCGAGGCGGCAGCGCGCCTGCCGGAGGAGGGGGAGGAACTCGAGGAACTGGACGAAGCGGAAACGCAAGCTCAGGCCGACGAGTTCGAGGCCGAGAACGCGGAGGCCGAAGCAGAGGAAGCCCAGGCCTGACGATGCTGCCGCCCGCCCGGCCAAAGATCTATCACATCGTGCACGTTGACCGGCTACCATCGATTATCGCGGACGGTTGCCTGTGGTCTGACTCGGTGGTCGCCCCCGGCGCCCATGCCGGCACGACGATCGGCATGGGAACGATCAAGGCCCGGCGGCTCACGCTGCCGGTGGATTGCCATCCCGGCGACAGCGTTGGGGAGTATGTCCCCTTCTACTTCTGTCCGCGGTCGATCATGCTGTACGTGATCCACCGAGCGAATCATCCGGAGCTTGCCTACCGCGGCGGACAGGGGCCGATCGTGCATCTTGAAGCGGACCTATACGAGGTCGTCGCCTGGGTAGACCGGAACGGCCGCCGGTGGGCGTTCAGCCTGTCGAACGCCGGCGCGTACTACGCGCAGTTCCGCTCACGCCTGGACCAACTCGACGAAGTGAACTGGCCGGCGGTCGCTGCGAGGGATTTCCGGTCGCCCGACGTCAAGGAAGGCAAGCAGGCGGAATTCCTCGTCCACCATTCGTTCCCTTGGGGGCTGATACGGCGGATCGGTGTATCCGAGCGGAGCGTGGCGCAGCAGGTATCGAATGCAATGCACGGTGTCGGGCACCGGCCGGTGGTCGAGATCCGCACAGACTGGTATTTTTGAGCCGTGGAGGCAGCCATGATCGAGTACCGGACCGGGGACATCCTCCAGGCCGACGCCGAGGCGCTGGTCAACACGGTCAATTGCGTCGGGATCATGGGCCGCGGTATCGCACTGCAGTTCAAGGAGAAGTTTCCCGCGAACTTCAAGGCCTACGCGGCGGCGTGCGCGCGCAAGGAGGTGCAGCCGGGCCGGATGTTCGTGTTCGAGACCGGCTTCCTCGGCAATCCCAAATACATCATCAATTTCCCGACCAAGCGGCACTGGCGCGGAGATAGCCGGATCGAGGACATCGAGGCCGGGCTTGAGGCGCTCGTTGGCGAGATTCGCAAGCGCGGTATCCGCTCGATCGCGGTGCCGCCGCTCGGCAGCGGCCTGGGCGGCCTCGACTGGCGCCTGGTACGCACGCGGATCGAAGCGGCGTTGGATGCGTTGGGCGATGTTCACGTAGTCGTCTTCGAGCCGCACGAGTCGGTCAAATCGGAGCCGAAACGGAGAGCTGGTAAGGCGCCTGCGATGACCGCAGGGCGCGCTGCGTTGGTCGGCCTGGTGAGCCGCTACCTTGCCGGATTCATGGACCCTTCTGTGACCCTGCTGGAAGTCCACAAGCTGATGTACTTCATGCAGGAGTCCGGGGAGCCGCTGCGACTGCGGTATGTCCAGGCGCTGTACGGTCCTTACGCCGAGAATCTGCGCCACGTCTTGCGTGAAATCGAGGGTTATTTTGTGTCCGGGTATGCGAACGGCGGAGATGCGCCGGACAAGGAACTGGCGTTGGTTCCCGGCGCGGTCGAGGACGCGGGACGGTTCCTCGAGGATCACGCAGATACGCGGGCGCGCTTTGAGCGAGTCGCCGAACTCGTCGAGGGGTTCGAGACCCCGTTCGGGCTCGAACTGCTCTCGACCGTTCATTGGACCGCAAAGCATGATGGGGGAGCAGCTGCGGAAGATCTCGTCACGAGTGTCTACGCCTGGGGCGAGCGGAAGAAGCGGTTTTCGCCGCAGCAGATCCGACTGGCGCTGGATGTGCTAACGAGGAAGGGTTGGCTATCACTGAGCCGAGTCACGGCCGGCGCCTGAGCGGCGAGGGGCGCACGGAGTCGTGCATACCGACACGTCTGAGAAAGGCCTCGAAAGCCTCATCGTTGAGGCAATGACCGGGGTTCCGGGCGGGGTACACCCGTCCGGCGAGGGCGCGCACAAGCCCCCGACGCCTTGGGGCGGTACCGGCTGGCTGCTGGGCTTCGCCGAGAACTACGACCGCGAGCACGCGGTCGATCTTTACCAGCTACTGTCGTTCCTCCAGACGACCCAAGCGCCGGCATTCGAAGCGTTCGGGCTCGGTGCAGACGGGCCGCCGCGCCTCAAATTCCTTGCTCGGCTTCAGGGCGAGATCACCAAGCGGGGCACGATCGATGTCCTGCGCCACGGCATTAAGCACGGGGCGCACCACGTCGATCTTTTTTATGGCACGCCGTCGCCGGAAAACGCCAAAGCGCAAGAACGCTACGCCGCGAACCGCTTCAGCGTTACGCGGCAGCTTCGCTACAGCCGCGACGAGACGCAGCGTGCCCTGGACATGGCGCTGTTCATCAACGGCCTGCCCTTCGCGACCTTCGAGCTGAAGAACAGCCTCACTAAGCAGACAGTCGAAGACGCCGTGCAGCAGTACAAGCGTGACCGGGACCCGCGCGAGCGGCTGTTCGAGTTCGGCCGCTGCGTCGCGCACTTCGCGGTGGACGACCACGAGGTTCGCTTCTGCACGCATCTCAGGGGCAAGGCTTCCTGGTTCCTGCCCTTCAACCAAGGTTGGAACGACGGCGCGGGCAATCCGCCGAATCCCGATGGCCTCAAGACCGACTACCTCTGGAAGCGCATCCTCACGCGCGAGGGCCTGACCGACATCCTCGAGAACTACGCACAGGTCATCGAGATCAAGGATGAGAAGACCGGCCGGAAGAAGGCGGTGCAAATCTGGCCGCGCTTCCACCAGCTCGACGTCGTACGGAAGCTCCTTGCGGACGCCGCTCTGCATGGAGCAGGCAAGCGCGACCTGATCCAGCACTCGGCCGGGAGCGGAAAGTCGAACTCCATCGCGTGGCTCGCGCATCAGCTCATCGGACTGCCGAGAGACGGCAAGCCGGCGTTCGACTCGATCATCGTCGTTACCGACCGGCGAATCCTCGACCAGCAGATCCGCGACACCATCAAGCAGTTCGCGCAGGTAGGCGCGACCGTGGGCCACGCCGAGCACTCGGGCGACCTGCGCAAGTTCATCGCCGAGGGGAAGAAGATCATCATCTCCACGGTGCAGAAGTTCCCCTTCATACTCGACGAGATCGGCGCCGAGCACCGCGGGCGGGGTTTCGCGATCGTCATCGACGAGGCGCATTCGAGCCAGGGCGGGCGTACCTCCGCCGCGGTGTCGATGGCGTTATCGGTGGCCGGTGCCGAGGAGGACGACGAGACCGTCGAGGACAAGATCAATCGGCTGATGGAGGCGAAGAAGCTGCTGCCCAACGCGAGCTACTTCGCCTTTACCGCCACGCCGAAGAACAAAACGTTGGAAATCTTCGGCGCACCCGAGCCCATGGCCGACGGGACGGTGAAGCACCGCCCCTTCCACAGCTATACGATGAAGCAGGCGATCCAAGAGGGGTTCATCCTGGATGTGCTCAAGCACTACACGCCGGTGAACAGCTACTACAAGCTGGTCAAGACCGTCGAGAGCGACCCCGAGTTCGACACGAAGCGCGCGAAGAAGAAGCTCCGCCGGTACGTCGAGAGCCACGATCACGCGATCCGGCTAAAGGCCGAGATCATGGTGGACCACTTCCACGAGCAGGTTCTCGCGCTCGGCAAGATCGGCGGCCAGGCCCGAGCGATGGTTGTGACGAGCGGGATCGAGCGCGCCATCCAGTACTTTCATGCTTTCCGTGACTATCTGGCCGAGCGCAAGAGTCCCTGGAAGGCGATCGTCGCGTTCTCCGGCGAGCACGAATACGGCGGGGTGAAGGTCACCGAGGCGTCGCTCAACGGGTTCCCATCTAGCCAGATCGCCGACAAGATCCAGGAGGATCCCTATCGCTTCCTGATCTGCGCGGACAAGTTCCAGACCGGTTACGACGAGCCCTTGCTCCACACGATGTACGTCGACAAGGTGCTCTCCGGCGTCAAGGCGGTTCAGACGCTCTCGCGGCTCAACCGGGCGCACCAGCAAAAGCACGACGTTTTCGTGCTCGACTTCATGAACGAGGCGGACACGATCGAGGAAGCATTCGCCGACTACTACCGGACGACGATCCTCGCCAAGGAGACGGACCCGAACAAGCTGCACGACCTCAAGGCCGCCCTCGACGGCTATCAGGTCTACGCGCCCGAGCAGATCGAGCGGCTGGTCGCGCTGTATCTCGGCGGGGCCGATCGCGACAAGCTCGATCCGATACTTGATGCCTGCGTGGCCGTGTACAAGGAGCAGCTCGGCGAGAACGGGCAGGTCGATTTCAAAGGCAAGGCCAAGGCGTTTGTGCGCGTCTATGGGTTCCTGGCATCAGTCCTTCCCTATACCAACGTCGAGTGGGAGAAGCTGTCAATCTTCCTCAACTTCCTCGTGCCGAAACTGCCAGCGCCGATCGACGAGGACCTGTCGAAAGGCATCCTCGAATCGATCGACATGGACAGCTACCGCGTCGAGAAACAGGCAGCGGTCAAGATCCAGCTCCCGGACGCAGACGCGGAAATCGAGCCGTTGCCGACCACCGGCGGCGGCCAGAAGCCAGAACCCGAGCTGGACCGCTTGTCGAACATTCTCAAGAGCTTCAACGACCAGTTCGGCAACATCCCGTGGACGGATGCCGATCGCGTCCACAAGCTCATCACCGAGGACATCCCGCAGCGGGTCGCGGCCGACGCCGCCTACCAGAACGCGCGGAAGCACTCCGACAAGCAGAACGCCCGGATCGAGCACGACAAGGCGCTCGCGCGCGTCATGACGGCAGTGCTGAAGGACGACACCGAGCTCTTTAAGCAGTTCATGGACAACGAGTCGTTCCGCCGGTGGCTCACGGATACGGTGTTCGGGCTGACTTATGAGGCACCCACAACGGCATAGCAGCCGAGTTTGCGAAAGCGGTTGGTAGGCGTTGGCGCCTGTGGGTTCCGGTAATTCTGGGCCGAGATTTCCGGATATTCTGACCACCTGCTCTGAGGGTGCAGCTGGAGCCGCCGGGTCGTCAAGTCCGAGATGCTTGGTGCGCATCGACGGGCCGTCGAG
>Ga0187892_10010695_pt1 | contig 11524 bp, 8 predicted proteins | sample MA1701073metaG_FD_139345 | JGI IMG/M metagenome (GOLD analysis project Ga0187892, IMG submission 139345) | Bio-ooze microbial communities from a basaltic lava cave in the Kipuka Kanohina Cave System on the Island of Hawaii, USA - MA170107-3 metaG ... | reverse complement strand
CATCTGGGCTAGGAAATTTCTCAATTTCCGGATGGCTTCAAGCCAGCTAGCTTGATCTCCGCCTAGAGGGCAGACGGTATCGAACTGGAAATTCCGGTGCAAGGATTGTTCCAGGTCCTGCAGCTGTCTCTCGGCATAACCAATGAGATGTTTGCGTTCAGCTTCTCGGCCAGTAGCTAATAACTTGTGATAGGCGGCAAGCACGCCAGAAAACCCCTCGCCAACTTGAAGGCACTTCTTCAGGTAGTCAAGATCCTCTCGTGCCTCTGCCACTAAACGGTCACTCGTCAAGGCTGAATCCACATAGCCCTTCGCTGTTTGATTTACCTGCCCCTGAAGCTCCCAAATCTGAACCAACCGGGCGTGCCATTCTTTTACGGGGATGCTCTCGACCGAACGGCTCGGAAGCCCCCTTCGGACTTGCTCTTGATCACGATGGGTCAATTGGATTGAGCTCGGATGGGCTGTGAGATCCCAATACTTGGAGTCTATTTCCAAAGCGTCAAACAATACGACCAGAGGATAGATCCGTTCTGAAAAGTGTGGTGCCAGCAAACCGTGAGTCGTGCGTGGATGTTCCTCAAAATACGTAAAGTACTTCTTCATGAATTGGCCGGCACCAGGGCCGTAAATCTTCTGGCACGCAAGTTCTAAGAAACCTCCTTCACCGAATACTTCCCTGGGCGTTTCCTGGTTCGTATTCAGCTTCTGCCAGAGATGATGAGCCTCCTTGTAAGTCTGAGGATGCTGACAGCCAGGGGAGGCGGCATTCCAGCCGAAGGCGCCATTAAGCATTTGTAGAGGTTCCTGATGCAGGCCACCGCTAAAGTTATAAATGGTTTCAGCACCTTTGAAGTGCCCGTTCAGCACCGCAGTTGCCGTAAATGGGTAGTTGTTGGTGTAACCCTGGCTTCCCCCAAGGAAGAACAAGAAAACGTTGGATAGCAGGTTTCGGGACTGCATGCGCTGGCGAAAGGCTTCAACCCACCTCTGTCCACTTTCCCCTTGGTAGAAGATCTCTCGAAATCCGATCTGCAGATTCTGATGTTGAGGCATTAGGGAAATCACGTTCTCCCAGAGATCGAGAACATTGTTCCAGTCCTGCTGCGACTCTTCGCGAAGGCGGTAGACGGGAGAAATCATGATCACGGTGCAATCTTTGCCGGCATCATAGCCCGTAGCAGCGTTCTTAACTCGCCAGACTGCCTCTAAGAGCTTGGTATACCCATGTGCCAGAGCTCCCGCTCCCCCATCTTTGGCCTTCAAGTTGTCGTTGGGCCAGCGCGTTCTGCAGTGAGGATCCCTGTAAAGCCAGGCCTGCTGTGTCGGATCGAAATCCCCTTGATCCTCATGATGAATGTAGAGTGCACCCGGCTCAACAGAACGCACGAATTCCTCTAGCTCTTCCGACTTCAGTTGTGTCAGCTCGTCGTTGGCACGACAGGTTGCGAGCGTGGGCAACAACATTTCTCTTTCGGCGTCGGAATTGAACGTATCGGCAGCCAGACACCGATAAACGGTCCCGTCAGGATAGTGGTGGCGGTTCAGGTAGATCCTCCCAATGTTATGGTCCGACTGAACAATCTCAGGCCGGTTCCCAGCTCCGTAGCCTCCAAAGATTAGCTTGATCCCACGATCGCGCGTGTATCGGTTCAACTCACGCATCATGTACGCGTAACCAGGAATTTTCTCTGCCGTCCAGCCGAATCCATCAAAGAAAACCATGTTGATCTTGTACTTCAGACAGAAATCGAGTTTGCGTTTGATCCGCTGCAAATAACTTGTCCTTCCGTCACCCCAATCGTAGGCCCAACGATTGACTTCAGCTTGCAGCAACCAGTCAGCTGCTGCGCGGTAGCGAAAGTCGGGGTAATCCCGAATGTATGTCTCCAGGACACTCAACGTTCCTCTATCAGGGCCCCACAGCTGCAATAAAGTAGCAGCCGCGTAAAGTACTCCCTGTTCGCTGCCTCCCACCAATGCCACTCGTCGGCCCGCGGGATCGATGCGAAGGAAATAGCCCTGTTCCTTGCTGGAAGGATCAGACAACATCCGCCGATCATCGTCACTAAGTAGATTAGAAACCTGGGCCTTCAAACCATCCGTACTGGACCAATCGATCAGGTAGACAACGGTCTTGCCTGTCAGACTTGCTGCTTCCGCCACAAGTGGCGAACCGACCAACTTCCGGCTTTCTTCAATGAGAATCTTCTTGGCGAGAAGCAATTTGTTCGAACTGCCCGAGGCGATTACAGCTCCGGACAGGTCGAGGCGTTGAGTTCCGGCCTGATAGTGTTGCGGACGAGGAATGATCTCCGGACTTGCCCCAAGCGTCACGCAAGGGGACAATACCCAGCAGAATAAAGCAAGCCAACGGGACAACAAGGCCATTTCCGCGCTCCCTTGGCAGCCAGTCAAAATCTCACGATTGCGAGGGAATCGCTCTCCCGGTAAGTCGAGTGTGCCTCTATGAGTGATTTCCCGAAAGGGCTCAGTCCAAGGCAGAAGTCTCAAGACCGCATTCTTTAAGAAGACTCAATGAGTACTCACAATACTCCTGGAGTTCCCTAACATATTGGGCGTCAAAGCCGCGAGTCGGTTCCCGCAAATCCGCGGCGGCGATTATCCCACGGGCTTTCAATAGATTCTTTTCAAAAAGGTTGAGGAGTTCGATATCCTGCATTGAGAAGACAATCGAAGGGAGCAGTTTGAAAAACAGAGAACGCGACTTTGGGAGCTCACCCGTTTTGAAAGCTCTGTAAACGAGGTCATAGATATCAACTAATCCGCAACCCGGCATCACGCCACAGGCGCCCCGTTCAAGGGCATCCAGCATATGCATACCCGCCCAGCCACAAAGTATCTTCAGCTTACCTTTGGTAGCGTTGATTAGTTCGGAATACCTCTGCCCGGGAAGAACGCTCTCCAGCTTGGCATACTCCAAATTCGGAACTTCCTCTCTCATCCTGACTAAGAAAGGGACAGGTAAGCCAGTACCCACAAAATCCGCATCCTGCAACATCAGAGGAAGTTCCACGCTGCTGCCGATGGATCGAATGTGCTTAAGAATTGCCTCTGAATCCAGCGGGACGGCTCTCGGCACCAAGACACAGAGCACAGCGGCTCCAGCTCTCTGTGCGAATCGCCCCATCTCGACTGCCACTTGGGTGGAAGGATGACCAACGCAGGCGATCACCGGAACGCGGCCATTGGCCTCGGCGATCACCGTTTCGATGACCGATTTCCGCTCGCTATCGGAGAGCTTATAGAATTCGCTACCGTAGGCCGGAGTGCAGATTCCTCCAACCTTTCTTGCTATGGCAAACCGGACGACTCTTCTTAGTTCTAGAACATCAATCTCGCCTTGGCTGTTAAAAGGCGTAGGCAGGACTGGGACAATTCCATGAAGGTCGACTGGTTCCCTACTTTGCATGTTAGCTTCCAATCTGGTTGTAGCCGAAACAGCAATCCCTCAGTTGGACGTGCGCTCAGGAGCCTTTGTGAGGACGGTCGGCGATTGAAAGCCCGGACCGCGAGCGACGGGTATCGTCGGTCTGTGGCTGGAGATCGCCTGCTCTCGCGACCGTCGCTGATGCTTCGGGTTCTCAGGAACTGCAGACTGTCGAAACATCCCAATGTACAGAAGTGCAACTTTGCCGTGGACCCACTCCGCGTGTAGTTGCGGGACTACCGCAAGCAGCGGATCAACCTGTTCTCAGGGAAGTAGTCCTCCTGTTTTGGCTGGCAGCACCCCTAAGTAACTATTTTTTCGATCGAGATTGTCCTTCGACGCTGCTCGAATTGTTAATCCAAGTGGAAAACTTCAGTCAGCATCGGGAGGGATTCTCCCGGCTCAATTTCTGGGTGAGGCTCCATAATCGGTTGCATCAGATGACTCCACTTCTGATAAAGTGGGTGCTTGGTCAGGGCCTCCAGCGACTTCTGGAAATCGTCTGCTTCCAGATAAACAAACAGATTCAATCCTCTCCTAAAGATGGAATAGTTCCTGAATCCCACGCTTCTCAGGAGGTCGATCAATTCAGGCCAGACGCTCTGGTGTTCAGCCACATATTCAGCCTCTTTCCCGGGGCGGATTCTCAGCAGGTAGGCTATTCGGCTCATCGATTCACTTCACAGTAAGTTTGACGCTCGTTCCATGGGAGGTTGAGTCTGCGGTTTAGACGACGCCCACAGCTCTTTGTTTAAAGGCCTGCAAGGAGTTCCTGATGTCCAAGAGCGATTCTGTCCAGGTTGCTTGGTCTCCGCCGGTAGGACAGACTGTATCGAAGCTGAAGTTGGCCAGCAGGTAGTCGTTCACTCGACGCAATCTTTCTTCCGATTCACTTACGGACGCCGCGAACTTTGGATCTTTGGTGTCATAAGAGAGCATTTCATGGTAACCGGAAAGCAGCTCAAGAAAGAGCTTCCCGACCTGCAGTGATTTTGCGAGATACTCCAAATCTTCTCGAGCTCCCTTCTCAATCTTCGAAGAAGAAGAAGTTAGCGCCTGACTAACTCGGTCCTTTCCCTTCGACGTAATCTCCGCTTGGACAGACCAAATTCGGCTGAGCCTTTTGTGCCACTCGGCATCTGTAATCTTCAGCTTCTGAAGGATGCGTTGAGCTGTCCCGGAGGATTGCTGGCTCCAGTAACGCTTGGCCACTTCCAGAAATCCTCGCAGCGTAGAGATTGGAAAAAGTTTTTCGGGCAGCACGGGAACGAGCAAGTCCTCGCCAGAACGGGGCTGAGCGAGGGACTCAGTGAAGTAGTGCCGCATGGGTCCAGCTGCCTCAGGACCGTAGAGTTGTTGACAGGCCTGGGTCAAGAAGCCATCTGCGGAGAAGATCTCTTGAGGTAAGGATGCCAGGCTCATTAATGATTCCCATGCGTCTTTGGTTTCCTGATAGCGAGTGGGGCGGAGATGTCCAGGAGCCTGGATATTCCACGCGAATTCCGCATTCAAGAGTTGCAGCGGTTCCTGATGAACTCCGCCGTTGAAGTAGTAAATTGCAGTGGCGCCATGGAAAATGCCACTTAAGGCGGACGTGCCAACAAAAGGGTAATTGAATGAGGAGCTCGAGTACTGAGTTGCGCCACTAAAAAAGAATAGGAACACATTCGGATTCAGGCCGGCTGATTTAAGGCGTTCCTTATAGGTCGGAATCCAATGTTGGTCTGTTGATTTTTGAGGGAATATTTCCCGAAAGCAGATCTGAATGTTTTCGTTCTTATGTAATAAGGAGACGATGTTTTTCCAGTGAGTGAGAACCCGTTCCCAGTCTTCTTTCGTTTCCCTAGCGGAATAGACCGGCGAGACCAGGATCACCGTACAATCCTTGGAAGCATCGTAGCCGGTGTCGGAATTCTTGACGCTGAAGATCGCTTCAAGCAATGCGTTGTAGCCGTAAGCCATGGCGCCGGCTCCGCCGTCCTTTGCGACGAAGTCATCGTTGGGCCACTTCCTCCTGCATCTTGCATCTCTGGTCAACCACCTTTTCTGGGTTACGTCAAACCATCCCGTATCCTCATGGTGAATGTAGAGAGCACCCGGCTCCACCGAGCGAACAAACTTGATCATCTCTTCCGCCTTAAGTTTGTTCAGCTCATCGTTGGCCCGGCAAGTTCCGAGATAGGAGTGCTCCGGTTTTCCCTCTCCCGCCTCGCCGAAGCAAGGATAGATGGGACCGTAAGGGTATTTCTCCCGGTTGTACCAGATCTTGCCGATATTGCGCTCGGGCAGAATCTTATCGGATTCATAATTCGCCCCATAGCCGCCGAAAATCAGCTTGATTCCTCGATCTCGAGCGTAGGCGTTGAATTCCCTCATCAATCGAGCATAGCCGGGTATCTTTTCGCTGTTCCAGGCGAACCCGTCGAAGAACACCATGTTGATCTTGTAGCGCAGGCAGAAATCGAGCTTTCTCTTGATCCTGCGAACGAAGGCTTGCCTGCCGTCCCCCCAATCGTAGGCCCAGCGATTGATCTCTGCCTCCACTAGCCAGTCCGAGGCAGCGCGATGCACGAAGTCTGGGTGATCTCGAATATGAACCTCTGGAATACTCACGCCTTTGGAGGTCGACTGCATCAGCTGAAACAAGGTGGCAGCTGCATAGAGAGCACCTTGGGGCGCAGAGCCTAGCAACCAGACCTCTCTTTGCGCCGGCAACATTCGGATCACATAACCCTGGCCTGTCCCTTGCGAGTCAGCCAGCACCTTTAGATCGGACTCATCCAGGAAGTCAGTTGCTCGCTTGCGAAGCTCACTCTTCTTACTCCAGTTCAGAATATAGATGCCAGTTAGAGGCTTGGATGCTGAACTCCTTCCCAGGTGGAGTTTCCCACCCGAGAGTTGTAGACTTTGTCTCTCGATCCACTCAGCCGCCAGAACCTCCTGGGATGAAGCGCCTTCTGTCAGAAAAACACCGCTGGTTCCTGGATGGCCATCCAGTTCAACACTGTCTTTCCCCCAGGATTGGAACTGCGGATAAGGGATGATGCGGCGGCGCCCCGTACTGCTCGGGCTCCCCTTTGTACTGGCCCTGTCTGCAAATAGTCCTGTCGATAGGCCGAGGCCCGTACTAAGGCTAGTGATGCCACTCCCTTTGACAAACATTCTCCGTGAAATGCTCATGCTCCCTCCCTAACTGCACGATAGACATCGCAGTCTGATTCATAGAGGTCTCTCAGCCGGACTGGAACAGATCCCGGTTCCAACAGTTGTCCCTCCCGAATGACGTGAACAGCCTTCAATCTCTTGTCAGCCTTGATGGTTCGAAAATGCGTATCTGAGAATTCACACTCTACTCGTTCCTCTTCAAAAACGAGTACGTCAGCGACAACGCCTTTACGCAGTGTTCCGATCTCGTCCTCTTTGTGAACAGCCTTGGCAGGGTTATGAGTAGACTTCAGGATCACTTCCTCGAGCGTCATGCCGAGCGCTAAGAATTTCGACATCGTGTTGAGCAGATCCACATGAAAAGGATCTTCGACACAATAGCGATGAAGATCGGTACTGATGGTATCCGGATAGAAAGTCAGTTCGAACGCTCTGCGCGCTGTTTCCCAGGAGAAGCTCCCACAGCCATGGCCTACGTCAAAGAGGACCCCTCTCCTTCTGGCCTCGATAATCTGCGGCAAAAGTAACCCTGTGCCCGGAGCCATGATTCCATCGCCGCGTCCTTGAAAGCAGTGCGTCAGGATGTCTCCCGGCCTCAACCTTTTCATGATTTCTGGAACATTGGCGCCTTTGCTGATATGGACCATCACTGGGACTTTGGCTGCTTCTGCTGCTTTCAAGGCGCTCTCCAAGGCTTCGATTCCATGATTTGCCGTCGGAGTCCCGATGCGAATTTTTACTCCCACCACCACGTCACGGTTTTTTTCGACGACGACGGCGGTCTCTTTGGGGCGAGCGTAGCGAATATCCCGGAGTTCCTCGGCGAATGGCGCGTGAAGCCCCAGACAGGAAATGTGCAAGAAAGCCAGAATTCGAATTTGGGCGCGATCAATGGTATGCTTTCGAAACTCCGGAAAGTTTATGAATCCTGAGGTTCCGGCATCAACTACTGTGGTCACTCCATGATTCAAGCTGATATGGGGATTGACGCCGTAAATGCTCCCCTCGTACCAGTGACCATGCATATCCACCAGGCCAGGGCAGACAAATTTCCCCTCGAGATTAACGATCTGAACACTTTCGCTAGCACAGAGGTCTCGCCCTAAATCCTCGATCCGTTCCCCTCGGATACCCACATCCATTTTTTGATTGATACCTTGGGAAGGATCAATCACATGTCCGTCTTTGAGAAGCAGGTCGTATTTCATAACTGCCGGTGGCTTGGTATTGGCTCGGAGAATGAAGTCTCACTTTGAATTGAACCATCCAGATTACAGGCCAATATTTCCTTGAAACGCCGCACGATGAGCTCAGGTTCTCCGTCCATGAGGGTTTCTGGAAACACGATGATGGTGCCACTGCCGGCCTGGCTTTCGTAGACCGAAACAATCGGATCGCCCGTTTGAAGGAGGTTGATGAGGGCATGGGCGTTTAGCCCCGCGACATTTTCGTCGACTTGGATATGGGCTGCTGGGACTGGTCTTCCCGTCTCGCTTGGAAACACATAAGAAGCCTTCAGACCCCTTATCCCTTCGAGCCCACGAACGATCTGTTGGACTCTCTCTTTCCACTGTTTCAACTCGGCCGCAAAGTCTCTCTTCAGATAGAGCTGAAGCGCAGTCAAGAACCCGATAATTTCTTCTTTACCCACTTTGAAGCCACGTCCCAATCCATGGTGGGGAGGACCCACAAGTATCCCTTGATCGATGAGGTTGCGATAGGACCAGGTCTCCGGGAAAACGTCCATGTCTTGCTGCTGTAGGTTCGCGGAAAGAATCAAATCTCTTTTCCCACAAAGAAATCCGCTGGATTGGGGACCCTGGATATGCTTTCCGCCACTGTAAGCAACCAGATCAGCCCCCTGGGAAATAAATCGCTTTAAGTTCTCGGGAGGAGGTAACTCAGCCGAAGCATCGACAATTACGGGAACGCCATGCTTATGCGCAATCTCTGTAATTAGCGGCAAAGGGAGACCTCTCTGTCCATGGCCAGCCAGAAAGAAGACGGCAGCAGTCTTTTCATTAATCACGTTGTCGAGTTCGTAAGGAAAAGTGGCATACTTAAAGCCCACTTCGACAATTTCGGCTCCTGTCAAACGGAGCGCATGATCATAATCATTGCGATGGAGCCGCTGAATGATCACTTGATTTCTTAACCCTCGAGTTTCCGGCAGCGCATTCATTCTTGCGACGTCCAGACCGGCGATGCATCCAGCCATACCCAAAGTCAAAGCGGCTGAAGCTCCGCAAGTCACCATACCGGCTTCAGCGCCGGTGGCAGCCGCAATCACGCGGCTGGCGGCATCTTGCAGGTCCTCGATTCGGACAAAGCACTTGGCTGCTTCTTGTATGGCCTGTAGCACCTCTGGTGCCATCAGACAACCACCCACCTTGGTGCTATAGCTGCGGCCATTGACGACCCTCTTCAGCCCAAGCTGTTTATAGATGCTAGTGCTCATCTTGGGATCCTTGGTTCTTCGCTGCTCTGCTCGAATGCCAGAGCCCGAGCGGGATTGGTCACTGTCATTTTCGCAATCTTCTCCTTGTTAACTCCCACCTTGACAAGAAGCGGCAAAAACTTCCTCTGCAAGTAGTCATATCCTTTTCCGCCGTAACTGTGTAGATGCTGCTTCATACAAATGTCCAAGGAAAGCAGCAGCTGATCCTCGTAACCTTCTGCGATCAACTCCACGATATTCCGTGCACGCACTTCATCGGGAGGATATCCATCGCCGCTGTAACCGATATTGTCGATGCCAAGAAAGACTCCCTTCTCAGCGATCGCTCGAAAATGGCGGGCTCCAAAGCGGTCTCCCAGATGACTGATAACAATTCGCTGAGCGGGAACACCCTCCTCTCGAAGCAAAGCGATCTGTTCGAGGGCCAATTCCCCAAAATGAGTGGTATGCGTCCATACGGATACCCCGGTTCGCTTTTGGGCACGGGCGGCCGCCCGAAACACCCGTTCCTGGGTTGGCGTGATGTGATAGCGTTCTGTTCCGATTTCTCCAATAACGCCTGCCCGAATTTCTGATCCATTCACTCCGTTGGTGAGATCCTCGACAATTCTTTGAGCCAGCTCATTGGTGCTGAGCTGATAGACATAAGGGGGATACCCTTCCTCTCGATACCATCCGCTTCCCATCACAACATGAACGCCGGTGGCATCGGAGATGCGCCGCAGCCCGGCGGGATTCCGGCCTAATCCGATACTGGATACCTCGACGACAGTTCCCCCGCCCGCCTCCCGGTATTTCATCAGTTCAGCAGTCGCCAGGTTCTCGTCATCCAGAATCCCATCATAGCTTCGAATGATCGACCAAAGGTCACACAAGAGGTGTTCATGAGACAGGACAAAACCAGCGTCGGCGGGAGCAATCGGACCTCTGACGGTCACAATCTTCATTTCTCAGATTCCTAAAGGTACAAATACCCGGCGCACAACGATCTCGCTGAAACCGTGATGGCTTAGCGGGGCTGGAAAGCCCTGTACGTCAGGTTCCAGCCTGACTCGGCTGCCACCGAGAACCAATTTGTCAGGCTCGAAAGCCTGACCTACGAGGCAGAATGCTGGAGCCCCGCTGAACGACTTATGGAAAACTTAACAGGACCGTCGCTCCAATCCCCAACACAATCCCTGTGATGCCATATGCATAAACTCGCTCACGAAAGAAAACCACGCCAACCAGCGCAACCAGAAACAAACCCCCTCCGTTGGCAATTGGAAAGGCGACGTGGCCGGGGACCCCTTTTTCAAGCGCGGTCAGAAGACTGAACTGACCGCCCACACTGGCCGCACCCATCAGTCCGCCAATCGTCAATTCTCTCCACGTGAAACTGATGCCCCTACGCCAGTAAAGAATCAACGCAAAAACAAGCCCTGAGGTATACCACAGAACCAGGTACTGAAACTTGTACGGTTCTGCCCAGTTCCACCCGGCCAGAATCCTTGTCCCGAACACGCCCAAGCCGTTGGTCAAAAAGGCTACCGCCATCATCCGGTACCACATCTTCGAGCTCTCTTTCTCACTGCCGGATTTTGAAGCCGGCTTCCGTCTGGATCTCCTGCTTTTCCGCCAGCTCCATTTCCTTGTCTTTCCAGAGAAAGACTAACGATAACGCAATAGCCACCAATGCTATCCCCCGCCGCCGCCCAACGTGCTCTCCGTAAAACAGGATAGAAAGTATTGTTGGTACAGCAGTCGACAGGTTGATGATTAACCAACTGGTGGATATTTTGCCGAACCGAATGCCTGTTTGAAAGGCAAGGATGGCCACACTGGCGCTTATTCCACAACCAATCGCCACTGCGGTTGCGGCCTGAGGAATCGTGAACGAGAATTTCATCCAGAAAACGGAGACAGTCATGAAAAGCCATGCCCATAAAAACAGATAGGCATTGATCGCCGATGGGCCACATCGCCGAAAATCCGCGACCTTGTGTAGCACACCCAATAGACTGAAACACAGAACTGTCAGTATCAGAAAGAAATAGCCGGACATCTACACTCCGAGGGATTTCAGGCAGGATTCAGTATCAAACGGATCTTCTTCAGAGCGGTAAGCCAGCTTCGGATGTCTCCGCCAGAAGGGTCAATGACTTTGGTCCCAAAAGACCGGTCGATATAGGTCTCCAGTTCGGTAGTCTTGTCCCTCAAGGACTGCAGGAGGATATCGTTCTCCCTACCTTCGCTCGACAACCAGCCATGCAGGGTTGAAACTAACTCGCTCAACTTGGCCCCAATGGACAGACACCGGCGCAAGTACTCAAGGTCCGCTCGGGAATCCGATTTGAGATCTGTCTCTAGGAGTGCGGCATCCAGACGCTGAACACCAAAGTGCGATATCCTCTCCCACTTGGCCCACCTTGACGCCATGTTCCTGTGATATTCAGTCGAGTTCATACCTT
>Ga0187892_10010694_pt1 | contig 11524 bp, 12 predicted proteins | sample MA1701073metaG_FD_139345 | JGI IMG/M metagenome (GOLD analysis project Ga0187892, IMG submission 139345) | Bio-ooze microbial communities from a basaltic lava cave in the Kipuka Kanohina Cave System on the Island of Hawaii, USA - MA170107-3 metaG ... | reverse complement strand
TCGGAGTCATCCACTCGATGCGGAAGGCTACCCCGCCGGTTCCGTGGAGGTGTTTCAAGTTTCCTGCGGCGAGATTCGCGACGCGCTCGTGGATGAACCCTCCGGCAAAGTGTACGTCGCCTGCACCGATCCACCCAAACCGTAACCAAGCGGTCTGTTTTTCATTTCGCTCGGCCTTGGCTTGAACCAGCGGAAGCGTTCGGCTAGTCATGGCTGGCGATGAAATTCCTGCGCTCCAGATCCGAGCACCTGGCCGATCATCTCCGCGAGGCGATCGGGCGCGGCAAACTCGTCGAGCCGTTGCCGGGGATTCGAGCGTGGAGTCTTCAACTCGGAGTGAGCCGACGCACACTGCAGCAAGCGCTCTGGACGTTGCAGCGCGAACGGCTGATCGTCATCGAGCGGCAAGGTATCCGTCTGCGCCCTCACCTCGCAGCCGCTGTCCCGCGAATGGCGGACTCGGTTCGGCGGGTGCGTCTGCTTTTCTATGGGGCTGACTTGCCGCATCTTCACTACGACCTGGAATGGATCGAGGCTTGTTCGGAACGGCTCCATCTGCACGGGATCGAGCTCAGCATGGAGAAATGCAACGCCGCGCGGCTGCTGGCCATCGCTTCCGGGGATCATCATCGAAACGAGCTTTTCCTCCTGCTCTCCCTGCCGCCTCGCTATCAGAACCGATTCGCCCGGGCCAAAAAGCCGTCGGTGCTCCTCGGACGCGCTGCGACGGGCGTCCCTTTGCCATTTGTGACCGTGGACCAGCAGGGCGCCATTCGTCACGGCACCCAACTGCTGCTGCGGCGAGGCTTTGATCATGTGACTCTCCTGGTCAACAAGGCCTCTTCGCCCATGCTGCAGCGGGACGTGGACGTGTTCCGAGCGGCCTGCGCGGCCTGGCCCCGACAACCGATCGCCGCCCAGCCGGTGTTGATCCCGCTCGAGGCGCCGTCGCTGACGGATTCGGCCCGGCGTTTTGCCGCGCGCATTGTGGGGCGCACCGGTATCGTCGTGGTGGCTCCGGTCCCGGTGGGGTTGATCATGACCGCGCTGATGCACCACGGGATCGCCATCGGTCGTCAGTCAGAAATCGTCTCCATATTTCATCCGCTCGAAGCGGTGAAGTTGTTTCCGCCGCCGATCCATTATCCCTATCCGCTGAAGCGGCTGGTGAAGGAACTGACCGAGTTGGCGATTCATTACTTTGAACGAGGCATCGTGCCGTCGATCCGCAAGACACTGCTGACGGAAGTGGCGCTGCCTTCCTGAGGAAAGGTCCATGCGCTTCGCGTCCTCAAAATGAGGCCACCGGGACGTGAATTCAGTTTCGTTCAAGCACTGGCCAGCTTCTCGATTTCGGAGACGACGCGATCCAGTTCCTCAGCCAATGAGTTGCTGCCGGCCTGACGAAATACCTCCACGAGTGAGCGGTAGTACCATAGCGTGCCCTCCTTGCCACCGTTGAATCGGCTCCAAAGCTTGTCGCCCATTTTGCGGTAATCGCTGAGGATCGCCCGCGCATTGTGCAGCTTGTCGGAGGCAGAGACCAAACGAACCGAGGCAGAAGCTTCCGCTACATGTTGTAAGTACGCTTCCTTGCGCTCGCGCCACGGCGGTTTGGGAATTGTGTCCGCATCGGTGCATCCTTCAACGATCTTTGCCACGTCTTGGCCGAACCGACGCCGAATGTCTTCCAGCCGGGGCTTGCCACCAGCATCCTCAACCGCATCGTGGAGAAGTGCGGCAATAGCTTCCTCCTCGGTTGCCCCATGTTCGAGCGCAATACTCGCGACGCCGAGAAGGTGAGCGATGTAAGGGATATCTGTGCCTTTGCGCTTCTGACTCTGATGCGCTTCCGAGGCGTAAGCGAGAGCGTCGACAAACTTCTTTGTTAATTGCATGGGCAAGAATGGCAGCGGTTCTCAGTGCAATTCGTCGTCACTCATCCGCCGCCAAACGAATTGTTCCCGTCCTTTTCCCGAGTGGATGAATGCGAGAAAAATAGTTGTCGCGTCATTGCGATGCAGAAGCTCGTTCTCAAACCCCGGAACACCGTACACGGCTTTTTGGCAGCGTTCCCTTCGGTCTCTCGCTTCTGGATAACCCGCCTTGAAATGGTCGTACTTGTTCCAGTCGCCGCCATGGAAAGCCTGCCACTCGACATGGAAACCATTCGCACCGCAAATGGTTTGCACATAGTCGCCATCCCGACGCGAAAGGATGCAGTAACTATCGCCCTCCACCACGCGCAATGACCGAATGCCCCGGGCGATTTGTTCATCCGAAGGATCGTAGATCGTTTCCCCGCGTTGGAACTTGAGGACGAACTTCCAGTCCGGCGGGGCTTGGGCTGTCGGCGCCGCTTCTTTTGTTGCTGGCTCGCCAGAGCCAGACGGACTCGATTGGAAGTCAAAGGGCCTCCTCACTTCACTCATTCTGGATTGTACTTTCATTGAAGTGGCCATGCTGGAATTAGCGCGTCAGACTTGCTCATCATCAGGCAACCGCACCATCATTGGCTCGATAAACCATGATCTTGGATCCTGCCCCAGGGACTTGAGAGCAACCCATACTTGGCACTTGGGCGACTCCGACTTCGACACGAAGAGCGCATCAATCTGCCTATCGTCTTCGTACGCGATCCCGCGAAACGCATCAAGTATTGTCTTCGCCATGTTGTCTACGTCTGTTGACTGGTAGTGAGACTTGGGGAGTTTGATGCTGATCCCGACGAGAAGTCTGCCCTTCATGGGCCACCCTGTCTGTGCTCTGAGGCATACAGCCGCTTCACTTCGGCTTCAAACTCACAAACCCCCGATGAAATTTTCGCAATGAGCAGGCCGTTCTCCTTCTTGAACCCAATGCGCTTTGAAGGAACGGGCACGTTCATATCAAAACGGATTACGCCTCCGTCGTAGAATTCCTGGATTCTGAACTTCACTGTCTTTTTCTTTTTACCCAGCTTCATGTCACACACACTTCACGCTCCGCGTTCGCGGCGAAGAAGTCGGGCAAGTGAAGAGCCGCCGGGTAGGCCGCGTAGACCATACCGGAGAGCGTTATCGATGTTCCTCCAATCGTCTGCTCCAACCCCGATGACTTTGCCAGAATTCGCCTTCGGCCATCCGCCGGTCTTTCGGTGATGGCAGCGCGCGTAGTCCAAGATCGCTTTGATTGTGAGCGACGCATTGCGGTGTCGCACACCGCGTTTCTCGCTTAGCAGGCGCGCGAGGGTTGACCCGCCGGGCAGTCCCCGCAAACCCTCCCGAAGTGCGGCATTGATGCCTGGCCAAGTCTCTCCATTCGCCCCGATGATTTCGCCAGAATACTGGGTTGGCCATCGGCCGGTTCTTTTGTGATGCTTGTCAACCCAGATGAGGATTTGTTTCACTGTAAGCGGCAGCAGTGCTTTGGTGTTCCGCACCCCGAACTTCAGGTTGAGCAGTCGAGCAATAGAAGACCCACCGGGCAAGCCGCGACGGCCGTCCCGGAGAGCAGCATCGAGTTTCCTCCAGTCCTCTCCCTCTACCCCGGCGACCTTACCGGAATTAACAGTTGGCCATTGTCGCGTTTTCTTGCAGCGCAGGTTGGCCAAGTTGAGGATGGACTCTATTGTGAGCGGCGGGGATGCGTTCCGCACACCGCGCTGTTTACTGAGCAACTGGGCAAGAGAAGACCCACCCGGCAGTCCGCGCTGACCATGCCGGAGAGCAGCTTGGATGTTGGCCCAAACCTCGCCATCTGCTCCTGTGATCTTGCCCGAATTTGCAGTTGGCCATTGCCCGGACTTCCTGTGGTGCAGATCGACCCAATCCAAGATGGTCTGTATTGTGAGCCGCGCGTACCGATACCGCACGCCACGTTTCTCGTAGAGCAACTGGGCAAGGGAAGACCCGCCGGGCAAACCGCGCATACCCTGCCCGAGAGCAGTATCGATGTTCGCCCAGAACTCTCCCTTTGCTCCTATGACCTTGCCGGAATTCACGTCTGGCCATTGCCCGCATTTCTTGTGGTGCAGATCGGCGCAATGTAGGATGGACTTAGTTGTGAGCGGCGCGTAGCGATACCGCACGCCTCGCTGTTTGCTGAACAACTGGGCAAGGGAAGACCCGCCGGGCAGGCCGCGCCGACCCCGCCCGAGAGCACCATCGATGTTCGCCCAATCCTCCTCGTCTGCCCCCATGACCTTGCCAGAGTTCACACTTGGCCACCGGCCGGTCTTCTTGTGGTGCAGGTCAGCCCAGCGAAGTATCTGCTCCACAGTCAAACGGGGCGGAGAAGTTATCGCCTTGACGGTGTGCAGATAGAAGGCATTTGCAAAACGGGTGTCGAGACGCTCCGGTAGATCAACGGTGAACTTGCGAGGAAGATAAGCGCGCACCCGTTTGCCTCTGCCGATCTTAATGCGGATGCTGTCGAGTTCTTCTGCCAGCCGGTCGTCATGCGAACGCAACGCGCGAAGCACTCGCCAGACTTGCTTGAACGCCGAATCCTCCAAAACCTTCTCCTCGTCTTCGCTGCTGGAGATGTAAACCGGCAGGATGATGACGCCGAGTTTCTTGCGCTCCGCCTTGCGGAGCGCGCGGCCGACTGCCTGGATGATGTCCACCTGTGATTCTTTGGGGTCAATGAACGCGACACCGTCCAGTGCGCGCACATCCACGCCTTCGCTCAGGCACCGGGCGTTGCTCACGAGACCCCGTTCGGGTGCTTGCAGTTGCCGGAGCCGGTCGAGAATCGCGTCGCGCTTGCTGCTGGGCATCTCGCCGGAAATCAATTCGGCCCAGAGTTTGCCGGAAGGGATGGTCGATCTCGGCATCCAGCGGACGAACTGCGGGAACTCCTCGGCGAACTCACACGCTCGTTTGACTCGCCCGTGGAAGGTGATGATCCGCCGCAGATCGTACTGCTTGGTTGCTTTGGCGACGGCGATGTGGCTTGCAAGAGTGCGCGCGTCGGTGATGCGTTTGCCGTCGAGGGTGACGAACACGCCTTGTTCGGCATAGCGCCGGTACATTGGATCGTCCACGCCCACAATCACCACCCGGTAGTCCGTGAGAAGCTTTCGGCGGATTGCCTCTGAGAACTTGAGTTCGTGGAAGACCGGGCCAAAGATGTCATGGTCATCCATCGAGGCCACTTCCAACTCCATCTCGTCGGCCCGGTTCTTGACCGCTTCGGCGAGGTAGCGCGGCGTGGCGGTCATGAACAAGCGCCTTCTGGCGCGGATTTTCCGGGAGTCCAGAATGGCCGCGAATGGGCCGGTCTGCACCCCGGCACAGCGATGCGCCTCGTCAGCGATGGCCAGATTGAACGGTGGCAGCTTGTGCCGTTTGTAGGCAGCGGCGATGATGGGCGTGGATTGGTAGGTCGAGAAGATGACCCGTGTGCCCGAACCCCGCAAGAACCCGGCGACCGCCACAGGATCAGTGGTTGCCGGCACACCGAGTTCACTGACGTGGGAGACCAGGTGATCTTCACCGCGCACGGTGTCGTCCGAGCAGACCGGCAGGAATCGAAACGGACGAAGAGTGTCGGAAGTCCAGTCGCGCAGTATCTGCGACATCAGCGACAGCGACGGCACGAGCACAAGCGTGCGTCGCGCGTTCATCGCCTCGGCGACACGTAGGCCGATCAGGGTTTTGCCGGTACCGCAAGCGCGGATGAGCTGGCCGCGAGCATGCTTCCGAAAACCGCGCACGACATCGGCGATTGCCTTGCGTTTTTCGGGCCAAAGTTTGCGGGGTGGCAGTCGCTTCGCCGCGAGCCGATCCGGCGAGGATGGCCAATTGAGTTCGCGCTTCTTGAGATCGGCCAGGAGGAGATAGCCAACCTTTTTCTCCTGACCCTCGATTACTTCCTTGGCGTTGTGTACCAACTCCGCTGCTGTAGCGATCAGCAATCGGTAGGAGATCAGCTCGCGTGAGGATTCACTGAGGAAGCGATCCACATCGTACTTGGTGATGGAATAGTGCGGTGCGTAAACTTTAGCTTGAATCGCCCAAATCTTCCCGTCGAAGTCTTCCGCGACCAAGTCGATTCCCTTGTCCCGCCCCCAGCGTTGCGGCCACTCGTCCCACAGCCAGACGCGTTTCAGCAGCCGTTTGTATTCCGGATCGTTCTGAAGAAACCACTTGCAGACGCGTTCAAACTGCCTGCCCCTGCGAAGCTCGTCGGTGTCGAGCTTGCGGAACAGTTCATTGAAGGAGGCCATGGTTAATCAAGCCTTCCCCGTTTGTTTTGTTCGCGCGCAGCCACTGAGATTGTCCGCCAAAGAACAGCCGGTTCATGGCAACCTTTTAACGCATCGGCAGGGCAACGACAAGTAATCCTCGGTCGCGCCCGGCGGGTCGCGGCCTTCCAATCAAAACAGGTTCGCGGAAGCGGTTCGTCCCTCGTAGGCCAGAGTGGCTTAACCACCTGGTTACGATTGAAGATCGCAAGCTGGAAGCTTGCGCCACGATCTTCGCGTCCTCAAAATGAGGCCATCCGTCTGGCTTTGAGTTCCGCAGCGGGTTTCGTACGCTCAGGCCAAAGCTAAAAAGAGAGGTACGCACCATGAAAAGGCACACATCGATCGCGGCTTGGATCTTTACATTTGTGCTGCTGTCTGCCGCATCCAACTGGGCGCAAGTCCCCACCAGCGGATTGGTCTTGCGCCTCGAAGGCGACTCGGGTGTTGAGAAGGCGCTCAGCGTTCCCGCAGGCAATGGCGATCCGGTCGTCCGTTGGCTCGACCAGAGCAGCGCGGCGAACCATGTCGTCACGAACGCGCCCGTCGCCACGGACACGCCGACGTATCGCACTGGAATCGCCAACGGGCATGCGGCGGTGGAGTTCGGCATTGATCGGGACACGGAGCGGTTGCAGGCATCGACGCCGCTGCTCACGGGCACAACTGATTTCTCCATCTTTGCGGTAGTGCGAATGATATCCCCCTACACCGGCGGCGCACGCTACATCACCGGCAACTACGGCGCGGCGAACAACGGGCTCGAGTTTTATATCAACAACAGCAAGCTCGCTTTCTACGATAATGGCAGCTACTTCGAGGGGCCGGCACCGCTCGCGGGCGACACTTGGTATCTGGTCGAGATGCAGAAATCGGGAAACAATTACTCACTCCGACTGAACGATGGCAGCAATGGCAGCACGACGTTCGTGGGCCTGTCCATTCCCGGATCGAGGAACTGGACGGTCGGCAACGGACCGGACTACAACAGCGAGGCACTGTGGGGCAACATTGCAGCGGTGCTCGTGTACAACACGGCTTTGTCAGCGGAAGATCACCAGTCCGTCATCACGTACCTTGGCAACACGTATGCCGTGCCGGAGCCGACAGCAATGGCGCTGATGACAATGGCGAGCCTGCTGGTGTGGAGAAAAATCCGAAATCCGAAATCCGAAATCCGAAACAAATCCGAATGACGGAATTCGGCAATCTCGAAACTTCTCGTTTCAAGAATGTGAATGTCGAATTTCGTGCTTCCTTCGGATTTCGGATTTCGAGATTCGGATTTACCCTGATTGAGTTGCTCGTCGTCGTCGCCATCATCGCGATCCTCGCCGCGCTGCTGCTACCGGCATTGACGCGCGCGAAGCAAGAGGCGCTACGGTCGGCGTGCGTCAATAACCTGCGCCAGATCAACCTCGGTCTGCGACTGTATTCCGACGATTACAACCACAATTTCCCGACCGTCAGCTTCGGCTGGACGAGCTGCGATTGGGCGACGAACATTTTCTCCTACGTGGGCATCCGCGGCGACCAGTTCCCGGCGAGGAGCATCTTCTCCTGTCCTGCAATTACTGATTTGCTCGGCGATCCCAACGCCGCCAGTCACTGGCGGTTGACCTACGGCATCAACAGCTATGTCGGCAGCATCAATCCGAGCAATCCCGCCGGTGCGTACGGCTGTTGGCAGGGCGGCGGTTTGCCGCTTGCGGATTCTCCGCACTCCGCCCGGCTCGACTCGTTGGCTGGACCGATTTTCACCGCGACGCCCGAGGTGATCCTGCTCGCCAACGACAACTCGACGCACACCATCCATTACTACGGCTACGTCGGGTACGATCCGCCGGGATGGTTTCAGCGATTCTCGCACTTCAAAGGCGGTGGAATGAATGTCCTCCTGCTCGATGGTCACGTCGAATACTGTCGCTATCCGTTGGATCACCTCAAGTACCGCCTCGGGCCTTACATGTGCCCGGGTGTCGATCTTCCCGTTTACGAAAGCGTGCCGCACCCCCAGGGCGGGTGGTGATTTTTCAACAGGAGGAAGTAGAGAAAACCGAGGTTGAGTCAGATAAAAGCTTTCTTTGTTCCCTCTGTTGCTTCCTTTTCAACAAACCATGTACCGAGTAGCCAATGTCATCCATCACGACTTTGAGATGGCCTTCGAGGACTTCGAAGACCGCAAAGCCTGGCCGGAACACTGGCCCATCGATTCCAAAGTGGACTTCAAGGGCGAATACGCCTCGCAGAGTCCCGTCGGCAACATGCACGTCGCCACGCGCGGCGGTGGCGCGAACGGCACGGCCCGCTATCTGGCGTTGCGCGGGGTGAACTCCGATCAGTTCTACGCCGAAGCCACGCCGCGCTGGTATCGTCCGCGTCAGGCGCTCGATTTGCGCGACACGCGGGCTTCCGTGTGGCTCAAAGCAGTCACGCCGCTCACGGTCAATCCCGGCTATTCTCCTTATCTCTTCCTCGCCGATTACTGCGAACAGACGCACACGTACTGCGGCTGGTACGTGAAACAACCGTTGCGCGTCGGCGCGGAGTGGATGTTGAACGAGATTGATCTGCGCAACGATGAATCGTTTTGGGTTCGCTACAGCCACGATCGTCCGCTCGACACCGTCCTGTCGCGAGTCGGTTTCATCGGTGTGATGTATCTGCGCGGAACAAACTACCACGGCGTCGGCGCGAAAGGCCTCCTTGGCATCGACGAGTTCAGCTATAATCTTCCTTTGCCCTGAAACTCCAAGACAACAAGACCCCGGCCCGGTTGCGATCTTCCGTTGCTTCCTCACGGGAGGGCGGACATTCCTATCCGCCGCGGGGCAGGATTCGACAAGAAAGCGGTCGGACAAGAATGCCCGACCTCCCCTTTTACCGCTTCACGAGGGCGTCGGTGCCGGTGATGGCGACAGTGTGGGCATACCCTTTCTTCTCCGTGATGCGGAAAGAAGAAAGAAGCGCGACTTTCGGTGTCGATCGTTCATCCAGGTCGGACTCGGATTGACACTGCCAACATCGGCGACTATTCTGAGGTTGTTATGACCGCCATCGCCCGAGTCTTGGACAAGAAACTGAGGCAATGGCCACCGGCGACCGCGCGCAAAATCGAACGGCTTCTTGCGGAGGTCATCGCCTTGGCCGACGCGGGCACTGCGGATGGCAAGCCACAAAGAAAGGCCAGCCCGTCCAAGAAGAATGATCCTCTATTTGCCGACCGGGCCGTCTGGCATGGCAAAGTTCCGAAAGATTCCTCTCTGCATCATGACAAGTACCTGTACGGCGAGGGAGAATGATCTTCGTCGATACGGGCGCTTTTCTTGGGCGTTACCTCAGCAAGGACCAGCATCACGACAGGGCCAGACGCCTTTGGGAGAAAATCTACCGTCGGGGTGAATCTTGTTGCACGAGCAACTTCGTCCTCGACGAGACGTTTACTTTTCTGGCTCGACGCAGCAGTTACCGCTTCGCTGCCGAACGCGCCCGGCAGCTTCATGCCTCCACCGAATTGCTGATCCTGCGCCCCGTCTTGGAGGACGAGACGGCGGCCATCGAACTGTTCGAGAAATATGCCGACCAGAAAGTCAGCTTCACCGATTGCATTTCCTTTGTCCTGATGCGCAAGGCTGACATCGAAACCGCCTTCTCTTTCGATCAACACTTCGAGCGAGCCGGGTTCAAGCTGTGGTCGTAAGGTCCGCTGCTTGCGCTTGGTCGCGAGCGGAGGGGTGTGCGACGCGGTAGAGGTCGCCGCGTTTCACAGGGCGATCTGGTACTCGAGCACGTCGGCAGCTTCGCGGTTCAACCTCGCTGCCCGTCGGTTGATGATGGCGAGGTCCCGGTTCTTCGTCGGCCGACGCCGACTGGCGGCATCGAGTTGCTGCACCAACTTCACCACACGAATTCGCTGCGCCTTCGGAAGCGCTTTGATCTTTTCAACCAGTTCGGTTGTGCTCACACGGAAACTCTCTCACGAGCCCTTGGCCCAGTCAACGGCGGAGAGAGCGAACAACTCTCTCCGCCGTCTGATGTGTAGCTGCACTTCTATGATGCGCGATTTGTCTCGTTACAATGTGGGAGCGACCACCCGGTCGCGACCCTCTGTTGCTTCCTCACGGGAGCACGGACATTCCTGTCCGCCGTGGGCCGGATTCGACAAGCAAGCACTTGGACAAGAATGTCCGACCTCCCCTTGTACCGATTCAAGAAGGTTCAGGAACGCGAAAATCACTGCCCAGCTTGGAAACGAGCTTGCCGGCGCCTGTTTTGAGCCGGCCAAGTTCCCCAGGGTATCGACCTCTACCGCGACGGCGCCACACCAAACAGATTTATGGAGGGCCAGAAGTCCAAGCTTCTTGGTACACCGGGCGGCCAGTGTCATTGTATGACCGAACGGCTTCAACGTGGCCGTCAAAGTAAAGCACATTGGCCCGGTTCCCCGAGTGGCGAAAAGCGTAGTACCAATAATCCGACCAAAAAACAGCAGAGTCCATGTTGAACTCAAAATAGGGTAAAACCCAGCCCCAACCCAAATCTGAGCAATCGGTTATGAATGGCACCTCGGCAGGACGACCGGTTTCGGGTCCCTTGGAAAAGCTCTTGCGGAAAGGATAAGGATCGCAGCAGGGATCAAAACAAATGCAGCCAGCACAATCACAATAAGGTGGACTGCCATCCGATCCCGGATAATAATAACGGCGGCTGACGCTCCAGTTCATCACGTAACTGGAGCCCACGAATTCGTTATCGTAGTAGGTCACGCCCATTCTCCCGCCAGCATTCGGACAACCGCAACTAGCCGGAATTATCGTCGGGGAACCACGTTCTGAGGGGCATCGGAGAATAGCCCAGCGAGTCTGCGACAGGGGTACGGCGACGCCCTGAAGGTTTCCACTAAAGTTTTCCATGCTGCCCCAATAACCTGCTTTGCCGATGAAGTGGTACCAAGCTTCACCTCTGGTACCCTTTAGGTGATAGTAACCGTGGCCAACCGGCGGTATTGCGTCATTCCAGTCTGCAGCGTAGTTCGCAAAACCTAAGTAAATCTGGCGCAAGTTGTTCATGCACACAACCTGCCTCCCTCTTTCCTTGGCCTGCTGAAGCGCTGGAAGCAACAAAGCTGCAAGTACCGCGATGATCGCGATCACGATCAACAACTCGATGAGTGTGTCATCGGGCGAATCAAAACCAGCCACTTGCGGGCGGTTCAAAACCAGCCACCTGAGGTGGGCTTGTTCATACCATAGGGTTCGGTTTTCTCAAGCGTTTCGTTTCTCGCCTTGACCGCTT
>Ga0187892_10010693_pt1 | contig 11525 bp, 20 predicted proteins | sample MA1701073metaG_FD_139345 | JGI IMG/M metagenome (GOLD analysis project Ga0187892, IMG submission 139345) | Bio-ooze microbial communities from a basaltic lava cave in the Kipuka Kanohina Cave System on the Island of Hawaii, USA - MA170107-3 metaG ... | reverse complement strand
TGGCTGACTTGAAATTAGAATTTGGAAAATCAGGAAAACAAATACTAATTGGAGATTCAATTGGTCCTGATGAATATAGGATGTGGCCAAAAGATACCTACAGGGTAGGTAAAGTTCAAGAAAGCTATGACAAACAGCTTCTTCGTGATTGGTTAGCTGAACGTGGCTATCAACAGAAGTTTGAAATGGAAAGAAGTGCAGGCAAGGATCCTGTCGCTCCAGAACTACCATCAGAGCTATGTCAACAAATGTCTGAAAGATATATTACAGCATACGAACGGATAACCGGCCATTCACTCTAATTTAATATTGATTGTAAAAGGATCTTTTGCCCATATTAGGCTTTGACTGACAGCAAAATGCCCAGAATTCCCAAAAAATACTTTTTTTAAAAAATTTTTGTATTTTATTGTAATGGTACTAGTTACATAGTTATGGTACCATGTAAATGATTTTAAGATATGTTATATTGTAGAATAAGAACAGGCGTTGTATTCTTACAACTTTCCTAGCATAAAAAAAGTAACACGATAAGCAAAAAATTATGATATCGTGTTCTTTTAGGCTAAATCTTAATTCAATGACGAAATGTCTACGCTATTACAAAAAGACCTCAAGGTGAACCGAATGGTCACAACAAACGTTGAACAAGCCAAAGCGCTAGATGACAAAGCAAGGATAAAAATCCTTCAAATTTTGTATCGTAAACAGCTTTCTGCAGAACAGATAGCAGATGAACTACATAAAGTGGGATACAACAAAGCTACTACAACAATCAGGCATCATCTAGACGTACTAAAAAATGCCGGTCTTGTGGAAATTGTAAGGATGGAAGAAATCCGTGGTGCCGTAATGAAATTTTATGGTACGTCAATAAAGCTATTGGGATATACGATTCCGCCAAACTTTGATTCAGAATTTTCAAAAACAATAACTGACACCTCAGTTAAAATGGAAAAAATAATCAAAAATCTTGTTCAAAAAAGTACATCAAAAATAAAAAAGAAAAATCTTGGAAACAGCGATAATTCTGAACAAGACTACGATAAATATGTCTTATTAGAAATAGTAAACCGTGCCGTGACAAATGTATTTGAAAACAACGGATTTAGTCATGATGCATCGTCTACAAAAAAGGCAAATTTTGTATCTAAGAAATAATTAGATTACATCTATTGCAAAGATACCCTTGGAATCTTGGTTTTGTAAGAGTTTGATTATGTTACGTGGAATGGAATCTGATGCCTTATCACAATGTGTAGCCAAAGTCCGTGGACAGATAAAGGAGCTTTTTCTAATTACCACATCATGCGGGTTAGTCAAAATCAGATCCTTGTGACTTTTTCCTTTTACTTTGAAGGAAAGATCTTTTACTGTAATTGTAAATAACACGTCTGACTTTGAAGCGCACAAAAGATTTTTCATTTTTTCTGGGATGTCATTACAACCACAACTTGCACGTACTCCTATTATGCAATTTCCTTGTAATGTGAGTTCTGATTCTGTTGTTATTTCAATAGTTTTCTGATGCAGTGATCGAATATTTTCATGGCCATAAAATGGGATCTCAAAATGCACGATCGTAGTAGCACTAGACTTAAATTAAACCTTCAAAGGTATGAAAATTGAATTGTTACCAGCAGCTGCAGGATATGATAGAGCAATCACAGTATTTTCTCCTGATGGTAGATTATATCAAGTAGAATACGCAATTGAAACTGTTCGAAGAGGAACACTTGCAATTGGAATTAAAAGTAAAGATGGCCTTATTCTTGCTGTAGAAGAAAAACCTCGCAAACTACAAAATGCAGAGGTAACCCAGAAAATATTTCAAGTTGATGACCACATTGGGGTTGCTGCAGCCGGATACATTCCAGATGCACGAAGTCAAGTAGATAATGCCAGATTTTTCGCACAAAGCAACAGAATGATCTACGATGAACCAGTCGAGGTAGAGTCAGTTGCAAAGCATCTTGCAGATCAGTGCCAGCAGTTTACACAGTATGCTGGAGTTAGACCATTTGGTGTTGCATTAATAATTGCCGGCGTAGATAGAAGTGGAAGTACAATATATCTTACAGATCCAAGTGGAACATACATCTCATATGATGCGGTAGCAATTGGTTCAGGTGCTGATCAAGTAACTGAATATCTGGAAAAATTCTACAAAAAAGACATGACAACAGAAGACGCGGCTGCACTTGCAATAGAGTCAATATATCTTGTCAGTGAGGATAAGGAAGGCGTAAAACACATCAAGATGTCACAAATCCAAAACGATACGAAGCTTCTTTCTAAAATAGCAGAAAAAGACATTGAAAGATACGCAACAAAAGCAAAAGAACACGCCACAAAAAGACAGAGCTAATCTCTACCGTTTTATAACGCAAATAAATACTTTGATTATTGAAAATTTCAATTGCGATTCCAGATTCATCAATTAAAGACGAATCAACACAACTTGGCAAGTCAATGAAAATATCAATAATTGCAAGAGCATGTGCAATATTTCGTATACAAACCATTTACATTTATCATGAAAGCTCAGGAAACGAACAAGACAGATCACTCTTACGTATCATACTAAAGTATCTTGAGACACCGCAATATTTACGGAGAGGGCTTTTCCAAAAAATTTCTGAACTAAGATTTGCTGGCAGCCTTAGTCCCCTGAAGATTCCACATCATTCCTATACCTCAGATTCAAGAAAAATCAAAGCCGGTGATATAAGAGAAGGCATGATAGTTTTTGTAAAAGGAAAAAAATATGTTGACGTTGGGCTTGATCGACTTGTACCATATTTTGGAGAAGACAAAGTAGGGAAGAGAGTTAGCATACAATTTAAAACTGATTTTCCAGAACTCTCAGCAAAGCAGATTTCTAGGAATGAAATTACTCAGTATTGGGGCTATGAGATAAGAGAGAGTACGAATTTACGCACACTTCTAACTAACTGGGGATCTGACATAATACTAACTTCAAAAAAAGGCAAAATCATACACAAAATGCAAAAGCACTTTGATAAAATTTCAGACAATCGATTGCTTGTTGTTTTTGGTTCACCTGAAAGGGGATTGCATGAAATTCTAGGAAAGGCAATAAACGAGATCCCACGATCACAGATTCTAAATTTCTTCCCAGAACAGGCCACCGAAACAGTGCGACTGGAGGAAGCTATACTTGGTACTTTGGCAATCTTAAACGTCTTTACACGTAATTAAGTTTAATATTATTTTCAAATTTACATAGTATGTTGTCAAAACAAAAAAGATTCTTGCTTTTTGCAATTGCAGCTGGCATTGCAGGAATTATAATAGGCGGAATAATTATTGCAATGACAGTAACAGATTTCTTAAATCTTTAATTTCAAAATTTACATAAAAATTAGTTTAAATTATTATTTTTAATAGTAGACTTATAATGGGGTTTACGACATTTAGCGTTTATCCATGGGTCATAGAAAACATAGCCAACCAAGGCGAGGAAGCCTTGCATATCTTCCAAGAGCGCGAGCTAAAAGCATGGAAGCGAGAATTCGTAGTTGGCCCGATCAGGATGGCGATCAGCCAAAACTTATGGCACATGCAGGATTCAAAGCGGGATGCATACGCATTGCAAGCATAGATGATAGAGAGAAGACTCCAAACTTTGGTAAGCAGCTTGTAAGCCTTGGGACTGTAGTTGTAACACCACCTTTTACAGTAATTGGTATTCGTGGCTATTCAAAAGACAGATACGGACTAGATTCAATTTTTGACGTTTATGCAAAAGACTTACCAAAGGAGCTATCAAGACTGTTTACTGCAAAGTCAGATGAAAAAAGCTTTGAAAGAGCTGAAAAGTCACTTGGAAGGATTTCTGATCTTTTCGCCATCGTTGCAGTCCTTCCACAGCAAGCTGGTAGGGAGCAAAAAAAACCATACGTTTTTGAAGTAGCTGTAAAAGGTGGTGATACTGTCAAACAATTTGCCTTTGTCAAAGATCTTTTGGGTAAGGAAGTTAAAGTTGATCAAGTTTTTCAAAAGGGCGCGGATGTTGATGTTGCTGCCATAACAAAAGGAAAAGGAATTGAAGGTCCAATCACAAGATGGGGTGTAAAAAAGAAACAGCACAAATCAAGAAAGAGTGTAAGAGCTCTTGGCACATTGGGTCCAATCAGTCCTGCTACAATAATGTATACAGTTCCAAGAGCAGGTCAACGTGGATTCCACCAAAGAACACAATACAATAATAGAATCATGATAATTAGTAATACAAAAACTAACGAGTTCAAAATTAATCCTTTAGGAGGATTCAAGCATTTTGGACTTGTAGATGGAGACTATGTTGTTATACGAGGATCAATTCCTGGAACATACAGGCGGTTAGTCAAGCTACGATCTCCAATGCGACATAGAGTTTCAAAAATAACGCCACCTAATGTTTTGGAGATAATGATATGAAAGCGCAGGTTTTTTCAATAAATGGTTCAAACGCGGGTGAGATGGAATTACCACTTGTATTTTCTACGCCACTTAGAACTGATCTCTTACACAAAGCGTATGTGAATCTTGAATCCCATCACTTTCAGATTCAAGGACGATATGACAATGCTGGCATGGATGTAGTAGCGGAATCAAATAGTCCTCCAACGGGTCATCATCAAGCAAGGGTCGCAAGACTGCATGGTGGAGGCGGTGGAAGGCAAGGCCAAGGCGGTGGAGTAGCTATGGTCAGAGGAGGAAGGCAAGCACATCCGCCCACCACAGAAAAAATAGTTTACAAAATGTTAAACAAAAAAGAAAACAAACTTGCACTTTGTTCTGCAATTGCTGCTACAGCATCTGCATCATTAATAAAATCACGAGGTCATAAAATTGACAAGCTAGAATCATTCCCAATTGTTGTCTCTGATGAAATTGAATCAATATCAAAATCAAAAGACTTGGCAAAACTCTTCGATGCGTTGAATTTGACACAAGATGTAGAAAGATTAAGATCAAGACTAAAGCGTCGTTCTGGTAAGCCGCTTTTACGTGGTAGAAAAACCAAGGTGGGTAAAAGCGTACTAATTGTAGCAAAGAATTCGAAGAATCTGGTTAAGGCCTGTGGAACATTCTTGGGCGTAGATGTAAAGTCAGTAGATGGTCTGAGTGTATTAGATTTGGTTCCAGGTTCACATCCAATCAGATTAACAGTATTTTCAAAAGGTGCAATTGATGAACTTGCAAAAATAAAATCTCCACATTTGGAGCTCATGGTGACAACAAGATGAATACAGATGAAGCTATTCAGATAGTTCTTAGGCCATACATTACAGAAAAGACCTTTGCGTTAGTTGAAAAAGAAAACAGGATATGTTTTATAGTAAAGGATAATGCCACCAAACCAAAAATCATGGAGGCAGTTAAAATTCTATACAACGAAGAACCCGCTGGTGTAAACGTATGCAAAACAGTTTACGGGAAAAAGGCCTTTGTAAAATTCCAGACCACGGAAAAAGCAAGGGATCTTGCAACAAAGATAGGAATGCTATAATATGGTTTGCCTTGAATCCAGTCGCATAATGGTGAGTTTGAATGGTTAAAGAATTCAAATATAGAGGAATTGGAACGGAGGATCTTCAGAACCTGTCACTAGAAAAGCTATTTGCGCTTTTACCGGCCAGATCCAGAAGATCTTTAACCAGAGGAATAACTGATGGCAAAAGAAAGTTGTTAGACGAAATAAAACTGGCTAAGGCAGGAAAACTCGCGACTCCAATCAAAACGCACCTTAGGGATTTGATTATTATGCCTTACATGATAGGACTTACAATACACATTTTTTCTGGAAAAGAGTTTGTGCCTGTTGTCATAAAGCCGGAAATGGTCGGTCATTACACTGGAGAATATGTGATAACAAACAAAAGAGTAATTCATGGAGCACCTGGTGTGGGAGCATCAAGGTCTAGCTTGTATGTGCCATTAAAGTGATTAAGATGCCAAACTTCAAGTACGCTTTTCAAAACTACGATAAAACAAAACATGTACGCTCAGCTCTAAGAGAAAAAACGATTTCACACAAGCATGCACGTGAAATCGCAGTTGCAATTAAGGGTATGAAAATTGAAAAGGCAAGAGACTATTTGCAAGATGTTGTAAAGTTAAAACGAGCCGTTGCCTTTAGAAGATATCACAACGAGGTTGGACACAAATCGGACACCGGCGTAATGTCAGGGCGTTACCCGCAAAAAGCCGCTAATGAATTTATCAAACTGCTTGATAATTTAGAGTCAAATGCAGAATATCGTGGCATGGATTTGGACAGACTAAGAATAGTAAACGCAACTGTTCACAAAGGAAGGAAAATTGAGAGATTTATTCCACGTGCAATGGGAAGAGCAAGTCCAAAGATAGACATACTTACACACGTGGAGCTTGTAGCGCAGGAGATCTAAAATGTCATCTGTAAAAAACGTGATCAACGATAGTTACAAAATAATGTTGCTTAAAGACTATCTAAGAGAAGCAATCAAAGAAGCTGGATTTTCAGATGTAGATATACAAAAAACACCAACGGGAACTAGGGTTGCACTCCATGTAACACGACCTGGAATAGTAATAGGTAGAAAAGGTGCGGGCATACGCGACTTGACTAAAGCACTTGAAAAAGACTTTGGGCTTAAGAGTCCACAAATCTCTGTAATCGAGATAGACAAACCTGAACTGCACCCAAGTGTAATGTGTAACAGAATGTCACAGCACTTGGCAAGGGGAACGGCATTCAGGCGAGCTGTGATGTGGACCATGCAGACAATAATGAATGCGGGCGCAATGGGTGTACAAATTACAATTTCTGGCAAACTTAGAGGAGAACGTTCTTCTTTCGAAAAACATCATAAGGGAATTTTACCACGCGCTGGTCACCATGCAGACGTAGTGGTATCAGAAGACATAGTTCACGTTAATACCAAAATGGGGCTTATTGGTGTGCGAATCAGAATTGCAAGAAAAGAAAACTATATTCCAGAATTTGAATTCAAGACGGCTAAAAAGGAAGAACCTGTCAAGAAGAAGATAGTAGAAGAAGAGGAAGAGAAAGAAGTTGCAGTCATAGAAGAAATACCAGAAGATCCTACCAAACCACGAACAGAAAGCGAATTAATAGCACAGGAAGAGGAACTTGTCAAATCTGTAGAAACATATGAGGAAGTAGAGGACGAGCTAAAGTAATGACACGACTAAAGATGAAGACTATAAGAGAGTTTAACGAAACAGATCTAAAAGACAGACTTGGACAACTTCGATCCGAGCTTACAAAACTGCGTGTAGAGGCATCTAAGGGAACCCTTAGAAAAGAAAATGGGAAAGTACGACCGTTAAGAAGAGACATTGCAAGAATATTGACAAGACTAAACGAGATGAAAAAACAATGATTACTCAGGAAAATATCATATTACATGAACTAATAGGACTAGATGCTGAAGTTATCAAGTGTAATAATGCACAAACTGTTGGGCTCTATGGAAAGATTATTGACGAAACAAAATCAATGCTAATTCTTAACACTGCAAAAGGAATTAAGAAAATTCCAAAAGCAAACGCCCAATGGAAGTTTTCTTTTGATAAAATGGAAACTTTGATAGATGGAAACCTCTTGGCAAAAAGACCTCAGGAAAGAGTAGGAACAAAAGCATGACAAGAAATATTGGAATTTCTGTTCAGGCTCCAAAAACAGAATGTACAGATCACATGTGTCCATTCCATGGAACACTTAGCGTAAGGGGCAAATTAATTGAAGGCAAAGTGGTCAGCTCAAAGGCTCCAAAGATGGTTGTGATTCAACAAGAATTCCCAAAAATGATTACTAAATTCAAAAGATATGCGCGTAGTCAAAGTAAGATTCATGCATACAAGCCATCTTGTATTGATGCAAAAGAGGGAGATGTAGTTTTAACTGCAGAATGTAGACCAATATCAAAGAGTGTTTCATTCGTAGTTGTAGAGGTTTTGTCATAATGACCACAACAAAAAGCCGTGCAGTATCTGCAAAGGGAGTCCAAGAATTCAGACCATATATTACAAGAGCATTGCCACTTGGTGCTCGAGTCGTTTGTGCGGATAATACTGGCGCAAAGATATTAGAAATTGTAATGGTACAAAAAACAAAAACTAGAGTTTCACGATATCCTTCTGCAGCAGTTGGAGATTTTGTTAATGTAGTTGTAAAAAAGGGACCAGGTGAACTTAGAAAACAGATCTATGGCGCAGTTATTGTACGACAAAAATATCCAATTAAAAGACTCAGTGGAGTTAGAATCATGTTTGAGGATAATGCAGCTGTACTTGTTACTCCAGAAGGAGAGATCAAAGGAACAGAGATCAAAGGTCCTGTTGCCGTAGAAGCATCAGAGAAATGGCCAAGAATAGCAAACCTTGCATCAATGGTGGTATAAAATGAAGCCTACAATAATAAGAAATAGACAATTCTTCCAAGCATCTAACCACGTAAGAAGCAAGCAACTTGGAGCAGCACTATCAAAAGAGCTGAGGGAAAAATATGGAAAACGTAGTGCGCGCGTGGTAGAAGGTGACACTATACGAATAATGCGTGGAGAATTCAAGGGAATTGATGGCAAAGTCACTCAAATTTCGACTGAAAAAAATGGCATAGCCGTAGAGGGAATAAAACGTGAAAAACTCAAGGGTGGAAACGTAGACATCTACATTCACACATCTAACGTTATGATTACCGGTTTGAACCTTGATGACAAATGGAGACAAAACAGATTAGAAGGAGAAGCAGTAAAAGTTGCCACAGAAGCTCCAAAAGAAACACCAAAAGAAATCGCAAAAGAAGCACCAAAGAAAGAAGAATCTCTTAAATTAAAAGAATCTCCAAAACAAAAAGAAAAACTAAAAGAAAAATCGAAAGAAAAACCAAAAGAAACGGCTAAGGAAATACCAAAACCGAAGGAAAAGGCATCAAAACCTGCCACTAAAAAAACAAAACAAACAAAAGCGGCCAATCAAGCGAAAAAGGAGACTAAATAATGGTAAGCATAGCTGGAAGTAAGAAACTAAAAAGGCAGATGGCTCCACTTTTCTGGGGAATCACAAGAAAGGATTCGAGGTTCGTTGTAACCGTAAAGCCAGGTGGTTATCCGAAGCATCTTGCAATTCCAACCGCAGTATTTGTACGTGATACATTAAAGCTTGTTACCACACTAAGAGAAGCAAAATCTGTAATCTATGGTGGAAAAATAAAAGTGGATGGCATAACCCGTAGATCATTACACCATGGAATAGGACTAATGGATGTGGTTGAGCTTGAAGGTATTCCAGATGTTTATAGGCTGGTACCAAAAGACTCTATGGTTCTTCAGCCAATCAAGATAAATGAATCAGAAAAAACAAAGAAACTTGTCAAAGTAACAAGAAAAACAACAATTAGAGGTTCAAAAACTCAACTTGGTTTCCATGATGGGCATTCAATTATTTCAGAAACCAAAGTAAATGTAGGAGATACATGTATTATGCAAATCCCAGAAGGAAAAATTCTTGATGCAATTAAATTGGAAAAAGGATGTCAAGTCATTGTGACAAGTGGAATTAATGCTGGTCATATAGGCAAGGTTGTTGAAATCAAAGAAGGGACTTTCGTGCTTCCAAGGCGTGCACTAGTAAACATAGGTGAAAGAGAAATCGAAATTCCAGTAGACCTTATTATGGTTGTAGGAAAGGACAAGCCTGTAATACAAATAGAGTGAGATCATGTCGCAAATAACAGAAAGTCAAATGAGAAAAATTTCAATTGCAAAAGTAGTGTTAAACATGGGAGTTGGCAAGTCTGGAGAGCCAATTGAACAAGCAAAACTTGCATTATTACAAATTACTGGACAAAAGCCAAGCCCGCGACATGCAAAAGCAACACAAAGAGATTGGGGTGTACATAAGGGAGAACCAATAGGTGTTGCGGTAACACTTAGAAGAAAACCAGCTCTTGAGCTAATCAAAAGACTTTTTGCAGCAAAAGGTAATCAGATCAAAGGTTCCTCATTTGATGAATTTGGCAATCTTTCATTTGGCATAAAAGAACACATTGACATTCCAGGCGTAAAATATGACCCCCAAGTTGGCATTTTAGGATTAGACGTATCCATTTCATAACAACGACCAGGATTTAATATTAGATTTAGAAGCAAGCATAAAGCAAGTGTTGGAAAAAGACACAAAATTTCAAGTCAAGAAGCAAAGGAATTTCTGACTAGAGAATTTGGACTAGAGGTAGTATGATGGTAAAGAATCGAGACTATAAAGTAACAGGAAGGACTGTACATAAATTTGGCAAAGGTTCACGTTGGTGTAAACGCTGTGGAGACTATAATGCAGTCATACAAAAATATGACTTGGCATTGTGCAGACGTTGCTTCAGAGAAGTTGCTGTATCCCTAGGATTTAGGAAATTTAGGTGAGAAGATGCCGTCAAATAATATAATTGCAAATTTGTTTGTGACATTGTTTAATACAGAAGCTAGGCGCAAAGGCGAATGCGTTGTACTGCCAGCCTCAAAACTTGCTATGGAAGTGCTAAAGACTCTGAAAAATCATCACTACATTGGGGAATTTGAGAACATTGATGATAAAAAAGGTGGAAAGTTCAAGATCCAGCTCTTGGCCAAAATTACAAAATGCGGTGCAATTACCCCACGATTCAAGGTTAGAAAAGATGATTACGGAAAATGGGAACGTCAATACCTGCCATCATATTCACAAGGCATGTTACTAGTAACTACAAACCAAGGAGTAATGTCTCATCACGAGGCAATAAACAAAGGATTAGGGGGATTATTGATAGGATATGTCTACTAAACAGATAGAACAGCACGAATTCTCGCTACCGGTACCAGAAAACGTCAAAGTATTATTAACAAAAAAAATGTTAAGCGTTGAGGGGCCTCTTGGCAAAACAAGAAAGGATTTCAAAAAAATACCAGTAGACCTTGAAGTAAAAGGTAAAAATGTCATAATAAAGTCACTTGGCATACGAAAAAAAGACTACGCTATATTCAACACTGTTAAATCAATAATTAAGACCCTCATCGAGGGAGTCCAAAATGGCTATACCTTTAAAATGAAAATTGTGTATGCACACTTTCCAATCACAGTAAAGGTGAAGGATGGAAATATCTTGGTCGAGAATTTTCAAGGTGAACGCGCTCCAAGGGTTTCAAAAATACGTGGTGATACCAAAGTTGTTACAAAAGGCGACGATGTTATCTTAACCGGGCCTGTCTTAACAGATGTTGCACAAACTGCAGCAAGTTTACAGCAAAACACCAAGGTCAAAAATAAAGATCATCGAGTTTTTCTTGATGGCATCTATCTTTTTGAAAAATCCCCTGGAATCCAAAAATAATCTTAGTAAAGATTAAATCCGCATCTCCTAGGACAAAACGTGTTGCCGCCCTAGCTCAGCGTGGTAGAGCAGCTGACTGTTAATCAGCTGGTCGTCAGTTCAAGTCTGACGGGCGGCGCCTAATATTTCTAAATTCGAATTTAGA
>Ga0187892_10010692_pt1 | contig 11528 bp, 18 predicted proteins | sample MA1701073metaG_FD_139345 | JGI IMG/M metagenome (GOLD analysis project Ga0187892, IMG submission 139345) | Bio-ooze microbial communities from a basaltic lava cave in the Kipuka Kanohina Cave System on the Island of Hawaii, USA - MA170107-3 metaG ... | reverse complement strand
TCCCGTTCCCGTTCCCGTTCCCGTTCCCGTTCCCGTTCCCGTTCCCGTTCCCGTTCCCGTTCCCGTTCCCGTTCCCGTTCCCGTTCCCGTTCCCGTTCCCGTTTCGTGTCCGATCGGGACAGCGCTCGAAGACTACGCGGAGAACGCCTATGAACTCAAGCATGAGGAAACATTTGTTCCTTGCCGTGGCGAGCTGCCTCTCCATCTTGGGTGCGACGCGGGCCCTCACAGCACCGCTTGTTCGCGTCCCGGAGTTGCTGGCAACCAGCGCGACGGGGTTTCCGCCATGTTACTTGGTTGGGGTAGACCAAACTCCGGTGGTTTGCACCCCCGCCTACGTTCCTTGCGACTGCCAATCCGGGATTTGCCCCGGGACCTGCCGGTCGGGATGCCCACCGCTTCTGGTTGGGGGATCCCATTTCCGGATAGACGGCCACGAAGGAACGTCGATTGATTGTAACGCATACATGTATACTGTCGGCACTTGCACCACCACCCCGACGACATGCCAGTACAGCGACTGTCCCATTACGGGTAGCTGTCCGGCAGGCACGACCAATTTTACTTGCGGACAGCAGAATATTAGCTATCCGGTGTTCGACTGTGGTTGATTTAGTCAGGAGCACAGACGATGAACGTCACGAGTTTGGTTCGCGTCGCCCTAGCCCTAGCGGCGATTGCAATCAGTACTGGCGTTACGCGGGCGGACCCTCCACCCTCTCTCCAAGAGTTGCTGGCCTCATGCCAGGCGAATTGGCAAGGCGTGCAAGATCTCGAGGTGGTCTACGAGTCTGCGTCAACAGGACCAGTTGATGGCCTTGTACCGTTAACGGAAACGACCTTCAGGTGGGCACCAACACGGTTCTATGGTTGCATGATCCGCCCCGGAGGGTTGCCGAAACAGATATCATTCGACTACGAAGCGCCCGAAGGACGTGTTCGTTATCCGGCGAGTAATTCTCGCGGCACGAACCTCTACGACGCGGGTGCCGCCTCCTGGATGGCCAACCAGTTGCGACCACCTGATCCGGTCGGTTCCACGGCTTGGCACTGGACGTTCGACTTGGAGGGGATCCTGCAGCACGACGAGACGACGGTGCGGCCTGAGACGGACGTCATCGACGGGCGAGTCGCGGCGGTTGTTGACGCCCACGAGTCTGGCGTGCCGGCTCTGACGGTCTGGCTCGATATCGAACGGTCGGCGGTGCCGCTGAAGTGGGTTCGGTATGGAGGCGACGGGCAGCCGTTCACTAGCGCCGAGCTTTCCGACTATCTGCACGTCGACGGCCTCGCTTGGCTGCCACTACACATTGTCTATTCGTGGATGAGTGGATCCATGAGCGGCGTCGTGACGTCACAGAGTGTGCTGCCGGACGACGCGGGTGCGCCGCAAATCAAACTGAATTCGGGACTCGGCCCCGAGGACCTCATTGTTCATTTTCCCAATAACACCATCATTTTTGACCAGGACACCGGCCAGCTCACGCAGCTAGTGGCGTCGGCCGCACCAGCGGAACTGTCGCGGGCCTTGGCCGACGCAGTCGAGAAGCATCAATGTACGCGCGGTCGCGTCCCCGTGCAGGCGCGTGCGTCCTTCCGTGTGACGGGCACTATGGCGGCAGTACTCAGCATCTCACTTCTGGCATTCGGTGCGGCTTTGCGCCTGTGGCGATCTTGAGCTCAGATTGCCACGTTGCAGTTCGGTTCGCGCCGATTGCGGTTCTTACCCTGAGTATATGGGTAAGCCGCAGCCAAGCCGATGAGAACTCGCCCAGTCGCTCTGCGCAGAGCTGCCTTTGTGGCCGCATCGCGTGTGGCCTCATCTTGCAAGCGCACGGCGTCGGATTCACAGACCAAGACCTCAGCCGCATCACTGACGAACGGGCGAGCGATGCGGCGCTCAACGCGATACGCGAAGTGCTTCGTTCCAAGGGTATTGACTCTGAGGTTCGCCGCCTGACACCACAAGAGTTGCTCGAGGTCGGCCGTTTTGCGATTCTTCCGATCCAGCATGACCGCTATCGAAGCCACGCCCATGTCGAGACGTTCGTCGCGAGCGCATCAAGGTCAGTGCACCTCGTTTCTCCATCGTCAGTGGCCGGCGGGCATTTGACGGTAAGGAGCATGGACAATCTCTCACGTGTCTGGTCGGGTGAAGCGCTCGCCGTACAGGGCTTGGTTACAAGCGCAGCCTCAAAAGTGTGGGAGGTCGTTCGAGCCGCAGTCCTCGCAGTCGTCAGCGGCGCGCTCGGATGGCTGGGTACTTCGTATGTCATGCGGCGTCGCAAACGTCAGGCTTCGTCAGCTGATTAGCCCGGCCTCGGTGCTGCTCATCGGACTGGTCGCAGGTTTGCTGGTCTTTCGCAATGCCGGTTTCACCAAGGACGCAGGTGTGGCGCGCCAGACCGCACCGGCTGACCTTGACGGTGAGATCAATCGCAGCCTGCCCGAGAGCTTGGCGGGCTGCCGAGATGTGACTTCACGATTCCGGGGCGTCCAACTGGATACTGATGATCGTGCCTCACTAGTCTTTCATGGAATCCTCGCGTTGGGTTCAGAGCTTTCGGTCGTCAATCGACTGACCGGCCAGCCGGTTGAAATTCCGGGATTCGCCCTCAGTCTCCTGGAGGCGAGCCGTCGTGGCCAGTCGGCCGACACCGCGACCCGTGCGAACGTACAACAGAAGCATCCCGGGCAGTTTCTCTCGTATCTACTCACCGCGAAAAGCCAGGGCCGGCTTCACTGGCCGGAGGAACTCGACTCGGCGCTGACCGCGGTTTGGTGCGAGGAGCGGCAGAGTGTCGGCATGACTGCGACCTTGGGTTGGTTCGTTCCGGCCTATTGCCTTTCGGACAGCCGAACGACGTTCAGCAACAAGTACGGCGAGGTCATCGATGCGCCATACCTGGTAAAAGCACTGATTGCGCAGTCAAGGGATGGCGATCGTCGCCAAGTCTGCTTCGGGCTCCACGAGGTCCAAGCGCTTGGGGTCGCACGAACGAACCTTCGGGCCGAACTCGACAAAGCGACGTTCGCCATCCTGGATCAAGTGTTCCGCGAGCAGAGTCAGGAGGTGTTGGCGGCAGTGTCCGCTGGCCAATTGCACGCTGGCCGATCTACCGACAATGATGCGCTCCGTCTTGACGACGACTACTCGTTTTTCTATTCTGCGGGACACGCCATCGAGGCCCTCGTCAGCGCACCCGACTGCGTCATGGCGGATCCGCGAATGCATGAGTTTGTTGCGACTGTGTTGGAACGGTGCCGGAACTCGACGATCTGGCACGAGCCCAATGAGCTCAAGACGGGTGGTTCGCCGCCCGGTGCCCACTATTGCATCATGTCCCATCTGGTGCACGCACTTCAGCTCTACGCATCGACTGTGGAGCATCGGGGGGCGACAGCGGCGACGAATCACTGATTTTCGCGCGGTCGTGCCGTTGACCAGCAGGTTGGGGAACTTGCTGGGCAGGACGACCGGCTCGGTCCGCGTGCCGTCGTAGTTCGGCTCGAAATCGACCGTCTCGAACTCCAGGTCGGCCAGCATGTCGATCGAGTCCGCAGTCAGGCGGGCCTCGGTGTAGCGCATGGCCGCCGGCGCGTCGCCATCCATCGAGCCGAAGTTGCCCTGGCCATCGACCAGCGTCTGCCGCATGTTCCAGGCCTGGGCCATGCGCACCAGCGTCGGGTAGATCACCTGGTCGCCGTGCGGGTGATAGTTGCCGGCCGTATCGCCGGCGATCTTGGCGCACTTGCGGTGCTGCGAGCGCGGCCCCAGGTTCAGGTCGTTCATCGCGACGAGAATGCGGCGCTGCGACGGCTTGAGCCCATCGCGTCCGTCGGGCAGCGCCCGGGCCGTGATGACGCTCATGGCGTACGTCAGGTACGAGTCCTGCATCTCCTCGATGATCGAGTGGTCTTCAATCCGTTCCGGCGTCTCTGCCATCGGTCACTCCAAACTAGCCGCGGATTTACGCGGATTGACGCGGATTCTAGGCGACAGTGAGCGAACCGACCACCCAGAGACACAGCGGTGGGCCGGCGACGAGGTCTCGACGCAGACTGAGGGAGGGCGTACAATTCGGTGTATGGTCGCGAACACGGAGATGACGATCCTCGACCGGGCCATCAAGCCTGAGCGCAACGGATTGCTCCCCGACGTCGCCCGCTTCATCCTCGCGCTGACGTTCGACGAGCGCGATCACGCACGCATGGCGGAACTGGCCGACAAGAACCAAGCGGGCGACCTAACCCCGGACGAACAGGTCGAGATGGACGAATACCGCCGCGTGGCCGACCTCTTCGCGCTGCTGCACTCGAAGGCGCGACTGGCACTTCGGCAAGCCGGCGAGGCGCGCTGATGCGCGTCGAGAAGGCGCTCGACGCTCTTGTCCGACAGCGCGCCGGATTCGCCTGCGAATACTGCCGCATGCCGCAATCGCTCTATGAGGCCCGCTTTCCGATCGATCACATCATCGCGCAGCAGCACGGCGGCCCGACGGCCCCAGAAAACCTTGCTCTATCTTGTTACAGGTGCAACACATCGAAGGGGCCGAACATTTCCGGTATTGATCCGGTCACTGGACGCATCGTCCGGCTCTACCATCCCCGTCGAGATGCGTGGTCCGAGCACTTCGAATGGCAGGGCGCGATCTTGATCGGACACACGCCTCGGGCGCGAGCGACCATCGCCGTCTTGGCCATCAATCACCCGGACTACCTCGCCGTCCGGCGGTCGCTGATGTTGGAAGGTCTGTTTCCATCGAAGTAACCGCGCGTCCAGCATCGCCCTCGACCGCCTGCGCCCCCTGTGCGTGCGGGTGATAGTTGCCGGCCGTATCGCCGGCGATCTTGGCGCACTTGCGGTGCTGGGCCCGCGGCCCCAGGTTCAGGTCATTCATCGCGACCAGGATGCGCCGCTGCGACGGCTTGAGCCCATCGCGCCCGTCCGGCAACGCCCGGGCCGTGACGGGGTCCCCAACCGCGAACGATCGCGGTTCGGGTCCCCTGACGCTCATGGCGTACGTCAGGTACGAGTCCTGCATCTCCTCGATGATCGAGTGGTCTTCAATCCGTTCCGGCGTCTCTGCCATCGCTCACTCCAAACCAGCCGCGGATTCACGCGGATTGACGCGGATTCTAGGGCAACTCGACCCCTCAGGCTACGCAGCCACCTCGACTCGAACTGCGATCTCGCGTATACTCATTCTGCTGGGCCAGTGCCGGCGTTTAGACAATTGGGCGGAGGCGACCATTGGAAGACATTGTCGAATTCGAGGGTACCTGGGAAGACGTTTCGCGCCATTCTGCCGAGCTGTCCGGACGTCGCGTGCGAATCACCGTGCTGCCGGAGAACCGCAACGGCCCGCCCCAAGCGCCCATCCCCGTGTTTCGAGCCGCATCAGGCCGATCGCTCTTGCGGCACGCCGGCTCATGGAGCGGCAACGACCTTGAGGCGTGCCTTCGCGCTGTCGAAGAAACCCGCGCTCCACTCGAGTTCTGAGCGTGTACCTTCTCGACACGAACCACTGCAGCCGGATTATCGAAGACGATTCGGCCGTGGTCGAGCGCGTCAGGACTGTGGGCGAGGACCAGGTAGCCACCTGCGTCACGGTCTATGGAGAGCTGATCTACATGGCGCACAAGTCCGAGCGACGCAACGCCAATCTGGCTCGAGTCAGCGCGTTCCTCTCGGACATTCGCATTTACTTCGCCGACGAGCGCGTGGCCGAAGTGTACGGTGAATTCAAGGCGAGGATCATCGCCCATTTCGGACCGCGTGATCGGAGGAAGCGAGGTCGCATGACCATCGAGCGGCTGGGAATAAGCGAGAACGACCTCTGGATCGCGTCGGTAGCGATTCGACACGACCTCACGGTCGTGTCGGCGGACGCAGACTTCACGCGGATGGGAGAAGTCTGGGCATTTCCTCTCGAGTGTTGGTGGCAGCCAGCGGCTAGCAGCTGACGCCCAAGCGGGCCACGCGCGCAATGGCGAAGCCTCGCCGACCGGCAGGATCGGGGCGAGAAGCTCTCGCCGCGCGAGCGTTCCGAGGCCGAGGGTCTCGTGAATCTGGCGGAGTTTCTTTCGCTCCTGCGGCTCCGGTCCGAGCGCCTGGGCGGGAATGGTTGACCCATCCGATGCCCGACGTCCCGGCATCGCCGCGGCGGCGCGTCGTCAGCCGGGCAGGCGGGCGCTGTGAGTATTGCCGCCTCGCTCAGATCGGCCAAGAGGCAACTTTTCACGTCGATCACATTACGCCGCGAGCGGCTGCCGCTCGCAACACGTATGTGGTGCCGTCGGTGGCCGAGGCCCTGAAAACGTCATCCACACCACGCACCTTTCGAAGCGCCCTTGCCGGCGAAGTGAAGGAGACGAATACGGTGGCGCTGCTCGACGCCGAAATCGAGGGCCGGCCGATCTCGACACACGCCCTGGTGGTCGACCGAATCGGAAACGATGAGCACGGGATTCCCATCGCGGTCCTCTTCGGCACGTTGGCCACGCAGCAGTGGGGGATCCGGCCGGTGCCGGACGAGGTGCGACTCGATCTGTCCGATTACCCGGAGGAGTCCGTCGAGTTCTGACTCCATCGATCGCGAGCGGAGCGTCAGCGGCAGGCGCTGCGCGATTCACCGCCCGAGTTCTTGAGCGCCGCCCAAGTCGATCGGTTGAGCGAACTGATGAACCGTTGGCGCAGCGTCACGATCGCGACGTGTTGAGCTTGCGCGGCCAGGATCACGTCGCAGTCGAGCTCTTCACAGCGTCCGGCCCTAGGGACGGTTGGCCTGCAGCGCGGCCTTGAGCTGCGGCCAAGTCGCTTCATCGTAGCCGGACTCGTCGGCCAGCCACTCGTCGAGCAGGCGAATCGCCGCCCGGTTACGGGCCATCAAGTCATCCGTCTCGCGCAGAGGCGCGGGGCACGCAGAGCTTCGGCATCGCGTGGTGCAATCGAACCAGGCGCCCCTTCTCAGCGAACTCAGCGACTCCGCGAGAGATCCTCGGCCGTTTTGGCCCTCGGCCGTCGTCACGCGGAGGTTTTCTTCCAGCGTCGTCAGGCCGTGCAGGACTTTGCTGATGGCGTCGGCGCGGAGCGTGATGGCGCCGTGGTCGACGGCGTAGCGATACCTGGTCGCAGAGCTCTCTCGATCCTTGGCTCGGCAGCAGGGTGCCGGTAACGGGCGATCCCCAGCAAGCCCACGTGACGGCGGTACTCAGCCGATTACGCGCAGGCGGCAACGAACCGAGCCTTGTGCCGCAAGTGCTCTACGAGTATGGGTTGTGTGTACCCGCCCACGTGAACAGAACGGCCTTGGGTTGACGGTCGAGCAGGTGTGTGTCGACTTCGTGAAGATAAAGCGCTTGTTTGCACTGCATCGAGACGAGCGCGCCATTCTTCCTCGCTGGGAACGGATCGTTGCCGATCACGGGGTCAAGGGCAAGGCCGCACACGACGCGCGGCTGGTCGCCGCCATGGAGCGGCACGGCCTGACGCATATCCTGACACTGAATCCCGCGGATTTCCGACGCTTCACGGCAATCACAGTCCTGACGCCTGAGGACCTGCTCGGCGAACCAGCCGGCGCGCCTGCGCGATAGCCGCATGCTCTACGGATTCGCTCACGTCTGTAGGAGGGCCAGGAGTTCCTCGGCCGCCACAGCCTGTACGCCCAGCGTGGCAAAGTCGGCAGCGTTGCGAGTGACGACCTAGTCGGCGCCGACTCGAAGCGCCGCGGCGGCTTGGATGGCGTCCTCGAGGTCGGAGCCCGCCGTCGCAAGGGCGCCGTCGAGGACCGCCTCGTCGAGCGGAACCACTTGAAAGGTCGCGCGGATTAGCTTGACCGCCTCGAGTGCCCGGTCACGGCCCCCCTGCTTGCGGGCGATGTAGAACACGTTATTGAAACTGATGGCCGACACGTAACCGCTGAGAGCCCCCTCCTCAACCAGCGCCCAGACCCGGGCGGCGGCGGCGTCATGCGGCTTGCGCGCCTGGAGCACGTCGAGCAGGATGTTGGTGTCGACCAGGACGATCATCGAGGTCCGAACCTCTGCGCTCGCGCCTCATCGAGTGCCTGGCGAACCTGCTCATCCGTCATGGGCGCGAGCATGCCGAGCGCCTGACGGGTCAGCGGCGGAAGGTCGCTGGGGTGCGGCGGCGGCTGGGCAATCACGCGCAGCAGGCGCTCCAGCATCTCGGATATGGTCATCTTGCGCGCCGCCGCCAATTGTCCTGCGCGGGGCAGCAAATCGTCATCGACCTGTATCGTGAGCGTCGCCATGGCCCGTAATCATACGCTGCGCAAGGCCCTAACAACAAGGCAGAATTGGATGCGAAGTGCATCTGCTGCCCTCGGGCGGAATTCTGGCCCGCTGCGGCACGAATCTCCAATACGAGACGGGAAACCCGGGATAATCAGCCGCCTGCCGTCGTCACGCGCAGGGCTTCTTCGAGCGTGGTCAGCCCGTGCAGGACCTTGCTGATGGCGTCGGCGCGGAGCGTGATGGCGCCGTGGTCGATGGCGTAGCGGTACATGGACTCGGTTGAGGCCTTGGTCATGACCAGCTCGGCCAGGCCGGGGTCGAAGGGGACATATTCGTAGATGCCCACGCGCTCGTAGTAGCCGCTGCGCAGGCAGCGCGAGCAGCCCGAATGACGACCGGCCGATTGCTACGGGAACAGGTCCAGGCGCATCCACGCGCGGCGAGCACGCACGTGCTTGGGATGGTTGAACCGCAGTCGCGCGGCCGTTGCACGGCCGGTTGCCGTCGTCCCAAACAGTTCGGCGAGATCGGCATCGAAGCGGAAATGGTCCGCCCAGCGGTGTTGCCGCGGGTGGAATAGCTCAACCGCGGTTCCGGTGTCGGGGTCCGCTCCTTCCGTGGCGTCGCCCTTGTAGACATTACAGGCGCGGCACGCCAATGCCAGATTCTCCGGCGAATCATCGCCGCCGCGTGACGAGGGGATGATGTGCTCAACTTCGAGATGAAAGTTGAAGAGCGTGGCCGGGGCGTGGCAGTACTCGCAGCGAAATCCCGCCCGTTGCGAGACCAGATCGTAGGCTGGAGTCATCGGCCGAGTTGCTGGGCGAGGGCGGCGGCGCGGTTGGCCGAAGCGTCGAATTCGGCTTCGATCAGCGCCTCCAGTTCCTGCTGCTCGGCTGGCGGGAGCGATGTGCCGGCATCGCGGGCGCTGCGCCAGTGCACCATTAACTCTTTGAGCCGGTCGATTTGGGCGGCTGTGACGAACTCGTCGCCGCCGAGCCGTTGAACCAGCACGACAGTGGTGCCTTGAGCGTTGGTGAGGTGCGGTCCCAAGCCGTCCAAGGCCTCCCCGGCCGTCCGGCCGAGGGCTTGTGAGCCGTTGACTCGCGCGCGATAGAGAACGGTGTCGCGCTCACAGGCTTCGGGCGTAATGGCAACAGTCACCATAGCAGCACCGGATCATATCACCGCAACCGGCCCATTGCCAACTCGGTCCACGGGTGCCATCGATCCGGCACTACTGCCGGCCGAGAGCATCAGCCAACCGCGTCGTCACGCACACGGCTCCTCGTGCCGCCGGCATCCTGCCGGCTGTATCGGTGCCTTCCAGGTGGCGAGCAAACGCCGCCGCGCACGAGACCGTATTACCGCAGCCCCGCCTACTTCACGCGCCGGCAGGATGCCGGCGCTACCCTTCCGCCGTCGTGACGCGGAGGGCTTCTTCGAGCTCGTCTGGCCGTGCAGGACTTTGCTGATGGCGTCGGCGCGGAGCGTGATGGCGCCGTGGTCGATGGCGTAGCGGTACATCGACTCGGTCGAGGCCTTGGTCATGACCAGGTCGGCCAGGCCGGGGTCGAACGGGACGTATTCGTAGATGCCCACCCGCTCGTAGTAGCCGCTGCGCAGGCAACGCGAGCAGCCGGTGCCGCGGTAGAGGTCCACGGTTCCAGTTCGGCCTGATCAGGGCGCGGTCACATCCTGCCAGCGCCGTGCCTCCACGAACAGATCGAGGTGGCCAGTATTCTCGGTAATCACGATGGCCGCGACCGGTTGAGCTTGCGCCGCCAGAATTACGTCACAGTCGAGCTCTCGAGGATCCGCAGACGGCGCGCCCTTGCGGCGGGCCTCGGCCCACAATTCGGCGGCCAGGCGCAGCGAGCTCGAATCAATGGGCAGGTACGTCAACCATCGCTCCAGCGAGTCGAGACGCCTGAGTCCGCGCGTCTTGCCGGCGCGCAGCAACTCCCTTCGGACTTCGTAGTCGGCGATGTCGGGCACGTAGACCTGGACACCGGCCGAGAGATGTCGCTTGAGCCAATCGGTGATGGGCAAGTTGGAGCGCGGGTGCGAGAGTTCGCCCAGCGGGCCGGCGTCGAGCACGAATCGCCTAGTCACTAAACAGCCTCCGGCCCGAGGGACGGTTGGCCTGCAGCGCGGCCTTGAGCTGCGGCCAAGTCTCTTCATCGTAGCCGGACTCGTCGGCCAGCCACTCGTCGAGCAGGCGAATCGCCGCCCGATTGCGGGCCATCAAGTCATCGTGGCCTTGCGTCGCCGAGCCGTCGCTGGCGGCGGTTGTTCGCTCGGCATTGTTCGACTCAAGCTCCATGTTCGGTCCTCCCGTGCGATTGTACGCGCCGGCGGCGCGAAACGGACCTCGAACACTGGGATTCTCGACAAGCGTCAGCCTTCTGGCACCACCGGCGGAGTTTCGGTTAATGGCGTTGGCTTCGCGACGGACGTTGCCGGTAGGTAAACCGAGGGTCTCGCGCAGAGGCGCGGGGCACGCTGAGTCCTGGAAGCAGTGAGCGCGCCATTGCCAGAATCCTCCTTCTCCGCGTGCTCAGCGCCTCCGCGAGAGATCGTTGGCCGTTCTTAGCCCTCGGCCGTCGTCACGCGGAGCCTCGGGCCGTTCCGACGCGGGGTGCATACGGAATTTGCTCCCCGTGAACTCGGAAAACAGCCATATCTGTGCAAATCGGCTCGACCACGAATCGAACCCGCTCGTCCGAAACTCCTCGAGTAGTCCTCTGGCATGTTGCCTTGCTTCGTCAAACACGTGGGAGGATACATCGCCCTTTGCAAGATCGCAGACAACCACTAGGCACAGCGGCAAGCCGGGCAGTTCGAAGCTAACCGCCTTCGCGTCTTTCTGCTCGAGTAGTCGCCTCAGGTCGCGCGCGTCGAAGTGTGGGAACGCAACTGCAATTCGTGGGCAGATCCATGTCGGCCAGCGCATTCTGGGTGTCCGCGAGACCTCTAATCCGCTTAAGTGGACCGCCAACGACGGCCAGTCTTCTCGGGCGAAAGGGAGCGCGATGTGCCGCGGGATCGCGGCAAGGTCTTTTCGAGCATAAAGGTGCACGTGGCTCCGCGGGGCGTTGAATTCCGGGGACGTGACGGTGCTGCGAATTACCTCTACTAAGCCCAAAACAAGCGTATGTTTTTGGGATGTGAACGGAATCCTAACATCTTGATCTTGGGCGCAGATCCATCGTGACGACGCTTCGCGTCGTTTTCAGTTCGCGTCGCCTTGTCGTTTGGATTCG
>Ga0187892_10010691_pt1 | contig 11529 bp, 2 predicted proteins | sample MA1701073metaG_FD_139345 | JGI IMG/M metagenome (GOLD analysis project Ga0187892, IMG submission 139345) | Bio-ooze microbial communities from a basaltic lava cave in the Kipuka Kanohina Cave System on the Island of Hawaii, USA - MA170107-3 metaG ... | reverse complement strand
TTCATTGGCAAGGGCGGGAATATGAAGCGCCGCATTGGTGGACCCGCCGGTGGCAGCCACAACGGCAACGGCATTCTCAAGTGCTTTGCGGGTGACAATATCTCGGGGGCGAATATTCTCTTTTAACAGTGTCATGACTTGGCGACCGCAGGCTTCGGCATAACGATCTCGTTCTGTATCTTCGGCGGGGGGGGAACTGGACCCCGGTAAAGCCAAGCCTATGGCTTCGGCCACGCACGCCATTGTGTTGGCAGTAAACTGACCGCCGCACGAGCCCGCGCCTGGGCAGGCAGAGCATTCGATTTCGTAAAGTTGGTCTGCCGTCATTTTGCCTGCAGCGTAAGCACCCACCGCCTCATACACTTCTTGAATCGTCACATCGTTTCCTTCGAACTGGCCTGGTCTAATCGTGCCACCATAGAGAAAAAGAGCCGGGACGTTTAAGCGCAGCATACTCATCATCATCCCGGGTAAACTCTTGTCACAGCCAGCCAAGGTCACAAGAGCATCGTATCCGTGAGCGCGCATCATAAGCTCAACAGAATCCGCGATCACTTCACGGCTAATCAAAGAGGATTTCATCCCTTCGTGTCCCATGGCAATGCCATCTGAGACAGCGATGGTGACAAACTCTCGAGGCGTGCCTTCCGCTTGAGATACGCCTTTTTTCGCGGCTTGAGCCTGGCGGTTTAGGGTGAGATTGCACGGCGTGGCCTCATTCCACGAGCTGGCAACCCCCACAAACGGGTTGTGAATTTCTTTATCCCCCAATCCCATGGCCCGCAAAAAGGCCCGATGAGGCGCCCGCTCAGGTCCCTCAGTCACAATTTTGCTGTGTTCTTTCAAATCAGATCGTGTTGTCATTGCAAAAGCTCCTTGTAAGAAGCGCAATCTACAATATTCTGAATGGCATGGATAGGACGGAAAACCCGTGATATAATCATGGCGAAAAGGCAGTTTTTCCGAGGAAAGACCATGGGCCAAAACAAAAAAAAATCAAAGAAAGTCGCAAGAAAGAAAGAAGAAAAAATTATCATTGATGAAAATCTTCAGAAGGTCGAGCCTGCCAGCGATGAAGAGCTGGAATCAACCGAATCCGAACTGGATTTTGGTGAAGATCCCGTTGGCAGCAATGACGATGACCCTGATAAAGGGGATTAATTATATTCGGCTGTAGGTTTCCGCTAGTTTTTTAAGTCTTCTTTCCGTCTTTTGTTTGATCATTCCTGTTTTAAGACGCCACTCCCAATTTCCGTCAGCCGTTCCTGGCCTATTGATCCGAGCTTCTGATCCGAGTCCCAGTACATCTTGAATGGGGAAAATGCAGATATCGGCGGAAGACATCATCCCCAAGCGAATCATATCCCAGTGAAATTCTTTTTCTTTGCCTTGGTTGTAGGCCAAAGCCAATGAATATTGATTCCAACCTTTCTTCTTGTATTTTTTTCTTAATTCTTCTGTCCAACCCAAGATCGTATTGTTGTCATGCGTGCCTGTATAAACAAGAGTCCGTTGTGAGATATTGTAGGGTCTATTTACTTCTGCGCCGGGATGCGTTTCAAACGCGTATTGAAGAATCTTCATTCCCGGAAAATCAAATTGATCCCGTAAGGCCTCCACGTCTTTGGTGAGAGACCCCAAATCTTCCACTACGATTTGAATGTGGGGGCATTGTTTCAGAAGTGTATGAAAGAAATGAGCTTGCGGGCCTTTCACCCACCGTCCGTGCTTGGCTGTCTTTTCTTTAGCCGGAACCGCCCAATAGTGGTAAAAGCCGATAAAATGATCAAGACGCACAGCGTCAAAATGAACCAAAATTTTTTGAATGCGGCGTATCCACCAATCGTAACGTTTTTTTCGCAATAAATCCCAACGGTAAAGAGGGTTTCCCCATAATTGCCCGTCCGCACTAAAACTATCTGGAGGAACGCCGGCCAGGAGTTGCCTTTGCCCATTTTTGTCCAAATAAAAAAGATGGGGGTGGGCCCAAACATCGGCACTGTCATGCGCAACATAAAAAGGGATGTCACCAATAAACCCGATGCCTCTTTTTCTGGCATAAGAACGAAATGCGTCCCACTGGCGGTGGAAGACAAATTGAAGGAAGGATTGAAATTGAATCTGTTGAGACAGCATTTCTGTCCAGATTTTTAGCGCTCTGGGTTTGCGCAGCCGAATGTCTTCATCCCAATCCCACCAAGGGGAGCCATGATAATGATTTTTGATCGCGCCGTAGATGGCGTAATCCTTTAGCCAAAACTGATTCTCCCTACAGAAGAGGGCATAGGGCTGTTTGTAAGGATGATGTTTTTGGAGTACAAAAGACCGAAAAGCATCTATAAGCTTTTGCATCTTAAATTGAATCACAGCACCATAGTCAATTTTGTCTGCGGGGGAAGGGGTCAAGTCCGGACTTCGGACATTATTACCCAGTATTGTCCGAAGTCCGGACTTGACCCCTTCCCTGGCAAGAAAATCCAAGTTGATTAGAAGGGGATTTCCCGCAAAGGCCGATAGAATTTGATAAGGGGAATTGCCATATCCCAAGGGGCCAATGGGCACCATTTGCCACCAGGTTTGGCCGGAATTCTTTAAAGAATCCACAAATTTGTAGGCCGTATCCCCCAAATCCCCTATCCCATGGGGACCAGGCAATGAGGCGATGGGCATCAATATGCCGCTGGCCCTCTTTTTCAACGAAAAATCGACCTGTTTTCTCACGGCGGAATGTTACAACAAATTTACGAGATCTTAAGGCCACATTAAGACCACACAATTAAAATAAATCAAAATAATTATTCAAAAATCCATTTAATGAAAAACCCATTTTCCCTCAAACCCTTCTGTTTCATCCTTACGTTATTTTTCTTTGTTTCGAATGTGCTTTTGGCGCATTCGTATGAAACAAATTTGTGGAAAGAGAGATATAACCAGTTGGAGCATTCGAAAAATGAAATTCAACTGGCCAGCCTCTCCAAGCCATTTACTCCCACCATCCTTCCGCTGACTGAGTCTTTTACTCTGCCTGCTCTTCCGAAGTTAAAAAATCCCAAATTCAATATTACAGACAATAAATTAAAAGAATTGGTCCAGATCCTATCCAATCAATTTGGAACCATTCGAGAAATAGGGGAGGAAGGGGTCAAGATCGTCATTCATATCCAAGATGTGCATATGAATGACGAGGCTCAGAGCAATATCAAATCTGTTCTCAAAGCCCTTGTGGATTCAGGCAAAGTTGGCCTTATAGCATTGGAAGGGGCCTTCGATGAAATAAATTTAATGGGATTTCGACAGTTTCCAAACCCAGAGGTGGTCCGTAAAGTCACTGAATATCTGGCCAAAGAGCAAAAAATTTCAGGTCCCATACAATTTGCATTAACGCACCCCAAAACGATTCCTGCCATTGTGGGTGTGGATGACAAAGAGCGCTACAACGCCAATGTGGAAGCCTATCGCAAGTCTGTCCCTATTATGGAGAACCAAAAAAAGAATTTATTGGAAACGCAGCGCGCTCTTGGTGCGGAAAAAGAAAAGGTTTTCCATCCGGAATTAAAAGCCTTTGATCAAAAAGTCCAAATGTTCCGGCAAGAGGAAATCAAGTTGGGGGAGTATGTTCGATTTTTAAAGACGTTACCTCGTACCCTCGTTACCTCGTTACCTCGTCAAGACAAAGTTTATAACGAGGCAACGAGGCAACGAAGCAACGAAGTAACGGAATGGCAAATTGACATCTTCTTAGAAGCTCTTGATATGGAACAATCTCTTAACTTCCGGCAAGTTGAAATTGAGCGCACGCATCTGTTGGAGTCCTTGGTTCAAAAATTGAGCAAAACGGATTTGGATTTGCTGCTCAATGCCAGCGCCGCCTACCGTATGGGAGCATTCAGTAATGCCGATTTCTATTCCTATCTACAAGATTTGTGCAAACGGTATGGTGTAAACCTTTCTCAGTTCAAAGAGATGAACGCCTATCTTCAATATGTGTTTCTCTCTGACACAATTCAAATTGAAGCCCTTCTTAATGAGGTCAAAACATTAGAGGAGGCAATTTACGAGAAGTTGATTCACTCAGATAAAGAACGTGAACTGGCGGAACGATCAAAGCGATATCACCTGGTGGGAAAATTGCTTGATTTTGCTCTCACACCAGAAGAGTGGGATGAATACAAAAAGATAATTCATCGTAACCTCGCACCCTCGTTACCTCGTGAGGATGGAAAGATTAACGAACTAACGAAGCAACGAGGCAACGAGGTAACGGCTTTTGAGAGGTTTTATGAAGAAGCCGAAGCCCGCAACCACACCATGGTATCACGCCTACTAAAGACGATGGAGGAGAAAAAAACCGATGTCGCTGTCCTGATCACAGGGGGCTTTCATTCTCGAGGGTTGAACCAGTTACTTACTGAATCTCAGACCACCACCATCACATTTTCTCCCAAACTCACAAAAGTAGAAGAGAACGGAAATTCTCAATATCTTTCTGTCTTCACACAAGAAAAAACCCCTTTGGAAAAAATCTTTGAGGGGGAAAAACTTTTTCTATCTCCTCCACCTATCGATCTGCGGTCCGCTGCTTTGCTGGGGACCACGGTCAATGAGGGTCTCAATCCGACCAAAAATTATCCAGATGACGCCGCTGTGTATGCGGCCTTGATTGGGAGATCGACGAAGGGTCTCCACCTTGAGGCTCGTGACATTAAAGGGGCCGTTCGGGCCACAGTCGGGCAGTCTGGTTCTGTAATTCTTCCCATGGCACAGGGGGAAATCAAAGGTGATCTCATTGTCGAGCGATCCTTTTTAAATCGAATAAAAGGGGTAAGAGACGGAATCCTTACCATGGCTAAAAGAGCTAAGGCCGGAGTCAAACGAAAAACGGATAAATTTCAAAGAGGTCGTAAAAAGAGAGTTGGCCATGAGACCAACATTCGCTTAAAAAGGAATGTCCCCTTCATGCCTGACATTCCAAAAATATTCCCCGGTCGACCTCAATGGCCCATAGATTGGGGATATATGCGATCAATACGAATGCCAGTTAGCATATTGGCGCTCATATCGATCTTTACCACTTCTTTCATTGGTGTCTTTTTCGGTGGCATCAAAAAGGTCGCTGCTCAAAGTGAGATGGGGGCAGCTTCTCAAAACTTGGCGGAAATTTTTCTCGGCGCTGTGGACGGATTTAACTATCGGTGGATTATAGCCATTATATTGGCGGTATCAATCTTAAGCGGCGTCTTCTATTACTTTAAAACAGGTCTAAGGAAAAGTCGTGGTGAAATTTTCGGTGTCAGTCTTCTGGCTTTGGCCCTATCGACCTTAATCCTTATAACCGTTCCAAAAATGGGTGTACGCCATCATAATTTTGAACCTGTTCTAGACCAGATCGAAGAACCTATTCAGCCTATAAAAGAAGTCAAAAAACCGGAGAAGATCATTTCCAATCAGCCAACCATGATAAAAGAGGAACTGCAGCGTCTCACAGACCAACCTTGGGATTTCGTGCTGCCGACACCGGATAAATTTTCTCAACCGTTTTTTAACAATTCTTATCTTAATTTAGAGATTGATTTGGCTGATATAGGGATGGATCTTTTCTCAATCGAGTTCGAATTCATATTAAAGAAAGAGTTTATTTCTCAACTCCCCTATTTTGTTGTGAATTATGGCAAAGGAGAATGGACAATCAACATTTATAGAGTGTTATTGGAAGATGGTGCCGAGGTAATAACACATAGCTTCCCTGCTTTTATAGAGAATGACGTTTTAAAAATAAGTATTCCAACCAACGAAATAAAAACAGACTTGATGTATTTATTTTTGCCCCATGTCCTGAGTGAGAATGAAAATATTTCAGCTGAAGAAGCCCGAACGATCCCGATTTCCCTTAATAATTTTAAATTAAGATTTCGAAAAATAGATGATCTGGGTCTTTACAGAATGATAAATGCCAATGTTGGTTTATCCAGCCAGCGACTGGTCCCACAGAACCCCACTATGGAAGAGACAGTGGTTGAAACGCTTCAAAAGTTCAAACCATCCGACAGAGAGCAATTGTTCGAATTGTACAAAAGGAAATTAAGAGAAAAACAGGGGGGCCTTCCTAAGAAAAAAGTTGAGGAGGAGGCCACAGTCGTGATGTTTGATCATTTGGACGCACAACGTCTGGATTTGGATAATTCTGAATATTGGAATGTGTCAACAGACTTCACGGATCTTACCTACTCTGGGATCGCTGTGATGCCAACATTTGAAATAGAAGGTCAGCATAAATTACGGTTACCGATTGTGTTTCGAAAATCCAGTTCCAATCAGTGGACGACTCTGGTTCTTAAGCCCCTCATCGGATTGGATGATGTGCCTTTTAAGGTCGACATGCCCATTCACGAAAAAGACGAAAAAGTGATTTTCAGTATACCAACCAGGGAAATCAAAAGAGCATTGGCTGACAAAGTATACATAGCCAATCGCGAACAAAATTGGGGATTTTCAGCAGACCAAGTGACAAGACCAAGAGCCAAATTTATAAGCGGGTTAACGATCGTTAATCACCTCCCAGATCCGCAATTTTCAAGAAAAATAAAAATAAAGATATTGCCTTCTGCTGAACCAATGCAAGAGGCTCAGAAAATGGCACGTATTGAATTTGTTGCACCAAGAGACGATCAATTTAGTTTAAATCGCCAGAAATATTGGAATGCCTCAGTAAAGCTTCAAGGAATACAAAGAACCGATATTTCACTCGCTTTGGTTTTCGACATCGGAAACGGTCGTTCTCTCATGTACTTGGTTGTATTTAATAAATCCCAATCCGGCGAATGGAATGCTCAGGTTGTGGCACCGATTGGAAATGGGCTTGGGGATTTTCCCAGTCCAAAGCAATTCCCCGCGTTGGAAAAGGAGGGAGAAATTCTCTTCAGTATACCCATTGAAGATATTAGGCGTACCCTCACCAATACGTTGTCTGTATTTAATAAAGATCAGAAATGGGGGCTGTCGGATGATCAAATGAAGGAGGTGCAGTTTAAATTCACTCGAGGAGTCATTTTGATTTCTGAGGAAAATGACCCAGATTTGGCGAACAAAGTGAAATTTGAAATGACAACGTCTGAAGAACCCAGAGCCAAGGTCTCTCCGAATGAAAAATCAACCAACAAATCAAGCCCGATAGAAGGCAAAAAAGAATCAAAGGAATTAAAAAAGAAAACATCTTCTGCTAATCGGCCAATTGGGATTAAGCGTCTTTTACAAGGACTTGCCGTCGTTCCCTTCCTGTCTGGCGTTCTGGCTGCAGCTGAAACCGGAGGCGTTGTGTTGAGGGGAGCTGAAGCAGTCATGGCTTCCCTTTCAGTTGGATTGATTATCTTTTTCGCTGTCATTTTTCTCTCTCTCGTTTGGGCGGGTATTTACTTTTTTGTCTTAAAATCTAGGAGAGAATCCTCTGATTTTGAGGCAAAGAAATACGGAGCGGACACGTCCCTTCATTCACCAGCGGAACCAGCTCAACAGTCACCAGGCATGATTTTTTCCGCTCTGCCGGCGGCTCTTCTACGCGTCCAAGAATTCCTCATAGGGTTTGGGAAAATATTGGGTCGAACTTCTCCTCCCCAAAGTGGGCAATCAAAGGAAAATTCATTTCTACGACTGGTGTTGCGGTATTTAAAATTAAAAGGAATTTACAATGGGTCAGAGGCGCAACTTAACTTTTGGGGACGGGTGAGTTACGGACTTGAAATAGCCTTCATTATTGGAGGAGGTTTATTCCTGGGCTCAACAGCTTGGGGCAGCCAAGTTCTGTGGAGTCTCCCCTTCATTCAGATGACAATGGCGGCTGTTTTTCTTTCTATCGGATTGGTTATTTTTGGATCGCTCCACGTGATTCTTGATTATCTTATATCTACGGCCGATGCCCGGGGTCAACCGAAATTTTCCTTTGCCCGCAGTTTTTGGCCTCGCGTTGGTTTCTTCTCTCTTTATTCCCTTTCTCTTCTACCCAATAATTCCATCGTTGTTTATATTCTGCTTTCCAGTGTGGCAGTCCTTCATATCATTTTGGATGAATTCAATTTCAAGGGAAAACGAGGCATTTGGAATATGTTTTCGTCTCCCGCCTTGGCCAAATACGTTTCCCCTCTTATTGAGACCCCCATCGTTTTTCTTATTCCTTCAGCGATTGGGTTTGGTTTATTGGCCTATATTATTCATCTTAATTTTATCGTAGCTGCTGTTATAACGGCTTTTATTGTGAGTTTTGCCTTTGTTCATTTTTATATATCGCCCCGTTCACCCCTTACATATATGAGGAAGGAGATTTTTAGGCAATTATTTTTGATGAGACTCATTCTGGGCATGCCGATTTACGGTTCCTTGCCGCTGGCCGCCTATTTTCCAAACTATTGGGGACCCATTTTGGCAATCGGTTATGCTTTGACTGTTCTATTCACAATGATTTGGAATTCTTATGTTTTGAGAACATATTCGGGTCCAGGCAAGCGTTTGCGACCTAAAAAAGGCGATGGCCCCCATTCTGACAGGGCTTCTGGGAACTCAATAGGACGAAGAGATTTCCTGGGACGGTCAGGTGGATTGCTTGCCGCTCTATTCATCGGAGATAGAGTTTTGGCACAGCAACAGAAAGGGAGGGCCCCTCCTCGATCCCAAGTCAAAACCGTAAGGCTCCCAGACAAAAAATGGGGGTTTGAAGTCGTTAATAATAAAGGAGAAACAGAAATTTGGAATGGAGCCTCCGGCATTGCTTATCAGCCCACCCCCGATGGACAACACATCACTGCCTTTAATGGACGATTGGCCACCTTATTTAAAGCTCTTCTGCAACCGAACGGAAGAGGCATTCCCGCCAAATACAGAAATTTAATATCTCTTGCCAGACAAGGAGGAGGAGCCCGGGCGCAAGATCATGCCCGTATCCTGGCCGAAAATGGAATCAAATTTATCCGAACTTACAACTTGGCTGCCTCAAATGAACGCGATCTTCAATTGGTTTCAGAAATTTTTGCTTGGATGCACGAAACCTATGGCATCAAATTCGTAGCAGGGCTCTATGACCCAACAGAAGCTCAGGTCAGGATGGTGGCTCGAATGTTTAAAAACCATCCCGGCCTTCTCATGTACGACGGTTGGAATGAGTTTGATATGGAGTTTCACCCCAAAGCTCAATCGCGCGCGTTTTCCGATATCGATAAGTTGGCGGGAATTCTTAAAAAAGAAGACCCCAATCACCCTATCGCTTTGGTTGTTTCGCGCACCATGGATTCTGATGAGGCCGGCCAAGTTAAGGATATGAAGAACATCGATATTGTGGGTATTACCATCTATAACGAAACAGGGCCGAGCGCGGCAAAGAAAATTCAAGATTTTCAAGACTATTTCGAAGGAAAGTATGTAGGGATCAGTGAAATAGGTAAGAAAAATCATGAGGCAGGATATGAGGCCGCCTTGGAAAGTTTTGCCTCAGCGCTTACAACCACCCAATCGAATGAACCATTGACACATGGGTTTTATACCTTGTTTGAAGCGACCAATGAGGCTTGGAAAAAAGCCGATGAACCAGACGGGGACAAATGGGGCATTTTGGGAACCCCAGCCTTGGCTCGTGTTGGTGGCATCATGAGAAAGTGGGTGAAGACAGAAGTGAATCCAGAAGAAACGAAGCCAAAACCTGATGACACTACCCAAAAATCCGAACAGATCCTCAAAGAATTTAATATCACCAGTTTGGATACAACAGGCCGAGGAAAACGGCGTTACAAAAATTTGGTTCAAACCGAAAAGACCGCGTTCGATGAGTCCGAGCAAGTTCGAATGGACATTAAAGTTGCGCCAACTCGGTATGAGGATCTTGAGGGTTTTGTTGTGGAATTTATTGGAGAGGATCAAACCAAACGGTTCAATGCCTTTGCCAAGAAAACCGCATCCGGATGGGAGGTCTATGAGATAAGCGAAACGGACGTGGGATCAAAAATTGAGGGTGCCACAATAGAGACCAATTCAGAGGATCGCAGTCTTAAGTTCACCTTGCCCGGTCCAACCATTAAATCCGCTTTAGGCCCAGCACAACCTTTGCGTGGTATCCGAATAAATTATCGGGATAAGTTTTTTGAAACCGCTTTAAACACCAAAGAGGCCCAAATCACGAGTGTGAAGGTTCAATTAATTAAAGCAGCGATAAAGAGCACGTCCAAAAAAGAAGAGAAAAAAGAGTCAGCCAAAGCTCCCTCCAAAGAACCTGTGTTTGTTCAGTTGACCGCAGTCTATGGAGGAGGGAATGAAGATTGGTATGGGGAGTACGCATCAGTGACAGACGATCAATCTACCACACTTCTTAATCACCAATATGTTGACTTTGCGGTTTATCCTGATTCCTTGGACGAATTTAGAGGGTTCCATATTGACATCAAAGGCCAAGCTGAATTGGGGATATATAGTCTGTATGTGAAAAAGTCTGGAAGGACATGGGCGGTTCCTCGAACAAGCAAAGCCACAGTGGAACTTGATCCGGCTCGAAAGGCGGTCCTGGTTCGCGTCCCTGTGTCAGAATTAAAAGATTCTATTAAAAAAGCTCGGGCAAAAGAGGTTATTACGGCTATTCATGTTCAAAGCGGCATTCAGCAAAATCAAGTCCGGCTCAATGATCGAAACATGGAAACGGATGTGCGCGTCGAAGCGCATAGTGAATCCAAACCCTTGAAAGAAGCACTGAAAACATCTTTCCGCCTCGGCCTTATTCCCAAACACAAAGTGGCTTATGTGCCCTATGTTCGTCACCGCGACGGGAGATTTGTCACCCACAAAGCTCCGGCCTTTGCGTCTGGCATTCAAGAACAACCCTTGGTGGCCACAAACACAGGGGAACCAAAGATCCCTCTGCTACGAAAGGTGATGCGCAATCGCCTGCTTCAGGGTTTGAGAACGGGCATGGCCACAGTCTTATTGATGAGTATTTATCTTCAAATAAGACAGATAAAAAACGTTGGGGCCGAGACCATCTTAGGAGAGGAGGCAACACCCCTTGTACAGAGTTGGTTTGATATTGGCCTTCCCTTCCTACTTGTTCTTATCGTCTTGGTGCTGCTCCTCTATTTTGCGCGACGCCCTTATTGGGAAAGACAACTTCGCAGGACTAAGGAACTTTTGGAAAATGAATTTTCTGTTCAGCTTCTAGATCAAGGAGCGGATGGTAACCAGTCGGCCATTAAAATAAATTTGGACTTAGAGCCTACCTTGATGCATTATACGAGAGTTGTAAATCATCTGACGGGCCTTGTATTTTGGAAGACCACCGACTATGAATTTGGAGCGAATGCGGATTCTGCACCTAAGCAGGTTTTAAAAATAATTAACCCCAATCTTTATAAGCGATATCAATTCCTTGAAGGGAAAAGACATCAACTTGAAGCCAAACTTGGAATAGTACCAACCGGTGTGAATGATTTAAGGTCAGGAAGCAAAGTGGGTCTTATTGCCCTGGTTGCTCTCTTTATTCTTTCTTTGTTGGGTGCTGTTGGGAAT
>Ga0187892_10010690_pt1 | contig 11530 bp, 11 predicted proteins | sample MA1701073metaG_FD_139345 | JGI IMG/M metagenome (GOLD analysis project Ga0187892, IMG submission 139345) | Bio-ooze microbial communities from a basaltic lava cave in the Kipuka Kanohina Cave System on the Island of Hawaii, USA - MA170107-3 metaG ... | reverse complement strand
GAGCCCTTCGTCACCACACGGCGCGCCCCAAGCAATGGACCCGAAGCGACCGACGAGCATGCCGGGATGGGACTCGGCTTCTTCATCGCCAAGACGCTGCTCGAGCGCTCGGGCGCGCGGCTTGAACTTGCCAACCGGCCGCCGCCGGAAGGGGGCGCTGTGGTGACGGTGGTCTGGCCGCGCGCGAAATTCGAGCATGTCCCCGAGAAGGTGGGCGCAAGCGCGGAGCCAGTCGCATAAGGGCTGAAGGTGCCTGCATTGGGATGCTGGCATCCTCATACCGGCGGAAGCCGGTATCCGGGCTCACAAACGCAGTGCACGCTGCTTCTGGATTCCGGCTTTCGCCGGAATGACGCCATCGAGATGCTCGCATCGAGGTGCTTGTCGCGGGCGCAAATAATGCCTAGGTCTATGCTCTGACGAGGGGCAAGTGCCGGAAAATCCCCTAATTGCCGGGGGCTTACGCCGGCGATGGTTTTCCACAGATGCGAGAGGGTGCCGGAGAGATGGACGTTGAACAGGCTTTGCCCGTGACCGAGACGAGCATCGGCAGGCTCGCGGACAACACGCTCCTGATCGTCGATGACGATCGCGCCTTCCTCGCCCGGCTTGCCCGCGCCATGGAGGCGCGCGGCTTCGAGGTCGAGGCGGCGGCTTCGGTGGAGGACGGGCTCTCTTCGCTCAAGCGCCGTCCCCCGGCGTTCGCCGTCGTGGATTTGCGTCTCGAGGACGGCAACGGCATCGACGTCATCGCCGCGCTGAAGGAGGTTCGACCCGAAGCGCGCGCCGTGGTGCTGACCGGCTACGGCAATATCGCCACCGCCGTCACCGCCGTGAAGCTCGGCGCGGTCGACTATCTCGCCAAGCCCGCCGATGCCGACGACGTCTACAACGCGCTCGTCGCTTCTTCGGCGGCGATCAAGGCGCCGCCGCCGGAAAATCCCATGTCGGCGGACCGCGTGCGCTGGGAGCACATCCAGCGCGTCTACGAGCTGTGCAATCGCAACGTCTCGGAGACGGCGCGGCGGCTCAACATGCACCGCCGCACGCTGCAACGTATCCTCGCCAAGCGTGCGCCGAAGTAAGCGGGGCATAATTCCTCTGTCATCGCCCGTTCTCTCTTGTCATCGCCCGGCTCGACCGGGCGATCCAGTAAGCACCAACTTCAATCGCGAGTGTCAGGGGTTACTGGATGCCCGCTTTCGCGGGCATGACAATCGGGCAGCGTCGCCCGGGCATCCATGCCGCTACGTCTCAGCCCGTTGAAGCGCTTCCCATTCCTCGTCATGCCCGGGCTTGACCCGGGCATCCATGCCGTTACGTCTCAGCCCGTTGAAGCGCCAATGGAATGGATTGCCGGGTCAAGGCCGGCAATGACGAAAAGGGGGACTGGATGCCCGCTTTCGCGGTCATGACTTCGCTTCCGAAGGCTAAAGCTCGAACCCGCAAGACGGATCGAGATGAAGCTGGAGCCTGAGCGCCGCGGCATGGGCGAAGGCGAGCATCATCGCCTTGCGCCGCGCGGCCGGCAGGCGCTCCTCAACAGGCTCGCGCACAAGCTCGGCACCATAACGATCGGCGAGGATCAGCCCAACGTGAGCCGGGATGACCTCGCGCGGGAAGTCGGCGGCCACGGCGAAATAGAGCCGGTCGCAGTAGGGCAGATAGTCCTGCCACTTTCCGTCGCACCGATAGTCGAGAAGGCAGGACTTGATCTCGACGATCACCACATCGCCGGCTCCCGACAGCGCCACCACGTCGGCGCGGCGTCCGTTGGCGAGCCCAAGCTCGGTGACCACCGAATGCCCGAGCGCGCGCAAGGCCCGGCACACGCCCCTCTGCAACGCCGCCGCAGCAGGCGATTGGCGCCCGTCGAATGGAACGATCGCGTCGTCCCTGGCACGATTGTCTTGCAGCATGACGAAGCCTGCGGGAATCAATTCTCCTCACAGAGTTGTGCAAGCTTAACCATTCCGCCTCTCGGAACAAGCTGCTAAATCTCACGTTTCGGTAACGGCTGCGCGTCGGCTCGGCGGATCCGGGTTCCTCGGCGACTGGCCCCAATCCGAGGGAGCTGACGATGAACCTCCACAGCCCAGCCCTTGCTGCCCGCGAGCGCAAGGCCGAATCGATCTCCCTCCAGGAGCGCCTCGCCGCGACACGCGCGCTCTCGTCGGAACTCGCCGGTCCCTTGAGCGACGAGGATCAAGTCGTCCAGGCGATGGACGACGCGAGCCCGACCAAATGGCATCTCGCGCACACCAGCTGGTTCTTCGAAGCGTTCGTGCTGAAGCGCTTCCTTGCCGACTATCGCGTGTTCGACGAGCGCTTTGAATATTGCTTCAACTCCTATTACGAGAGCGTCGGCGAAAGGCATCCGCGCCCGAAGCGCGGGCTCCTGACGCGACCCTCGGCGGAAGAGGTGCGCGCCTATCGCGCCTTTGTCGATACGGCGCTCGACCGCCTGTTCGGCACCGGGCTGTCGACGGAGGCGGCCGAGCTGATCGAGCTCGGCATCAATCACGAGCAGCAGCATCAGGAGCTTCTGCTGACCGATATCTTGAGCCTGTTCGCAGCCGAGCCGCTCAAGCCCTCTTACCGCGAGGCCAATCCGGGCATCGCCGTGGGCAAGTCGGGGCCGCTCGCTTGGGCTTCTTTCGACGGCGGCATCTTCGCGGTGGGGCACGACGGCAAAGGATTTGCCTATGACAACGAGGGCCCGCGCCACGACGCGCTGGTCCGGCCGTTCAAGCTTGCAAATCGCTGCGTCACCAACGCCGAATGGACCGAGTTCATCGCCGATGGCGGCTACGTCACGCCGACGCTCTGGCTCGCCGATGGGTGGAACATCGTGGGCAGCCAAGACTGGCGCACGCCGCTCTACTGGGAGGAGGCCGAAGGCGGCGCCGCGCAGATGAGCCTCAACGGCTTCCGCCCGATCGATCCGGCGGCGCCCGTCACGCATATTAGCTACTACGAGGCCGACGCCTTTGCGCGCTGGGCCGGCCATCGGCTCCCCACGGAATTCGAGTGGGAGGTGGCTGCGGGAAGCGTTTCGGTCGAAGGCCGTACGCTCGGGGCCGGACATTTGAGGCCGATCTCGGCCGGACCGGGCTCCGGCCTCAAGCAGATGATCGGCGATGTGTGGGAATGGACGGGAAGCGCGTACCTCCCCTACCCCGGCTTCAAGGCCGCTCCCGGCGCCGTCGGCGAATATAACGGCAAGTTCATGTGCAATCAGTTCGTGCTCAGGGGCGGCTCCTGTGTCACGCCCGAAGGCCACATCCGCCGCACCTATCGCAATTTCTTCTATCCTCACCAGCGCTGGCAGTTCACCGGCTTGCGCCTGGCCCAGGACGCGTGAGGGGGTAGGCGCGATGGAGAGCGACATCTCGCTTCGCTTCCCTTCAAGAGCGGCCGCGCGCGCCGCGAAACTTCGCGAAGATGAGGCGCGCGACGCCGGCGATTTCGCCGAAGCGGTGCTCGCAGGGCTCACGCGCAAGCCCCGCAGCATCCCCTGCCGATTCTTTTACGACGCGCGCGGCTCCGAGCTGTTCGAGGAGATCACCAAGCTCGAGGAATATTATCCGACGCGGACCGAGACGGCGCTGCTCGAAACTTACGGATCGGAGATTGCCGAATGCGCGGGACAGGGGCGCGTGCTGGTCGAGTTCGGTTCGGGGTCGAGCCGCAAGACGAGCCTGTTGTTGAGCGCGCTCGGCCCGGTTCCGGCCTATATCCCGATCGACATCGCCGCCGAGAGCTTGAGAGAGGCGGCGGAATGGCTCTCGGGGCAACATCGCGGCCTCATAATCCTGCCGCTCATCGCCGACTTCACCACGACGCGCGCGCTCCCCGAGGTGGCCCAGGGCAAAGGGCGGCTCGGGTTCTTCTCGGGCTCGACCATCGGCAATCTCACCCATGACGAGGCCAGAGCCTTCCTCGCCAATGCTGCCAGTCTTTTGGGCGAGGGAAGCGCCTTCCTCGTCGGCGTCGACCTGAAGAAGGCCGCTTCGATCCTGCTTCCCGCCTATAACGACGCACGCGGCGTCACCGCGGCCTTCAATCTCAATCTGCTCCGCCGCATCAACCGCGAGCTTCATGCCACGTTCGACCTCGCCCGCTTCGCCCATGACGCGGTGTGGAATGCGGAGGCCGGACGGATGGAGATGTATCTCGTGAGCCTCGCGAGGCAGAGCGTGCGCGTGCTCGGACGCGAATTCTTCTTCGCCGCAGGCGAGCGCATCCATACCGAGAACTCCCACAAATACACGGTCGAGGAGTTCCAGGCGCTGGCACGCACAGGCGGCTGGCGCCCGGTCGAGGCGTGGACCGACGCCGACAGTCTCTTCAGCCTGCATCTCCTGCGGCTCTAGGGCCCCGCGCTCTCCGAGGGGTTCTTGGATTGTCGGAGACTCGTCATCCTGAGGTGGCCGCGCAGCGGCCCTCGAAGGACGCAGATTAATCGTCATCCTTCGAGGCTCGCTCCGCTCGCACCTCAGGATGACGTTGTGCCACTTCATTCGACCTTGCGGGGGACGCCGGGCACGCCAACAGAGGTTTCAAGCGCGGTGCGATCCCAGTTGCCGGCCGATGCAGCCGCCTCATAGGTGCTGGTCAAGAACGCCATCAGCGTCTCTTCCGGATCGCCGGCGGTGCGGACCGCGTCATAGGGCAGGAGGTACTGGTTCAGGTCCCGGTTCCAGAAGGCTTGCGCCGGGCGGACCGGCGCCTTGTCGAAGCCGGCTGGCGACGGCGCGGCGTAAGAATAGAAGGCGGCATAGTCGACGCCTTGGCCTCCGGGCCAGAACCCGGCGCTGCTGCACTCGTGCGAATAAGCGTCGAGCACCACGGCCTCCGGCATGTTCGGCACGGCTGTGCCGGCGGGAAAGGGAGGCGCGCGGCGTCCCGAGAACCGCGTCACCGCGAGATCGAAACTTCCCCAGAAGAAGTGGACCGGGCTGCATTTGCCGATGAAAGAAGTGCGGAACCTGCTCAGCACCCGCGTGGACTGAGCGAGAATGCGCCAGAAGCGCTCTGCGAATTCGCGATCGTAGGACGCATGCACACGATCCTCGCTGAAGCGGATCGCGTCTGCAATCTCGTTGGGCAGCTCGTTGATGCGGACATCGATGCCAAGCGACGAGAGGGAGCGCATGAGGTCGGCATAGAAATCGGCAACGGTCCGCGGGTAGAGCTCGACGCGGCCCTGGCCCCCGTCGCTGGTCGACACCCTCAGCACGTGGTCAAGGAAATCGAAATCGAGCTCGAAGGTGCGGTCGCCGTAAGGGATCGGCGACGTGGTCAAGCCCCGTGCCGACACATAGAGCACGACGTGCCAGGAATGATTGAGCCACGGCGTCTGCACGAGGCGGATCTTGCCCGCGATCTGCGTCCATAGCTGCAAGGTGAGGCACGTCTCCTTCCACGCTTCATAGGGCAATTCCGGCCAGGCATCCCGTGGCGACATGGGGCACTCCTGCTTATGCGCGCTACACAACTGCCTATGATAGGCGTCAAGCCCTTCCCCGTCATACCGGCGAAAGCCGGTATCCAGTGCTTGCGCGCCGTGGCCTTACCGCTGGATTCCGGCTTACGCCGGAATGACGGCGGGAGGCCCGTTGCCGCAAGGGGGGAGGGGAGCCAGAGCAAGCCGTCATCCTGAGGTGTGAGCGGAGCGAGCCTCGAAGGATGACTTTCACCCCGCATCCTTCGAGGGCCGCTTCGCGGCCGCCTCAGGATGACGTTCGAGGGCCGCTTCGCGGCCGCCTCAGGATGACGTTCGAGGGCCGCGGGGCAGCTTGCCAGGGCGCAAGGGTCCGGGGCATTGTGCGCGCTCTTCAACAGGGGGTGAACGTGCCCGATCTCGTCACCGGCAATGCGGCGATCGGCCAGTCCGGAGGGCCGACCGCCGTCATCAATCAATCGCTCGCAGGCGTGATCGAGGGCTTGCGTGCAGGCCTCGCCGCCTCGGGCAAGGTCGGCCGAATCTACGGTATGAGGCACGGGGTGCGAGGGCTGTTGAAGGGGAGCGATGGGCTCCTCGATCTCACAGCCCTCGACAAGGCGAAGCTCGAGGCGATCGCGCGCACGCCCTCGGCCGCGCTCGGCTCGACACGCGACAAGCCCGACGAAGTCTATTGCGAAAAAATCCTCGAAAGCTGCCGCAAGAACGACATCCGCTATTTCTTCTATATCGGCGGCAACGATTCAGCGGATACCTGCCGCATCGTGAGCGAGAAGGCTGCGGCGGCTTCGTACGAGCTCCGCTGCTTCCATGTGCCGAAGACCATCGACAACGACCTTGTCGAGAACGATCACACGCCGGGCTTCCCCTCGGCCGCGCGCTACGTGGCGCTCGCTCTGATGGGCGACGCGCTCGACAATGCGAGCCTCGGCGGCGTCAAGATCAACGTCATCATGGGGAGGAACGCGGGCTTCCTCACCGCGGCGGCCGCTCTTGCCCGCGGGGGCCCCGCCGATGGCGCCGCGCCCGAGGCCAGGCCGGCGCCGCATCTCATCTATCTGCCAGAGGTGCCGTTCTCGACCGATGCCTTCCTCGCCGATGTCGAGAGCGTCTATGCCAAGCTTGGATGCTGCCAGATCGCGGTCAGCGAAGGCATCCGCGACGCCGACGGCAAGGAGATCGGGCCGAAGCTGATGCGGGGGCCCGGCGAGGTCGACGCCCATGGCAATGTGCAGCTCTCGGGCTCCGGCGCGCTCGGCGACGGGCTCGCCGATCTCGTCAAGACAGGCCTCACGCCAAAGGGCGGCAAGGCCCCCCGCGTGCGTGCCGATACGTTCGGCTACATCCAGCGCTGCTGGCCCGAGCCCTCGCCGGTTGACACGCAAGAGGCTCGTGCCGTCGGCCGCTTTGCCGCCGAGCTTGCGGCGCGCGGCGACACCTCGGCCTCGGTCGTCATCGTGCGGACCTCGAACGCACCCGACGCCTATCGCAGCGACTGCGCCCGCGCCGATCTTGCAGCGGTGGCGCGGCGCACGCGGCATGTGCCGGCCGAGTACATTTCAGGTGCGAACGATGTCAGCGCGGCCTTCCACGCCTATTGCCGGCCGCTCGTCGGCGACTTGCCGAAGCTCGCGCGGCTTTAGTCTTCTGGAGCCAAAAATTCGTCATACCGGCGGAAGCCGGTAATCCAGGGGGCCGCTTTTGTCATGCCGTTTCGTCTCAGCAAGATGAAGCGCCAATGGAATGGATTGCCGGAGCCTGTCCCCGGACTCGATCCGGGGATCAAGCCCGGCAATGACGCGCGTCGGCTTTCGCCGGAATGACGGATTGCCTTGTCATTGCCCGGCCTGACCGGGCAATCCAGTAACCGATGCGATCTCGCGGTGAGTACTGGATTCCCGCTTTCGCGGGAATGACATGAGGCTGCCCACCCAAGCCACCCTCCCCTCTCGGAGAGCGATAAGATGAGTGCCAAGGACGGAGAGGCTACGCCTCGACAAGATCGCGGACGTAGGGCGGAAGGGCGAAAGCCGCGACATGGACCTCGGGTGTCCAGTAGCGGGTCGGGAAGCCGCCCGCCTTCTCGTGCCGGCGCGCGATCTTCTTGCGCTTATGCTCCCTTAGCTTCCTGTTGTCGGTGGCCCAGCCATAGGACATCGGGCCGCCGAAATAGGTCGGGGTATTGGCGAGATAGGCGAACGCGTCGGCGAAGAGCTCGCGGAAATAGCCGACGCTCTGCTTGAGCTCGCGCGCCTGCAAGAAGGGGAGCCCGTTCTGGGTGACGAGAAGACCACCGGGTTTCAGGCACCGCCGGCAGCCGGTATAGAACTCGCGGGTGAACAGCACCGCGCCGGGTCCTACGGGGTCGGTGGAATCGATCATGATCACGTCGAACCGGTCGGCGGTTTCGGCCACGAATTTCGTGCCGTCGGCGATGACGATCCTGGTGCGCGGGTCGTCATAGGCTCCGGCGGAGACTTCCGGAAAATGCGTCCGGCAGAGATCGATGACGCCGCGGTCGATCTCGCAGAGCGTGACCTGTTCGAGCGCGGGATGCCTCAGCGCCTCGCGCAAGACCCCGCCATCGCCGCCGCCGACGATCAGCGCCCTCCTCGCGCGCCCATGGGCGAACAGAGGCACATGCGCCATCATCTCGTGATAGATGAACTCGTCCTTGGACGTGAGCTGGACGATGCTGTCGAGCATCATCACCCGACCGAAATCGGAGTTCTCGAAGATAATCAGACGCTGGTGCTCGGTCTCACTGTCGAAAAGGACGCGATCCGCCTTCAGATTGACACGGAAGCCTCTGTGGAGCGTCTCTTCGACCCAGCGTTCCATCTATGCATTTCCTTGCCGCGCAAATGCTCCTTGACGACGATCTTGCGGGGCGAGAAGGCGTCCTGCAGGACGCCGATAGCCGCCCGTGGATCGGTCTGGCCGCACATGAAGACATCGAGCGCGGCGAAGCCGTATTCGGGCCAGCTATGGATGGAGATATGCGACTCGGCGAGAACCGCGACCCCCGATACGCCCCCGTTCGGCGTGAAGTGGTGGAGGTGAATGTGCAAGAGCGTCGCGCCGGCAACCTCCACACATCGTCTCAGCGTATGCTCGATGTGCTCTAGGTCGTCGAGCCGCTCTGCCCGAACGAGATCGATGATGAGATGGGTACCCGCATAACGAACCCCATCACGTTCACAGAAAAAGTCCTTGCGTCTCTCTCCGTGGGGAGAGAGGCACCGGGAATGCTTTTCTTCCGTTTGGGCGGTGCTTGAACCATGATCCAAGTCCATCCCCAATTGGAAGAGGGCGTCACTGGACATGGCGTCCTCCCCAACCAGCAGATGTTCAAGTCTAAACAGTCGCGCTATTTGCACCTCGCGTCCGGGAATGCAAGAGTTTTTTGTCCGATTCGGCACAATGGTCTGGATAAGGCGCGGGCTCGATCGCCGGGGGCGTGCCGCTCCGTCAGGTCAACCGCTTGGCGGGAGCCGGAAGCAGGAGGTGGGGGATGAACGGGGATAAGACAGCTCTCGTTGTCGCGGCGGCGTTGCTTGCGGCCGCTACGCCGGGCTTGCGGCCGGCATTTGCGGCAGATGAGCTTCCCAAGCTCGGCGCCAATCTCGCCGAAAGCTCGGTCTCAGGGCTGTCCTCGGGCGCCTTCATGGCGGTGCAAATCCAGGTCGCGCATTCAAAAGACATCGTCGGCGCCGGGATCATCGCCGGCGGCCCGTTTGCCTGCGCCGAGAGCGCCGGGAGCCGGGCCTTCCCCTTCTGGCCGACCGCCGTGGCCCAGAACGCGGTGCAAGCGCTCTACCGGTGCATGAAGACGGACTGGGGCGATCCGGACCCTGCCGCCTCGGCCGCGCGAGTAAAGGAGCTGGCCGAAGCTGGCGCCATCGACCCTGTTTCGGACCTCGCCGACGACAACGTCTATCTCTTCTCCGGCAACGACGATGAGACGGTCACGCGTCCGGTGGTGCGGGCGGCCGTGAGCTTCTACAAGGAGGTCGGGGTCGAGCCTGGCAATATCGCCCTTATCGAGCAGGAGGGCGGCCACGCCTTCCTGACCGAGGAGGGTGGTGCCGCCTGTGGCATTTCCGCCGCGCCCTATGTCAGCGACTGCGACTACAATCAGGCTCAAGCCATCCTGGCCTGGATCTACGGCCCGCTGGCAGAGCCCTCGCCTCAATCCTCCAGCCGCTTCATCCTGTTCGACCAAGGCCCATTCAACCAGGCGGGCGACGGGCTCGCCGATGAGGGGATGGTCTATGTCCCGCAAAGTTGCAGCGAACAAACGGACTGCCGCATCCACATCGCGCTTCATGGCTGCGAGCAGTCGCGCGAGGCCATCGGCGACACCTTCATCAAGGACTCCGGTTTCGCCGCAATCGCCGAGCAGAACCGGCTCGTCATCCTGTTCCCTCAGACCGAGTCGAGCACGATCAACCCGCATGGCTGCTGGGACTGGTGGGGCTATACCGGGCTTGACTATCTCGGCAAGGACGCGCCCCAGATCAAGGCGATCTGGGCCATGGTCGAGCAGCTGGCCCAGGCGCCATGAGAGCGCCAAGCGTTTGGCCTAATCGATCCGAGCCAAAAGGAGTAGGAGCATGCGTCGCAGATTTCTTTCAGTCTTGTTTCTTTCAGTCTTGGCCCTTGGATCGGTCTTTTGTGGCATGCCTCAAGGACCGGCCTTTAGCCAACAGATCGATCTTGCGTCGAGCCGCGTCATCGATCTCACCCACGCCTTCGACAAGGACACGGTCTACTGGCCCACCTCGCCTTCGGGCTTCGAGCTCAAGACCATCCATAAGGGGCTTACAGAGGGCGGCTTCTATTACTCGGCCTACAGCGTCTGCGCGCCGGAGCATGGAGGAACCCATCTCGACGCGCCGGTCCATTTTGCCGATGGCGCGTGGAGCGGCTCCGACATACCGGTCGAGCGCTTCATAGGCCCCGCGGTCGTCATCGACGTGAGCGCAAAGGCCAAGGACAATCGCGATTACACCCTGACCGTCGAGGACGTCACGAATTTCGAAGCCGAACACGGGCGGATCCCGGCGGGCGCGATCGTGCTCTTGCGCACGGGCTGGGGCTCGCGCTGGCCCGATCGCCTCTCCTATCTCGGCGACGACAAGCCCGGCGACGCTTCCAATCTGCATTTTCCCTCCTATGGGCCTGAGGCGGTGGAATTTCTCATTCGCGAGCGGCGCGTCGGCACGATCGGGGTCGATACCGCAAGCATCGATCCCGGCAACTCGAAAGATTTTCCGGTGCATCGCCTCGCCGGGGCGAACAATGTGGCGGGGCTCGAGAACCTCGCCAATCTGAACGAGCTGCCGCCCGTGGCCGCGACCGTCATCGCGCTGCCGATGAAGATTGCAGGGGGCTCCGGCGGTCCCCTTCGCGCGATCGCGCTTGTGCCGAAACAGGCCGGCGAAGGACAAAAGCCGCAAAAGGAAGGAGATGGCGAATGAGCGTGGAGGTGGGCGACAAGGCGCCGGATTTCAGCCTGCCGGCCGACGATGGCGGCGAGGCATCGCTCAGGGCGCTCAAGGGCAAGACGGTCGTGCTCTATTTCTATCCCAAGGACGACACGCCGGGCTGCACGGCCGAGGCTTGCGCCTTTCGCGACGCTCGTCCCGACTTCTCGAAGGTGAAGGCCGAAGTCTTGGGGATCTCGCGCGACCCCGTTGCGAGCCACGCCAAGTTCAAGACGAAGTTCCACCTCCCCTTCCCGCTTGCCTCAGACGAGGACGGCAAGGTCTGCAAGGCTTATGGGGTTTGGGTCGAGAAGAGCATGTACGGCAAGAAATACATGGGCATCGAGCGGTCGACCTTCCTGATCGACGGGAAAGGCACCGTCCGCAATGCGTGGCGGAAAGTGAAGGTCAACGGCCACGCCGAAGAGGTGCTGAAGGCGGCGGCCGCGCTCTAGAGCGTTTCATGGCTTGACGGAAGCGTAGCCGGCATTTGCGAAGTAGTTGCTGCATTCGCGGGGCTCGATGGTTGCGACCAGGCTGCCGATGTGTCGCCAGGCATCTTCGACGGTGCGCT
>Ga0187892_10010689_pt1 | contig 11530 bp, 7 predicted proteins | sample MA1701073metaG_FD_139345 | JGI IMG/M metagenome (GOLD analysis project Ga0187892, IMG submission 139345) | Bio-ooze microbial communities from a basaltic lava cave in the Kipuka Kanohina Cave System on the Island of Hawaii, USA - MA170107-3 metaG ... | reverse complement strand
CGCGAGGGCGAGGAGGTAGCGTTTCGCGGCCTCGGAAAGCGCTCGACGGTCGCGCGATGCCGAGGAGGAGGTGGCCTTCCCGGCCCCGGGATTCGAATCTCGGCCTTCCCGCGACTCCGTCGTGAGCGGCGGGCGGAGCGATCGGTGCCGCCGAGGGGGGCGTCCCGCGTTCAAGTCGCCCCCTCGTTGCGGCGAGTTCGGGGAGATGCGGGGGCTGGCGGCCTTTCCCCTCGTCGGTCGGAGCGTTCACCCGCTCCGTTCGCGCCGGCGCTCGAGTCCCCTACTGGAGCGTCGATCTGAACGTCGGGAGGAGGTCTGCGAGGACCGGCCCCCATCGCCGCCCGGAGGGCGGCGCCTCCCGGACCGGAGGAGCCGGGGGCGCGCCGTCGTCGTCCCGCCCGGCTGGAGGAGGGGACGGCAGGCGAGCGAGGTTCGATGCCGGAGAAGGCAATCCTCCGCGGTGAGCCGCAGGACCCGAGGCGCGTTCGTCGTCGGCGGGATCGATCGTCCCAAGACCGACGACGCCTCCGGCGCGGGGGGGAAGTGACGACCGCGGAGCCCCGCGCCGCCTCCGGAACCGATCGCGAGCCGGCCGGGAGGAGGTTGCTCGCGAGGGCGTGGACGCGGACGGTTTCTTCCGACGGGGCCATGGGAGGTCGCGGGTGACGACGGTAGGCCGATACGACAGTACGGGTCAAGCCCGAACCGGCTTTCCCCCCGGCTCCCGAGGGCCAGGACCCTCGCGAAACGCAGGGCCGAAGGAGGGGGCCTACTCTCCCATGACACGGTGTCTCAGTCTCGGACGAACCGGCCTCGATCCGGGGGGATGAACCCCGGCCCGGCTCCCTCGAGCGTCGGATCTCCACGGCACCCCACCGGCTCTCCAACGGCGCTCCACCGGCGTTTTTCCGTCGGGGAACCGGCGGATTACGGAAGCGAGGGTGGCCTCGATCGTTATTCAACGGGGTGCCGTTGCGCTGGCTCCCGGGGAGCGCTACCGAGAGTTCCGAGCCCCTCAATGGAACCACGGCGCGGGCGCAGCCGTCCTTTCCGAGGGTGGTGGGCCTGCAAACAAGAAACCCCCCGCCCCCGTCGGGGGGGGGCGAGGGGATTCGGGTGCGGCGAGGAACGATGTCCAGGGTGGGCGTCTCTCATCGACGCCGATCGGGCGATTCTGAACGTCGCCGGGGGCCTCCGCGTGCCTCCTGACGATCAATGGCCCAGGCCTGATGGAGCCGAGCGCCGCGAGGATTCGCGGCCCGCGCTTCGGCGTCGGCGAGCGACTCGCCGACGGACCGCCTCGCCACGCTGAGGCGGCGGGCCTTCGAGGCGGGGTGCGGGCGGCTCGAGGGCCGCCCGCGGAGAGTCCTACAGCTCAGCCTTCTCGAGGAAGCTGAAGTGGGCGTGCTCGCCGATGACGACGTGGTCGAGCACGCGGATCCCGAGGATCTCCCCGGCGGAGACGAGCCGCCGGGTCACCTCGCGATCCTCCGGCGAGGGGGTCGGATCCCCGCTCGGATGATTGTGGGCGACCACGACTGCCGCGGCGCCGGCGACCACGGCCGGGCGCAGGACGTCTCGGGGGTGGACGAGGGACGACGTGAGGGTTCCGACGCTCCCCTCGTAGAGCCCTTCGATCCGATTCTTGCCGTCGAGGAAGAACGCCCAGAAATGCTCGCGCTCGTCTCGAGGGTCCGTCCGACGAACGATCTCGGCGACGTCCCCCGCGGTCCGCACGCGCTTGAGCCACGGACCGTCGGGAGCCTCTCGCACGAACTCGCCCCGGCGGATCATCTCCCCGGCGAGCGCCGGAGGCGGCTCCTCGAGGAGCCGCACGACCTGGAGGCGGACCTCCTTGACGGGAATCACGAGGGCGCAGGGGTAGAGCGCCTTTCTCCGTCTCATCGAATCCTCCGCCCGCTCTTTGACGCCGGCGACCATTTCGCCGGCGGACCCCCTCGCCACGTTCCGGCGGCGGGCCGAAGAGGGGGTGCGCGCGGGACGCTCGGAGAAGCTGTCCCGCGCGGTCTCCTCCGGGGTGGGACGCTACGCTCGGGGTTCGGTGTCTCGCCCGTCGCGATCCACGGCACGGCAGACGAGTCGCTCGTAGCGGGTTCGGCTGATCCAGCCGTCCGCGAGGAGCCTGCTCGCGCCCGCGAGCGTCCTCGCCGGCGGGTACCAGCTCCACACGCTCGAGGCCCACCCGAGGAGGAGTCGAAGCCACCGAACGAGTCTCATGGTGACTCCTCCTGCCCGCCCTTCAACGCCGGTCCAGCTCGGGCCGGCGGACCCTCCCGCCATGGTCAGGCGGCGGGCTCGAGGGAGGGTTCGGCGGGAGAATCCCCTCCTACCCTATTGGGGAAAGAAAGGTGCCACTGGTTCGGGGCCGACTCCCTCGTCCCGGGACTGGAGAGGGGGCTACGCCCGCGGGAGCGGTTCGAGGGAGGCGATCGCACCGAGCACGGTCACATCGTCGCCCTCGACCAGTAGCAGACCGATCCCGAGCGACCGAAGCTTGCGGTTCCCCCGCCACTGCCCCAGCCGGGGGGGCCATCGCCGGCCTCGGCGGGAATGTCGTCTCACCGCATGTCCCCGTCGTCAACCGTCGTGAAGATGGCGCCTACTCGGTAACACCGAGGAACGCCCGAAATGCGGGGTGAATGCTCAGCCTCGCTGCCGCCCCTCGTTTCTCTGCTAGAACCCGTCCGAGAGCATCGTTCCTCGCCCTATCGGCCGGGTCATCGCACCAATCAAAGCGATCTTCATCAACCTCGATTCCAAGGAACGAGAGGGAAACAAGGTGGCTCAGCACAAGTGCCCGCCGATCTTTGGAAACCTCCGCTCGCTCGAGGAAAGCGTCGAGATCGTCGGTCGTAACCACGCTCGGAACACCGACAAATTCATAGAGCACTCGCTCCAGCTCAGCGACGGAAACGCCGTTTTCCACCTGAATCGCCTCGAATGCAAACTGCGAATAAAGCCGCTCCGCCTGAGTAATGTCCTCCTGGGAGATTCTCTCGTGTCCCCTGTTTACTGCCTCTGCGATCGCAGCATTGCAGAGGTATAGGATGTCTCTAGGTCGCGCAAGGACCCTCGAGAGAAGATAGTCGCGAGTGGGAACCCCCCCAACAGCATCCACGAAAAACGATTCCCACAACTCCCGAGCAAGCGCACGACCTCCTCGTGCAGCAATAAAGCGCTCCTCCACGACTCGACAGAGCATGTCGGGATCGGTCCAACGTAGTCGAGCCACAGGGATCTTGTCTGGTTCCCTAGCGACCGCCATAAGGCGAGCGAAGATGTCGCTTCTCAGGAAAACGCCAACCGTCAATTGAACAGGATCTCGCCATCGATCGCGCTTTGAAAACTCGCTGGGGACCCGTCCGGCACATCCAAGAAGGCCTAATAGGAGTGAAGTAAGGCGATCAATGTCAGTCTCCTTGTCCCAAGGCTTGTCTAGATTATCGATGAGGATAGCAACGCGTCGCTTTCGGGTGAGTACGCGGCCCAGCAGCTGGCGCAGATCGCGAAGCACTTCTGAATGAAGGGCCTCCGAGATACGCGTCCTCGTTCGCGACAGAGAGTGCTCTCGGGGGACGCCCTGAAGCCGCTCGACGGCCTGTTCAAGGCGGACGGCAAAATCGGCAGTAAGGTCCTTGGTTGGGTCGGTGATGTATTCTATCAAGCCTGCATCGGCCGTGCCGGGAGCGGGCGGATCAGGATTTCGGGAGATATCAGCCCGCGCGGCCAGTGCGATCTCTGTGTAGATGAGGAATTTCCAGAGAGACTCAACAAGATACGATTGAATATCCCGTTCGCTGAACCGTGCAAGTAGCCTCACAAGGCTCTCGAGTTCATAGCCCACAGGCTTGATGACAACGACGAGGTTGCGGCGATCTTGCTCGAGGTGCCGCGCTGCGCGGATTAGGTTCGCGGTCTTTCCGGTTCCCTTCCTGCCGACAAAAATGGTTGTCTTTGGGGCAAGAACTTCATAGTACGGTGCGGTCTCGACAAAGTAGTCTTCCAGCGCATCAATCTCGTTCTCCGCCACATGTTCGCCGAGTCGAAGCGCCCGTAGTTCTGTGGCAAGGCGAAGGCCAGAGAGGCGGCGAGCTCGTCTATCGGCAAGGGTTTCGGCTGCAGCTGGGAGGACCCGCTTGAGCCAGTCGTCCGCTTGCTGGCGGCACTGGTCAGCCGTTCGGTAAACAAAGACAAGATCACGGTAGTCGACGGGAGATGTGTAGTCATCGTCGGCCAGCATCAGTAACGGCTTGCGCAAGCCGTGCGCCAAACCGGCGATTAGGGCACACCGCGCGTTGTGGACTAAGGCAAGTTCACGCCTAGGAGAGGAGAAGTGGATAATCACGGCGGCTGCGGCGTAGACTTGTTGCCCGTACCACGTGAGCGGGTGGAATGATGACTCGCGGACGTCGTCGATTATGCACTGACGACTCCGGTCGTTCTCCTGGTAACAGCGGTCCGTCAGAGCACGATCCGCCTCGGTTTCGTGGATGCTCCTGATGAGAAGGAGGTTCGCATCTGTGGACTCTTGGAGGAGGGGTTCTATGGAACTTGAAAAGATGGTGGCCCCTGTGGAATGAGGCTGATCTTCGAGGAATCCGTCGTGAATCTCGCGGGCGTTGATGTAGGGTCGGAAGCGGACGGTGGTAAGGAGGGCGAATTGTTTCCAAGGGCGTTGCGTAGGAAGATCCGTTGGGTCGCGTAAGAGGTACACGCGGCGGTCAGAGCCAATGGCGTAGCCGAGCTCGAATAGGACATTGTGATTTAGGGATGTGACCTCGAAACAGCTGACCGCGGAGTCGTGGATCTCGGTGAGGATGGGATCGATGACGAGGGTTCCTGCGCCACGGAGATCCTCCCAGGAACGGGGGACTACAATGCCGCTGGTCGTCAGCATGCCGATGGCCCTGCGGATCGTATCGGACAGGGATTCGGGCTGAGAGGGATAGCAGAAGAACGCGATGGGGAGGTCAGCGGTCATGAGATTCTGAGGGATCGGACGAGGCTGATGGTGGGAGGAAGGGACCTGCGAGTCGGGATTCTATCGAAGTCAGGGGGTCAAGCGATGATTAGAAGGGGGCTGGGGGAGGGGTAGGTCGGGCGCCGCCGAACGGGGGTTCGCGGTGGCGGTATCCGAGGGCCGCGAGCTTCTCGATCGAACCGGCGACGGCGACTTGCGGATCGATCGGACCGTGGGGAAAGACGAAGAGGTACTCCGTTCCCGTCCGGGACGGGGGGACGGGGCGCGAGAGGTCTGTCGGGAGAGTGGTCGAACCAAAACGGAGGGATCCCCCTGTGCGTCCAGGGGTCCCGGTCAGGGGCGCCCCGTCGCGTCCGGACCGATAGGAGGTAGCGTCCCGGCGCGAGTTCGCTCTCCTCGACCGGGATGGCGGGGGACCCACTGAAGCGGATCGTTCGCGCCCGCGAGAGAACCACCGCGCCGGAGCGGGGGGAGACGACCTCCCGGCGCACCTCGAAGACGTGCTCGAAGGGATCGAGGAAGGCGAGGGAGTCTCGCAGCGCGCGGTCGAACTTGTACCGCCCTCGGTTTCCTGGACAACGGGGTTGTGGTAACGAGAGGGGTTCACTTTCGGGGTCGTGGCTTGTGATCGGTGAGTTGGGGTCTTTTTTGGGGGTAGTGCCAAAAAGGCAGGCCTAGGATTGCGTAGGATCGACGAAGACGGGTCGGGATGACTCACGGGTCGGGGGTTTTCGGAGAGGACGGGGTCGGACCTGGACCCTCCCCTTCCCGAGGAGACCCGCCGCTCCCGCCCTCGCTCGGACTTCTGCGGCCCCGCTCGGGCGTCGCGGCGCTCCGGTCGATTGCCCGGGGGGGATCTCACGCCGCCACCTCGGCCTTCGAAAGCAGCTTGGCCCGGGCCTGGCTCGGGGTGAGGTAGCCGTGGCGGGCGAGAATCCACTGGGGTGTTGTAGCGGACCTTGAAGTCGAGGAGAGCCAGGCGGAGTTCTTTGAGGGTCCGGAATGTTCGCACCCACAGGAGCTGCTCCTTGAGGGTGCGGATGAAGCGCTCGGCGCACCCGTTGCCTTCGGGCTCGCGCACGAAGGCGGGGCTCGAGCGGATCCCGAGGAAGCGCAGCTCGTTCTGGAAGAGCTCGCTCGTGAAGGCGCTTCCGTGGTCATGTCGGACCGCGAGGCCCTGGGCGACGTCGGGTCCGTACTCGGCGAAGTGCTCGCGCACGCCCTGGCGCAGCGGCTCAAGGGCCTCGAACCGGGTGGCCGCACGGGCGGCGTGGATGCCGACGCACTCGGCGGTGGCGTGCTCCACGGCGATGAAGATGGCGGCGGTCCCCTCCTCGGTGGTCACCGTGGCCGTCGCGTCGATGCCCCACATCTCGTCGGGTCGCTCGGTGGTGATCGTGCCGTCGTGGGCGGCGGGCCCGTGGGCTCGACCCTCCCGTGCGGGGACGAGCAGGCCCGCCTCCCGCATCAGGCGCAGGACCCGGACCTTCGAGGTCCGCACCCCCTGGAAGCGCAGCCGCACCCAGACCTTGCGGTGTCCCTCGCCGTGGAACGGGGATCCCGCCAGGACCTCGCGCACGCGCTCGAGGAGAGCCTCGTCGCTCCAGTGCGTCTTCGGACCTCGCTTGCGTGCGCTGCGGGGAGCGGCGGCGCGGGCGCGGACCGCGTACACGCTGGTGCGGGCGACCTCCAGGACCCGGCACAGCCGTGCCAGGCCGTAGGGCTTCCCGGTGGAGGGCGAGACTACCTCCCTCATGGTCTCGACCTCCTCGGGGCGAAAGGGTGGGCGGCTTCTGCGGCGCGGGCGCGGTCGCGGAGGAGCTCGTTCTCCATCGTGATCTCCCCGATCTTCGCCCGCAGCCGACGGATCTCGTCGTCGCGCTCGTCCTCGGGCCGAGACTTCAGCCCGGACTGGCCGGCCGCGACGAACTTCTCCCTCCACTCTCCCAGCGTGGCGCCCGTGACGCCGAGCTCCCGGGAGAGGGCGTCGAGGTCCTCACCCCTCAAGAGCCGGACGACGGCCTCCATCTTGCGCTGGGAGGAGAACCTCCCCCGATCGGGGCGCCCGCCGGGGTCTCCTGCGGTCGCCCTGCGGGCTCCCTTCGGAGCCCCCGGCGACTGCCCTGCTTCGATCTTCCTGGGGTCCGTGCATGTCTCCTTGGTGGGGCATCCTCCCCCAGAGGGCTGTCCAAGGAAACCGTGGTGCGGGGGAAACTCCACCGCGCCGCGGGGGTACGCGGGATCCGGCTCTCGGTGTCTCGTTCCTAGCCACGTTTCCAGCCGTGCATCCTACTCCGTTTGCTATTCCGTTTCCCCGTGAGCATTCCTGGCTTGCCCCCGGCCCCCGGGGCGCGAGGGGAGATCGGCGGGTCCGATGCGTACCGGAAGGTGTTCCGGCAAATGGCAGGACTCCAGGTCGGCAGCGGGGCGTCCATGGTGGGCTCGGCGCCTTCGAAGACCTTCGGGTCGCTCCGGTTCCGGACCCGGCGGTGGGGTTCGGCTCGGCCTCGAAACACCCGTGAAGCGGGCGACGGGCTTCGATCTTCGAGGAAAGCTGCCGGGAATCGATTGAGGATTCTCGCGGGAGGGGTTATGGGCTCGGGGACTTCCGGTACGAAGTCCATGCGATCCCCCATCCTCGTCGACGGATCGGATCTCGACGGCTGGGCGCGCCGGCGAGACGCGCAACAGGTTCTGCCCCAACTCGTCCGCCGTCTCCTCCACGGGAGCGTCGATCGCGATCGCATCGTTCGCGCGAGTTTTCCCGCCGGCGAGGGCATCCAGCGACGGGGGTGGGACGGGATCGCGATCGTCGAGAAGGGGAACGCGTTCGTACCGGACGGAACCTCGGGATGGGAGTTGAGCGCGACCGAGGACGTCAGGCGCAAGTCGGACGAGGACTACCAAAAGCGGACTGACAATCCCGGGGAGCTTGATCCGGCTACGAGCACGTTCGTCTTCGTGACGCCGAGACGATGGGGGGGAAACGACGCGTGGGCCGCCGCGCGTCGTGCCGAGGGAAGGTGGCGGGAGTTGCGGGCTTACGACGCCGACGACCTCGAGCAGTGGCTCGAGCTCGCGCCGCCCGTCCACCTCTGGTTCTCCCGCTTGCTCGGGAAACGTCCCGCGGGAGTCGTCGATCTCGAAACCTGGTGGAACGATTGGTCCGGGACGACGACGCCTCCGACGTCGCCCGGAGTCGTGCTTGCGGGGCGCGCGGAGGTCGCAGCCGGAGTCCGTGCGTGGCTCCGCGGGGCAGAGCCGACGCTCGCTCTGGAGGCCGAATCCCGAGAAGAAGCCCTCGCCGTGTTCGCGGCGGCGCTGGGTCGGCTTCCGGCCGAAGAACAGGTCGGCTATGTGTCCCGCGCCGCTGTCGTCCACGAGAGGGATGCGTGGAATGAGCTGGTTGCGTCGAAAGAGCCTCTCCTCCTCGTCCGATCTTTCGAAGGAGCCCGAAGCGGTCGAGCAAGCGCGCCGCTCCGGTCACCGGGTCGTCGTTCCGCTCGGGCGGACGGACGCCTCCACTAGCAAAGCCCTCGTCGTGCCTCTGCTCGGGCGCGAGGAAGTCGAAAGAGCGCTCGTGGAGTGCGGAATGCCCGAGACGCGCGCGCGCCACCTCGCGGGAGTCGCGCGGAGGGGCCTCGAGGCCTTTCGCCGCGCGCTCGGGTCACCGGGTTTCCGAAAGCCGGCATGGGCCCTGCCCGACGTGGCGCGGCGTGTCGTTCCGGCATTCCTCGCGGGATCCTGGGATGACGCGAGCGAGGGAGACCGAGGTGCCCTCGCCGACCTGGCTCTTCGGAGCCACGTAGTGTTGCGTGACGGGTTCGTGAGCTTGTCGGAAGACGAGGATCCGCCCGTTCGCCGCGAAGGTGACGCGTGGTTCCTGGTCTCGCGAGAGGATGCGTGGAACCTTCTCTCGGCGTACCTGACGGCGGACGACTTCGAACGACTCGAGAGAGTCGCGCTCGAGGTGCTCGGATCGCCGGATCCGCGCTTCGAACTGCCCCGCGGCGAGCGATGGTGGGTGGGGATACGGGGACACGTCGCGCCGCATTCGGGCCTCCTCCGACGAGGCCTTGCCGGGACCCTCTCGTTCGTGGGATCGAGAGGGGAAGGAATTGTTTCCGGGGGCCTCTCCGCGAGCGACTGTGTGGCGCGAACGGTCCGCGCGCTGTTTGGACGAGCCGACGGGAACTGGAAGCTCTGGGCGTCGCTCTCCGATTGCCTCCCTTTCCTGGCCGAGGCGGCCCCCGATGCGTTCTTCGATGCGGTCGAGGCGGCAACTCGGGGGAGCCCGCCCGTCCTCCGCCGTCTTTTCGAGGAGGAGGACGAGTCCATCTTCGGATCCTCTCCGCACGTGGGGCTGTTGTGGGCGCTCGAGACGCTCGCCTGGAGCCGGGAACACCTCGGCCGAGCGGCGCGCCTCCTCGGAACCCTCGCGAGACTCGACCCCGGCGGGAAACTCGTGAACAGGCCTCGGGAGAGTCTCCGATCCATCTTCTTGCCGTGGAACCCTCAGACGAGCGCCGCCCTCGCCGAGCGACTCCGTGTTCTCGACGCGATGAGACGGGCGGAGCCCGAGGTGTCGTGGCGGTTGATGCGTGATCTCCTACCCGAGTCCCTCGGCGTCGGGCGATTCACGTCAAAGCCTCGGTGGCGCGAATGGGCGCCGGAATCCCCGCCCCCGATCACCGGTCGGGAGCATCTCGACGGGGTCCGGGAGGTCGTCGCGCGCATGATCGACGACGCGTGCGTGGACGTGTCGCGCTGGGCCGATCTCGTCGAGGCCCTCCACGTCCTGCGCGGGGAGCAATACGAGGCGGTTCTCGGACGCTTGGAAGCGATGGACGCGGAACGTCTCTCCGACTCGGAGCGCGGCCCGATCTGGCACGCCCTTCGTAGAGTGGTTTCGAGGCATCGCAGGCTCGCCCGCGCCGCCTGGGCCCTCCCTCCCGACCAGCTCGACCGGATCGAGGGGATCCGCCCCCGGTTCGAGCCCTGGACGCCGTGCGAGCGCTACGGATGGTTGTTCGGCGCGCATCTGGCACTCCCGGAGGGGCGAGAGGGCGATCTGGAGGCCTACGGCGAGGCGGTGGCGAAGGCTCGTCTCGTGGCCGTCCGGGACGTCCACGCGCGGGGAGGATCTGGAGCCCTCGCCGAACTCGCAGGGCGGGTCGAGCGCCCCTTCGAGCTCGGACTCGCCGCGGGCCGAAGCGAACTGCTGGGAAAGGACGAGGACGAGCTGCTGAACGAACACCTCGCCTCCGATGACGCCGCGCGCGCCGAGTTCGCACGCGGCTTCGTCGCGGGCCGCGTCGGCATTCGCGACCGAGCGTGGGGCGAGGCGAAGATCGAGGGGATCGCGAGCGCGTGGTCGCCAGTCCAGGAGGCAGAGCTCCTCCGCTGGCTTCCGTGCGACGCCCCTACCTGGGACCTTGCGGAGAGACGAGGCCCGGAAACGGAGGAGCGGTACTGGAGGCTCATCCCTCCCTACGAGGTACGCGAGCCGGCGCTGGTGGAGCGCGCCGCGAGGAAGCTCCTCGACCACGGACGGCCTCTCGCCGCCGTCGATCTCCTGGCTTCGCGCGTGGGGCGCGAAGGCGGACTCCCACCGGTGCTTGTAGCCGACGTGCTCGAGCGCGCTTTGCGGACATCGCCGGCGGACGAGCGCCCGATGCACACGCTTGCCTACGACGTGGCGGAGCTCATGGAGATCCTCGAAGCTTCTCCGGAGGTTTCGGAAGAGCGGCTCGCGAGGATCGAGTGGGGTTTCCTCCCCCTCCTCGGTTCGTACGAGAAAGTTCCGAAGCGTCTCCACGCCCTCCTGGCGCGTGATCCGGCGTTCTTCGGCGACGTCGTCGCCCTCGTTTACCGTGCGGAAGGGGAAGAGCCCGCGCCGGCTTCGGAGGAGGAGCGCACTCGGGCCCGACTCGGTGACGAGCTCCTACGCTCATGGCGCACCCTACCGGGCACCTCGGAGACGGGAATTCTGGAAGGCAGCGCTCTCCGGGAGTGGGTGCGGAAGGCGCGGGAGGAACTGGCCGCGAGGGGCCGCCGTGCGGTGGGAGACGAGAAGATAGGCGAACTCCTGAGCGCTGCCCTAGTGGGTGCGGATGGCGCCTGGCCGCACGAGGCCGTCCGCGAGGTCATCGATCAGGTCGAGAGCGGTGATCTCGCTCGCGGATTCCGGATCGGTACCTTGAACGCGCGCGGCGTCGTGAGGAAGTCCATCGGGGAGGGCGGAGAGCAGGAGCGGCGACTGGCGGAGCGGTACGGTCGGTTCGCCGACGCGACGAGCGGAGGTTGGCCGCGGATCTCAGGGATTCTCCGTCGGTTCGCGGAGCACTACCGTGTCGAGGCGGGACGGGAGGACGAGCGGGCGACGCTTCGCGAAGACCTCGACGTCTGACCCTCCATCCTGGTCGAGGTGCGCCGGAGCTTCCTCCACATCGCTGCGGGGAGGGGCGAGCCCTCGGAGGGTTCGGAGAGGGCGAGCGCCCGTGAGCCGGCCGGACTTCGAGATTCCTG
>Ga0187892_10010688_pt1 | contig 11531 bp, 8 predicted proteins | sample MA1701073metaG_FD_139345 | JGI IMG/M metagenome (GOLD analysis project Ga0187892, IMG submission 139345) | Bio-ooze microbial communities from a basaltic lava cave in the Kipuka Kanohina Cave System on the Island of Hawaii, USA - MA170107-3 metaG ... | reverse complement strand
GCAGCTCTACGGCATCACCGCCGATCTCGCGACCTTCGGCAAGGTGATCGGCGGTGGCATGCCGGTCGGCGCGTACGGCGGTCGCCGCGCACTGATGGAACAGGTCGCGCCGTCCGGCCCGGTCTATCAGGCCGGCACGCTGTCGGGGAATCCGGTCGCGATGGCGGCGGGGCTCGCGACGCTCGCGCTGACCGACGCGCCCGGCTTCTACGAGACTCTCGAGCGCCGTACGCATGCGCTCTGCGACGGGCTAGAGCGCGCGGCGCGCGACGCGCGCGTGCCGTTCACGACGAACCGCGCGTGCGCGATGTTCGGTCTGTTCTTCAGCGCGACGAAGGTCGAAAGCTACGCCGATGCGACGCGCTGCGACGTCGCCGCGTTCAAGCGCTTCTTCAACGCGATGCTCGCGCGCAGCGTCTACCTCGCCCCGAGCGCGTTCGAAGCCGGCTTCCTCTCGAGCGCGCATGGCGACGTCGAGATCGACGCGACGGTCGCCGCGGCACGTGAGGCATTCGAGGAGGTCGCGCGATGAAACCCGAGACCGTGTTCGTCCACGCCGGCGCGGAGCCCGATGCCGCGACCGCGGCGATCGCGCCGCCGCTGCACCTTTCGACCACGTACCGGCACGGCCCCGCCGGCGAGCGCGAGCACGGCTACGAGTACATCCGCGAAGCGAACCCGACGCAGGACCGGTTCGAAGCCGCGCTCGCGGCGATCGAGCACGGCGAGGCCGCGCTCGCATTCGCGTCGGGCATGGCCGCGACGACCGCGCTGCTGCAAGCCGTGCCCGCGGGCGGCCACGTGCTCGTGCCACGCGACGTCTATCACGGCACGCGCGCGTACGCGCGCGACTTCCTCGCCGAGCGGCGCGTGACTACCGACATCGTCGACGCGACTTCACTCGACGCAATCCGTGCCGCATGGCGCAAGGAGACCGCGCTGGTCTGGCTCGAGACGCCATCGAACCCGCTCATCGAGATTACCGACGTCGCGGCGGTTTCCGAGCTCGCGCACGCACGCGGCGCGATCGTCGGCGTCGACTCGACCTTCGCGTCACCGGCGCTGCAGAACCCGCTAGTTATCGGCGCGGACGTCGTGATGCATTCGACGACGAAGTATCTCGGCGGGCACAGCGACGTCATGGGCGGCGCGCTCGTGTTCCGCCGCCGCGACGAATGGCACGAGCGCTGCGAGGCGAGACGCACCCTGCAGGGCGCGGTGATGGCGCCGTTCAACGCGTGGCTGACGCTGCGCGGGCTGCGCACGCTGTCGTGCCGGATCGAGCGGCACTGCGCGAACGCGCGAGCGGTCGCCGAGTTCCTCGCGCAGCATCCGGCGATCGCGCGCGTGCGCTGGCCGGGGCTCGCCTCGCACCCCCAGCATGCGCTCGCACGCCGGCAGATGCGCGACTTCGGCGGGATGATGTCGATCGAAGTTGCGGGCGGCCGCGAGGCGGCGCTCAAGCTCGCGTCGCGCGTCGAGCTCTTCACGAACGCGACGAGCCTGGGCGGCGTCGAGAGTCTCATCGAGCATCGCGCGTCGGTCGAAGGTGCACATGCGGTCTCGCCGCCATCGCTGCTGCGTCTTTCGGTCGGACTCGAGCACGCCGACGATCTCGTCGCCGACCTCGCCCGGGCGCTGGCGTGAAACCCGCGTGACGCCGGCACGAATCGGGATGTGATCGCAGCCACGGAACATGGCGGGCACATCCGCCGAGAATGGCCGCTCGGGACGCACGGGGGAAAGGCCATGGATTCGATCGGGCGCAAACGGCGCGGCTACGTGACGAGGGTGCTCTGCGTCGCGCTGCTCGGCGTCGTCTCGCTTCCAGCGTTCGCGCAGTCCCAGGACCTCGTGTTCCGCGACGGCTACGAGAACGCCGACGTCGGCACGGCCACGCCGGCGCAGGCGGCCCGGTTCCTGACCCAGGCGACGTTCGGGCCGACGCTGTCGGAGATCCAGCGCGTCCAGACGCTCGGCTATCAATCCTGGCTCGACGAGCAGTTCGGCCGCACGCCCGAGCTGCATCTTCCGTTCCTCGACGCACGCGCGGCAGCCGGCGACGACCTCGGCGGGTATCTGCGGCAGGAGTCGTGGTTCGCGCGCGTCGTGCGGGGCAACGACCAGCTCCGGCAGCGCGTCGCGTTCGCGCTGTCCGAGATCCTGGTCGTCTCCGAGCGCGGCTTCGACGACACGCGCGCGCTCGCGCACTACTACGACCTGCTGGTGCAGCGCGCGTTCGGCAACTACCGCACGCTGCTGCGCGACGTCACGCTGCATCCGACGATGGCCGAATACCTGTCGATGCGCGCGAACCAGCCGGAGGACCCGGCGGAGAACATCCGGCCCGACGAGAACTACGCGCGCGAGATCATGCAGCTGTTCTCGATCGGCCTCGAGCAGCTCAATCCCGACGGCACGCGCCAGCTCGCGAACGGCCAGCCGATCCCGACCTACACGCAGGCCACGATCCGCGGCTTCGCGCGCGTCTTCACCGGCTTCAACTTCGACGGCTGCGATCCCGACGACTACGGCGGCTGCTATCCGTACGAGACCGGCACGGAGATCTGGTGGCGCCGTCCGATGATCGCGTTCGCGGGCTATCACGAGACCAGCAGCAAGCAGCTCCTGGTCTACCCCGGCGTCGCGCTGCCGGGCGGCGTTCTGCCCGCTGGCGGCACCGCGATCACCGACCTCGACGCGGCGCTTGACAATCTCTTCAACCATCCGAACGTCGGTCCGTTCGTCTCGCGGCATCTGATCCAGCGCCTCGTGACCAGCAATCCGACGCCGGCGTACGTCGCGCGCGTCGCGGCCGTGTTCGCGAACAACGGCTCGGGACAGCGCGGCGATCTGCGCGCGGTCGTGCGGCAGATCCTGCTCGACCCGGAAGCGCGCAATCCGGCGACCGCACCCGCGCATGCCGGCAAGGTGCGCGAGCCGCTCCTGCGCCTGACGCAGCTCTATCGCGCGCTCGACGCGCGCTCGCAGGACGGACGCTTCCGCGAGTGGTATCCCGACTCGTTCCTCGCGCAGGCGGCGCTCGCCTCGCCGACGGTCTTCAATTTCTTCCGCCCCGGCTATGCGCCGACCGGCGAGATCGCGAACGCGGGTCTCGCCGCGCCCGAGCTGCAGATCGCGACCGACAACGTGCTGACGAGCACCGCGAACGCGTTCGGCAACGTCGTCTACTACTACTGGCGCGGCAATCCCGACGTCAGCGCCGAGGACGTCACCGTCGACCTCGCGCGCGATATGGCGCTCGCGACTCAGCCGGCGACGCTGATCGACCGCTACGACCTGCTGTTCCTGTCCGGCCGCATGAGCGCGGGCCTGCGCGCGACGCTCCTCTCGCACCTCGGCCAGATCGACGCCGGCGACGAGGCCGGGCGACGCGAGCGCGTCCAGGACGCGCTGTGGCTGATCATGGTTGCGCCCGAGTTCGTGGTGGAGAAATGACGATGACGCGATCGGGCCGCCGCGATTTCCTCCGCACCGCGCTCTGCGCAACCGCTTCGAGCGCCGCGTTCGGTTCGATGCTCGGCAAGCTCTCGCTCGCGCATGCCGCGACCCCGAAGGCGCTCGCCGGCACGGACTATCGCGCGCTGGTGTTCGTTTACCTCTCGGGCGGCAACGACGCGTTCAACATGCTCGTGCCGCGCGACGCTGCGCACCACGCGACCTACGCCGCGGCGCGCGGCCCGCTCGCACTCGCGCGCGATTCGTTGCTGCCGATCAACCCGCTGGTGGCGCCGTCGGACGGCGCGTCGTACGGCCTGCATCCCCGCATGGCCGGCCTGCAGCAGCTGTTCGAAGCGGGGCGTGCCGCGATCGTCTCGAACGTCGGCCCGCTGCTCTATCCGATCACGAAGGCGCAGTACCAGACCGAGACCGTTCCGGCGCCGATGCAGATCGCCTCGCACAGCGACCAGGAAGTGCTGTGGCAGATGCCGCAGGGCGAATCGCTCGGCGCGCGTCTCGGATGGGGCGGCAAGCTCGCCGACCTCTACGCCGCGGGCTCGACCTCGAACCTGCCGATGAGCGTCTCGCTCGGCGGCGAGAACGTGTTCCAGGCGGGCGCCGACACCGCGCCGTACTACATGGGCGCATACGGCGTCGACGCGATCTCGCCGATCGACTATCCGAACCCGCGGCGCGCCGCGTTCGAGGCGATCCTCGCGCAGAGCTACGCGCATCCGTTCGAGCGCGCCTACGTACAGAAGCTGCAGCGTTCACGTGCGCTCGCAGCCCAGGTCGCGCTCGCGCTCGAGGCGCAGCCCGAGAACGCGGCGCCGTTCAACGCGTTCGACACCGCGTGGCAGGCGCTGCCGACGCCGCGCGAGATGCCGGGCATCGGGCGCGACCTCAAGATGATCGCGCGCATGATCGCCGCACGCACCACGCTCAATGCGCAGCGGCAGATCTTCTACGTCTCGATGGGCGGCTTCGACACGCACGCGACGCAGCTCGCCGACCACGCCGAGCTACTCGAGGACCTCTCGGTCGCGCTCAAGACCTTCCACGACGTGCTCGCCTCGCCGCAACTCGCGGTCGGCAGCCGCGTCACGACCTTCACCGGCTCGGAGTTCGGCCGCAGCCTGTTCAACAACGGCGACGGCACCGACCATGCGTGGGGCGGGCACCAGCTCGTCGTCGGCGGCGCCGTCAACGGCCGCCGCATCTACGGCACGATGCCGAGCCTCGTCGGCGACAGCGACCTCAATCCCGACGACACCGGTTACGGGCACATCATCCCGACGCTCGCGGTCGAGCAGTACGCCGCGACGCTCGCGAAGTGGTACGGCGTATCCGACACCGATCGCGCGCTGATCTTCCCGAACCTCGGGCGGTTCTCGACGCCGAACCTCGGCTTCCTGGCGTAGCGGCTGCGTTGCGCGAGCGACGGGTGCGGGTGCGGGTGCGGGTGCGACCGCGCGAACCGCTGTGGGTACCGGTGCGATGCAAGCCAGCCACATCGCCCGCGAACAAAACTCACTCGAACCCGTCGTCGAAGAACGCCGGGTCGACGACGATCGAGCCGAGCATGCCCTGCGTGTAGTGGAAGTCGCAGAAGTACGGAAACTCCCCGAGCGCGGTCAGCGTGACGATCACCGGCGCGGTGCCGCTGTTGTGCGCGCCGATCGGGCTCGCGGGGTCGATCGTCGCGACGCCGCCGGAGACGAGACCGCCGTAAAGCGGATGCGTGGTGAAGTCTGAGTTGAACGTCACGCTGGTGTCGACGGCGACGCGCACGCAGCTCGGCGAATAGCGGTTCTGGCCCGGCGCGGTGTTGATCGTTATGTTGCGCCGCGACCGCAGATCGATGAAGTCCGAGCAGTTATTGAGCGCCGCGACCGGGCTCGACAGGAAAACGAGGATCACCGCGAGCACACGCGGGTGCGGGATCGTCATCGCGGGTTTTTCGTCGTGCGCATCGACGCATTCTAGGGTGCCGGACGCGGCCGGACCGGGAGCGCGATCGCGGTTGCTTCGGGCGTACTGCAGCTGTATAAACATACAGCCATGCGGACCCCCGACCTCACCCCGCGCCAGCGCGACGTGCTCGAGGTCATCGAGCGGGCGCTCGCGCGCGACGGTTACCCGCCGACGCGCGCCGAGATCGCGCAGACGCTCGGCTTTCGCTCCGCGAACGCCGCGCAGGAACACCTCGTGGCGCTCGTGCGCAAGGGCGTAGTCGCGATCGACGGCTCGCACCGCGGGATCCGATTGCTGCATCCGCCGCGTACGAAACGCGGAGAAGCCGCGAAGGGCGGGGCGCTCGAGCTTCCACTCGTCGGCCAGGTCGCGGCTGGCACGCCGATCCTCGCGAGCGAGAACGTCGAAGCACATTACCGCTTCGATCCCGCGCTGTTCTCGGCGCAGCCTGATTTCCTGCTGACGGTTCGCGGCGACAGCATGCGCGACGCCGGTGTGCTCGACGGCGATCTCGTCGCGGTGCGCAAGACCGGCGAAGCGCGCAACGGCCAGATGGTCGTCGCGCGGATCGACGACGAGGCCACCGTCAAGACCTTCGAGCGTCGCGGCGCGCGCGTGCGGCTCCTGCCCGCGAATTCCGCTTACGCGCCGATCGAGATCGATCCGGCGCAGACGCCGCTCGTCGTCGAGGGGCTCGTCGTCGGGCTCGTGCGGCGCGCGCCGGGATCCGCGCGGTGAACGTTGCGCTCGATCGCGTGCTCGCGCGTCCCGACGTCTGGCGCGGCCGCCAGAGCGCGACGCAGCCGCCGCGTGCGGTGCCGAGCGGTTGCGAATCGCTCGATCGCGCGTTGCCCGGCGGCGGCTGGCCGCTCGGCGCGGTCACGGAGCTCTGTCTCGCGCAGCATGGGCTCGGCGAGCTTTCGCTGCTGATGCCGGCGGCGGCGAGCGCGATGGACGGCGGGCGCTGGGTCGTGTTCGTCGCTTCGCCGTACCCGCTCTACGCGCCGGCACTCGCGAACGCGGGGCTCGATCTCGCGCGCGTGCTCGCGATCGATGCGCGTTCTGGCGAGGACGACGCGTGGGCCGCCGAGCAGAGCCTGCGTTCGGGCGCGTGCGGCGCGGTCGTGCTCTGGGCGCCGCGCACCGACGACCGCATCCTGCGCCGGCTGCAGCTTGCAGCCGAGAGTGGAACGGCGTGGTGCGCGGTGTTGCGTCCGCTCGACTCGGCGCTCGCGCCGTCGCCGGCCGCCGTGCGCGTCCGGATCGAGGCCGGTCCGCGCGCCCAGGTTTTCAAGTCGCGCGGCGTGACCTCGCCCGCGACACTCCCCACTTTTTCGATCGAACGCCATGCTGTGGCTCGCTCTTCAATTTCCCCGGCTGCCGCTGGATGTGCTGGGTGAGGCAGCCTCGGCGTATCCCGTCGTCGTCAGCGAGTCGGACGGCTCGCGCCGACGGGTCGTCGACTGCAACGCAAGCGCGTCGAGCTATGGCGTGCGCGCCGGGATGCCGGTTAGCGCCGCACAGGCGCTGTGCGCCGCGCTGCGCGTCGTGCCGCGCCGGCTCGAGGACGAAGCGCGCGCGCTGACGCATCGCGCGACCTGGGCGCTGCGCTACACGCCGATGGTCGCGCTCGCGGGGGACGACGCGATCCTGCTCGAGATCGAGACCAGCTTCCGGCTGTTCGGCGGGCTCGTACCGCTGCTCGCGAAACTCCGCGCGGAGCTCGACGGCTTGGGCTATCACGTCCGTGCCGCAGCGGCGCCGACGCCGAGCGCGGCGATGCTGTTCGCGCGCGCGGGCTGTGCGCGTGCGATCGTGACCCCGAAGCGCGCGCTCGCGGTGCTGCGGCACGTTCCGCTCGCGCACGGCGCATGGCCCGCCGAGACGATCGAAGCGCTGGGCGGCGTCGGCCTCGAAACCTTCGGCGAGGTGCTGCCGCTGCCGCGCGCGGAGCTCGCGCGCCGTTTCGGCCAGGCATCCGTCGACTATCTCGATCGCCTGCTCGGCCGACGGCCCGAGCCGGTCGAGCGCTTCGACCTACCCTCGCGCTACACGGGGCTGCTCGAGCTGCCCGCGCCGGTCGAGCACGCGCACGCGCTCGCGTTCGGTGCGCAACGTCTACTGCGCGAGCTCGGCGACTGGCTCGAGGCGCACCAGCTCGCGCTCACGCGCTGCGCACTGACGCTCCGGCACGCGGAACACGAGCCGAGCGTGCTCGAGCTCGGCCTGCGCCGCGCCTCGACAGACACCGCGCACCTCGTCGCGCTGCTGCGCACGCGGCTCGACACGCTCGCGCTGCCGGCACCGGTCGAAGCGCTCGAGCTCGTCGCGCTCGAGCTCATGCCGCTGGCCGGCGGGAACGCGGACCTGTTCGAGCGCCGCGGCGTCGACGAAGCGAGCGCCGAGCGGCTGATCGAGCGGCTGAAGAGCCGTCTCGGCGACGCGGTCCGGCAATGGCGGCTGCGCGGCGACCACCGGCCCGAATGCGCGCAGGAAGCCGCCGCGGCCGGCGCCGTGCTCGCGACCTGCGGCGCGGAACGACCGCTCTATCTGCTCGATCCGCCGCAGCCGCTCGGCGAATGGGCCGAGCTCGGCGATCGCCGCGTCACGCTGGTCGGCCCCGAGCGGATCGAGAGCGGCTGGTGGGACGACGCCCCGATCCGGCGCGACTATTTCCGCGCGCACACGAGCGACGGCGCGACTTACTGGATCTTCCGCGAGACCGGCGGCTCGTGCTGGTACGTGCACGGGATTTTCGCGTGAACGCGCCGCAGCGGGATCTTTTCGCCGCCGTGCCGCCGGGCTCGGCGTGGACCCCGCCGCGCTACGCCGAGCTCCACTGCGTCTCGAACTTCACGTTCCTGCGCGGCGCCTCGAGCGCGCACGAGCTCATCGAGCGCGCCGCGAAGCTCGGTTATGCCGCGCTCGCCGTCACCGACGAGTGCACGCTTGCCGGAATCGTGCGCGCGCACGAGGCCGCGAAGAAATTCGGCGTGAAGCTCATTGTCGGCACCGAGGTGCAAGCGGAAGACGGTCCGCGGCTCGTGCTGCTCGCGGCCGACCACGACGGTTACACGGCAATTTGTCGCCTCGTCACCGACGCGCGGCGCGCCGCGAAGAAAGGCACGTATCGACTGACGCGTGCGGCGCTCGAATCGCTCGGCGACGGCGTGTTCGCGCTGCTGATGCCGAAGATGCGCCATGCGACGCCCGACCCGGCCGACCGCGCCGACGCGGAATGGACGCGCCGCGTGTTCGGCGCGCGCACGCGGCTCGCGGTCGAGCTCCATCGCGGCGCGCACGACGACGCGCGGCTCGCGGCGCTCGTCGCGCTCGCGGCAGAGACCGGGCTCGTGCCGGTCGCGGCCGGTGACGTGCACATGCACGTTCGCGCGCGGCGCGCGCTACAGGACGCGCTGACCGCGGTCCGGCTCGGCACCACCGTCGCGGAGGCGGGGCTCGCGCTGTTCCCGAATGGCGAGCGGCATCTGCGGAACCTCGAGGCGATCGCGCAGATCTACCCCGCGTTCCTGATCGAAGAGAGCGTGCGGATCGCGAATGCCTGCACGTTCTCGCTCGACGCGCTGCGCTACGAGTATCCGCACGAGCTCGTGCCGCCGGACGAGACACCGACCTCGTACCTGCGCCGCCTGACGCTCGAAGGCGCGGCGCGGCGCTGGCCCGAGGGCGTGCCGCCGCAGGTCGCGGCACAGGTCGAACACGAGCTCGCGATCGTCGCGGAGCTCAAGTACGAGTACTTCTTCCTGACCGTCCACGACGTCGTCGCCGAGGCGCGTCGCCTCGACATTCTCTGTCAGGGCCGCGGCTCGGCCGCGAACTCGGCGGTCTGCTTCTGCCTCGGCATCACCGAGGTCGATCCCGCGAAGGCGCGGCTGCTGTTCGCGCGCTTCCTCTCGAAGGAACGCAACGAGCCGCCGGACATCGATGTCGACTTCGAGCACGAGCGGCGCGAGGAGATCATCCAGTACGTCTACGCGAAGTACGGCCGCCATCGCGCTGCGCTCGCGGCGACCGTCGTCACGTACCGGCCGAAGAGCGCGCTGCGCGACGTCGGCAAGGCGCTCGGGCTCACGCTCGACCAGATCGAGCGCTTCGGCAAGGCGCTGACGTGGTGGGACGAACCGGGACAGCTGCCGCAGCGCCTGATCCAGCAGGGTTTCGATCCGGCGTCGTCGCTGACGAAGCGGCTGCTGAAGCTCGTCGACCAGCTCCTCGGCTTCCCGCGCCATCTCTCGCAGCACGTCGGCGGCTTCGTGATCTCGGAGCATCCGCTCTCCTCGCTCGTGCCGGTCGAGAACGCCGCGATGCCGGACCGCACGATCATCCAGTGGGACAAGGACGACCTCGAGGCGCTCGGGCTGCTGAAGGTCGACTGCCTCGCGCTCGGCATGCTGACTGCGCTGCGTCGCGCGTTCGACCTCGTCGCGAGCACGCGCGGCGTGAAGCACACGATCGCGTCGATCGAGCACGACGACCGCGAGACGTTCGAGATGATCCGCCGGGCCGACACGATCGGCGTGTTCCAGATCGAGTCGCGCGCGCAGATGTCGATGCTGCCGCGGCTCAAACCCGAGAAGTTCTACGACCTCGTCGTCGAGGTCGCGATCGTCCGGCCCGGCCCGATCCAGGGAAAGATGGTGCATCCGTACCTGCGCCGACGCAGCGGTGCGGAAACCGTCGTGTATCCCTCCGAGAAGATCCGTCCCGTGCTCGAGCGCACGCTCGGCGTGCCGATCTTCCAGGAGCAGGTCATGGACCTCGCGATCGTCGCGGCGGGATTCAAACCGGACGAGGCCGACGGGCTGCGCCGCGCGATGGCCGCATGGAAGCGTCACGGCGGGCTCGAGCCGTGGCGGCAGCGGCTCTTCGCCGGCATGCGCGAGCACGGCTACGACGACGATTTCTGCGAGCGCATCTTCGAGCAGATCAAGGGCTTCGGCAGCTACGGGTTTCCCGAATCGCACGCCGCGAGCTTCGCGAAGCTCGCCTACGTCTCGGCCTGGCTCAAATGCCACGAGCCGGCCGCATTCACCTGCGCGCTGCTCAACTCGCAGCCGATGGGTTTCTATGCACCGTCGCAGCTCGTGCAGGACGCGCAACGCCATGGCATCACGGTGCACGGCCCCGATGTTCGGCACAGCGACTGGGACTCGACGCTCGCAAGCACACGACCGCTCGCGCCGGGGCGGCAGCCGGCGCTGCGGCTCGGGCTGCGGCAGATCCGCGGCCTCAAGTCCGCCTGCGCGGAGCGTATCGTCACGGCGCGCGCCGAAGCACCGTTCCGCGATGTGCCCGACCTCGTCGCGCGCGCGAAGCTCGATGCGCTCGAGCGCGGCCGTCTCGCCGATGCCGGCGCGCTGCGCGGGCTCGCCGGTCATCGCCACCGCGCGCGCTGGGCCGTGCAGGGGGCCGACGCCCCGCCGAGTGTGCTCGAGCGTGCCTCGATCGCGGAAGAACGTGTCCGGCTCAAACCGCCGACGGTCTGGCGCGACGCCGTGCAGGACTACGAGACGATCGGGCTCACGCTCGGCCCGCACCCGATCGCGCTGTTGCGTCGTGCGCTGCGCGCGCGCCACGCGCGCTCGGCCTCCGAGCTCGGGCGATTGCCGCACGGTACCGAGACGCGCGCCGCGGGGCTCGTGATCGGCCGCCAGCATCCCGAAGCCGCCGGCGGTGCGACGTTCGTGACACTCGAGGACGAGACCGGCGTCATCAACATCGTCATCTGGCTGAAGCTTGCGCAGACACAGCGGCGCGAGCTGCTCGAATCGAAGCTGCTCGCGGTCGACGGCAAGCTCGAGCGGATCGAGGGCGTGCAGCACCTCATCGCGCACCGCCTGCACACGTACGATCGCCTGCTCGGCGATCTGCGCACGGTTTCGCGTGATTTTCATTGACGCGCTACGGCAGCGCAAAACAAAAAACCCCCGGTCGTTACCGACCGGGGGTTTGGTAAGAAGCGCTCAGCGATGACCTACTCTCGCATGGCTTGAGCCACACTACCATCGGCGCGGGTGCGTTTCACTTCCGAGTTCGGGATGGGATCGGGTGGGACCACACCGCTATGGTCGCTG
>Ga0187892_10010687_pt1 | contig 11532 bp, 8 predicted proteins | sample MA1701073metaG_FD_139345 | JGI IMG/M metagenome (GOLD analysis project Ga0187892, IMG submission 139345) | Bio-ooze microbial communities from a basaltic lava cave in the Kipuka Kanohina Cave System on the Island of Hawaii, USA - MA170107-3 metaG ... | reverse complement strand
TCGCACGCGGCTGCTCGGCCTGGAGCGTGCGTCAGCCGACTATCGAAGCCGGGCCAGCGAGTCCCGCGCCGACCTGGCGTCGGCGCGCCAGCGTGCCGGCGAACTGCAGGCGCGCCTTGCGCAGCTGCGAGCCCAGTACCAGACGCAGGCGAGCGCCGAGCTGAAAGAAGCGAGCGCACAGAGGCGCGAGATCGAAGAGAAGCTGCGCCCGTCGCAGGATCATGTCGAGCGAGCACTCGTGCGCTCGCCGGTCGACGGTGTGGTGATGTCGCTGCGCGTGGCCGCGGCCGGTACCGCCATCGGCCCGCGCGAGCCGATCCTCGACGTGCTCCCGGCGCGCGAGAAGCTGGTCGTCGAAGCGCGCATCGCGCCGCCCGACATCGACCATGTGCAGGTCGGCGCGGCGGCCGACGTGCGCCTCGCGACGCTCGATGCGCGCTCGTTGCCGATGCTGCCCGCGACGGTGGTGTTCGTCTCGCCCGACCGAGTGAACAAGCCCGGCAGTGACGAATCGTGGTTCGTCGCGACCGTCGAAGTCGATGCAAGACAGCTCGAGCGGCACCCCGGCGTTCGCTTGCAAGCGGGCATGCCGGCCGAGCTGTACGTGAAGACACCCGAGCGCAGCTTGCTCGAGTACCTCGCGCAACCGCTCGGCGTGTTCGCCAAACGCGCGCTGCGCGAGCCGTGAATTTCAAACCAGTTCGTCAGCGGGCGCAGGAGCGCGGCCCGACGCAGTTGAACGCGCGCCTTCCACTCTTCTTCAACCCTTGAAACAGCGAGTCTTTAAATGAGCATCTTCAACAGCGGTAACAACGGCAAGATCACCTGGCCGGGCTTCGAGTCCTTCGGTGCATCGAAAAAATCCCTCAACGGGTCGGACTTGATTCGCGCGGTCGGCAACACCGACCTGCTCACCTCGGGCAGCGACTTCTCGACCCAAGCCGTCACCAGCACCTTTGCCGCGACCAATGGCGGCGTGCTGACCGTGATCGGCGACGCCGCCAGCAACGGGATCACGATCAGCCGCAATGCGGCCGGGACGATTCTGATCAACGGCGGCGCCGTGCCCGTCCAAGGCGGCACGCCGACTGTCGCCAACACGAGCGTGATCCAGGTGTTCGGCCAGTCGGGCAACGACAACCTCACTCTCGACGAGTCGCAGGGCGCGCTGCCCCGCGCGGTGCTGTTCGGCGGCTCCGGCAACGACGTGCTGACCGGCGGCTCGGGCGCTGATCAGCTGTTCGGCCAGGCCGACAACGACATCCTGCTCGGCAAGGGCGGCAACGACCTGCTGTTCGGCGGCTCCGGCAACGACGTTCTAACCGGCGGCGACGGCGACGACCAGATGTTCGGCGAATCCGGCAACGACCGCATGATCTGGAATCCGGGCGACGACAGCGACCTGATGGAAGGCGGCGCCGGCATCGACACCGCTGAAGTCAACGGCGGCAACGGCGCGGAGACGTTCACTATCACGGCCAACGGCGCGCGTGTGCGCATCGACCGCGTCGATCCGGCGCCGTTCAGCCTGGACGTCGGCACGACGGAGAACATCGTCATCAACATGAACGGCGGCGACGACACGTTCAGCGCCACCGGCAACCTGGCGGCGCTGGTCAACATCACGGTCGACGGCGGCGCCGGCAACGACACCATCCGGGGCGGCAACGGGGCCGACGTCCTGCTCGGCGGCGACGGCAACGACTTCATCGACGGCAACCAGGGCAACGACATCGCCTTCCTCGGTGCCGGCGACGACGTGTTCGGCTGGGATCCGGGTGACGGCAGCGATGTCGTCGAGGGCCAGGCCGGCACCGACACGATGCTGTTCAACGGCAGCGGCGGCGCCGAGATCATGGACGTCTCGGCGAACGGCGAGCGGGTGCGCTTCACCCGCAACCTCGGCAACATCGTGATGGACTTGAACGATGTCGAGAAGATCGAGGTCAACGCGCTCGGCAGCGCGGACACGGTCACCGTCAACGACATGAGCGGCGCCGACGTGGCCGAGGTCGCGATTAACCTCGGCGGCGTGCTTGGCGGCACGACCGCCGACGGTCAGATCGATACCGTAATCGTCAACGGCAGCAACTCCGGCGATACGGTCGAAGTCGTGGCGAGCGGCGCCTCGGCCTCGGTCATCGGCCTGGCGGCGCTCACGTCGATCACCAATGCCGAATCAACCGACGCGCTGGTCATCAATACCGCCGCTGGAAACGACACGGTCAACGCCGCGACGATGCCGGCGGGTGTGATGAAGCTGACGATCGACGCGGGCGCAGGTAACGACACGATCTTCGGCAGCGCAGGCGCCGACGTGTTTCTCGGCGGCGACGGCAACGACTTCATCGACGGCAACCAGGGCAACGACCTGGCGCTGATGGGCGCCGGCGACGACGTTTTCGTCTGGAATCCCGGCGACGGCAACGACACGATCGAGGGCCAGGACGGCCTCGACACGATGCTGTTCAACGGCTCGGGCGCGAACGAGAACATCGACATCTTCGCCATTGGCGGGCGCTCGAGCTTGTTCCGCGACGTGGCCGCGGTGACGATGGACATGGACGACGTCGAGAAGATCGAGTTCAACGCGCTCGGCGGAGCGGACAACATCAACGTCGGCGATCTTTCCGGCACCGATGTGCAGGAGGTCGTCATCGACCTGGCCGGCACGATCGGGGGCACCACCGGCGACGGCCAGATCGACGCGATCAGCGTCAACGGCACCCAAGGCGCCGACCTGATCGGCGTGATCGAGCTGATTGGTGATGTCGCGGTGGTCGGCGTACAGGCCGCCGTGGAGATCGAGCATGCGGACGCGCAGGACCGGCTCGTCATCAACGGCCTCGGCGGCGACGACACGATCGACGCCAGCGACCTGCTCGCTGGCCAGATGTCGTTGCAACTGAACGGCGGACTCGGCATCGACACGTTGATCGGCAGCGCCAGCAACGACCTGATGTTCGGCAACGACGGCAACGACCTCGCGCTGATGGGCGCCGGCAACGACACCTTCGTCTGGAACCCGGGCGACGACAACGACACCGTGGAAGGCCAGGCCGGCACCGACACGCTGTTGTTCAACGGCGCCAACGTCGGCGAGAACATCGACATCTCGGCCAGCGGCCAGCGCGTGCGGATGTTCCGCGACGTGGCGAACGTGACGATGGACCTCGACGACGTCGAGACGATCGACTTCAACGCGGCGGGCGGTGCCGACAACATCGTCGTCGGCGACATGAGCGGCACCGATCTCGAGCGCGTCAACATCGACCTGGCGGCCGTGATCGGCGGCAGCGCGGGCGACGGTCAATCCGACCGGGTGACGATCAACGCGACCAACGGCGACGATACGATCAGCATCGCGCTGGTGAACGGCGATCTCGTGGTGAGCGGACTGGCAGCGCAGGTGGTCATCTCCAACTTCGAGGCCGACCGCGACCAGCTCGTGATCAACGGCCTGGGCGGCGCCGACGTGATCGACGCGTCGGCGCTGGAGGGCGGGTTCGACATCGTCGCCTTCGGCGGCGAAGGCGACGACGTGTTGACCGGCGGCGACGGCAACGACTTCATGGTCGGCGATGCGGGCGACGACGTGATACTCGGCAACGCCGGCAATGACTTCCTCGACGGCGGTATCGGCGAGGACGTGCTGCTCGGCGGCGACGGCGACGACACGCTGGTGAACGGCGAGATCGTGATCGCCGACTTCACTGCCGGTCCGAGTGGCGACTTGATGCTGGGCCTCGACGACGGCACGCAGATGGCGGTGCGCGGTGTGCAGTTCGCGCAGCTGCAGCCGCATGACCTCCTGCTATAGCGCGATGCAACGATGAACCCGCGGCGCGTCATGGCGTGATGCCGCTATTGGCGCGCCGATTCCGACTTCCCTTGCACGACGGTTCGAAGGTCGAACCACGTTCGTGGTCTGTCCCGTTCTGGCTTCATTTTTCGATTTGCAATGTGCAACTACTGATACCCCGCGCGAACTGCGCGTTTCCCTAAGGAGAACACCATGCAACACCGTCATCACAAACCGCAGTCGCTTGTTGGCATCTGCGCCGCGCTACTTCTTCTGTCCGGTCAGGCGCGCGCCGATGTCGTCACCGACTGGAACGTCAAAGCCGGCGAGATCATCGTCGAGGCCAAGATGGGGACGCCGCCCGCCTTCCGGCTGATGGCGATCGTCAACACGGCGATGTACGAAGCCGCGAATGCCATTACCAGGCGCTATCCCTCCAGCGGGCTGCGCCTGGAGGCGACGCCCGGAGCCTCCGCCGAGGCCGCGATCGCGGCGGCAAACCGGGCCACGCTCGCGAAGCTCCTGCCCGCGCAACAGGCCGCCATCGACACCGCGTACCAGGCAGCGCTGGCGACGATCGCCGACGGTCCGGGGAAGACCGCGGGCATCGCAGTAGGAGAAAAAGCTGCCGCGGCGATCCTGGCGTCACGTCTCGATGACGGCGCAGCCACGGGAGAGACGTACCGGCCGCACACCACCGCGGGGGCTTACGTGCCGACGGCCATGCCGGCGGTTCCGCAGTGGTCGCAGCGCAAGCCGTGGCTGATGACGAGCTCCGCCCAGTTCCGTCCCGGCCCGCCGCCTGCGCTCACGAGCGAGTTGTGGGCGCGCGACTACAACGAGGTCAAGGCGCTCGGCGCAAAGAACAGCACGCGCCGTACCGCCGAGCAGACCGAGATCGCACGCTTCTGGGAATTCTCGCTGACGCCGATCTACGACGGCGTCGTGCGCTCAGTGGCCAACATGCCAGGTCGTGAGGTGACGCGCAACGCTCGCCTGTTCGCGGCGGTGTCGCAGGCCACGGACGACGCGCTGATCGCCCTCTTTGAGGCCAAGTACCACTACAACTTCTGGCGGCCGGTCACTGCAATCCGCAACGGCGACGTCGACGGCAATGATGCAACGGGGCGGGATGCGTCGTGGACGTCATTCATCGATTCGCCGATGCACCCTGAGTATCCGAGCGGGCACGCCATCCTCGCGGGCGCCGTCGGCGCGGTGCTGCAAGCAGAGATCGGCACCGGCCCGATGCCTGTATTGACGACGACCAGTCCCAGCGCTAAAGGCGCGGCGCGCCGCTGGACGAAAGTCAACGACTTCACGCAAGAGGTGGCGAACGCACGCATCTACGAAGGCGTGCACTTCCGCACCGCCACGGAAATCGGCATCGCCATGGGCAAACAGATCGGCGAGCTGGCAGCGGCGAGATTCATCGGTCGCGTGGACTAATTTGCGGGATCAAAGGGCCGCGACAGATTCGCTCTTGCGCATCGGTCGCGGCCGATCTTTGCTGCATTTGTAATTCCGGCTTCCGCCCACTGCTGTCCGGAATGTTTCGGGACGCACGTTGCAACTCCTTGTTTGGAATTGGTGAACCTGCAGAGCGCGGGCGGCCGACTCAAAATCGACGCGCGGTGTGTGTGTGGGCGTCGTCCCGGCGCAGGCCGGGACCCAATTGCAGCGGCGAGAGATTGGGCCCCGGCCTACGCCGGGGCGACAGGCACCGCAAACTCGCAGCGACGCGCAACGTTCCGGACAGCAATGGGCTTTCGCCGGAATGACAGCCTGCAATACGTTGGAAGCAAGGTTGCAACCAGACTCAAATGGGCAAGGAGACGCAGGTCAACTACACAGCCATGTACTACTTCTACCGGGTTTACATCATGAGCCGGGACGAGGCTTGCAGACGCGCTTTCGCAACGATCCTAACTGTGACCCTGACCGCCTGCGCTTCGCCGTCGCTGCCGACCAACCCGGCGCACGCGATGCTCATCGACACGCTGCGCGCCGGCGGTCACGTCATCTACATGCGCCATACGATTGCCGACGTGGACCGCGATGTTCAACAAGGTGACGCGTGGTGGAAGCGCTGCGGCGACGGTCATCGAATGCTCGCGGAGCAAGGCCGCGCCGATGCGCGCAGTGTTGGCGCGGCGATCAGGCGGCTCGGCATTCCGATCGCCGAAGTGCGCGCGAGCGAGTATTGCCGCGCGGCGGAAACCGCGAGCCTGCTAGCGGTCGGCGCGCCACGGCCGGATGAGCGCCTGAACGGCTGGCCGATGTGGAAGTCAGTCGACGCCGGCAACGGATTTGAGCGCCTCGCCAGTGGCACGCGCACGCTGCTCGCAACGCGACCTGCACGCGGCAACGTGCTTCTCGTATCGCACAAGCAGGACTTCGACAAACCGTCCGATCCTGTTCTCGCCGATCTGAAGGACGGTGAGAGCGCGGTCTTCACGCCCGACGGGCGCGGCGGATTTGTGTTGCGCGGCCGATTGACGGTGGTCGACTGGACGGACGCCATCCAGCCGCTGTAGAAGTTCGCCGCGGGCACACGATTTGCGCATGCCTGCGCATGAAGGTCATCTACGTCATTGCCGTGACGGCGATCGTGCTGGCCGTCGGCTTGCTCGTCTCCTTCGCCATTCCGGTCGAAATGTGGCGCACGGGCAAGCAGCCCTTGCCGCCGCTCGTATTCGCGCCGGCCAGCGCTACGCCGGAAGTCTCGCGCAGGATATGGATCGACACAGACGCGGCGTGCGGCCGCGATCGGCGTACCGATCCGGACGACTGTTTCGCGATCGCGTTGCTTGCACAGGCACCCGGTGTCGACGTCGTTGGCGTCTCAACAGTGTTCGGCAACGCTCCGCGTGAGTATGTGGATCGCACGACGAATGAGCTCGCGGCGCGGTTGTCTGCCGCTACAGGCGGTTCGCTGCCGGTCTACAGCGGCTCAGCGAAGTCTCTCGAACAGGGCGTTTCGTTAGCCCCGGCTCACGAAGCGCTGCAAGCCGCACTCGAACGAGGCGCGCTCACCATCGTGGCGCTGGGGCCGCTGACGAATCTTGCGGTTGCGCTGGGCAACCGGCCGGAGCTGCGCTCGCAGGTGGCGCGACTTGTGACGGTGATGGGCCGGCGGCCGGGGCATCTCTTTCATCCGGCCGAAGGCGCCGACGCGGGTTTCCTTTTCGGTCACGGGCCGGTGTTCCGCGATTTCAACTTCGTGCAGGATGTGCGCGCCGCCACGCAGATCGTTGCGATGAATCTGCCAACGAGCTTCATTCCATACGACGCCGCACGCGCGATCGAGCTCACGTCGCGTGATCTCGATCGGCTTGCGTCATCCGGCGGCGCGATCACATGGGTCGCCCAGAATTCGCGCGATTGGCTCGAGTACTGGCAGGACGACATCGGACGGCGGGGTTTCTATCCGTTCGATCTGCTGGCTGCCTCTTACGTCATCCATCCGCACCGGTTTGAATGCGCAAGCGTGCGCGCCTGGATCGGAGACGATGCGCGGTTCTTTCCTTCGTTCCTATGGCCGACCGCGCTGCTCGTCGGGCAGGAGGGCGTCGAAACCGATCGCCCGCTGGCGACTGGGTCCGGTCTTTACTGCGCGAAGGTGGACGTTGGGTTGAAAGCGCAGATCATGGACAAGCTCTCGCCGTCGCCGTAGAGATCACGTTCCCGCTCGCGGCCGCTGCGACCCCCATCACTGCTTCCGCGGATCGTCCTTGGGATCGACGTAGATCACATCGAACGGCCCGCTGCCGTTGATCTGCACAATCGTCTCGCCTTCGGCTGCCCAGGCGTAGTGCGGCATGCCGGCGGGGAGGTGAACAAAGCTTCCCGGCGGCAGCGGCTTCACCGCTGTGCGATCGAGCTTCTCGCCGGAGCCGATTGCGAAGCGCCCCGAGATCACGGTGACGAGTTCGTCTTTCGAATGGCGATGGGGTGGGATCGTGAAGCCGGCAGGAAAATTGAGGCGCAGCACAAATGGCCCCTCCTTGGCGGGGCTGCCAAAGAGGTTGGCGCCTTGCGCACCGGGCGGCAAAGACGGCGGCGCCGGGCCCCATTTCACCGAATCGCCCGGCACGGCGATGTGATACGTGTCTGCCGCCTGCGATGGGACCACGCCGAAGATCGCGGCTGAGCCGAGCGACAATGTGAGCAGACCGGTGACAATGATGGAGCGCGGAGGATGGTTCATCGCGGGTCCTTTCAGCCGTGTGAGAGATCGCAGCGGCGCGATGGCCGTGGAATTGAGTTGCCCGCGCAGTTGCATCGATCGATCGGCGCAACGCGTCGCGACGCGTCAGCCAGCCATCTTGCGCAGCATGTGATCTATGACCAAGCTGTGCTCGTCTTGCGGACTGAACAGGATGACCTCGGCATCTTCACCGACCTTTACCGTGTGCCCCGGCGGCCAGTAGAACAGGTCACCGCTGTTGATCACTTCCTGTTTTCCGCCTGCGTAGGTGACGGTGAGTTGACCTTGCAATACGTAGCCCCAGTGCGGGGATTGGCACAGGTTGTTCTCCAGCCCATGCAGCAGCGGCGCGATATCGGCACCAGCGCCGAGGGAAAAGTACTCGCCGCTGATCCTACCGTACCCTGTTGCGTCGCCGAAGTCCGTCTTTTGTCGGGCTACTGCACCAGGCGCGTCGATTCTGATTGGGATGTCGTTCTTGGCAATTCGCATTTCGTGTTCCTCGGTTGTGGTTGCGGGATCGTTCTCAGTTGCGCCGCGATCCCCGACGCAAACGGTAGAGCCAGCCCGTGGAGGCGAACGTGGTAGCCCGCGTGGAAACGCTCGTGGAATCTGATCGGTCGGGCCGCACGGGCACCGCGCCCGCCGTCCACGTGCGGATGCTCGGACCCATGGCGATTAGCCGGGAGGGCGCCGCGCTGGCACTCCCCGCATCACGCAAGGTGCGCGCGCTCATCGCCTATTTGGCGCTCGCCTCGCATGCACCTACGCGTGCCCGCCTGTGCGAACTTCTGTGGGACGTCCCGAACGATCCACGCGGAGAACTGCGGTGGTGCCTCAGCAAGGCCAGAGCCCTCCTCGATGAGCCTGGTCGTCGCAGGATCGAGACGTCACTCGACACCGTGCGGCTCGACCTCAGCGACTGCTTCGTCGATGTCATCGCGATCGGCCGGGCGATGCACGTGGGTATCGAGAAGCTCGATGCCGAGCGGCTGCGCGCGCTTGCGATGCTGTTCGTCGGCGACTTCCTGGACGGGCTGGAGATCGACCGCAGCCCGCACTTCAACAGCTGGCTGGTTGCGCAGCGGCGGCGTTTGCGCGCCTGTCACGCCGCCGTGCTCGAGCACCTTGTAGGAAGCCTCACACCCGCATCCGAAGAGAGCATCGGTTATCTCGGGAAGTGGCTGCTGCTCGCCCCGTTCGACCGGCGCGCACACGAGATTCTTCTGCACGCGCTCGGACAACGCGGGCAGATCCGCGAGGGCGAGGAGCACATTGCCGCGAGCGCCCGCGCATTCGAAGCCGAGGGCCTGGACTGGAGGCCGCTTCGCGACGCGTGGCGCGATGCGAGAACTCGAGCGGCGAGCGCAACGTCGGCAGCGGGAGTGCCTGCTGCCTCCGCCGGAGTTGCGCTCCCGATCAGCGAGCCCGCGGTCTCCACGGTCAGTTCTCGCCGTGCCTCGATCGTGGTGATGCCGTTTGTCGATCGAGCGGCCCAGAGCGACGTTCGGGGTGGACTGGCCGACGGCCTTGCGCACGACATCATCACGCGGCTCGCGAAGCTGCGCAGCCTGTTCGTCATCGCGCAGGGCACTGTCTTTGCGCTCGACGAGCGCAGCGTGGGTCCGGAAGAGGCGGGCCGAACGCTGAACGTTGACTATGTCGTCAGCGGATCGTTGCGGCGCCAGGCAAACCGGATCAGCGTGGACGTCGAGCTCGTCGAGACGAGAACCGCCCGCATCGTGTGGGCGGACGCCTTCGATCACAAACTGGACGACACCTTCCTCGCGCTGGACGAGATCGGCAGCAGGATCGTTGCGTCGATCGACAGCGAAGTCGAAACCGCCGAGCGTAACCGCGCGATCCTCAAGCCGCCGAACTCATTGGACGCGTGGGAAGCTCATCACCGCGGCCTGTGGCACATGTATCGGTTCAACCGCGCCGACAACGATCAGGCACGACATTTCTTCGAGATGGCGGTGCGTCTCGACCCCACGTTTTCACGGGCCTATGCCGGCCTGTCCTTCACCCATTGGCAAAACGCCTTTCAGAGCTGGGGGGAGCGCAAGCGGGAGATCGACCGCGCATTCGAGACGGCCGGGCAGAGTCTCATCGTCGACGATCGCGACCCGGCAGCGCATTGGGCCATGGGCCGGGCCCTCTGGCTACGCGGCCGCCAGGATCAGTCGCTGGTCGAACTCGAGAGCGCCGTGGATCTGAGCCCGAACTTCGCCCTCGGGCACTACACGCTCGCGTTCGTCAACAGCCAGTCGGGTGATCCTGAAGCGGCCATCGCATCGTCCGACCACTCGCGCCACTTGAGCCCCTTCGACCCGCTGCTGTTCGGGATGCTCGGTGCGCGTGCGATGGCGCTTGTGCGCCTAAGTCGGTTTGAGGAAGCGGCCGACTGGGCCGTCAAGGCCGCGGCCCGTCCCAACGCGCATGTTCATATCCTGGCGATCGCCGCCCAGTGCCTTGCGATGGCCGGCAAGCTCGATGAGGCACGCGGTTTCGTGGCCTCGATCCGCAAGGCGGTTCCGCACTATGGCGTTGACGATTTCCTCGGAGCGTTTCACTTTTCTCCGGATACAGCAGCGCTCTTTCGACAAGCCGCCAAGCGCATCGGGATCGGTTGATGAAGCCTTTTACCCGACCGCGCGCGCTTCGTGCAAAGTAAACATGCCGCGCAAAACGCGGTAGATGAACCACAACCAGATCACAAAGAGACCGATACCGGCCAGCGACGCCACGCCGGCGGTGGTGAAGATCGACGACCAGTCGACATTGAGTTCGAAACGCGCGCTGTCGAAGTCGCCGCCGCGGGCAATCGCCTGCATCACCACGTCGCGCACCAGCGGCCATACGGCCGCGAGTATCGCCGCTACACACAGAACGAATCCCAGCAGCGACCACCAGAACGTGCCGATCATCCAGCGATGATGGCTGGCGATGAAGCCCGCGTCGGGATCGCCTCGCTTGGTGTAGTTGATGATCAGACCGAGCAGCGCCGGCCACCAGATAAAGATCGCGACCGCGAATAGAACGTAAGCGATCCACGCGGCGGTGAACTGACGGGTCGGCGGCACGGCTAGTGCGTCGCGTGAAGGGGCGGCAAACGAAGTTGACATCGCGATACCCGGTGTCTGGATTCGAGGCGCGAATGCTAGCCCGGATGTTTCACGAGGTCGCCCCCGTCTGCGCAAGGTCCGTCTCGATCAGATTGCGGCATCAACACTCGAACGTTCAATCCAATTTGGATTGCCGGGGCTACGCGGGTTGCCGCGGCGCCTGCAGGCGCGGACTTGCGCTTAACTCCTCGCAAAGGCCTACGGGCCTTTGCTGCGGCCGTCTCGCGCAATCCGCATCCCGCATGCATCCGCGCCAATCCCGCGTCCCTCGTGAAATATCCGGGCTAGCGCGCGCGTGTTGCACCGGCAGTTGAGCGGCGCAGCTGTCGAATCTTCTGCAAACCGCAGAAATCTAGGTGGCCTAGCGGCAAATCTGCGTGCCAGTGCGGATT
>Ga0187892_10010686_pt1 | contig 11532 bp, 10 predicted proteins | sample MA1701073metaG_FD_139345 | JGI IMG/M metagenome (GOLD analysis project Ga0187892, IMG submission 139345) | Bio-ooze microbial communities from a basaltic lava cave in the Kipuka Kanohina Cave System on the Island of Hawaii, USA - MA170107-3 metaG ... | reverse complement strand
CAGACACAGGAAACCATGACGGCGCAGATCGCCAATTGTATTGATGAACAGCTGGCTCCTCGCGGCGTCGCCGTGATGCTTGAGGCCGTGCACACCTGCATGTCCATGCGCGGCATCAGCAAGCGCAACGTGACCACGATTACGACCCAGTTCACCGGCGAGTTCAAATCGAACCCGGTGCTGCAGGCGCGCTTCATCAATCTGGTGCGCCAGCCCTCAGGCGCCTTTCCGCTCTAGATGCCGCCGGGCGTTGAGGAAACCACCGCGTTTCAGCCGAGGTTCGATCCGCAAGGTCTTATTCCGGCGATCGTGACGGATGCGCGCGACGGCGCCTTGCTGATGGTCGCCCACATGAATGCCGAGGCGTTGCGGCTTACGGTGGAAACCGGCAAGGCGCATTTCTGGAGCCGCTCGCGGAAGACCCTGTGGAAGAAGGGCGAGAGCTCCGGCGACATGCTGGACGTACGCGAAATCCTCACCGATTGCGATCAGGATGTGCTTCAGGTGAAAGCCGTGCCCGTGGGCCGCGAAGGAGCCGTCTGCCACACCGGACGAAGAAGCTGCTTCTATCGGCGCGTGAAAGGCGGAAAACTTGAGTTTATCAAAGCCTAATCCAGTTTCTCATCATGGCCGGGCTTGACCCGGCCATCTTTCCAAACTCGGACGATGCCCGCATCGAGTGCGGGCATGATGAGAACGGGAGGACTCTATCCCGCCGACGCGATATAACTTTTCATCTCCTCGGCCTCGCGTTCGATCATCTCGATCCTAAGCTTCACCACGTCGCCGATGGAAATCATGCCCGCAAGCTTGCCGTCGTCAACCACCGGAAGATGGCGAATGCGATGTTCGGTCATCAATCCCATGAGGCCGGCTTCCGTATCGCGCGGACTGCAGGTTCGGACTTTTACTGTCATGAACTCGCGGGCGGCCCGTTCAAGGGCGGCTGCGCCTTCATTCGCAAGCGCCCGTACCGCGTCTCGCTCGGATATGATTCCAGCGATGCCGCCCGCCGCATCGACAACGATGACGGCGCCGATGCGATGCTTTGCAAGTATGCGCGCCACCTCATGCAAGGTTTGCGTAGGCTCTACAGTAATAACCGCGTTGCCCTTTTTCTGGAGGATGTGAGCAACCGACATGACAATTCTCCTTCACCGGTCAACCGGCCCTTCGAAAATCTAGCACAACGCTACCGGGCGCGCACCCCGGCGCGCTGCAAAACATAAAAGCCCGCAAGCCCCGCGATGAAGCCGCCAATATGCGCTTCCCAGGCGATGCCGCCTTCGGCCATGAAGGAATTACCGGTGAAACCCGTGGCACCCGACAGCAGCGTGATGACAAGCCAGACGAAGGTAAAGATCAGGGCATTGCGGTTGCGCAGGAGTTCGCCAAACTCCAAGGGCCGGGCGGTTAGCGGATCGCCGGCAGGCCAGCCCGCCATCAACCGTCCGCGGCCATACATGATGGGAACGGCCGCCGCCATTACTCCTGAGACGGCTCCGGAAGCGCCGATCATCACATAGTTCTCGCCCCAGTGCAGGAGCAGCGTGAGGATTGCGCCCGCGATGGCTGCGGCAGCCGACAGCAGCAGAAAACGGGTAGCCCCCAGGTAGCGCGCTGTCACGGTGCCGAAAATCAGAAGCCAAAGACAATTGAAGATGAGGTGGCTCCAACCGCCGTGCAGGAAGGCATAGGTGAGAAAACTCCACGCTCTTGAACCGGGAATCGTAGGGAATGGCGCACTGCCAAACCGCTCCGGGATGAAGGCAAAGGCATAGAGGGTCCACACTTGCCAATCCTCACCTGCATATTGCAGGACGGCATGAATGAGCGTCAGGACCGCGATCGCCGCCAGCACCACCGGTGGTGACTGAAAAATCGGACCTGCGCCCCGTTCCAATTGATCCCCGTCCTTCGCAATTTGGGACAAAACCAGAGCCTTTCCGGCTGGCACGGCCGCTGCACCTCGACACGCACACGTTCATGAATGGGACATGGGCGAAAAAGTCGCCACAAGGACGCAGAAATGCTGGTTAACGAAGAGAGCGAGACAAGCCAAGCCCCCTCGCAAATACTGCATCCAGACAGCCGCGCCCTGTTCAGCTTCTGGGAAACCATGCGGGCCGCGGAATCGGCCCCCCGGCGGAGTGCCCTGAACCTGAAGCATATTCCCGATCTTGTACCCAACCTGATGATCATAGAGCCCGATGGTAAAACTGGCGGCTTCCGCTGGCGCCTTGCCGGGACCGCGGTTTGCGGGCTTTACCGGCGGGAGTTAACCGGTACGGATGCTCTTCTCGGCTGGGATAGTTTCGAAGCGGATGTAGTCAAACGCTTCCTTGGTGGCGTCGTTCATGGCCTCCAGCCCTGCCTGTTGCGCTTCCGGCTGTTTACCGATCTGCAACAACTGATCGGCGCCGAGCTGATCGGACTGCCCATCCAGGCCAGCGGCGGAGGCATCCATGTTTTCGGCGGCGTCTTTCCTTTCAGGGAAATCCACTCACTTGGCCACCAAGCCATCACCGCCATTGAGCTTTCGGGGGCTAGAAGCATCTGGACGGAACATCTTCCCGGCGACCGGCTGGCAGGCGAACTCAGCCGTACCGGACACCGGCCGCTCCAGCCTTTCCAGGTCATTACGGGTGGCCGCACGTCGCGATAAACCCCGGGTTGCGGGCTTTAACCCGTCCTTTACGCTCCTGCCGTTAGGCTTAGGTGATCGCTAGCAAGGATTCGTGAGCGTGAGCGCAACTGCCCCAGTTCAGGCACCGGTGGGCCAGCCACCGGTTGGACCGGTGGAGCAGGCACTGTTTGGCCGTTTCATGCTGCCGGACACGAGCGAGCATCCTTGTCAGGTTCATGGCATATCCATTGACGGCGCCACCTTCATCACCGGTCAGGCGCCCCCGATTGGCCAAACCATCGTTGCTTATCTTGAAGAACTCGGCCGCATCGAGGCCACTTCCGCCGAGCCTGTGGATGGCGGCTTCCGGGTCACCTTCTCGCTGACCGGGGCCAGGCGCGAACGCCTCGAAACCCGCCTGCGTTGGCTTGTCGAAAAGAATCAAAACAGCAGCGCCGAAGACCGCCGCCATGCCCGGTTCGAGCCGCGCGAGCAGCGCTCGCAAATCACCATGCCCGATGGCCGCGAATATCATTGCGAAGTGATGGACATTTCACTGTCGGGAGCCGCCGTGAAGGTTGACGTGATGCCGAGCCTTGGTACTCAACTGCTGCTGGGTAAAATGCGTGGTCGGGTGGTCCGCTACCTTGAGAATGGCATTGGCATCGAATTCGTCAAGCCGCTGGAGCGCACCGAACTCCAAGAGCAGGTCCGCTAAGCAGATCTCCTTGTCTCTGAGGCGTTGAAGATAAGACCTGGGCCACCTATGCTGGTGCGATGAAGTTGCACCATGCTCTCATTTGAAATCATCCTCATTCTCTGCCTCATTCTGCTGAACGGTGTGCTGGCCATGTCGGAGCTTGCGGTGGCATCCTCCCGCGCCGCCAAGTTGCGGGCGATGGCGAACCGAAAAGTCAATGGCGCGCGCCGGGCCCTGGCGCTTTCCGCCGACCCGGGCCGATTCCTGTCGACGGTGCAGATCGGCATCACCCTCATCGGCATCATGGCGGGGGCATTCTCGGGATTGACGCTTGGTGAGCGTGTTTCTGGCGGATTAATGACGCTGGGATTGCCGGAACGCGTGGCGGAACCACTCGGTTTCGGCCTGGTCATCAGCCTGATCACTTATCTCTCCTTGACCGTGGGCGAGCTGGTGCCGAAGCAAATTGCGCTCCGCAACCCGGAGCGGATCGCCTGCCTGGTGGCACCCGCCATGACGATCCTGGCGAAAATCTCCGCACCACTTGTTTGGCTGCTCGACCGGTCGGGCCGGTTGCTCCTGGTGCTTCTCGGGCAAGCCCGCGCCAAGGACGAGACGGTCACCGATGCCGAAATTCACGCGCTGATCGCGGAAGCGGAAACCGCAGGCGTGCTGGAACCCGAGGAACGCAACATGATTACGGGCGTCATGCGGCTGGGCGACCGGCTGGTGCGAACCGTCATGACGCCGCGCGCTGACGTGGAGATGATCGACGTCAAGGAAACCCCTGCAAAAATCGGCAAGCACATGGCGGAAAGCGGGCATTCGCGCTTCATCGCCTATGAGGAAAGCCCCGATAATATACTCGGCGTGCTCCAGGCCAAGGATGTTGCCGCCGCCCTGCTGCGGTGGCGCAATCCCAACATCAAGCAGTTGGTGAAAGAGGCCCCGGTTATTCCCGATACGCTCGACGCGCTTGACGTGGTCAGCCGGCTCAAGGAATCGGATGTGCATTTCGGCCTCGTCTACGACGAGTATGGCCACTTCGAAGGAATCGTCACCACGGCGGATATTCTGGAAGCGATCGTTGGCGTGTTCCGCCACGATGACACCGAAATCGATCCCGATATCGTCGAACGGGACGATGGTTCACTGCTGGTATCCGGCGGCACTCCTATCGATCTTCTGGCGGGGCGGCTAGGCATGCCGATAGCGCAAACCCACGACTATAATACCGTGGCTGGCTTCGTTCTGGACCGCTTGGGCCGCATCCCTGCGCCGGGCGAATCCTTTGACGAGCGCGGCTTTCATTTCGAGGTCGTTGATCTCGATGGCCGGCGGATCGACAGGGTGATCGTCAGCCGAAAAGCGCCAACCACCCACCGCGTGGCCTCTCAAAGGTCCTGAACGTCCACGACGCCGGAGATGGCCTTGATGGCGCCCTTGATCTGGGGCGTCACGGTGAACTTGCTGCCGAGCGCCAGCTCCACCTCGCGGCCCTTATCCATCAGCACCACGAGGCGCACCGGTGCACGGCCGCCGTTGGCAAGGCGCTGGGCAATGGAATCCAGCGGCTGAACATCGCGCACGAAGATCGTCAGTCCGGTGGCCATGGTGGCTGCCGCCTTGTCGAGCACTTCGACGCTTTGCAGGCGGAGCTTCACCTCCTCGCCTTCAACATCGGCTTCGACCTTGGCAATCACCGCCGTGCCGGGCTCCAGCAGATCGCGATACTGAACGAGGGTGTCGGAGAAGCAGATGGCCTCGAACTGGCCTGTAGGATCGGAAAAGCCCACGAAAGCAAATTTGTTGCCGGACTTGGAACGCCGCTCCTGCCGGTGCATTACGGTGCCGGCGAGCTTCGCGGCTGTCGCTCCCTTGATCAATGCTTTTTCATGGAACGCGGCCCAGGTCTCGACGCCAAGTTTCGTCAAGGGCTTTACATAGTCGTCGAGGGGGTGGCCGGAGAGATAAAAACCTACCGCCTCGAATTCCTGCGCCAGTTTTTCCATGGGAAGCCATGCGTCCCGACGGGGCAGCACCAGCTCGTCCGATGAACCCTGGAGCGAACCGAAAAGATCGTTCTGGCCCGCGGCCTTCTCCGAGGTCGTGCGGTTGGCCAGCGCCAGGATCGATTCGATGCCTTCCAGAATCTGCGCCCGATTGGGGTTGAGGCTATCGAATGCGCCAGCCCTGGCGAGGCTTTCGAGCGCGCGCTTGTTGATCTGGTGCGCATCGATCCGCCGCGCGAAGCTGCCAAGCGAGGTGAAGGGGCCGCCCACTTCACGGATATCCACCAGATGCTCCATGGCGCCTTCGCCAACATTCTTGAGAGCTGCCAGCGCATAAATGATGGCGCCGTCCTTCACCACGAAATCCACGCTGCTGGCGTTAATGGAAGGCGGTGCGATCTTGACACCGGCCCGTTGCGCTTCTTGCCGGAAGGCCATGAGCTTGTCCGTGTTGCCCATGTCGAGCGACATGGAAGCCGCCAAGAACTCCACCGGATGATTGGCCTTGAGATAGGCCGTTTGATAGGCGACCACCGCATAGGCGGCGGCGTGGGATTTGTTGAAGCCGTAACCTGCGAATTTCGCGACTTGATCGAAGATCGATGCAGCTTGAATGGCCGGTATGCTTTTTTCGGCGGCGCCGTTCACAAAGCGCTCCTTCTGCGCATCCATCTCGGCTTTGATTTTTTTGCCCATGGCGCGGCGCAGAAGGTCGGCCTCGCCAAGCGAAAAGCCCGCGAGCCTCCGTGCGATTTCCATCACCTGTTCCTGATAGACCATGATGCCGTAGGTCTCTTTCAGGATATCCTCGACCAGCGGGTGTAGAATATCCGGCGGCTCCTCGCCCCGCTTGCAGGCGATGAAACGCGGAATATTGTCCATGGGGCCGGGCCGATACAGCGCCACGATGGCGATGATGTCCTCGATGCGGTCAGCGCGGATTTTCTTGAGCACATCGCGCATGCCGGAACTTTCCAGCTGGAACACGCCCACCGTGTCGCCGTGCCCCAGCATCTCGTAGGTTTTCTTGTCGTCGTACGGAATGCGGTCAATATCGAAGGAAGGCTCGTGCCGCCGGATCATCTTCTGGGCGTTATCGATCACGGTCAGCGTCTTGAGGCCGAGGAAGTCGAACTTCACCAGCCCCGCCTTCTCGACATATTTCATATTGAATTGCGAAGCGGGCAGGTTGGAACGGGGGTCGCGATAGAGCGGCACAAGTTCCTCAAGCGGACGGTCGCCGATCACAATGCCCGCCGCATGGGTGGAGGCGTTGCGGTTGAGGCCTTCGAGCTTGAGCGCGATCTCGAACAGCCGCTTCACCATGGGGTCGCGGTCGCGCTCTTCCTGGAGCCTTGGCTCGCCTTCGATGGCCTGGGCCAGACCCACCGGATTGGTGGGGTTCATCGGGATCAGCTTCGACAACCGGTCCACCTGGCCATAGGGCATTTGCAATACGCGGCCCACGTCGCGCGTCACCATGCGGGCCTGAAGCTTGCCGAAGGTGATGATCTGCGCCACCCGGTCCGTCCCGTGGCGCTGCTGCACGTATTCGATCACCTCGTCACGGCGATCCTGACAGAAATCGATATCGAAGTCTGGCATTGAGACGCGTTCGGGATTGAGAAAGCGTTCGAACAGCAGATTGAAACGGAAAGGATCGAGGTCGGTGATGGTCAGCGCATAGGCAACCATGGACCCCGCACCCGAACCGCGCCCCGGCCCCACCGGAATGCCTTTCGATTTCGCATGTTTGATGATGTCGGCGACGATGAGGAAATACCCGGAGAATTGCATGTTGACAATGACATCAAGCTCGAAGTCGAGCCGCTTCACATAGTCTTCCAGAGACTTTCCTCCGACCACGCCGCGATTCTGTAAGCGTGCCTGAAGACCTTCATGGGACTGTCGCCGAAGTTCATCACCCTCGTCGCCTTCGGCAAAACGGGGCAGGATGGGCTGGCGCGACCGGACTCGGAAAGCACAGCGCCGGGCAATCTCAACCGTGTTGGTGATTGCCTCGGGGATATCGGCAAAAAGCGCCGCCATCGCTGCCTGCGGTTTGAAGTAGTGCTCCGGTGTCAGCCGCCGCCGGTTCTCGGCGGCAATCACTTCGCCTTCCGCGATGCAAATCAACGCGTCATGGGCGGCGTAATCTTCCGGCTTGGCGAAATAGGCTTCGTTGGTGGCAACCAGCGGAATATCGAGTTCGTAGGCAAGCTCCACAAGCCCCGGTTCCGCCGCGCGCTCGGCTTCCGTGCCGTGCCGCTGCAATTCAATGTAAAGCCTGTCCCCGAATATGCGCTGCAATGTCTCCACATGAAAGCGCGCAAGACCGGTTTGCCCCTGCATCAGCGCTTCATTCACAGGCCCCGCGGGCCCGCCGGTGAGACAGATCAGCCCTTGCCGGTGCGCTTCCAATAGGGCCAGAGGAATATGAGGCTCCGCCGTCGCGGCCGTATCGAGGTAGGCCCGGCTCGACAGCTTCATGAGGTTCCGGTAGCCCGCCTCGTCCTTGGCCAGGAGCGCCAGCGATGAAAGCTTTCGCAGACCCTGCGGCGAGCGAAGGCTTCCCTCGGAGGCTGCAAGCGCCAAATCGACCTTAAGAGTGCAGCCTATGATCGGCTGGATGCCTTTCTCGGCCATGACGTCGGAAAATTCCAGGGCGCCGAAGAGATTGCCCGTATCGGTAATGGCTACTGCCGGCATTCCGGCGTCCTTGGCCAGTGCTGCCATCTGCTTGATTGGTAGGGCGCCTTCGGACAGGGAATAGGCCGAATGCGTCCGCAGATGGATGAAGGTTATACCGCTGCCGGAATCGCTTGCCATTGCCGGAATGTAGCGGTGTCCAGCGGCTTTTGCAGCCTATTCCGCAGCTTCATTCACAGGCAATTGCAGGGCCCCTTCATAGGCCGTGAGGAACATGGCGAGATTGTCGGAAAGGCGCTCGGTAAGATAGCCGCCTTCCTGCACGATCACGGTGGGGCGCGACAGCGAGGCGATTTCGCCGGCAATCCGGGCAAATCCGGCTTGGGTTACCTTTCCGCCCTGGAGTGGGTCGGCTTCATGGGCATCAAGGCCCAAGGCAATAATCAGAACGCCGGGATCATAGGCTTGGATACGGCCTAGTGCCGTTGCAACGGCTTCCAGCCAGGCATCGTCGCCACTGCCTACTGGCAAGGGAAGGTTGAGATTGAAGCCCTGCCCCTCGCCCTCCCCGGTTTCGCCAGCACCTCCCCAGTAGAATGGGTAGTAGTCCGCCGGATCGGCGTGAATCGACACGGTCAGAACGTCCGGCCTTTGGTAGAAGATGCCCTGCGTGCCATTGCCGTGGTGCACATCGATATCGAGAATCGCCACCCGCTCATGGACGCTCCCCAGATGTTGCGCGGTCAGCGCTGAATTGTTGAGATAGCAAAACCCACCCGCGCGGTCGCCATAGGCATGGTGGCCCGGCGGGCGGCACAGCGCATAGACCAGCGCTTCGCCCTTGAGTACGAGGTCGGCCGCGGTCACCGCCGTCATTGCCGAAGCCTCCGCGGCTTTCCAGGTTTGCGCCAAGATCGGGCAGGAAAAGTCCATGAGGAAGCGGCCTGCCTGCGCCGTGATGTTCTTGCTGTGGACAAGCGCTGGAAAAGTGGGCCGAAGGCTCGGCATGAGCTCCGGGCTGGCACCCTCAAGCTGCTGCCATCTGTCGAAAGCGGTAGTCAGAAAGTCCAGATATTCCTTATCGTGAATGCCGTCGTAGATAGAGGCATCGAAACGGCGGGCGGCACAGATGCTGGCATCGGCTTGTCGGGCGCCTTCGAGCAGCCTTCTTGCCCGTTCCGGTTGATCTGGATAGCCGACGATGTTTCCTTTGCTCAGGAAACGTGTGGGCGCGTGGCCGAGCTGCAACGCTGAGAATACCGCCTTCATTTATCCCTCTAAAATCCTGCCCTGCTCCAGCCGGGCGATGCGGTTCATGCCCGCCGCAAGTTCGTGATTGTGGGTGGCGACGAGGGCACCCAGACCTTCCTCGTGGATCAATCGTAGTAGCTCTGCGTGAACGTGCGCCGCCGTCGCTGGATCAAGGTTGCCGGTCGGTTCGTCGGCAATGAGAAGCAGCGGCCGGTTGGCGATGGCCCGCGCCATCGCCACCCTCTGCTGCTCGCCACCCGAAAGCTCAGCCGGGCGATGCTCCATGCGGGGACCAAGCCCCAGCCGCTTGAGCAAATCGCTGGCGCGGCCCGATGCCGCGTCCCGGCTCTCGCCCGCGATGAGCTGCGGCATCATCACATTCTCGAGTGCCGTGAATTCCGGCAACAAATGATGGAACTGGTAAACAAAACCGATGCCGATGCGGCGGATACGGGTGCGCGCGGTATCGTCAAGTGCTGTGCAATTCTGACCCGCGATATGGACTTCGCCAGCTGTCGGCGTCTCAAGCAGGCCCGCGATATGCAGAAGGGAGGACTTGCCCGATCCGGAAGGGCCGACGAGAGCAACAATCTCGCCAGCGTAAACTTCAAGATTAAGATCATGAAAGATATCGAGCTTGCCTTCGCCCTCGGCGTAAGTGCGCGCCACACCCTTTAGCGCCAGAGCCGGCTGAGCCTCCGTCACTCGTACCTCAGGGCTTCAACCGGATCCAGCTTTGCCGCCCGCCACGCGGGATAAAGCGTGGCCGCGAACGACAGGGTAAGCGACATCATGACAACCAGGAAGGTTTGCCAAGGGTCCATCTTCGCCGGCAATTGCGCCAGATAATAAATTTCCGGGGGAAAGAGTTCGGATCCGGAAAGCCATTGAATGGCCTTCCGGATAGACTCGACATTCATGCAGATGATGAGCCCGACGATAAATCCGCCCAAGGTGCCGATAACGCCGATGGCCGCGCCTGTGAGAAAGAACACGCGCTGGATGGCCCCTCGTGTCGCTCCCATGGTGCGCAGGATGGCAATGTCATGACCCTTGTCCTTCACCAGCATCACGAGGCCAGAGACGATATTGAGGGCCGCGACCAAAATGATCATGGTCAATACAAGGAACATCACGTTGCGCTCGACGGCGAGCGCGTTGAAAAATGCGACATCGCGCTCCTGCCAGCTTTGCACCAGCATTTCGGGGCCGGCGGCCTCCAAAATTCCTGGCTGGTAAGCGGAGATACGGTCGGGATCATCCACCATGATTTCCAGCGTGGTCACGCCATCGCCCGCATTGAAATAATCCTGGGCTTCGGTGAGCGGCATGTAGATCACATTCGCATCGTAATCCGACATGCCGACGCTGAAGATGCCCACCACCGGATAATCGCGAATTAGCGGCGTGTTGCCAACCACCGTGTCGGGGCCTTCGGGCGAGATAACGGTGATGGAACTTCCCAATCCTAATTGATGCGTCCATGCCATGCGCTCGCCGATGACAACCCCGCCGGAGGCGTCAAAGCCGGCGAATGACGGCGTCTCGTCCGGCGTCCCTGGTACTTTCAAGGCCGTGCGCAGCTTCTCGTTCCTAAGGCTGGGCACTTTCGCAATGTCGGCTTCCGAAATGCCGCGCACCAAGGCACCCGTATTGCTGTGCAGGGAAGATGCGAGGGCCTGACCCTCGACAAGCGCGGTGACCCTCGTCACGCCTTCCACTTTCTCGAGGCGAAATTGCAAATCCTTGAAATTCGTAATCGGGGCTTGGTCCAACCTGTAAATGCTGGCGTGGCCCTTGAAGCCAAGGATCTTGTCAAGCAGTTCGGTACGGAAACCGTTAAGCACCGCCATCACCACGATCAGGGTGGCAACGCCAAGAAGAATGCCGAGGAAGGAAAATAGTGAGATGACGGAAATGAAACTTTCCTTGCGCCTAGCTCGAAGATAGCGGATCGCCAGCATCCACTCGAAAGATGCAAAAGGTTTTGTATCGGGCAGCGTCTTGTCCATCAGGCTGAAAAGCGCTCAACAACTCGCTCCAGCGCCACGTTTTCACGGGCACCCGTCTTACGGTTCTTTACTTCGGCGATGCCGTCCTTAAGGCCGCGCGGACCCACAAGCACTTGCCAAGGCAAGCCGATCAGATCCATCGCCGTGAACTTGGCGCCCGGCCTGTCGTCCCGGTCGTCATAGAGAACTTCAACGCCCTTCGCTTCAAGTTCATTGTAGATTTTCACCGAGGCCGCATCGGTCTCGGCGTCTCCCGCCTTGAGATTGATGAGCCCCACCTTG
>Ga0187892_10010685_pt1 | contig 11532 bp, 10 predicted proteins | sample MA1701073metaG_FD_139345 | JGI IMG/M metagenome (GOLD analysis project Ga0187892, IMG submission 139345) | Bio-ooze microbial communities from a basaltic lava cave in the Kipuka Kanohina Cave System on the Island of Hawaii, USA - MA170107-3 metaG ... | reverse complement strand
TCGGTCACGAGAGCTCGCACCCGAAGGCGACGGCATCGTTCGCGCTGCACCCCTTCCCGGAGGAGCTGGCGATGCTGCTCGGCATCACGAAGGAGCCCGAGGTCCAGGCGCTCGCCCCGGCGCTCCCCGGCCTCACGGTCGAGGTCCACGACGGCGCGCTCTGCGTGAACGAGAAGAAGATCGAGTTCGGGAGGAAGCCCCTCTCCTACCGGCGCTCGCCCAAGCCCTTCGAGGGGAAGCTCGTCCCGATCGTCGGCGGCTGGCGCCACGTCGCGGAGACCGAGAAGCTCGAGGAGCGGGATGCGATCTCCAGGATGCGCGCTTTCGCGGATGCGCTCCGGGGCCGCACCGCTTCCATCGTCCTCCGCCCCGAGGCGGCTTCCTGGTGCGATGGCGAGGCCCTCATGGCCTACTGCGGTGATCGCCTCCTCGGCTCCGTCCCGCAGGAACTCTCGGACGAGCTGATGGCTTTCGCCTTCGAGCCCGCGGACGCGATCCTCAGCTTCCGCGGTCGGACCCTCTACGCCCTCCTCGTGGCGTAGGCGCTACCGCGCCAAGGGGGCGGCTCCACGACGGGCTGCCTCGACCCCGCATGCCTTGCCGCTGATCGGGGCCGCCGCCTGACGGCGAGACCGGGCGCGACGCCAGCTCTCACGAACGTCCGCTGCGCTTCTTCGCGGCCACCCCGATTCGCCTTCGACGCCTACCGGAGGAACCTGCCATGATCCCGAACGACGAGTCCCTGACCACCGACTACCAGCTCCTCGGCGACCTCCTCGGCGTTCCCCCCGAGAACGTCCGGGAGACGCTCGCGAAGTACAGCCTGAGGGACCTCGGCTCCATGACCGAGACCGAACTGCGCGACGCCGGCCTGACCCCGGCGAAGGCTCGCAAGATCCTGAGCGCCTTCGAGCTGGCCCGACGCTACGGCACCTCGGAGCGCATGAGGCCGGGCCAGTTCTTCGAGAACCCCCGGCAGATCTTCGACCACTTCCACCTCGCGCTCCGACACGAGAAGCGGGAGATGTTCATCGTCGTCCTGCTCGATGCGAGGCACCGCGTGATGAAGGAGCAGGTCGTCTCGATCGGCTCCTTGACCACGAGCATCGTCCACCCCCGGGAGGTCTTCCGACCCGCGATCCGGGACGCGGCAGGGGCGATCGTGCTCGTTCACAACCACCCGTCCGGCGACCCCCGTCCGTCCGACGAAGACGTGGCGGTCACCCGCAGGCTCGTGCACGGCGCGGAACTCCTCGGCATCCGCGTGCTCGACCACATCATCGTGGGCGACGGGACCTACGCGAGCTTCAAGGAAACGGGGCTCCTGTAGCCCCTGCACCAAAGGAGAATCGTGATGAGAAACAGCAAGAGGAACGGCAAGGCTCGCACGTTCGGCCAGCGGCTCGAGGACCGGGGCGCCCTCGTGCGCGGCATGGTCATCGGCGCTGCCCTCGCGGGGTACGGCATGGGCACGGCGAAGGCCCATGTGGTCCCGGCCGTGAGGGCCACGGGCCGCAAACTGGCGGAGCTCGCCCCCGAGGCCCTGCGGATCGCCGGGCAGGCCTACCTGAGCGCCGTGGAGATCGGACACGACGAGGAGAGGGTGCGGATGGCCGAGCGCGCCGCGAGGCGCGCGTGGAGCCAGGCGAAGGCAGCACTGCGGCATGCGTTCGGAGCGTAGGGCCCGCCGCTGGTGCTGCAACGGCCCCTGTTGGCCGCCGCGACCCGCTTGCGGGCGCTACTTCTGCTCTCTCTCGTCCAGCGCCTGCGCCACGTACGAAGCTACGAGATAGGCGAGTAGGGCCACTCCCGCAGGCGGGAACATCCCCAAGGTGACGATGGTCAGGATTACCAGCCCCGCGCCGACCCGCTTGCGCTTCCCGCGCGGCTGATGCGCCGGCGGCGGCGAGTACCACGGTCCACGGCTCCAGGTCGGAGCCTGCTCGTGTTGGTCGGCTGCCGCGTGCGCCGGAGCGGCGCCATCGACGGCCGGGCACTCGACCCGCCGACTGTCCCCAACGTCTAGTTCGATACGGTCCCCGTCCTCGCCTTCCTCGTCCAAGTCGTCGGGCCAGTCCCGCCAGTAGCGTCTTCCCAGCTCGTCATCTTCGTGGTCAGCGGAGCAGTGAACCGCATCCGACCACAGGCCCAGTTCCCCGGCCCGCATGACGAACGAGAAGTGGCCCCCCCGGTCAAGCGTCACATCCACGAGTTCGGCCACATCCCAGTCCAGCTCCCAGAGGCTCTCGAGAAGCGGGCGCATCGCCACAGAGCGCTTGCCGCAGATCACGTTCACGACCGGCAGGCGGCACTCGCTGGCCAGCTGCAGAAACGTCCGCACCGCCCTCTCCGCCTCCCTGCGCCGGAAGCCGTGTAGGTCAAGCGTCACGGGTGCGTACGAGCGGTCGTAGAGCACTACCGGTTCCCTGCCGGTGGTATAGCTCCTCATGTGCTCCGCGCTGATGTTGAAGGCGCGGATCCTCTCGAACACCTGGCTACGCCAAGGATGCGCTTGGAAGTACTCGTCCGGCTCCAGCGGCATCTCGCCCGCCTCTCCCGCTGATGCTCCCATTTTGGGAGCTACCGTGGCGCTCCCTATATCGGAGCGATCGGCAAGACCCTTTATTCCCAAGCCCAGGACCGGCTCATCGCCGTCCTGAAGGAAGCCCGCCACGAGGCCGGTCTGTCGCAGCGCGCCCTCGCCAAGGCACTCGGACAGCAGCCCTCGTGGGTCGCGAAGGTCGAGACCGGCGAGCGGAGGCTCGACGTGGTCGAGTTTCTCCGCGTCTGCCGGGCGCTCAAGCGCGATCCTGCGGCGATCCTGAAGCGGGTCTCCTCCGCCCTGTAGGACCCGCATCCCGGCGATCACGCGCGGGTCCCAGCCAACTCGTTTTCCAGGGAGACCGCCATGCCCCATCCCATCGTCGACCTCCGCAAGAAGCAGCCGTGGCTGATGGTCCCGAAGGCCGCGATGGACGTCCTCTCCGACCTCTACCTCTCCTATCCGGGCGACCTGCCCGTGAAGCAGACCGGCGAGGAGACCCTCAGCCTGACCGAGAGCTTCCTCGCGAAGGTGCTGCTCGAGCGCGGTCATGGCCTCGGAGTGCTCCACGGGTACCGAACGGAGATCGAACGGCGGGCCCGCGAGGAGGCGTTTCGCGAGGGGATCGCGTTCGCGGTCAACGTGCTGAGGAGGTTCGCGAATAGCCCACAGGACACCTCAGAGTGGCGGAAAGTGGACAGTGGGAGGCGCCGCACAGTGAAGGGCCGCTCCCAAAACAGGTTCAGGACTCCCTGATTCGCCCCTTGACTCGGCGCAAGTCGTTTGCCTAGCATCGCAACCTTCAAAGGGAGGATAAGAGATGTTGCGACGCTGCCTCGTTGCGCTCTCGGTGGTCGGTCTCGGTGCATGCGGTGGAGGAGGCGGCGGTGGCCAACCGTCCCCCACTACGGCCACCCTGACCGGTCAGGTGGCTCCGAGCGGTTCCGGACTGGCCTCGACGGCCCAGGTCCAGCACGCCGCGCGGCTCGCAGCCACTGGACCTGCCGCGGTCGACTGCTGCGGCGGCGAAGCGATCGTGTGGTTCGTGGCGGGGACCGACCCCGTCCGGGGCGTCGATGAGATCGACAGGGCGACGGGCGCCAACCTGCGGCTCGCAGGACTCCTCACGCCCACAGGGCCTGCGAGGGTCACCGGCAACACGACATCGACGGCGGAAACGCTGAAGCTCGTCGAGGAGCTGCGCACGCTTCCTGTCGTCGCCGCTGTCGAGGCTCATGTGATCCGGAACGCCGGCCAGGAGGTTCCCGTGTCGCTGGCCCCCAATTGCCCCGTCACGGTCCAGCACTCCTGGAGCTTCGAGATGGTCAGGACCGAGGGCGCGTGGCGAAACACACGCGGTGACGGCGCGATCGTCGTCGCGGTCGTCGACTCGGGCGTCGGCCTCTCCAGCGCCCCGCACCCCGATCTGGCAGGACAGCTGCTCCCGGGCTATGACTTCGTCGACGGTGACTCCGATGCGTCGGATGCCGTCGATGGAGGATTCCATGGGACGCACGTGGCGGGCACGATCGGTGCCGTCGCCAACAACGCGCTCGGCGTCGCAGGAGTCGCCCCGGGCGTCCGGATTCTGCCGGTGCGCGTGCTCAACGCCGAGGGTCGGGGAGGTGCGTTCGCGATCGCGCAGGCGATCCGGTGGGCCGCAGGTCTCGATGTTCCCGGAGCACCGCTCAACCCGAATCCTGCCCGAGTCATCAACCTGAGCCTCGGTTCGGCCGCCTCCAGCCAGGTGGAGGGCGACGCGATAGAGGCGGCCACGGCCGCTGGCGTCTTGGTAGTCGCAGCCGCCGGCAACTCGAATACGGCTGTGGGGTTCCCCGCCGCGTTCGACGACGTCCTCGCCGTCTCTGCCGTCGGCCCGAGCGCGACGATCACGAACTACAGCAACTTCGGCCCGGAGATCGAACTGGCCGCGCCGGGCGGCGACCTCGAGAGCCCGGACGACATGGTGTGGAGCACGAAGTACCAGGAGTCCACGGCGATGGCCGGATACGCGCCGAGCCCCGGCACGTCGATGGCGTGCCCGCACGTCGCGGCGGTCGCCGCGCTCGTCGTCTCGGCGAACCCTGACCTTACCGCCGCCCAGGTGAGGACCGTGCTGCACGAGACGGCGCTCGATCTGGGGGCACCGGGGCGCGACAACCTCTACGGGTTCGGACTCGTTGATGCAAAGGCCGCGGTGGAACGCGCCCTCGAGCTCGCGGGAACGCCCCCGCCGGCCGAGCCGGCACGCCTCGCGGCACGCACTCCGGTCCTGCGGCTGACGACATCGAACGATGCCACGACACTTCGTCTCACGAACCTCGGGGACGGGCCCATCACACTCCAGAGCGTGACGCCGTACTCGCTGGACGACGGCGCGCGGGTCGCGAACCCAGCGTGGCTCCAGGCCAGCATCGTTCACGCGACGGTGACCGACACCCAGGATGGCAGGATCGACGTGACGGCCGACCCTGCTCTGGCAGGTCCCGGCTCCCACCAGGCCGTGCTGGAGGTCGCGAGCACGGCGGGGCTGATCTCCGTCCCGGTCTTCGTCGTGACCGAGTCGATCCCCGACCTCGGCACCGTGACCGTGGTGCTGACCAACGCGGACACGGGGGCGGTCGTGGCGAGTTCCACGACCAACGCCGCAGGCGGATACGACTTCGAGATCGCGGACATCCCGCCCGGTACGTACTACCTGAGCGCGCTCGTGGACACGAACGCCGACGGCGAGGCCACCCGACCGGACGAGTGGCTCGGCGCGTTCCCGAGCCTCGATCGCGAGGTGCTCGTGCTGGCCGCGGGAGACGTGCGCGAGGGCCTCACGATCCCCGTGCACCAGCAGGGCGAGACGATTCGCTCGGGGACCGGGGGCGGCGCCATCAACGGCGTCGTGGGCGTCCTCGTCCGCAATGCGGACACCGGACTTCCCCTCGAAGGCGCCCAGGTGTCGATCGGAGACGCCGTCGCCCAGCAGGTGACGGACGCGCGCGGGCTTGCGTTCTTCCCGGGAATGTCGGGCGCCCAGACCGTGACGGCAAAGGCCACCGGCTTCAACGCAACGACGTTCGTGGCCATCAACGCCGCCGAGATCGGCATCGACCTGTCGCCGACTCGGACCGAGGAGGAGGACGAGATCGGTGTCGGGGTTCAGGTGAACGGCCTATTCGAGGGGCTGACCGCGCTCGTCTTCGTGGGCTTCGACATCGAGGGGACCGTGATCGGCGACGATCCCGTCAACCCCGACGCTGTCACGACCGTCAAGGTGGGCGGCCCCGCGATCGTGAGCACGATAGTCTTCGACGAATTCGGCGACGCGGTCGGAGTCGGCTACGGGTTCATCAGCGAAGAGGTTCTTGCCCAAGACCAGGCGTTCATCGCGATCGAGGTCGTCGCCTTCCCCGCCGGCAACCCGCTCTCGGTCGACGTGACTTCAGCAGACCCGGCTATGGACGGGTTCCTCGTTCTTCCGGTGGTGATCGGCGAGACCGTAGAGCAGATGCTGCACCTGGGCCTCGCGCTCGACTTCTCGCCGGGGACCCTCGCGACCCCCGTCGTCTCGTCGCCGGAGCTCGCCGCGTTCCCCGCGTCGGTCCTCGTCCTAGGGGAAAACTCCGTCGATGGGAGCGGCAGCATCGCCCTGCACAACGACACGGTGGGGAACCTGGTCGGGGCGAACCTCGACGTCGCGCTCGTGGCGCCGCCTACGTTGGCAGCGCCGGCAGACTCCGGTTCCATCGGGGAAGGCAGTTCCTTCACCTTCGGCACACCCGCGACGACCACGTTCGGGACGCTGGAGCTCGTCCGGCCTTCGGACGGGTTCACGTGGACGTTCAACTTCGGTCCCGGGACGACCCAGGTCCGCATCCCGGTGCTCAGCGTCCTAGGGGCCGGTTCGTACCAGTGGCAGGTTGTCGCGGCGCGGGCGCCGGGTGTGACATACACGACCCTCGCGGACCTCCCCCCGGACCTTCAGGAGGGCTTCGCCGCTCTCGAGTTCATGGCTCTGAGCGCGACGAGGACCGTGACGGTGCCGTAGACCGGCGACATCCTGCTGCGCTTGCAGGAAAGGCAGCAGGATTGGTAGAAATCCCCCAGCAGGACGGCGCGCGCTTCTCCGCGAGGTCCTGTATCGCGTGGACGAAAGGAGAAGCAGGAGAAAGCTAGAAAATGAGGATCTTGGCCCTGGTGTTGTTCGTGGTGGCCGCGTGCGGGTCCGGCAAGCTCTACAACCAAGTCGATGTCGGCGGCAACGAGCGGATCTACGAAGGGATGTCCTCCGACGAGATCACGAAGGTGATGGGGCGGCCCGACAACGTCTCGAGCGGCACGTCGCGCAAGTACGAGACCGAGTTCATGATGCTCGGCATGAAAGAGAGCCAGATCGAGGCGGGGTGGATCGAGTGGGCCTGGAACCGGCCGGGGAAGATCTACGTCGCCTACCTGTCCGGCGGCATCGTCCAGAAGGTCGGCGTCGTCACCCCCAAGCAGGGATAGGAGGCACCGAGAAGGCACCGCAGCGCGGGCAGCCCAAGGCATTGGGCCTTCCCGAGAGCGGGGCGTGACCGCTTCGACCACGGGAGCCCGACAGGGCGACCCACCGGGGACCCCGTTCGTGCCACCCCCCGGTTCACACGAAGGGGGTGCGCACAGCACCCCCACCCTCGGGTGGCTGCCCTTCCTCCACTCGTCGCCGGGGCGACCAGCGGGCGCCCCATTGCCGGCGACCGAGCCAACGGCGAGGGCGCGATGAGGACAGAGGGTGTCCCTCCCGACGAACGGGAGGAGCATGTTCTTGCCCCGCACCAGTGCTAGCCGCCGCGATCCTTCTCGGGCCGCGGGGCATCACCATTTCGGTCGGCTGGAGACCAGGTACGGCACTGGGCGATCGACCTCGGCGCATGTCGCCATGCGCGGGCGCGGGATAGGAGGGAGCGGTCCCGCGTCTGCGGCCCGGACGACCCGGGCCTCTGTTCGCACGTCCTCCGGCAGGTCCCCCTGGACCTCCGGCGTGGCCAGCACTTTCACCCCGGCTGCCGACCCGGGGCGGAGGTAGGACGGAGACGACCCGTACCGCCTGCCTCGACGGCTTCGCCGTGTGACCCCCCGAATCGTCCGGGGCGAAGGAGGCTCCACCGTCGCTCGTCTTGTTCAGGCACCTCGGTTCGACCCGAGGCCCCCTGGCCCCATCTGCGCGGGGCAATGCCCGAAGGACCAGGATTGTCTCTGTTCGCCCGCCCCTACGGCCCTACGAGCTGGACCAAGCATCCGCTCCGTGGCACGGAGCGGCGCGGGCTGCTTGTCAAGATCACAATGCTACCACACTCTTGCTAACTGTCACGGTGTTTCGAGACCGTAGAAAGGAGGTGAGCCGTGAAGCTCGCCGTCACGCATTCGCAGAAGGTGCCCGGAGCCGTCGAGTACAGCTCCGAGCTGTTCTCGGCCATGATCGAGGTCGAGATCCCCGAGGAGGCCGGCAGGGACGCCAAAGCCGTCCAGGGCTGGCTCCGGGAGCTCTACGCCCAGGCCAAGACCTCGGTCGAGGAGCAGATCAAGTCCGTCCCCCGCCGGAACGGGAACGGCACCGGGGGCCAGAGCGCCTCCGGCATCTTCAGCCGGCCGGACAACGGCCCCGACCGTCCGCCCCACCGTGGGAATGGCGGCGGCAACGGCGGCAGGACCGCCAGCCCGAAACAGATCAGCTTCCTCGTCTCCCTCGGCGCCAGGAACCGGCTCACCTTCGCCGACCTCCAGCGGATGGCCGAGGAGCGCTTCCGCGTGGACGACCTCTACCAGCTCACGAAGGGCGACGCGAGCGCGCTCATCGACGAGCTGAAGGGGGAGGGGGCACGGCGGTAGACGCGCAACGCCCCTGAACCGAGCGACCCGGGCTCAGGGCTGCTTCCGTTCCTGGGCCAGTCGGGCGCACTGCTCCTCGACGTGCTCTCTGGTCTCGTAGCCCCTGGTCGAGAGCTCAAGATAGAAGCACGTGCATACGGCTGCCCAGCTCGCAACGGTGTGAAGGTCCGTACGGGCGGTTTCGCGCGGAAGTCGCCCATGTATCACGTCAGACCGATGATCGTAGAGCCTCCGAACCTGGTTCCTTGACGGGGATGCGATGCCGGTGAACTGGGCGACGATGATCGGGACATGCTCCCTGAGGCGGCGCGCGATGTCCTGCTCAGCGAAACCAGTCAGAAGGACCTCGAGCGCCGTCCAGTATTTGATCAGGGCGGAGCCGATCCTGGGCTCAGCCTGCGCGTCGCCTATCCACCTGACCGCCTCAACGACAACGCTCTCGAGCTCGGATCGATCCGAGCGCTCTCCGAGTGTCCAGAGGAGATCGAGGTGCATGTCCTTGCGAAACCGCTCCAGGTCAGGCTCGCGGATCACGAGCGGTTGCCGAGACTCATCCGATCCCCCCGAGATCGTCACCTCGCCGCTCTCGGCGTCTTGCACGAGTGCATCGTGCCACCCGTCCTGCGGCGACCCCGCCAGCGCAACCTGGGCGCCATCCGCCTTGTAGCGCCTGGGGTTGTTCTGAAGCGCGCACCCCAACGCGATCGCGAACCGAAACGTGTCTACCACGAACTGTCCGAGGCGGACAGCGCGCTCCTGGGCGTGTTGTTGGTCGCCTTCAACGAGCGCGGTGAAGCACAACTTGCCCCGAAACCGCATCTCTAGGAAGTCGCGGGCCTGCTGAGGCCATTTCCCTGAGGACGTCGGAACCCGCGCGACGATCCGGTCCACGTCGTCGTCCGCAGGAGCGAAGATCCTCCAAGACCCGGCCGCGATCTCCCGGAACCCATCCATCTTGATCCCCTCGATGCGGCGGATGTAGGTCCAGCTGCGGTACCCTGCGTTGATCTCGTTCACCATCGCGGCAAGGTGAACCTCGAAAGTTCCAGAAGCGCGATCGGGGTCCTCAAGGAGTCCCTTGATGTGGTCCCGAGCGATCTTCCAGATGAAGGAGTACGAGAAGCGGCCCCTCCCTGCATGCTGTAGGAGGCCATCCGCGAACAGGCGAAGCGCCTCTGCTGCCGCATCCGTGAGATACACGAAGCGGTGCCCCAGCTGAAAGAACGACTTCGTGAAGAGCGACTGGAACTCCTCCGGGGACCGAGGGATCCGATAGCTCGCCGGATCCTCCAGCACGTTCCAGAGACGCTTCAGCTTGCCCTTGCCGGGCCCGGACGGCGGTTCAACGGGATGATCCATCGACGACGCTCGGTCAGCCATACAACCGGTCCCGAGCTGTGTGGTTCAGCCCTCCCGACCGTGCGGCTTCCGAAACACCCGCGCACCCGACCCACTTCGGTTGCCCGCATCATATGGCTTCTTGCGAAGGGGAGTGATCGTCGGTGAACGAAATGCTTCGCCATCATCCTCGGGCGGATGCCAGTCGGCAGGCCGGAGGTGACTCACGGGAACCGGTATCGGTGACCCCTCACCTCCGAGCCGTACCTCGTACAGCTCTCCGGCCTGTATCTCCGCCACGACAGTCGCCGAGTGTACGGAGCCTCCCTGCAATCCGACCACCTTGACGTGGTCACCGGGCTTGAAGGAAACCGAGTCCGACATCGTTCCCCACGAGTTTCCCACTCGTCCAGCAATCCGCAACCACCTGAGCCGGGTGAACCCCGGCGTCGGAGAGCAACACTCCTATGAACCCCTTTGCCCACCTGGAGGACTCCCTCTCCGCCAGCCGGATCGGGACCTACCTCCGCTGCCCCCTCCGATACTACTTCGACCGCATCGAGCGGCTCCCATGGGAGAAGCTCTCCGGGGCCCTCGTCATCGGCTCTGCCGTGGACCGCGCCGTCAAGGACGCCGTACTACGGATGAAGCAGGGCGACGAGAAGCCGGCCGCCACCGACCTCTGCGCGACGTTCGAGAACTTCCTGAAGCTCGAGCTGGAGAACCCGCGCGCCCCGATCGTCTGGGGCTCCCGGCTTGACGAGGACGGTGCAAGGGCCCTCGGCAGGAGCCTCATGGAGGCCTTGCGGCCCGTGCTGTTCACCGAGGAGCGCCTGCGCAGGATCACGGCGACCGACGTCGCGTTCACGGTGCCTCTGCTCGACGAAAGGGGTGAGCCGATGATCGACACGCCCCTGATCGGTGTCTTCGACCTCGTCGAGGAGACGGACCGCGGCCACGTCCCCCTCGAGATCAAGACCGCCTCGAACCGGACCCAGTACCTCCCCGACAATCTGAGCCGCGACGTGCAGGCGCTCGTCTACGGCCTCGCCGCGCAGACGCTCTCGGGCAACGGCGAGGCGCGGGTCAAGTACGTCTCGGCCGTGAAGCTGAAGACTCCCGAGGTCATCGAGAGCGAGAACGCCGTCACCGCCGAGCAGCTCGCGTGGGTGCGCGGCGTCGTGGTCGGGGTGAAGCGGGCGATCGACTCCGGGGTGTTCGTCGCCCGGCCCTCTTCGATTGAGTGCGGCGGATGCCCGTTCCAGGAGGCGTGCGCGAAGTCGGAGGGGATGGCGCGAGTCGCCCCGCGAACGATCTTCGCCAGGGCCGAGCCGTAGTAGTCTACAGGACGTCGTTTTGGAGCAGGTAGTTGTTCCAGTCTCGGCGCGCCTCGTCCCGACACTGCCGGCATAGCAACCTCCCACGGTACTCTTCGGGGCCGCAGTCGTGTCGCTCAAGTTCTCCCGGATGCACGAGCACCTGACAGCGTTCGCAGTAGACCCATCCCGGATTCCGTTCGCTCATGGTTGCTCCCTGCTCTTGGCCTACGGCATTGTAGCGACAGCCAGCGCCGGCGCCTTGACTCCCCTCCGCATGTCTCGTTGACCGCGGCGTCCCCAGGCGGGACGCCACGGAGGAACCGGGCCATGTCCCTCGACCTCTCCGCTCTCTTCCAGTCCCTGCGTGAGAAGCTCGTCGCCGTCGCTGACCGGATCGTGAACGACCGAGACGAGGCGGAGGACATCGTGCAGGAGGCGTTCCTCGCGGTCCTCGAGAAGCGCGATCACGCGATT
>Ga0187892_10010684_pt1 | contig 11534 bp, 6 predicted proteins | sample MA1701073metaG_FD_139345 | JGI IMG/M metagenome (GOLD analysis project Ga0187892, IMG submission 139345) | Bio-ooze microbial communities from a basaltic lava cave in the Kipuka Kanohina Cave System on the Island of Hawaii, USA - MA170107-3 metaG ... | reverse complement strand
TCGCCACGGTGACACCCGTGGCTGCCACTCCTCCGATGCTAACTGTGGCACCAGAAGCGAATCCCGTCCCAGTGATCACCACGGGAGTTCCACCGTTCACCGAGCCTGAGCTGGGGCTGATGCTCGTAATCGTTGGCCCCGCAGCCGATCCCGGTGGCTGGCTCGACATCTCGCGGAAGTGAATGAAGTCACCTGTGCTGTTGTTGTCGTTGTTGGCGGCATTACCAGCAACGCTGAAAACCACTTCTCCGACGTTGGTGGCCGGCGCGGTCCAGCGCACCTGAAAGCTCACTGGACCAGCGGTGCCAGCACGTGTTCCCGCAGTATTGTGCGCAAAGTATTGGATGCCCGCCAGCGACTGAAGCTGGCTAAATCCGTCCAAAGACTGGAAGGAACCAACCGAGTTCGTACTCGTTCTGGCCCGTGCCGAAAGCTGGAACCCCCAGCGCCGCATGTTCGGCTGGTTGATCGTGACGGTCAAGTCATACGACTGTCCTAACGTGTAGTTGGCTGGAACACCAGCAAGCGTGAGGCTACCGGCGGAAGAATTCACAGCCATGCCAGCGTGACATCCAGCCTGTGCACAGCTCTGCTGACCGAAGATGACCGATCCGGTTGCACCGACAGGCGGCCCGCCCGCGAAGGCGAAGATGATTCCGGCGATGCTCAGAATCACGATCAAACTGACAGCAAGAGATATGAATGGTTTGCGATTTGGCATGAGACGGTGTGGCTCCTCTAGAAGATGGATGCAGCCTCAGTTAATCCTATCGGTAGAGATCCTTGCCCGAGATAAATGCACTTCAAGAGGTCAACTTGCCGGGGTGCTGTCCTGAACGGCGCACATAGGCAGCAGACCTGCATTCTTAAGACTAGTCCCTCTCTTGATGGAAGCGCCTGATGAAACATTCGACTCGTTAGAATTTGGTTCTCACCCGTTCAGGCAAATCGTGTTACGGGGCACTGGCAACGAACGCACCGTCGCCGCTCCGTTGATTGGGTTGGCCGCCATCGTTAATGACGGCATAGGCGATGAATGGGTTGGACCCCGAGGTCCGAGTAACACGGGCATAACCTTGTGTTACGCCAGATGCGTTGACGAGGACTGTTCCAAGCTGCCTCCAGGACCGGGCATTCAAAGTCTCGGTCAGAGTGGTCACCTTGGCGCCGGTGTTTCCGTCGTAGAGGTCGATGCTGAGAGTAATGGGCGTGTTGCCTTCCTCGCCAGTATTTACCAGTGCAAGGTTCGTGCGATTCTCTGCATTCTGTTGCAAGCCAAACAGCCAGGCGCTACCCGTCGAGGCCGTTGCGTGGGGCACGGCCGCATAAAAAAGGCCAAACGCACCGCCTCCGCCTGGAGTTGAAGTTCTTGCTCCCACAAAAATTCCACCGGCATCACCCCCATCGACCGTGGCAAACAAAGCACCCACATAGGTCAAACCTAACGGGCCTACTCCAGGAGTGTTCAGGCTGCGTAGATACTGGAATATGTTGGGGATGATGGTTTGCTGACTCGGATTCAGAGTAATGGAGAACGTGGGCGTTGTGGTACTGGTTACCGCCGACTCAACGTAGGTGAAGCGAACGACCTTTTGCTGAGTTGACCAGTTTGTCAAAACCAATTCACTGGTGAACGCGCCTTCGACGATCACGGGGAGGCTCAGTCCTGACCTCCCTGTCATGGCGTACTCTGGAATCGCTGGAATGAACGATCCATCGGAATTGCTGCCGTCGTTGATCACACCGTAAGCGTAGTAGGGAGCGGTGCCGGAGGTACGGTCGATTTTGACAAACCCGTTGTTGAGGTTCAGCCCTTGGGATTGCAGTACGAGTGTCAGTTGTAAAAACTCACCCGCGCTCAACGTCAGGTCAGGTAAGGTGGTTTGGGAGGGCGAACCAGGATTCCCTGAGAAGACTGTCAAACGCAGTGTAATCGTCCCCTGGGCAGCCGTTCCGGCATGCTGGACGGCAAGGTTAGACCGATCGGTTGCGTTCTGCCGCAACCCGGGCACAAACGAGGTTCCGGTGAGTGCGAGCATGGATGAAATTCCCGGATACGCCAGGCCCGCGCGGCCAGACGCAACCGCGGTGGCTGTCCGCACCGTCGCTGCGCCATCCGATGGAGAAGACAATCCCGTAAAGCGAACGCGCAACGTACCGGCTCGGTTCCCGGTTGCAGGGATGGGCATGCCCAACGACACCAGATAGGCGATAGCGTCGGGAACAATGCGCTGCTGACCTGCCGCCAGAGTGGTGGTCACAGTTCCGCCGCCGCCAGCGAAGGCTTCGACATAGGAAAGTTCGACCGTTGCCGTCTGCGTGCCACGGTTGGTGAGCGTCAGTTCCGAGGTATAGAAGGATCCGCCAATACCTGAAGCCGAGATGATGATGGGAACAAACAGCACCGGGGCGCTGGTGTCGGAGATCTTTGCGACGAAGGCATCTCCAGCGCCACGGTAGGCTGGCGATCCAGTTGTCACTGTGAAATTTGTAGAGTAGGTCGTACCCGCCACATGAGCGGCGCCGCTTGCGTCCACAGCCACTGCGCTACCGGTGTCACTACCCGCTCCGCCCATGTACGTGGAATACAGAAGACTCAACCCTGTGGCGTTCAGTCGGGCAACGAACGCATCCTGGCTGCCGCCGTAAGCACCCTGCAGCGGTTCAGCGGTTGGGAAATCAGAGGACGAAGTGTAACCAGTAATGGTGGCATTCCCCATCCGGTCCACGGCGATCGCATTGGCTCGATCTTCTGCGTTTCCACCCAGAAACGTCGAATAGGCCCGGGACTTGCCGGAAGGTGTCAGCTTGGTTACAAAAACATCGGCTCCCGTTCGCTTGGAAACTTGATAGGGACTGGTAACCGGAAATGTCGCCGATTCGGTCGAACCTGCCACATAGGCGCTGCCCTGTTCATCCACCGCAATGCTGTAGCAATCCTCAAAGAAGCCAGCACCCAAATAGGTTGAGTATGCCAGTGTGGAACCGGCAGAGTTCAGCTTGGTAACGAAGACATCGGTTCCACCTTCGTAGGTCGCCTGCATCGCGTTGGCTGTTGGAAAATTGTTTGATTGAGTGATGCCGGCAACGTAGGCACTTCCAGAAGTATCCACCGCAATCCCATAGCTGACGTCGTCGGCATTCCCTCCCAGATAAGTAGAATAAAGAAGCGCCGACCCTGTGGGATTGAATTTGGCGACAAACGCATCGCGGAGCGCGACCAAGCTGGCTTGGTAAGGACTCACCGTTGGGAACGAGGTCGAAGTAGTTGACCCGGACACGTACCAGTTACCTTGACCGTCCAGAGCAATAGCAAACGCGAGATCAGAACCGCTACCCCCCAGGTAGGTGGAGTAGCCTAAAGTGGTCCCGGTGGCGCTTAAGCGGGTAATGAAACCGTCCCGGCCGCCGTTGTTCGTTGCTTGATACGGGCTCGCGGTCGGGAAATTGGTTGAATCCGTGTAGCCTGACACCAGAGCCTGGCCGGCACCATCAACGGTGATTGCGAGCCCTTCGTCATCGGCGCTGCCTCCCAGGTAGGTCGAATACAGAACAGCGGTCCCCTGGGTATTCAGTTTCATGACGAAAGCATTCTTGCGGTTGTCGTTCGGATAGACCAGTGCCTGGGACTGCAGTGGAAAATTCACCGATTCAGTAGTCCCAGTAACGTAGCTGTTGCCTGCAGCATCAACGGCGATGCCGTAGGCTTGATCGAGGCCTGTTCCGCCCTGGTATACCGAGAAGCTCAGGACCGGGTCGATTACCAGAGGCAAGCTCAGATCGTATTGGCCCACTCGAAAACCGACGCGGTTCTGTCCCTTCAGCACATAGGAAGCATCGACGGCGATCCGGCGGTTTTGTTTCATCTGGTAGGCGACGGGCTTTTTCTGGCTGACGTTGCCAGCCGGCGTCGCGAGAACAAGATTTCCTTCGGAGTCCATCGTCACATGTGTTGGACCAACGAAGTCAACCGTGATGACCTGCGGACTACGACCTGGCTGGAGGATGAAGTCATACTCAAAGTCACGTCCCGCGCTGTGAAACGCCAAGTCAATTCCCGGGTATACCTCGGGATAACGCACGCGGCCAAAGTGCGCAATCGAAGCATGCCAGTTCCGCGGGTCATTGCCGACAAAGTAGTTCGAGTGCCCGGGGAGCGGATCAAGCCCGCCAGGCTCGACGTCACTGTTGGCACCCAGCAACCGCAGACGCAATGTCGCGCTGGCTGAGGTTCCGAACCTCAGCACTGCTTCATTGGCAGTCAGGAATAGCTGTGCTCCGCGGCCCCGTGACAAAAACCGCACCCGTGGATCGGTCTGTCCCTCATTCGCTTCGAAAGCCGGCTGAATGCTTCCAGCCAGTTCGCTTCCTGGGGCCTTGCCGGGCTGGCCATCCAATGGTCGAGTTGAAGCATTGGCAGGGCCCGGGTCTAGGTTGGCTAGACATCCAAGCATCAAAGTCAGGGAACCCAACCGAATCCATTGGCTGCGAAGATTCATTGAAGGCCTCTTTGTCGCAGAAAATTTAAGGCGCTGCCGGGACGACAATATTGGGGACACTGCTTCCAAATCGTCATTTCCCTCATCAACGCTTAAGGATTTTGCCACGCCATCCACGCTGTAGAGTTGACCTCCAGCGTCTCAGGCAAATCAACCTTTGCTTCCCATGCAACGCGCCCGAGCAATCTTGCAAGCCTCAAACCAAAGTGAGACCGGCAATCCTTTTACGCGAAGGCGGACATCGTGGGAGTTGGACGATTCGATGCAACCACCCCTAACAAATCCACTCTCTGAAGGCCCGCTCGCAACTTATGTCGAGATACCGGGTTTCAACACCAGCTGAACAGGGGCTTTTGCCAAAACCAAACTTGACAAGACTGTAACGGAGAGTTCACTTCCGGCTTCGTGGGTACTTCACCAAGCCGACGGCGCTGGCATCATTGAAACCTGATCGAATCTTCAGCCGTTTGACCAGGAAGGACCCCAGTCTGGTGGAGAAGCAGTCAGCGGAGAAGGCGTTTGGAGTGCTTGCCAGGTCATCGCCGGCAAGCCATTAAAAACTAACGAGATAGTTGGAGCAATTTGCATCTTGATCAGAGGTCCCGATCTGCAGCTTCGCGAGTATCGGATTTGTTCTATAATGTCCCCTAACTCCAATCCACTCGACTGGCAGCTTGCATGCTTTGTTGAGGGCTGCGAAGCCCCGTTGGTTGTCGAATGAAGCATTACAAGTAGCTATAGGAAGCTGCACTCTCGGCTTTCAAATGTCGGGGAGGTCCACTGAACTTATGAAAAGAAAATCTGTTGTTCTGTTCTGCACATTGGCCACTCTCTTGTTTTCTGCGTATGGACTATTCTACGCCAGAGAGGGCAGAGTTGACGGTCTGGATCAACCTGAGAGGCGTGCGAGAAGGGTTGCACAAGACCCCTCGGAACTGAGCCCCGAGCCGACTATTGAGCATTCGACAGAGGATTCTGGGAATGCGGACTGTAGTTTCTTTGGCGCCGACCACGACAAAATAGCGGCCATTGGCCTTCGCGAAGGTATTCGTTCCCGTTTCAACGATCGCAGCCAAGCAGGCCGCGGCAGCCGTCTGGGCTTTTTGACAATGCAAGTAACTTCCAAGCTACCCTCGCAGTCGCCTTCGGCCGAAATCAAATTTCCCTTTGAGCCGCCCTACGGAAACGATACAGGCAACTACACCAACCTGATCGACCGCCATATCTTTCCAGCTCTAGTCACCGCAGGAGTGCCTCCAGCAAAGCCAACGAACGATTATGAGTTCATCCGGCGAGTTACGCTTGATCTGACGGGCCGAATTCCGACCAAGGATCGCGTGCTGAGCTTTGTTGCGGACAGCTCAGCCGACAAGCGCGCTCGACTGGTGGACGAACTCATCAATTCTCCAGAATGGTTGGACAAGTGGTCAATGTATTACGGCGACCTGTTCCAGAACACCAGCCAGAATACACAACAAACGATGTTCCAGCAGGGTGTTGTTGCCATGAACACCTGGATTCGCGATTCGCTTGCCACCGGGAAACCTTATGACCAGATGGCCCGGGAGCTGATCGCTGTGCAAGGTACCGACAGCTATCAGGTGGGTCAGATCAACTGGCTCGTTGGGGGAAGCATGGGTGGCGGCCCCTATCAGGATCACATTGATGCCCGCACGGCGAGAATGGGTCAGCACCTGCTGGGCATGGCGCATGTCAATTGCATCGGCTGCCACGACGGTGCGGGCCACCTGGACGCATTGAGCTTGTGGGGCAAGGACGCCAAGCGAACCCAGTTTTGGCAGTTGGCGTCATTCCTTTCGCGAACCGAGGCATACACGACAAACATCACTATTGGAACTTCCACGCAGCAATTTTGGGGATTGCGTGAGGCCCCGACCCCGGGGGTCGCCAACAACTATCTGCAGGACTACCGGCTCAACACCACTACAGGCAACCGTCCGGCGCGCCAACCGGCAGCTTTCGGTGGTCGAACAACTGTGGCGCCGATCTACCCATTTAGCGGACGCGGCCCTGCCGCAGGTGAAAACTATCGAGTGGCTCTGGCTCGGGAAGTGACTTCCGATTTCCAGTTTGCGCGTGCCGCAGTGAACTACCTGTGGAAAGAATTCTTCGGAATCGGCATCGTCGATCCTCCGGATTTCTTCGACCCCATGCGTCTGGACGAGAACAATCCTCCTCCAGCACCCTGGACACTCCAGCCATCGCATCCTGCCTTGTTGCGTGAATTGGCTCAGGACTTCGTTGGCAACGGTTATAACCTGAAGGACCTGATGCGCAAGCTGGTGAACTCGCAGGCTTACCAGTTGTCGTCACGCTACAACGGCACCTGGAATGTCACCTGGGAGCGGCTCTTTGCCCGGAAGCTGGTTCGGCGCATGTGGGGCGAGGAACTCCATGACTCGCTCGTACTATCCAGCGGAATCATTCCCACCTACAACCTCGGTACAATCTACGGCACCAAGAGCTGGGCGATGCAGTTCCCTGAAACGCGCATTGTTCCAACCCAATTCGTCAAAGACTTCATGAACGGCAACCGGGATGAAGAGGAGCGTCTACAGGAAGTTTCCATTCAGCAGGCACTGAACGTGATGAACAACGGTGTCGTGACCAGTCGCGTCACTGCCGGCAACGCCGCCGGTTTGCTGGCCAGAAGTTTGAGCATGACCAATGACCAGTTGGTGGATCACCTATTCCTGACCGTTCTGTCTCGGTACCCAACGGCTGCAGAAAAGAGCACCGCCGTTACCAGTCTGCAGACCGGCACGCGCAACCAGAAGGCAGAACAACTGCTCTGGTCGCTGTACAACAAAGTTGACTTTATCTTCAATTACTAAGGAGAGCCCCCATGTTCGGTCAGGAAAAATACGAGCGTTTTCTGCAGCGCCGGCCGCATACGGGCCGATTTTACGACCGCCCGCACTGGACCCGGCGGAGATTCATGGAATTGATGGGAGCCGGAGTCACTGCCTCGTTCTTGCCGCAGCGCGGCTGGGCTGCTGACTTGGAGGTCATCGAAAGAGCAGCCGTTACTACTCAGAACCGGGCGAAGAACGTCATCTACATTCTGTTCAACGGCGCCATGTCACATGTCGACACCTTCGACCTCAAAGTGTACAACGGCGTGACGCCCGCAACTTTTAATCCAACAATGATCGGAGGCGTCAACTGGCCGGTTGGGATCATGCCCAAGCTCGCGAATCACCTTCCGAAGATGTCGATTGTTCGTTCGATTCGAGCCTGGGCGGCCGTGCATCAGTTGGCCCGTCGCTGGCAGCAAATCGGGCGAAACCCGGCGGCAGTGCTGGGAGACGTGGCGCCGCACATCGGCAGCGTAGTGGCTTTGGAAAAGGGAGGTGACCGGCAGCCTAACCAGGTTTTCCCAACATTCCTCTCCGTGACCAACAACGTCTCAGGCCAGGGCTATTTCCCGGCCACGACCGCCCCGTTCAAGGTTAACGCAGGAGCTACCACCTTACCCAACACGACTAGCTCGTTCGGCCAAGCCCGTTTCGAGCAAGCGTATTCAGGCTTGCACCTTCTGGATGACAGCCTCCGCATCAGTTCACCGTTCAGCACGAAGATGGAGGATCTGGATGATTTTTACGCCCAGGCGAAGGGTCTGATGTATAACCCGACGGTGACCCAGGCGTTCACACTCTCCACAGCGGACCGGGCACGCTACGGGAACACCGGTTTTGGAAACTCCTGCCTGCTGGCGAAACAGATTCTGCAATCGAATCAGGGCACGCGTTTCATCCAACTCGATATCGGCGGATGGGACATGCACTCGGGCATCTATGCAGCCAATGCCCTGCCGGCGCGCACCTTGGAGCTGGACAACGGGGTTTCGGAATTGCTCGCTGATCTTGAAGCTACGGGTCTCCTGAATGAAACCATGGTAGTGATGATGGGTGAATTTGGGCGTACAGTGAACAACGTGAACGCGGCCGGGGGACGTGACCACCACCTGCAACAGTTCTGCGTGTTCGCTGGCGCAGGAGTACGAGGTGGGCGCGCTATCGGTTCCACCGACCCCACCGGCAACAACGTCGCCGAGTCAGGCTGGTCTCGCGGACGCACTATTCGCATGGAAGATGTCGAAGCTACAATCTACTCAGCTTTGGGCATCGACTGGACGACAGTGCGCTACGACGACCCACTCAAGCGCGGCTTCGAGTACGTGCCTTTTGGCCCAGCTGACGTGTACGGGCCCATCAACGAACTCTGGACCTAGAATTCCAAGCTCCAGTCCAAGAACCCATCCCAAACAGGGCCGCTGCTGAATGCACCAGCCCTGTTCTGCTTGTGAAACATTTGTGTTGGTTTTGCCCAGAAGGAGTGGCGAAGTTTAGTCCACGCCTTGCTCCAAAACCATCCCTCAAACCACTGATTGTCAATCATTCGCAGTTCAGCTGCTTTCATGCTAGCTTTACCCCACATGAAGGCTCGCCTGGATACCCCGCTGGTGCTGGAGCCCAAAGGGCTCACCTTCTTCTTTGGAAGCGTTGCTGTCTTCCTGGTGGTGGCCACCGCTCTGATCTTTGCATTCTCTGGCGGACGTCTGGTAGTCGACAAACGATTCGTCACCGCAATTCTGTGTTTGAATGGCTTTCTAGCAATCCTGCTGCTTCTAGCGCATCGCGACATTCAGTCGTGGCTTACGACGCGGATAGACCGCAACCCCAACGACGCATGGCTCTTCCCATCCCTTACCTTGCTGCTGCACCTCGTCTACGCCCTGGGCACTGATTCCTTGCGAATTCTGCCGGCCTTGAAGCTGACTGCATACGTACTGCTGCCGGCAGCCTTGCTCTTGACAATCCGCAAGCCTGAGCAGCGGCTGCTGTGGCAGGACGCACTGGTGATTTTGGCACTTTGGCTGCCGCTCGATTTCCGTTGGATGCGCGACGTGTGGGGTTGGCCAAACCATTCACTGGCGTACTCAATGAATAGCCTCCTGGCAACTGGCTTGGCGGTCTTTCTCTTCGTTTGTGTACGACGTCTCGAAGGCGTTGGCTATCGTTGTGACTTCGAGAAGCTGGATGGCTGGATTGGCCTTCGCAACTTTTTGCTTTTTGCCCCACTCGCCATCCCGATTGGTCTGGTTACAGGATTCATCACGTTCTCCAGCCGCCACCCCAAAGGGGAGTTGCTTCTCTCAGCACTCGGTATCTTCTTCTTGATTGCGATCCCCGAAGAACTTTTGTTTCGTGGCATCATTCAGAATTTCCTGGAGAAAACCGTTCGCAGGCCGACTTTCGCCCTCATCGCCACTTCCGCGATTTTTGGCGCAGCGCACTTGAACAACGGCCCCGGTCCGGATTGGCGTTATTTCCTGTTGGCGTCGCTCGCAGGTTTGTTCTACGGCAACGCATACCAGCGAACCCGGGGACTCCTGGCGCCAGCGATTGTTCACACGTTGGTAGATACGGTGTGGCGTGGGTTCTTCAGGTAGGATAAGGAGTGCCTTACAGCCTCGGTAGTGGTCGCTCAGCATTCTCTAATAAGGATCTCCAAAGGTTCCATGCCCATTCCACCGAGCAGATCGCGATGGATCTTGATCGAACTGAGCCTGATCTATTTGCTCGTTCAAATGTATATCTGGCGCTTGCAATCCAGGTGGCCTGGAACCGTTTGGCTGATTCTGCTGCTCCTGCTTGTCTCGCACCTCTGGCATGGGGATACGTTCCGTAACCTTGGGTTCCGGACCGATAACTTCCTAACCGCTTTCAGAGAGGCTTGTTGGGCTGCCATCCCTTTGCTACTAGTGCTGGTTCTTATCGGAATTCTTAGCGGGCGACTTTGGTCGATCCCACTTCACTGGCAATCAACTGTAGCTGCTTTGCGATACACCCTTTGGGGAACTTTCCAGCAGTATGGATTGCAGGGTTACTTTCACAATCGACTTTTGAGAGTGGTTTCGCAGCCCGTGTGGAGTTCCGCCATTAACTCCATTTTGTTCATGGGTTTTCACATTCCAAATCCGGTCCTGATGGCTTTTACTCTGGTCGGGGGCTTTGCATGCTCCATGCTCTTTCTTCAGTCGCGGAACCTTTTCGTTCTTGGTATCTTTCACGGTGCCCTTGGGCTGTTACTCTCCAACGTCTTTCCAAGAGAATGGCTTCCCAACATGCGGGTCGGCCCTGGATACTTCCGCTAGGATAGGCGAGGTTCAAGCCATGCAACTGCGCAAAAGAGCCTCTTCACTTCTCAATTCTTGGCTATACTGACTCGAACCTACCTCCCTGGCGAAAGTTGCCTGTCCTCCTAGGAGTAATGAAATGGACCACTACTATTGCAGGCACGACCTGGCCAAGTTTTCCGATATCGGCAAGGAAAGTCCCGCGCTCTGGGAGAAATTTCTTGGCTGGTACAACGCTGTTTTCGCGGACGGAGCGTTGTCCGAGAGGGAAAAGGCACTGATCGCCCTTGCCGTGGCGCACACTGTCCAGTGCCCTTATTGCATCGATGCCTACACGACCACCTGCCTCGAGAAGGGTTCAAATCTCGAGCAGATGACGGAGGCGATTCACGTTGCCGCCGCGATTCGAGGAGGCTCGTCGTTGGTGCATGGGGTTCAGATGCGCAACATTGTCGAAAAGCTTGAGATGTGACCGATGCCTGTTCTTGAGAAGGGAACGCTACTCAAGAGACATTCCCCGTTGGCGCCCACCAGCGAGCAACTTCGCATCATCGATGGTCCAAGCGTCGTGCCGCCATTCGATGACCTGCTGGAACAGAATGGCCTCGGCCCGCTGTTTGCGTCAGGTATTGAAGTCTTTCAGATCAATCTGGGTAAGCGCTGCAACCAGGTTTGCGGCCACTGCCACGTCGACGCGGGCCCCGATCGGCTGGAAATGATGACGCAGGAGACCGCGGCGGAATGCCTTCGAACGTTGGAAATAACGAGTATCCCAACGGTTGACATCACCGGCGGTGCGCCAGAACTGAACCCCAACTTTCACTGGCTGGTTGAGCAAGCCCGCAGCTTGGGAAGGCATGTGATGGACCGGT
>Ga0187892_10010682_pt1 | contig 11536 bp, 9 predicted proteins | sample MA1701073metaG_FD_139345 | JGI IMG/M metagenome (GOLD analysis project Ga0187892, IMG submission 139345) | Bio-ooze microbial communities from a basaltic lava cave in the Kipuka Kanohina Cave System on the Island of Hawaii, USA - MA170107-3 metaG ... | reverse complement strand
GTTTTCGATGTGAATTTGGACGGCAACCTTACGGATCGCTTGAATACCGAGCAAGGTATTCAAAGAACCGGCGACCGTCGTGAGCCGCTTCGGCTTACCACTGACAACCTAACAACGTTACTGGCGCCGGTGGGAGAGGATGGTGTTGTGCGACGGAACAGTTTCCAAGCGGGGAATACGCTGGAACTGGATCTTGCCATCAGCAAGACTTTCGCGTTCGGAGATCAGACCAAACTCAGTTTCCGGATGGACATTTTTAATTTTGTTAACCGAGCGAATTTCGGCATCCCGGTTCGCTTCTTAGAGGCGCCTGGATTTGGACAGGCGACCGACACTTTAACTCCGGCTCGGCGGATACAATTTTCAGTTAAACTGAACTTCTAGGGATTTACTAGTTCGCAGCTGCCGGCGTAGCCCGGACCGCTATCACGGGGACCGGCGAGTCTCGCCGATAGAAGACGCGAGGTCGCTGCAAATCGCGCTTCTCCACGTCTGACAGCTGTTCGTCGCCCTCCACAAAGGCCACGTTTGTCCCAACACTGCGGCCTCGCCTCATCTTCGCCAGTTGCAGTTCGGGCACACGAGCAATGGCAAAATCAAGCCATTCTCGTAAAAGCACTTTTCCATCGCGTGGCGCGACGTCAGCCATCGCTTTTCTCAACCCCTCCTCAACCAGAACATAAGTCAGTAGCCCATGCCCTAGCTCAGTTACTTCCAGCGCCGCCTGATAACTTTGGGCTGCCGTCAGAATGAAGATACCTTTCTCATAGGCCAGTTGGGCCAGTCCCCTGGAATTCATGGGGCCGCGCCGTTTTTCTTCGGCCTCTAGTGCCTGACCGGAATTACAGGCGTCCAGCACAAGCAGAATCTGCCCCGCCTGGACGGTTTCGAAGGACTGCTCGAGCTCTCTGTCGGAAATGCTGTGAGCGAGAATAAGCCCCAGGCCGGCTCGGTTTAGGCCTCGGCGAGGGCCTTTGTAGCCAAGGTCGTGAGGCAACAGGTAAAATTGTGACTGGTTGGCCAAACCATGTCCGGCGAAATAAAGCACCACGGCATCTTCGGGTTGTGAAGGTTTGAGTCGTTCCAGTTGTGGGGGCGCACCCTTCGGAAGTGGGTCAGCTTTGGAACCTGATAGCCGTTTCAAGGCCAGCTGAATATTTGCTTTGGTTGCTTCTTGATTCAATAAGGGAACTACTTCAACATTGCTGAAACGCCCCAAAACGGTTTCCTGGCTGCGCCGCAGTTCGTGACTAAAGTCGTTGGCATCAGCTACCGCCAGCTTTAAGTTGTAGCCCGTATTCGAGTACGTGTTAACACCCACAGCGAGAATATAAGCCGTTGCGGATCGCTTAAGGCTGTCAGAACCAATTACCGTAAGGGTTGCGTCCCCACTCTTAATGTTTGCACGGTTAAAAGCATAGGCCGTGAGAACATTTTCGCCCGCGACCAGTGGAACCATCGTCTCAAGTGTTGTGTGGCTCTGACCGTTCAATACGTCACCGCGCCAAACTTTTACCAGCGAGCCGTTGCGAAACACCCTGACGTCACGTGCACCCGAGCCCTCATCTTGTTGCGTGTCCGAGGGCGATTCTCTTACATCTATACGTACAGCAAGGTCTCGCGCGGCGACACTTCCTGAAAGATCACTTTCTTCCTTTGTCTTGACTGCGATTAATGGTTGGCGTCGATCTACTTCGGCAATAGCTTTGGGGGCAGCTGGCTTTTTGCCAGCCAGGATATCCGACAGTAAGCCCGGATGAAAAAATTCGTTGAAGAAAACCTCAACTGGGCGGATGTTCAGGGTTTTGCCGTCAAAGCGCCAGAGTATCTGATGCCAGGCATCAGGTGAGCCATCGAATAGCCCATCAGGCGCAACTACCAGCCAATCCGATTGTCCCTTGGCCAGTCCGGAAACATTTTCGCGAAGAGAGACAAGGGTGGCTTGTACATCTCCCGATCTTGCATTCCAAAGATGCGTGCTGCCGTCATCACTGCCGGAGGCCAGCCAGCGGTCATCCGGACTAAAAGCCACGCAGTAAACTTCGCTGAAATGACCTTTCAAGGCCCTAATCTCCCGCCCGGTTGCTGCATCCCATAACTTAACGACAGAATCTGAGCCCCCGGAAGCAAGTTGCCGCCCATCGCGACTTATGGTCAGAGCCTTTATTTGACCGGCGTGAGCCGTGAAGGCGCTCGCCTGCCGGCGAGTATTCAAATCCCAAATTCGAATGGTCTTGTCTTCGCTTGCCGACGCGAGGCGCTTCACATCCTTATAAAAGACAACGCTGCTGACTTCACCTTCGTGACCCGTAAGGGTGATTGTTTCGTTACCGGCGACTTCCCAGAGCTTAATCGTCTTATCAGCGCCACCAGTAGCGAGCTGGCGAGAATCTGCACTAAAACATAAAGCGTAAACCTCGGCGGTATGACCGTTGAACGTGCGAATTTCTTGGTGGGTTTCGACATCCCAAAGTTTGACGCTGCGGTCGCCGCTGCCTGAGGCTAGCCACTTACCGTTGGGGCTAAAAGCCAGGGCGTTGACGCTGCTTGCATGGCCCACGAGGCTTCCACTTTTGCGGCCCGTTTCTGCCTCCCAGAGATCGATTCCGCCGCTCAAGTTTCCGGAAGCCAATAGCTTTGAGTCAATACTAAATGCTAACGCGTTGACGAAGCCGCCATTTGGATCCAGGGTCTGTACCTGACGTCCGCTGGCGACTTCCCAGAGCCTAATGGTGTTTTCTCGGCCACCGGAAACAAACCACTTGGAATCGGGACTGAACGTTGCGGAATAAACCCCGTAAGAGCGGGTGGCAAGCGTCCGCTGATTGGTCCCTGTGGCTGTGTCGCGTAGCTGAACAGTTTTGTCACCGCTACTGGAAGCCAACAGACGGCCATCCGGACTAAACGTCATCTGAATTGCCTCTAGAAATTCGTCGCCGCCCGCGACTGAGCTAGGCAATTCGCGTCCAGTGGTCACTGACCAGCGTCTGATCGTATTGTTCGCCGACGCCACAGAAAGGGAGGTGGCATCGGCGCTAAACAAGATGGCCAGCGGTTCTCCGAAACCATTGATGGTTCGTTGCTCGCGTGCTGTACCTACTTGCCAGAGTTTCAATTTTCCTGCGGAGCCTCCGGAAGCCAACAACTGGCTGTCAGGACTGAAGCCGAGGGCGCTAATCTTGTCGTCGTGACCTTTCAGGTTGTGGGCCTCCAGGCCCGTAGCTAGATCCCAAAGCACAATCAAGTGATCCGCACTGCCCGAAGCGAGGAGGCTGGAATTGGGACTGAAGGCCAGGGTTGTGATAGCAGCTCTGTGCCGGCTGAAGGTGAACAGCGGACTTCCCAGCACCACATCAAAAATCGTTAGACGCCCTTCCATGTTACCCACAGCGAGGAAGCGCCCATCAAGACTGATCGCCACAACACTAACGCTTCCGTTATTAGGGAGATTCTTTTGTTCGTGTCCCGTGGTGACATCCCAAAGTTTCACGGAGCCATCAATTGAGCCTGAAGCCAACCATCGAGCATCATGACTAAAGGCAACCGCTTTCACTCCGCGCGCGTGTCCTGCCAGTGTGCGCAGTTCGCGCCCGGACGCTACCTCCCAAATCCGTACGGCGTTATCAGCACTTCCAGTGACCAACAGTTGACCGTCAGGACTAAAGGCAAGGCCATCAACTCTCATTGCGTGCCCAGCCTGGAGGACGAGCTGCGGTGGGGGCGACATTGACATGGTCAATTTCGCGGAATGGCCTTCAAACGAGGCAAAGGCCAAGCCGATAATGAGAATTAATGACGTGGTCTCCCAAACAAAGGCTCGAAATGCCTTCATAGATATCCTTTGCCGTTCAGGGGTGTCCCTTTTTGGCGCCTATGATACGACGCTTCCTTGTACTTTTGGAAAGAGATATTTGTTTGACCATTCGTTGGCGCGACCGTAGAATCTGGGTGCACCTATAAACCCGCTTTCTAGGCGGACTGGCTGTTTCGGCTCCAGAGTTCACTATCTGGGCCTTATGAGTTTTCCGCCCTCTCTTTTGTCGCCGTGCTAGAGCCAGTTTTCTGACGGACCCGGCCGTCCGAAGTCGAGCGAACCAAGGTTTAAAACCATGGCCTTCACCCGCTATAAGTCGTTCTCTTCATATGCGCTGTGCCATCGGTACTGGTTGTTATCAACTATTCTAACGCTTCTAGTCTGGGGCGGGCTGGCGTACTGGCTAAGACCGCAACGAGAATTAGATGGCAGCTTCGCGACCTATCCCTACGGCCTCGGCTCGAGTTTGGAGAATAGGGCCCTGGACCAGTTGTTCCTCTTGCGAGACGCGCTGCATGCCTCAAAGCGTATCCGTGGCCAGTATGAGCCCATCACCATCATAGAAATTGATGAGGGAACCATTAGGGAGTCGGGTGTGCGCCTGCAAAAGTGGCGCCGCGACTGGTATGCACGCCTAATCGAGCGCGCCAGCTTGGGCGGGGCGAGTGTAATTGGTCTTGACATCATGCTAAGTGAAGAAGGCGGCACATCTCCCGAGGACAAGGCCTACGACCAGCAGCTTATCGATACCATCGCGCAGGCTGGGAATGTGGTCATCGTCAGTACTCTGCCCACCGGTGGCTTCGAGGGCGCTCAGCCGCTGCGTGTTTTCAGGGAGGCAGCGTACGCCGTGGGGTTTGCGAATTTCCCGCTTGACACCGATAAGACTGTAAGGAGCACACAACTCACTTATTCGCCTCCGAATGAGGAAACCGAGCTCAGCTTCGCCGCCCGGCTGGCTGAAGGATATCTTGCGTCGCAGACGCCACCAGGCCAGGCGCCACCGTTTTTGAAGTCGGTCTCTGCCGAGGCTAATATTCTCGGAAGCCGATTGCTGCCATTGCGCAAGGATGGCAACCTTCAGCTGGACTTTCGCACGTACAGTCCCGGCTTCCGGCGCATTTCCGCACACCAGATTCTTTCTGATAAAGAGGCGGCAATCTCCGAGGAGCTTTTTAGGGACCGCATTGTCATGATTGGGGCATCCAACATCGATGCTCCCGACCTCTTTCCCACGCCTTTTTTCCAGCCTTCGGCCCTAGCACGTTTGTTCGAAAAGAACTTACCAAACGCAGCTCGTGTGCCAGGTGTTGAGATACATGCGACGGCGGTGGCTACGCTGCTTTTCGGCGACTCTATCAGGCGTATGAGCTATCGCTGGCAAATTATGCTTCTGCTCTTGCCTCTGGCAGTTACTGCCCTGGCTGTTTTCCGCTTGCGCGCATTGTTCGCCTCAATAATCGTTGTCCTGATCGCCGTCGGAGTACTGGCAATCTCCTCCTGGTTATTTAATTCTCGGGGAATCATTTTGCCGCTGGCCAGCTTCTGGCTCGGTGTCTGCGTGCTAACTGGATTGGGCTTAGCACTTCGCCAGGCTCGCGAAAGTGCCTTGCGCGACTTCACTGAAGCCGAGCGAGCCGAGATGATGGATATTTTTTCGCGGTGTGTTTCCGAAGACGTTGCCGAAGAGCTCTGGCAGCGGCGTGACAAGATCATGAGTGGAGAGCGTCGTATTGTCAGCATTATCTTTACGGACATCCGGAACTTCACCACCATCTCTGAGACTGTTGGTTCGGATCAACTCGTTCAGTGGCTCAACGACTACTTCTCGCGGATGCACAAAATCATCGATTCTCATGGTGGCCATATCAATAAGTTCATCGGCGATGGGTTGATGATTGTGTTTGGGGCACCCGCAACGCGTGGAGACGGAGCAGAAGCGCGCGCCGCCGTAAGTTGCGGTCTGGATATGCTCGCTGAGGTTGGGCGCATGAATGAGGTCTGGAAAGACAGTGGCCGACCACAGATTGCCATAGGTGTCGGGATCCATACTGGCGAAGCTACGTGTGGAGTGGTCGGTGCCGAGCGCAGACTCGAATACACTGTAGTTGGTGACACGGTAAATCTATCTTCAAGGTTGGAGTCCACGACCAAAGAGTATCGTGTTCCGCTCTTGATCAGTGAGGCTACTGCGAGGCTGCTGGACAACGAGTTTGACGCGCGAGCCTTAGGGGAAGTTAAGGTAAAAGGCAAAAATATAGGCACTAAGATCTTCACGGTCTCGCGAAAAAATGAGGATCCGCAGCAGCCCGCTCAAGCTGCGGTAGCGTAGCTACTCGATGGTAGATTGCTTCGCTTTAGAGTGTCTACAAGCTTGTTGAAACGGAGAGTTACTATGTTTAGCTTAATCAATCCACGATTCCCAAAATTCTCACTCCTGGCGATGATATTTCTCTCCAGTGGCCTCACAATTCTGGCGCAGACGCAAACCCCCACTCCCTCACCGACGCCACGACGGCCACTGCCGAAACCGGCCTCCGCGCCTCGGGGCTTTGAACAATTTGGCCGCGGAGCTTCCAGCAGATTGATCGCTGTAGGGGCAACTCGTGGCCCAGATGCGCTGGAACCGAACGCACCGCTCGAGGGTTTGGCCTATAGCGCCCAACCATTCTTCGCCTGGGGACTGGATAATGAAGCAAAGGCCTATCGTTTCGTTCTCTACGAGGGTGATGTTTACTCTAACCCGTCAGCGCGGGCCATTTTCGAGAAGGAAGTTGAAGCTAACGAGCTGCTTTATCCCAAAGACGCGGCTACACTTCGTTCTGGAGTACTGTATTCGTGGAGAGCGTTTCGGATTCCTGAAAATATCAATGGTGAACCTAGAGCCGGTAGAACGCCGACCACATTTTTCGTTCTCGAAGGAAAAGATGCTGAAGAAGTGACACAGGCTCTCACAAAAGCCAATCTGAACTCCCCTCAAACCCCGACTGACAAGTTGCGGCGGGCTCGCCTCTTTGAGGAGTACGGCGTCTGGTATGACGCCTTACTCATAGTCAGTGAAGTTCTGGCAGCAAATCCGGACGACAAAGAAGCAAGCGCTTATTTCGATTCACTCTTGAGCAAGCTCGATAAAAAGCCTGATTGAGGCGACTTCAGTATTTTTGCATGAACGAGGCCAAAAATGGACTGAGACTCGAAGCAAAAACCGCGGGCTGCAATGAATATGTCACCAAACCTTTTGATCCGCTTATCCTGGATGTCGTGATTGGTCGTCCTTTGAGGAGAAAAGTTCCGTCATAAATTGGTCCAACCTTGTTGATTAACTTCAACCAGGGTCTTGCTGCGATGAGTCGAGAGAGCGCTTCAAGACGCAGGCGCGAGCGTCAGGAAATCAAACTACCTTTGGAAGTTCACTGCCGGGAGAGTACAGAGGACGAGTGGGACCTCACCGCGCAGTTGCTTGATGTGTCGCCATTCGGGGCGCGTATTCTGCTTGCTCGACCGACTGAGCCTGGCCGTTTGCTACATCTTTCGCTGCCCTTGCCCCGCCAACTGCGTTGCTACGACCACGAGCAAGAGAACTATCTAATCTGGGCTCTCGTGCGTCACGCCAGAATTCTTGATTCAGAAGATGACCGTGCCCCTTCCTGCGAAATCGGGGTCGCGTTCGTGGGTCGGGAACCTCCATCAAGTTTTGTCACGGATCCAGCACGTCACTATCTTCTTGCCAAGCCTTCTACTGAGGACAGTTTGTGGGCTGTGCGGGAGTCTCCCGAATCCTCTGCCTCTGAAAAGGGTAGCGATGAACGACGCATGGAACAACGCTACAGCATCGAAGAGGAAGTAACGATCGAGGTTTACGATGCCAAAGGTGGGGTACATACGACAGAAACAACTACTACCAGAAACATCAGCCAGCGAGGGATGTGCGTGCGCACAACCTTGAATTTAGTTCGGGGACGTTACATCAGAGTCAGAAGCCCACAGTTTAGGATCGCCGTAATTGCCGCGGTGAGGCGCCTGCGCAGAGACACAGATGGTTCAAAATACTTGCATCTGGAGTTTATCGATCAGCAATGGCCACCGCTTTTGGAGCAGAACAACTAGTGGCCCAGGCGGGTGCCCCTAATTCCTCTCGAAGCCCGAATTCTTTGTTTCAGGGCAGGCCGTCCCAATCGCCGGCTATTGGTACATCTCCAGGATTGCCCAGCGCAAACACCAGGTCCGCGAATCCGGTGCTGTTTGCGTTCCGCAGATAGAAAACCCCATTGCGGTAGACGCCAAAGCTGTCGACCCCGTCTCCGTTCCAATCCCCGGCTACCGGCTGGTCTCCGGCATTTCCGTAAACTAGAGCAATATCGGCAAAGCCGCTCGTGTTGCTGTTCTTCAAGTAGATGATCCCGTTTGTGGGTCGAAACACGCCGCCCGTGACCATCCCATCGCCGTTCCAATCACCGGCCACCGCAATGTCTCCTGGATCACCGAGCACATAACTGACTTCGGCCGGGCCGGCCGTGTTGCTATTGCGCAGGAAGAAGAGTCCGTTGCGGTAGATGCCGATGGTGTCAATGCCATCGCCATTCCAGTCACCCATTACCGGCTGATCTCCGGGGTTGCCAAAGGGGACGACAATATCCGCAAAGCCGGTGGTGTTGCTGTTGCGCAGGTAGAAGACGCCATTGCGTTAGATGCCGATGGTATCTACTCCATCGCCGTTCCAGTCCCCCTCGTCGCTTAATTCGGCTTTTTTTGTGGAAATAATGGGACGCGACTGTGGTATCTGGCTTTGACAGCCGGCATCGTCGGTGGCGCCGAAGCCATCGTGATTCCGGAAGCCGAAACCACGCCTGAGCAAGTCGCCGACGAACTTCGCAACGCCCGCGACCACGGAAAATGCCACGCTATCGTTGTTGTTGCCGAAGGCGCAAAACACGATACGAACGAGTTGAAGCGATATTTTGAGGCCAATCAGAAACAGTTTGGATATGAGGTTCGCGCCACTGTACTCGGTCACGTTCAGCGAGGTGGTGTTCCAAGCGCTTTCGACCGCATGCTCGGAACCCGTTTTGGAGCAGCCGCCACTGAATGCCTCTCCCGAAATGAATTTGGTGTCTTAGTCGGGCTGCGGGGCGGCGAGGTGAGAACGACTCCCCTGACGGAAGTCGCCGCCAACAAAAAGGAACTCGACTTGCGATTGCTCGAACTGGCTCGGGTATTGGCTAAATAACACCCCCTCCTTTACCCTGGATAGGTCGGGGCCCATTCAACTCAGCAGAAGTCGACAGATGCAAAAATCAGCACATTTTACTGCCGAGCTCTTCAAGTTTCTTCGGGCGTTGAAGCGACACAACAAGCGTGACTGGTTTTTATCTTCATTTGGACCCGGCGCAATCGTTTCTGGGCATGGGGCTTTGGCATCCCGACACCGATACCAGGGCCTTGGTTCGAGATGCGATCGTTAAGAACACGGCTGGTTGGAAAAGAGCGACAACAAGTAAGTCTTTTATTACGCAGTGTCGCGTTAGTGGCGATTTAATGAAGCGACCCCCACCCGGATACGATCCCAATCATCCAGTTGCTGCAGATCTAATGCGAAAGGATTTCACCTGTGGAGCTGAGTTCTCGGAGAAGCAAGTTTGCTCTCCCGAATTTCTCGATGATGTTACCGGGAAATGCCGAGCTGCCGCGCCCTTTATGGAATTCCTCACGCGCGCCGTTGGCTTGCCCTGGGCCGCGGGAGAGCAACCTCGAATTCGCGAGCTGCTCTCGGTGGAAAGGGAAAAGCTTTGAAAAGTGAGCTCGCTTATGGGGCGAGCTCACCATCGGGCTTACGACTACCGGCTGGGCTCGAGAATTATCTCACGAGCGAGCCGCTCGCCCATCACCTCACGTATCTCAAGCCGATCACGGTAGCCTTGCCTCTGCTTATCGTCGTTGCCCACGACCTGTTGCGCTAGGGCATCCGCTTTGCTTTCATTTGCTTCCATCGTGGCCAGGTCCTTGTACTCAGTCATCAGCACAGTGTTCCAATCCGTAGGTCCATGGCCTTCCGTTGTCAGTACCTTGTAAGAAAGGATAAGCCCCTCTTTCTTCATCGCCTCCTGGTTACGCTTCCAGTCAGTTGCGAGATAGTTCAGGTAAGCCGTTTCCATTCCGGGCTTCATTCTGATAAAAGCCACGCTCCATACCGAACCGTTACGGAAAGGGCGCTTCACTTGGGCAAAAACGGAGACGCCCAATACCAGCAGCGAAACAACGAGCGAGCCCGCGAGTGTTCGATTGATTTTCATGCAATTCTCCTTTCGAATTGAGACTAAAGGTTTTGTGTAACTGTGGGATGCGGATTCTCCCGCATCGGCCCTGTGAAAGCAAGAGCTAGTGCGTTAACGAACCACCCGACTGATTCAACCTGTAACAACCTCGATCGATCCCATCGCTGCGAGGTTTTCCCCAAGGCGAGGGAAATCTCCCCAAATATCAAATTAGAAAAACGCTCATTCAGGTGAATACCTAGCGAATTGCTTTAGGTACAGTCATTGCATTCTCTAATTAGTTCTAAGCTGAGAAAACTTTGAAGCATCCAACTTGCTTGTCGGCGTTCCGGCTTGTCCGTCGGACGTCCCGGCAGCAGTGGGCAAAAAATCAAAAGGAGACAGATTAAATGAAAGTTAAGGAAGTAATGACGCCTAACGCTCAGGCTTGCACGTTAACAACCAACCTTGCGGAGGTGGCCGGGCTTATGTGGGATAAAGATTGCGGCATTGTGCCGGTCGTGGCTGACAGTGGAAAGATCGTGGGCTTGATTACCGATCGTGATATCTGCATGGCAGCAGCAACGAAGGGTCGGAACCTCGTAAACATCGCTGTCGAGGATGTCATCACGGGCGAGGTTTTCTCCTGCAAGGCCGACGATGACATTCGCACCGCGCTGGGAGAGATGAAGAGACATAAGGTACGGCGGCTGCCAGTTGTTGCCGCTGAAGGTGGCCTTGAAGGCATTCTGTCGATGAACGACGTTGTGCTCAAAGCGGAAGAAGCAGGGCAGAAAAAGGTGCCTGAACTCTCCTATGGTGATGTCGTGAACACTTACAAGGCGATTTGTGAACATCGCGAGGAGCCAGGGCAACCCAAGCGAATGGCCGCTGATGTATAAGACCCGCAACGCTTACCTTGAGACAATTCAACCTGTGCAAGTCTTCTTGCACAAAACCAGAAAGGAATAGAAAACGAATGAGGGTTGACGCTGCCCGGCGAGCGCAAAGAGGAGAAGGAAGAAAAGCGCGAAGGGTATTACCGCAGCGAGCGAAGCTACGGAAGTTTTTATCGTTACATTCCACTGCCACAAGGTGCCAAAACAGACACCACAACCGCAGAGTTTCATGATGGCGTTCCGAAATAAAGATGCAGGTTCCCGAGAGCGAAACAGGCAGTCGTCGTCTGGAGATCACCAAGGTCAAGAAGGCTGTAGCGGCCAAGGCTGGCGCGCAAAGAGGATAAAAAAGCAAGAGAATACGGTGGTGAACACAGGTAAATAGCAAACACTGTATAATGTTAATCGGACAAGTGATGAACAGCGCACCTTGGCCAAGTTTTCAGCCAAGCTGTGCTTACCTTCAACGAGCTAAAGATTGGCTGCAGCAAGGAGGGCCTAAAAATGAGACTGAGATCAACTCTTAATCCAGAAGAGCAGAGCAACCTGGTCGAGGGACCCACTAAATACAG
>Ga0187892_10010681_pt1 | contig 11536 bp, 8 predicted proteins | sample MA1701073metaG_FD_139345 | JGI IMG/M metagenome (GOLD analysis project Ga0187892, IMG submission 139345) | Bio-ooze microbial communities from a basaltic lava cave in the Kipuka Kanohina Cave System on the Island of Hawaii, USA - MA170107-3 metaG ... | reverse complement strand
TCTTGCGGCGTAGTTACGACCACGCCACCTGATACCGGCACCTGCTGCACCAACGTCAAGGGCGCGTCGCCGGTCCCCGGCGGTAGATCAATCATCAGCACGTCGAGCTCACCGCATTCGACATCGCGCAGGAACTGGCGCACCAGGCCCATCACCAGAGGCCCGCGCCAAATCACCGGCGATGTGTCGTCGAGGAAGAACCCTACCGACATCACGCGCACGCCGTACTTCTCGAGTGGATAGATGCGCTTGCTCTCAGAGACGCTGGGTCGACCGGAAAGCCCGAACATGATCGGCAGGCTGGGGCCGTAGATGTCGGCGTCCATCAAGCCGACGCGCAAGCCGCGTGCGCGTAACGCCAACGCCAGGTTGGTTGCGACAGTCGACTTGCCGACGCCACCCTTGGTGCTGCCGACTACAATGATGTCGCGTACGCCCGGCAGCGGCCCTTTGCTCTCGGCCGCGGCGCCTGCTTGCGCGTGTGTGTGGGAGCTTCCTGTGAGGTGGACGTGGACGTGCTTCACGTCGTCGAATGCACCGAGGGCGCGTTCGATGTCGGCGACCGTGGCTCGCAAGCTCGGTTCGGGCATCGGCGGCGGTTCGAGATGGATGACAACCTCGCCGTTGCGGTGGTCGATCGCCTTCACTGCGCCGATGTCGATGATGTTGGCGCTGAAACCCGGTGAACGGATCTCACTCAGGCGTTCTCGGATATCGTCGATCGTCGTCATGCAGTCTCTTGGCGATCCGGGTGACAGCTCGCGCACGGGCACAGACCGCGCAAGGTATCGTAGCTGTAGATCCCGGTGTCGTGCCGATCACTCCATTCGATGCTGAGCGCGTAGCGCCCGACGACGCCGATCTGGACAGGATAGAGCTCGTCACCCGACAGCACCGGCAGCGAAAACTTGGGTTTGCCCTCACGACACCCGGCACAAGGGCAATTGTTACGCAGATACTGGTTCGGGTACGTGCTCAGGTGTCCGTCGCGCCATTCGATCTCGATGCTGGACTTGCCGATGCGTCGGACCTTTGTGGGTGTTGCGCGAGCTGGTTGTGCCACACTCATCTGATTGCGTCCGAGGTTGTGTGCCGCCGCCAGTTGCGTCGATCGGAGAGAACGGGATCCATCGCGGTGCCGGCTCGCACAACCTTGGAACCTAACGGGGAAAGGTCGGAAAAGCAACGCAGGCCAGTCGTCCGGTGCGTTCCTAATTTCCTTCATCAGCAAGAGTGAACGCGCAGTTGCCTTGACTCAGTATGGCTTTTGCCTTTAGCTGAAAGTCACTACAACGGACGCGAGTGAGCAGCGTGAACGAGAGCCGGGCGAGCGCCTTGTCGATTGGATTGGATGCAACGCTCTCCGATGCGATGGAGCTCGTCGAAGCTCGCCTGACGCAGTTGCTCGATTCACGCGAGCCGCTGCTGACCGAGATCTCCGCCTATCTCGTCGACTCGGGTGGCAAACGCGTACGGCCCGCCGTCACGTTGATGATCTTCCGCGCCTGTGGCGGCGAGAAGCTCGACGACATCGTCGACGTCGCCACGGCTCTCGAGCTGATCCATTCGGCGACCCTGCTGCACGACGACATCATCGACAACAGCGATACGCGGCGCGGGAAAGCTTCCGCCTTTCGAAAGTACGGCCTGGCCAATACTCTGGTCACCGGCGACTTCGTGTTCAGCCGCGCCTTCGAGCTCTGCGCCCGCTTCGAAGAGAAGCTCATCCGCTGGGCCGCCGAGGCGTGCATCAGCTTGACCGAAGGCGAAGTGATGCAGGGACGCTTCCGCAAGAACCCCGCAGTCACCCTCGACGACTACCTCGAGATCATCAGCCGCAAGACGGCCAGCATCTTCCGACAGGGAGCACGCACCGCTGCCTACCTCGCCGAGGCTTCACCGGCGGTGACCGAAGCGATGGCCCGCTGCGGCTTCAACGTCGGCATGACGTTCCAGATCGTCGACGATCTGCTCGACGTTGAAGGCACAGCCGAGCGCGTCGGCAAGCCCGTTGGCCTCGACCTGCGCGAAGGCAATCCGTCGCTTCCCATTGTTCTGTCGCTTCAAGGCGATGCGGAACTCGTGCGTACCTTCCAGGCAGCCGAACCAGCGGAAGCCGACGTGCAAGGCGCACTCGCGCGCATGCGTTCTTCAGGCGTGCTCAACCGGGTGCGCGAAATGGCCGCGACGTACGCCGACAAGGCGCGCCACGACATGCGTGTCCTGCACCCATCTCCCGATCGTAGCCAGCTTCTGCAGATTGTCGACCAACTGATGGCACGCACCGAGTAGCCTCCCTCTCACTCCCCCTACACCCCGCGAAAATTGCTTGACCAAACGCCCTCTGCACTCGTAAGCTCGGGCCGGCGTGGAATGATCGGGTTCCAAATTGCGTCAGACGAGGGGCAGATGCGCTCGTTTCTCGACAGCTCTGGCCGGCACGGTGATGAAGCTCTTGCGACGACAAGGAGAGAACCGATGATCACCTCGATCGCAACCAGCAGTCGTTTCTCTCTCACTCAGGATGCCATGCGTCGCATCCTCGGCGTCATCGGCATATGGAGTCTTCTCTTCGCTCCACTGCCCTCGGCTGCCTGGCAAGTTGCAATCGATAGTTCTCAATCCGAAGACGACAATGCCTTTGCCGTCGCGCTCGATGAACGCGGCTACGTCTTTGCCGCCGGTGACATCGAGGAGCTCGGTACCCGCTGGTTGATCGTCAAGCTCGCCCCGGGCGACGGCAACGAGCTGTGGCGCTCGATGCCCTCGGGTCCGAACCCGTTTCCGTGGAACGAGCGGGCCGCGGATCTCGCCATCGACGCCGACGGTAACGCCCTCGCAGCCGGATACTTCCAAAATGACCAGGAAGACTTCGCCGTCGTCAAAATTCGAGGAACCGACGGACAGGAGCTCTGGCGCGTCGTGATCGACGATCCTTCGACCGGGAGCCGCGAGTATGGCAACGCGGTCGCTGTCGATGCCAACGGCGATGTCATCGCCGCCGGGGTCGTCGAGACCGGCGACGTCACCGGCTACAACTCCGTGTGGCACTTGGTGAAGCTGCGCGGCAGTGACGGCGCCGTGCTGTGGACTCGTCAGATCGATGGATCGAGCAACGGGTACGATCGGCCGCACGACGTTGCGGTAACGGCCGGCGGCGACGTCATCGCTGTCGGCGCCACCACGAATCTCGGTTCCGGACCCGATGTCACCGTCGTCAAGCTTGCTGCGACGGACGGGAGCGTTGTCTGGCGCAGTGATCCGAGTGGCAGCACGACAAACGCGTCGGAGTACGTCGAGCGCGTTACGCTGGATGCTTCTGGTAATGTCTATGCCGCCGGACGAATGGCGACCTCGGGCTATAGTCGCTTTAGCGTCGTCAAGCTGCAGAATACCGATGGTGCGTTGCTCTGGCGCGCCGAGCTCTGCTGTGGCGCCTCCGATACCGGCGCCGCGCTCTCGGTCGCGCTCACCGACGACAATGGCGTGATCGCGGGGGGCAATTCGAAACGTCAGGACCTCGACAGCCCGTTCACCGTCGCTCGCTTCGATGCGACAACGGGCAGCATTGACTGGCGCGTCGTGCTTGGTGGCTCGACGGGCTACGGGCGCGCCAACGCCGTTGCCGTCGACGGGCGCGGCGACGTCTGGGCCGCCGGCCAGATGGAGGTGACGGGCGAGGGTAAGACCGACGCCTATCTCGCCAAGATCCATCCTTGCGGTATCGACGAAGAGTGCAACGAGCTCGAGTTCTCGTTCGATGCCGAGGTGGTGTTCGAGAAACGCAGCGACGGCTCGTCGACCGACGACGATGACTTTGATGAGCACTACGCGCTGGTGATCGGCGATGAATACGCGCCGGTGACGGCGGGTGTGCGCTACAGCAACCATCCGACGGAGGGCGCCGACGAGCCGCACGCCGATTTCGTCGTCGAACGGTTCTCGGAAAGCGGCCGCAAGTACAGCGGACCAAATCCCTTCGTCCCGGCGTGCGACGACGGCGCTGACAACGATGGCGACGGTTTGGCCGACGCTGGCGTCGATCCCGGTTGCGACAATGCCGACGACCTGTTCGAGCAGTCTGGAACGCCGGTGACTCATATGGTCGGTGGACGCCGGCTGGTTGCGAAGGATCGCTACGGCAACACGAAGGCCCGTAAGCTAGCGTTGCAGTCGCAAGATGCCGCCTTGCCTCTGCCGATGCCCGGCGGTGCGAGCGATCCCACCCTGCACGGTGCGGTCCTGGAAGTCGTCAACCCGGCGACCGGTGAGCGCAGCTTTGCCGCCTTGCCGGCGGCGGGCTGGAGCGGCCGCGGCAACCCCGCGGGTGTGAGTGGATATGTCTTTCGCGGCGACAGCGACTGGGGACCGTGCCGCTCGGTGCAGTTGCGAGCCGGCGTCCTCAAAGCTTCGTGTCGCGGACAATCGATTGCGTTCAGTCTCGACGAGCCGAGTCAGGGGCAACTGTCCGGTCGGCTGCACCTGGCCGGCGGCGATCGCATCTGCACGCAGTTCGGCGGCTCGGTGGTCAGCGACGTCTCGAGGAGCGACGGTGGGATCGGGGTCTTTTACGCCGAAGACGCACCGGCACCCTCAGCGTGCGCTGATTGAACTCGCGCTTCGACTAGCTCAGCACCAACGGACCTAGCTCCGTTCAGAATCGCTCGAGGTTCGCCGTTCGCCGTGAGCTTGTCGAACGGCGGTGGCCACCAGCCACGAGCCACTGGGGCGCTTGGGCTTCGGAACATGTAGCGTATGAGTCAAGTTCTCGGATCGCGTGCGTATCTCGTTGCTCGTGGCTCGTAGCTCGCCGGATGGCATCGGATCCGGACGAGCCACGAGCAACGAGATCCGAGCCACGGCGAGGTGCGAACATGCGTGAGTTGGTCCGAGGCGCGCCTCGCTAGTCTTCAAGCACGCCGAGGCCGTCGGGGAAGTCGAGCCCCGAGTCGATCGTCACCGGCTCCAGCGGTTCGTCGTCTTCGAAACCGATGTAGCGGACCGTGCCGCGATCCGGTGCCGGGCCGATGTCGGGGAAATCGACGACGATGCCCAGGTCGGCGTAGTAGAGCGTGCCGTTCGAGTCGATTCCGAGGCCGAACGGAGTGCCGGTCATGAATGGCGGTTGCTGTCCCGCCGCCGGACGCAGGATGCGCCGCAGCAGGTTGCCGTCGGCGTCATACTCGATGATCACGCCGTTGATGACGCTGGAGACGTAGAACGTTCCTTGAGCTGATTGGACGATGCCGCTCGGCGCCGCCAGGTTGCCGCCGCCGGGGATGAAGACTTCCTTGTTCACCTGATCTGCCATCGGTGCGCCAGTGCCGTCGGTCTGGCCGCAACCGCCGGCCGCATCGTTCGAAGTCGGGAAGGGCGGTGAGTAGCGTCGAATTCCGAAGCCGTCGCCGCGTGCGCTGGCGACGTAGATGCGATCGTCTTCGTCGACCCAGATGCCGCCGGCGGTGCCGACGGCGATGTCGAGCTTGCAGTACGTCGGGGTGCCGAACGGTCCTTCGAACGGCGGGAACCACAGAATCAGTTGGCCCGTTGGTGGGCCATCCGCCTGGTTGCCGACGTCGGTGGTGAGCGCTCGACCGTCGCTCAAGAAGCCGCAGCCATACGGTTCGCGGTTGCTCACCGACGATTGATAGGTGGGTACAAGTTTGCCGATCTCGCTCGCTGACAGGTTACCGATTCCGTTGCCTTCGAGCTGAAAGAAGCCCCAACCCGGAGTGCTCACCGGTTGGCCGGTGTCTTCGCCGGCGAGGAAGCGACGCTCGCCGTCGCGGGTGAAGCAGATGGCGCCGTTGATGTCGAGTCCGTTTTGCGGATCGTCGGAGTGGCTGGCGATGACGGTTTGCTTGGCGAAACCGTTCAACGCGTCGTAGGCGTTGAGCCGATTGGTTTCGGGAGCGAAGACGAGAATCGATCGGCCGCCGCCGGAGCCGTCATCATTGGCGCATCCGAGCAGCGACGTGCTCACCAGTGCCAGCAGCGTCGCTGCGGCCAGGACATTCCGCTGCGTTGCGTATCGCGCCCTACGACCCGAGGAAGCCGATTCGATTGACATGCGTTGTCCTCCCGCGAGTGTGTGCAAAACACAGCGGTGCTTGCGCTGTCAATCGTGGCAGCCCTCCTCAGCTCTTGCGCCGCGGCGCCATTTCGAGATCGGGCGGCGGCGTGTCGGGGAGCTTCCAGACCAGGTAGGGCTTCTCTTTCAACTCGTGGTAGGCGTTGGCGGACTCGATGGCTTTCTTGAAGGCCGTATCGAAGGCTTCGAAGTCTTTCTTGCTCACGGCGTCGCCGACGGCGTTCCACTCTTCGCCCATGAACTGATTGAGAGCTTCTTCGTGCTTCGGGCGCGTGATCGCGCCGAGCTCGAAGAGTCCCTTGATTTCCTTGTATTGAAACGTCGCCAGTGGCCAATTGCCGGCTTTGGCGGCGTAGTAGAGTTTCCAGGTGCGCTGGCCGACCTCGGGCATGATGCGCGCCAGTCCCGGCTGGATCATCGCGATGTCTTCGATCGATAGCTCGCTCTTGCCGGTCCAGAACTTGAAGGTTTTGATCTTCTCGAGAAGCTCTTTGTCGTCCATCTGTATGCTCCTTGCGCTGGAATTCAACGAGTCCATCGCGGGAGGATGATCCATCCCGATATGGGACCTGATGCAACTAGTTCTACGCGTCCGACGAGCCGGCCGGTTGGCGGCTACGCTACAGCAGCTGCTTGTGATCGGCGTCGATGCCTCGACCTCAAGACGACCGCCGCTACCAGCAGGACACCGAGAAGCACGAGCGGAACCTTCGAGAGGGCAGGGACCCCGGCGCTAAAGGCCGTCGTACTGATGGAAACGTCGTCAACGCGCTGTTCCGCCGTCGCTCCGCCAGTCCGACCACCAAGGGTGAATTGATAGCCTTCGGCCGGACTGAACCCTGGGAGGTCCAGGTTCTCGAAAATCGTGGCTCCGTTGTAAGCTACGTCAAGGCCGCCCCCGTCAAGATGGATGCTCACAGGCCGAAAGGCACCGGCGCTGAACAGTGTGACTTGTGTCCCGACAATCTGAACGCCGTTGACGAACACGCGGATTGCCGGCGCCGTCGGGGACTCCATATTGTCGAAAAGATCGAAGCCTACGGCCAGGCCATCGAATGTACCGTTTTCGCCGAACGAGCCCGTTCCCCCTGGCGGCTGCCCGAGACTGAAACTGATCCCGTCCGCCGGCGGCATGCTGCCCGGACCGATCGCGATCACAAAGCTTGCGTCGAACCTGATCACGGATCGTTCGGGATCGAGATCATCGATCACCAGCGAACCAATCTGGCTGAAGGTATTCGCCGTGAGCCGCACACTTCCTGAATCCAGGACGGCGTTGCCACGCAACTCCGCCGCACCTATGTCGGCTGAAAAATCATTGGAATACGTCCCGGCGTTACAGACGTTTGTCGCGCCGAGGAACGACACAACCGCAACGGCCAGCCTCCACCTTGTCCGGATCATGATCACCCCTTTGATTGGTCCTTTCCTGATCGCGACCAAACCTGATCACCAGTGCGCTGCGCGGTGGATAGCACGACTCTCCCATGGAGTCTAATTCGCCCGCCGCCCCAGCTTCATCTCGGCAACACGAGTTGCTCGATTGATCGTTGGCGTGTCGTATCTCCGATGCTACGTTGCCATGGAGTGCTTCTTCGATCGTTCCTGCTCATCCTGACTCTGCTGTCGGCGCCGTTCGCCGTGCTGGCCGAAGCCCCAGCGAACTCTCCGGCCGAGGCGCTGCTGACCGTCGCCGAGGATTTCGGCGCGGCGCGGCGGGCATGGCCGGTGAGCACGGGATTTCCGTTTCCTCCCGGCGCGGTCACCGATGAAAGGACGCTCTATCTCGAAGAGCTATCGGGTAAGGCGCCGATCCCTGTGCAGGCGCGGGCTCTGAGCCGCTGGCCTGACGGCAGCCTGCGTTGGGCTCTGCTCGACGCCAGTCTCGACCTTGAAACAGGCCAGAAACGCAAATTTCGCGTTCGCTCCGGAGCTGCACCCCAGCCATCCGCGAAGGTCGCGATCGCCGATTCGGCCGACGACGTCGAGGTCGATACCGGCACTCTCAAATTCGTCGTTCCCAAGAAGAAGCTGGCACTGCTCGACCACATCCAACTGGAGGGCAAGGAAACCGGTGGTGGCGCGGCCGTCTCCTTCACGCGGTTGGCCGAACAACGCGAGGCACCTGGACCTCCGGCCAGCGTGCGCGTGGTCGAGAACGGTCCGCTACGCGCTCGCATCGAGATTCGCGGTGAGTACACCAAAGGTCTGCGTTACATCATCCGCCTCGACGCCTTCGCCGGACAGTCGTTCGTCCGTGTGTTGCACACCTTCGAGAATCACCGCGACGAACCCTACACCTCGATCCGAGAGATCGGTCTCGACGTGCCTCTCGCATTGGACGAAGGCGCGTCGTATTCCGCCGGCCGCATCGGCCGCGATCCACTCCGGGGTACTGTTGGACCGGAGGGCTCGCGGATCGTGCAGATCGATAACGAGACTCTACGTCACGACGGCCAGACAGAGCGCGATAACGCCGCCGGCTGGATCGACCTCTACGACCGCAACCACGGTGTCATCGTCGCCGCCCGCTTCCTCTGGCAAGAGTATCCTCAGGGGTTCGCCCTGCGTCGCTCGGGCCTGACGTACGACATGTGGTCGCCCGAGGCGCCGCCCACGATCGCCGGCATGGGAGCGGCGAAGACACACGAGTTCGTCATCGCCTTCCACGGCGCGGCGCGGCTGCGTGCGCTCGACATGACTCCTCTGGTGGCGCCCGTCGTTGCGCATCCCGATCCGCGCTGGGTGCGTGACAGTCGCGCGTTGCCGCAAGCGATCGCTCGCTCGGAGGGAACGTCGAAGTTCCTCAACGGCCTTGCCAAGGCCTACGCGCGCTACCGCGTCCGCAACCAACAGGAGGAATGGGACGACAGCGCTCAGGTGAACTGCGCACCGGGGGCCCGCGAGGTGCGCCGTCGCGGCGCCTACGGCATGTGGAACTGGGGCGATTGGAATTTCCCCAACTACCACGACGACATCAAAGGCTGCGATGCATGGGGCAATCTCGAATACGATCTGACCCAGGTTCTGGCTCTAGGCTTTGCCGCAATCGAAGATCGAGCCTTCTTCGACGCGATGGTCGTCGCCGCGCGGCACTTCATGGACGTCGACGGCATCCACTATCAGCATGAGCACCCCAACTGGGTTGGGATGAACCACCCGAAGAACCCGTTGCACTTCACCTTCGAGATAGGCGGCGTCGATCTCGGTCACACCTGGAATGAGGGGTTGCTGTCCTACTATTACCTGACGGGCGACGAACGCGGCCGCGAAGCGGCCCTCGGTATCGCCGACTATCTGGAGAAGCGGATCCGCGCGGGCGGCGTGCGCGGCAACCCGCGGCAATGGGGCTGGCCGCAAATTGCGCTCGCAGCTGCCTACGGAGCGACGCTCGATCAGCGATACCGGGCCGGTGCGGAAGCTTACGCTCGTGGCGGAATGCGTGCGCATCCTGCCAACGCGAGCCATTGGAAGTACGGAATCCTCGGCGAGGCGCTCACCTACGTCCATGCGCAGACCGAAGATACCGGGTTGAAAAAGGAGATCCGGGCTTGGCTATCGACCTACGCGGAAGCCGCCCGCAAGGCGGATGTCCGCGACCCAAGGTTCTTTCCCGCGATCGCATACGTCGGCACTCTCGACGGCGACGCCGCGGCGATCGACGCGGCGCGGGCGGCTACCGATCGGATGAAATTCGGAACCTGGGGAAAACCGCTTACGCTCGCCGGGCGGATCGGTTTTCGCATCCTCTCCTTGACGGATGCAAAGTCGCCCGTGCCGCCGGCGCCCGTCTGCGGGCAGATAGCTACGCCGCGCCCAGCTCAGACTGCGCGCGCCAAGGCCAATCCGAAGTAGCCGTTGGCGGGTGTGTACCAACGATCGAGCTCGTAGCCGGTGGCGATGAGATCGTCCTGCACCGACTCGCGTGTGAACTTGCGGCTGATCTCGGTCTGCACGCGTTCGCCGCGAGCGAATGCAACGCTGCTGTTGAGCTTGCCGATCGACACGGCGTGCGCGCTGCGCGCTTCCAGGAAGATTTCGATCTGCGAGGTTTCGGCATCGAAGTACGCAATGTGCTCGAAACGGTCGAGGTCGAAGTCGGCGTCGAGCTCGCGGTTGAGGACGTTCAGAATGTTGAGGTTGAAGTCCGCTGTGACGCCGGCACTGTCGTTGTAGGCTGCTTCGAGGACGTCCACCGGCTTCACCAGATCGACTCCCAGCAGAAGATGCTCGCCTACGACGAGACTCGCCCGGACGTTCTCGAGAAACTCAACCGTCGCCGCGGGTGTCAGATTGCCTATCGTGCTGCCCAGGAACACGACCAATCGATCCGTGCCTTTGGGAATACAGCCGAGGTCGCGATTGTAGTCGCCGACGACACCGTGCACGCGCAGGGCAGGGTACTCGCGCAACAACGCGACGGCGGTGCGGCGGATCATCCACTCGTTGACGTCCATCGGCACATAGCGCACGGTCTGGCCGGACCGCTGCAGCGCGCTCAGAAGCACCCGCGTCTTCCGCGAGGTGCCGCTACCGAACTCGATGACATCGGTTGGCTGTGTCTGCTCAACGATCTCGCCGGCGACTTCCTGCAGAAGCGCGAGCTCGGTGCGTGTCGGATAGTACTCCGGCAGATCGCAGATGGCGTCGAACAGTTTCGAGCCGCGGTCGTCGTACAAGTATTTCGTCGGAATCGACTTCGGCTGTGCCGACAGACTGGCGGCGACCTCGGCCGCGAGCGTGGCGTACGCCGATTCGGAGCGGACGACGTCGATGCACAAACGCGGCGCGGGCTGAACGGTGATGCGGCTGGCGTCGAAGCGGGCTAGTCGGGCGGCCTTCATGGGCTCCTCCGCAGGCGGTGATCAAGGTGAAGCAGTTTCAATCAGCGTCAGGTTCCTGCACGACACGCGCCGCCGATGCTTGCGACGGCACCGATCTTTCAAGACACTTAACCCGGTGAATAGATCAATGGAACCCACCCCGGTGGTTTTCTTCGGATGGTAACACTCGGACCCACCGCGCTACCGGCGCCACCCGTCGAGCGCGCCGCGAGGTACACAGAGCGCCCGCTGCCGCCGTATCGCTACGTGCCCGGTCTGCAGCCGCACCCGATCCGCGACGCCGCCGGACATTCCTATGAGTCACAGCCGCGAGCGAAGTCACACCCGGCGTGGACAGCGGACGAGTGGCCGCGACTCGAGGCGTGGCTGTACGGTGTCGATCTCTTCAACCAGTTCTTCTTCTGGGAAGCGCACGAAGCCTGGGAGGGATTGTGGGCCTCGACCGAGCGAGGTGCGCCACCGTCGCTCGTTCTCCAGGGTCTGATTCAGATCGCCGCCGCGCTGCTCAAGACTCATCTCGGCGTTCTCGGCGGCGCCCAAACTCTCTCCGCCGAGGGGATCGGCAAGCTGCGGCGGGCGCGTAGCAGCGGCGAGATGGTGT